>ERZ791842.4-NODE-4-length-367063-cov-21.4778_pt1 | contig 367063 bp, 318 predicted proteins | sample MGYA00509944_ERZ791842 | MGnify/ENA primary metagenome ERZ791842 (study PRJEB30046, sample SAMN00715263) | human gut metagenome | study: EMG produced TPA metagenomics assembly of the A metagenome-wide association study of gut microbiota in type 2...
GCCTGAACCAAATGCCATAGCTTCCCATGGAGAAGAAAGTTTCCAAATTGCTGGTACCGGTCTGTTCCAAACACCTTCGTTGAACTTAGCCCAACCTGCATTTCTTGTAAGCATAGATGCACTAGGTTCTGTAATATCTCCTACCTTTGATGCAAGAGAAATACTAGAAGCCTTGATGTCCTTAGCCATCATATAAGCTACCATTGATGCACCGTATTCGTTAAGGTGAGTATTGTCTACAACAAGACCCTGGTCAGTTGCATGGAATGCTGCTGAACCTGTTGGAGCTACTGTTTCGCTATCACCGTTTTCAGCATCCTTAGGAGCTGTACCTACACCTACTGTGTCGTAAAGGCTCTTAGTATTATTAAGTGAATCAATAACTGTAATACCAAGTTCTGCACCTAAATCTCTGATAGCCTGAGCATAGTCACCACCATTAGCAACGTGGAGGTCATTATCTCCCCAAGCACCTGATGCTGTTCTTCTTACGATTGGAGTACAAAGAACTGGTGTAGCACCTGCATCCTGAGCAAGCTTAATATAGTTTTCGTAAAGTGAGTTCTTGAAAGAACCTGCTGTATTCTTATCGCCGTTAGGGTCTGTAAATCTGTAAGAATCAGTCTTTTCATCATTATGACCCCAAGCAATAATAAGTGTATCCCCAGCCTTAATGTTTTCTTTAAGCTGAGTATAATTTGCTACTGCTGAATCATCAACAGCACCATTTTCGTTAATACCTGTTGCGAAACTCTTTGAGCTTCTGCCTGAAAGTGCAAGGTTTACAACCTGAGCACCTGTTAAGTAGTTCTGGAGCTTATCGCCAAAACCTACTCTCTTATAGTAGAAGTTTACATCATCAGTATCACCATAGTGGCAAGCTGTTGAATCACCTACTACGTAAACCTTAGGTTCGTTACCGGATGGTTCAGCATTAGTAGTAGTTTCTGTTGTACCATCAGTTGTAACTTCTGTTGCTGTTTCAGTAGTAGCTTCTGTTGTATCATCACTACCACTGCCACCCTTTTCGAATGGGAACTTAAAGCTATTGTCAAGAGATTTCTGGAGAATTAATGCTGCATCGTAAGCATTAATTACACCGTCTACTGTACCGTCACTTACATTAGCTACTGTTGAATCAAAGCCAGTAACCTGTTCAGGTCTTAATGTATACTGTAAAGTTAAAGCAGCATCGTTAGCATCAACTGTACCGTTGCCGTCAACGTCACCCCAAGCCTTACCAGCATCAATCTGAATTGGGTTCCAACCGTCAGTACCCTGAGTATAAGTATATGGTACAAGTTCAGTACCGTCAGCAAGCTTAGGTTCTGTTAATACAGTTGACCAAGCAACTCTGCTTGCAGAGTTATCAACGCCTGCTAATTCCTTAGTATTGTATTCATAGCAGTTAGCCTCGCCACCTAAAGAAGCTGACCAACCAACTGGAGTAACAAGAGATGTGCCATCACTAGCTACACCTACTGTAGTGTTTACAAATGCAACTTCAGAAGTAGTTGCCTGCCATGGTCTACCGAAGTAACCAGGCTTACTTACGTATTCAGATGCTGTATCAACACCAGGAGTAGTAGAAACTACGTTACAATCATACATTAAGTAACCTCTACCAGATGCCTGCTGAGCAGCAGTAAGATAAGATACATCATTTTTATCTTCAGAAGTGTTCATCATAATGTCAGATTTGTAGAATGTTGCAACCATACCACCGAAGATAAAGTCAGTACCACCCATAGCAGTACACTTGTTAAATGCAGCTCTAATATTAGATGCACCGTAAAGTGTATCCTGTCTACCTACGAACTTACAGTTGTTGAAGTATGCCTTATCACCAAGAATAGCAATAGCAGCAGCTCTTTCAACAAATGACTTGTTCTGAACAGAAGTATCGCCGGCAGTTGTAGGTCTAGTACCCTTACCACCAACTGTCCATTCCTGAACAACGTCGTTAGCTTCCTTAGTTGAAATGTACTGGTTAGCAGAATTTTCGAAGATAATACCATCAGCTTCGAAACCTGCACCTCTTACAGTAACTGTTGCATTCCAGTAAGAGTTCTTTGTAGTACCAGAACCTGGGTTTTCAAATGAAATGTAACCATTTTCTTTGTTTGTCTTTAATACTTCTTCATCATACTTACAATCGTCAGTCATTGAGAAGTAGTTATAACCATGGATATAGTAAGATGTTACTCTTACACCGTTTTCAGTAATGTTTACACCCTTGTTAATAAGAGCAGTATCAGGGTTAGCTGCTGTATTCTTTAATGTTACGTTATCAACATCAATTACAAGCATTTCCTGATAATCGCCAGGGTCAACATTGATTGTTACTCTTTCGCTATTTGGTCTATCCATTAAACGAACAGCTGCAAGAGCATCATTAATTGTCTTGTATTCCTTATCAGCACCAACATAAATGTTTTCAGCATAAGGAACCTTTGTACCTACTGTAATACCAGTAAAGTAAGTTAAAGTATTAACTGTAATAGTTAATGTACCGTCAGCATTAGCTGTAAAGTCACTAGATTCAAACTTGCTTGTTGAACCAGAGTTAGAAGTAACTGTCTGACCATTTACAGTAAAGTCTGCCTGATAGTAGTAACCTACGTTTACATTCTGACCTGCCTTAACAGGTACTTCGATTGTTGTTCCAGCTGGAGCAACAAGATGAACCTTACCTGATTCAGTCTTAACAGAACCTGTAAATACAAGACCGTTGTAAGCTGATTCATTTGTAAGAGTATCATTTGAAGCAGAACCGAAGCTCCACTTAGTTGCATTGTTAAGAGTAATATCCTTTGTAGCTTCTGCACCGTCAGTAACTGTTAAGTTAGAGATAAGACCAGGAGCAACCGGATACTTGTTATAGCCTGATAATGCTACAGTATATGTACCGGCTCTTAATGACATTTCATCATTTAAGCCAAATGTATATACATAGCCTTCTTCATTAAGGTTAGTAAATGTAACCTTAGTGTTAGCCTTTAATTCATCAATATTAGAGATAGAAGCACCTTCGCCAACAAGATTAATCTTTACTGGGTTAAGAGTCTTCTGAGCAAATGCTACATCCTTTGTAGAATCAGCATCTGCTGAAATTGTGTTCATACCGATTAAGTAATCGTTTACACCGTTAGCTGTTAAAGCATAGCTTACGCCCTTTTCAAGCTTAACTGTGTAAGTACCAGCTTCTGCGTTAATAGCGAACTTAGGCTGATAAATCTTACCTTCCGGAACTGTTGCAACGATTGCAAGTTTTGCAATGTTAGCTGCATCAAGACCTGTAATAGAACCTGTTACTGTTACAAGGTCAACAGCATTGATTGTTACATTTTCAGTCTTAGTTTCTTCGCCGTCAGCAACTGTAATAGTAGCTGGAGTTGCTACAACATATTCATCAGCACCCTTAAGGCTTAATGAGTAAGTGTAACCTGTAGGAAGTTTAGCTGATACAGTAGCACCTGTTACAGCTACATCAAAATTCTTACCTGTTGTTGTGTTAGTTAATACAAGAGAAGCATCAGTTGGGAAACCGGCTGGAGTTGCTACATTAATTGTTGTGTCACAATACTTAGCATCCTGTCTTACAATTCTGTAATAACTTGGCTTACCAGTCTTGCCGTAAATCTTGTATGTACCATCCTGTTCTGCAACGAAAGTAGCAGTAACACCAGTAGATGGATTATCAACTGTTACAGACTGAGCAGTTGGGTCATCAGCTCTTTCGAAAGTAAGAGAGCCACCTGCCTGAGAGTTTGCATATACAGCTACAATATCGTCAGCCTTTAAAGCAATAGAGAAGCATCTTGAAGAATCATCAGCCTTGTTGATGTATAATCTACCAGTTGCACCCTCTAATGTAGAAGTACCTACCTGAGTATCGTATCTTGTAATAGCTTCGTTAGAAGTTCTGATTCTATCGTTGATACCACCAACCCAGCTTAAGTTACCTGCACTAAAGCTAGATGGAGCAACATTACCACTTGAACCAGCAGCAATAGAAGAACCATAGAAACCATTAATAATATCAGCAGTTAATCTGTTGTTATAAATATTTGAATCAAGTTCAGCACCACCGAAGTCCCAAACATCAATCTTACCGTTTGAATCTTCAGCCTGCTTTTCGTTCTGAATTGTTAAGCCATGTAAGTAGCTTAAACCAGCTGTACCAGCAAGTGTAGCTGTAATTACACCGGCATTACCCTTGTAAGAGAATGTCTGTGAACCACAAGCACCGGCACCATTGTTTGTAAATGAGCAAGAACCTAAGCTGTTGCCTTCTGCATCAGTAAAGTTCATTACTGCATCTGCCTGTGAATACTGGCAAGTAGCGAAAGTAATAATTGCATTACCAGCTACCTTAAATGAAATACTATCGCCTACACCAAGGTTAGCACCATGAGAACCATCATGGAAAGCAAATGTTTCTGTAGGAGAAGTAACTGTTACAATACCGTCATCAGTTGAGAATGTAGAATACTTAACTGATGTATCCTGAGGAAGTACATTCTTATCAGTAAACTGATAGTTGAACATATCACCTGGCTGTGGGTCAACTGTTGCATCTGTATCTGCTACATTGATTGTATAAGTATAAGGCTTAGCCTCTGGCTTATCAAATGTAAGAACAATGCTACCGTCAACAACCTTTGCTGAACAACCAGTAGCTTCTGTAAGCATAGCATCACTAAGTGTCTGCTTACCTAAAGAAATCTTTACCTTTGCACTTTCAGCACCAGCATTTACAACTTCGCCGTTACTTACTGTAACTGTAGCGTTGTCTGTAATTGTAGCACCTGTAACAACTGTAAGAGTAGTTCCGTTTACATTTACTGTTGCTGTCTTCTGTTCGTAAGGAACAACATCAATGTCGTAACGAGCAGGAACAACTGTAATATTAGGAACATACATCTTGCCACCAGTAACTGCAATAGTTACTGTACCAGCACCACCAACATATGTAATGTCAGCTGTTGTGCCGTCCTGATGATAACAAGCTGAAGTCTGACCCTTAACTGGGTTTTCAACAAACTTGCCATTTGCATCAGATGCTGTTGCTGTAAATGAACCGGCTGAATACTGGCAACCACCGAACTTAAAGATTGTATTACCACTTACAGGGAAAGTGAAAGTATTACCATCTTTAAATTCAACACCGTGCTGTGCACCATTGAAGTTAGCAGCAAGCGAGTCTTCATTAATAGTCATAAAGCCGTATGTACCGGCTGCTGTCATTGTATCCTTTGTAAAATCAAAGTTATAAATTCTGCTTACTTCAGGAGTTGTAACTTCTGACCCGTCCTGAGAAGCAAAAACATTGATTACAGGAACATAAGTAGTAGCTGAGAAATTGATTGTAAGTACAGATGCACCACCTGTATAAGCAAAATCAATTGTGCTATCATCACCATGTCCTAAACAGTTAGCAGTAGCAGCAGCTCTTGTTTCGCTGTATGTACCGTCACCGTTTGTAACTGTAATATCGCCCTTTGAATACTGGCAACCACCAATAGACAATGTTACAGGACCTGCAACATCAATAGCTATTGTGTTGCCTGCCTTGAAAATTGAACCATGGTCTGCACCATTATATCCAAAACCATTCTGAGTACCTGGCTGAATGTCCAAGATACCATACTTTATCTCTGCATTACCATTGTAAGATGTGTCAGCAGGAACAATACTACCATCTCTGAAGTCAAATGTATAATCTACACCGACTTCAGCAGTTTCTGGAGCATTTACTGCTGTGTCAACAGTAGTTTCCTCTGTCACATCTTCCACTACAGTAGTTTCTTCTGTAGCTTCATCGCCATTACCAACAGATACACCACCTGGAGTAACAACGGAGTCAGCAACTTCTTCAACTGCTGCAGGAGCAGTATCTAATGCTGGGTCAGCAATTACATTAGAAAACATTGCACCAACTACTAAAGCTGAGGCAACAATTCTGCTCAAAACAACTTTCGTGTGTTTTTTCATTTAAAAACCTCCTTTTTATTTGTGCCTTTCAGCACAGAATTGTGTAATTATAAATAGTCTTTCCTCACCTAAATTACACCATCTAGTAATATTATACCATAACCAATTTTAAAATCAATAATTTATTGTAGATTTTAGACAATCGCAAAAATTTATACAACCCTTCCAATTTCTTAACAATTTATTAAGGCATATTTTGTTAAATATTATTATTACAGTTCAATTTTTATTGATTATTTAATAATTATTATTTTTCGTAAAATATATGTAAACCACAGATTTTTTTACTTGAGACTGTTTTAGATACTATTATTACAGGTACAAAAAAAGACGCTGACAAAAGTCAACGCCTTTTTTGTATATACATCAATTACTCTGCAACTGTAGTAGTTTCAGTAGTAGTTTCTGCAGTTGTAGAAGCTGATTCATCTACTGTAGTTTCTTCAGTTGTTTCTTCAGTAGTTGTAGTAGCTGCATCCTTTACAAGACCGTCAACGTAATCCTTAACGTATTCGTAATCCTTGTACATCATAACAGCCATTTCAGCTCTGTTAATGTTCTTCTTAGGTTCAACATTACCGTTTGAGCTACCAGTTACGATACCTTCCTGAGTAAGGAATGCAAGGTAAGGAGCTGACCACCAAGCTACATCTGCAACATCATTGTACTTGTTGTTTACAGAAGTTGGAGTGCTTGTTACGTCTACGCCTAAGTATTCAAGAGTCTTAGCTACGAGAACGAACATTTCATCTCTGTTACAATACTTTTCAGGCTTGTAAGTGTTATCACCATAACCACTTAAGATACCAGCTGTGTAGCCCATTCTTACGTCGTTATAGTAGTACTTACCTTCTTCGTTATCGCTGAAGTTCTTAGTTGGAGTTACCTGTAAACCAAGAGTTCTGTTGATAAGGATAGCGAAGTCGCCTCTCTTGCAACCAAGTTCTGGAGAGTAGATACCGTCTTCAGTACCAGTTACAATACCAAGTTCAGCTAACTTGTTGATGTAATCCTTAGCCCAGCCATAGTTGCCTAAGTCTGAGAAGTCTACATCACTATTTACAACATCCTTAGGTACGTTAACCTTAACTTCTGTACCGTCTGGAGTTACAATCTTAACTTCACCGTTGTCACTAATAACAATCTGGTTAGTAGTAGCTTCTGTGCTACCTTCAACAACCTTAGAAGTTGTAGCTTCTGTTGTTTCTTCAGTAACTTCAGTAGTAGTAGTAGTCTTCTTTACAGAAGCGCCACCGCCGCCACCGCCGCCACCACCATTATTTGTTCTCTTAGTGGTAGTTTCAGAGCTAGCTTCAGTTGTAGTAGTAGTTGTTGGAGCAGTTGTAGTTTCTGTAGTAGGAACTACTGGAGCTGCTGTAGTTGTTTCTGTAGTAGAAACTGTAGTTGTTTCTGTTGTAGATTCAGATGTAGAAATTGTAGTTGTTTCTGTTGTAGATTCAGATGTAGAAACTGTTGTAGTTTCTGTAGTAGATTCTGTAGAAACTGTTGTAGTTTCTGTAGTAGATTCTGTAGAACCACCAGCTACAATAATGTTAGCATTTAAGCCAACTGTAGCAAGCTTACCATCAACTGTGTAAGCAACGCTACCATCTGATTCAGTTGAAACGAACTGAACAGGAATTACATCGCCAGCGTTTACATTCTTAAGAGTGAACTTAACGCTTGCAAGTGTAGCATCAGGAGTACCGATTGAAGAAATTGCTGAACCATCGCTGTAGATGTAAGCAACCTTCATCTTACCAAGCTGAGCTGTAGTTAATGTGCCGTTAGCACCAGGATAATCTGGGTTAGAAGCACTTGGAGCATATGCAATCTGTTCGTTAATCATATTAACGATACCAGTGTTATTACCTTCAGCAGAAACCATTTCTACCTTGCTTGCATCGTAAACGATGAAACCAGTGAAAGCACTCATAGCTGTGTTGATGCTCTTAGCACCAAAGTCAAGAGTAACTTCTGTGTCACCAGCCTTAACTGTCTTATCAGCAAGGAAACCAAGACCACCGTCAGCACCTAAAGTAGTTGTTTCAGTAGTTTCAGTTGTTGTTGTTGTTTCTGTAGTAGTTTCAGTAGTAGTTGTTACTTCTGTAGTAGTTGTTGTATCATCAGAACCTGAACCACCTGCGATGTTAAGGCCGATAGTACAAATATTTAAGCTAGAACCCTTACCTGGCTGAACTACAACGTATTCGCCAGCTTCAGGAACGCTAAGTGTACAAACTGAGAATAAGTTTGCTGTTGTTGCATCTCTGTCAATGTTAGAGATAGAAACAACCTTGTTAGTAGTTGTGTTGATGAGGTAAACAGGAACTGACATTGCATCTGAAGAACCTAAACCAGCGTGGATTGTAACTGTACCACTGCCACCTAACTTCATAGAGATACCCTTTTCTACGTCAGCTGTTACATCAGAACCAACTGTAAGGTCTGCAGGGATAAGTTCGTTACCCTTACCAACCTGGAACTTCTTAAATTCTGCGTCAAATGACTGACCATCAGTAAAGTTAGTAACATTTGGTCTGAATGTGAATGCAGAAGCACCTGCTGCTAACTTAATCTGAACGTAGTTCTTACCACCGTCATCAAGAAGTGAGTCGCCATTCTTAAGAGATGTTACGCCAGAAGCGTTAATAGCATTAGAATCAATAGTAGCCTGACCCTTGAAACCGTCAACTGGAGTTGGAGTTGAACCTTCTTCAACCTTAACTGCAGCATCAACTGTTTCTACAGTAGCTGTCTTTGCAATAGTTGCATCGCTAGATACTGTTGAGAGCTGGTTACCTACGAATGTAACCTTGATGTTAGCATCGCCAGCCTTGAGAGCCTTGAATGAAATACCAAAGAGGTTACCGTCTGTGTTAAATTCCTGTAATGCTGTACCATTTACAAGCTGTGCTGGAACAACATAAGCATACTTAACCTTACCTAACTGAGCCTGTGTCTTAACACCGTCAGCACCAGTAAAGTCTGTGTTACCTGTAGCTGGAACGTTTGCGAACTGACCCTTAAGAGCAGCTGCATCAGATGCTGTATATGTAACACCTGCAACTTCCTTAGTGATTGTACCTTCAATTGCATCAACTGGTTCAACAATTGTTGGGTCGAATTCTACGAAAGCTGTGTAGTTATTGAAACCCTTGTTACCAACAAGAGATACGTTAGCGTTTACTGTTTCGCCAACCTTAACTGTTGCCTTATCTACAACAACCTTAGCTGTTACAGCTTCTGTAGAAACTTCAGTAGTAGTTTCTGTTGTAGTAGTTGGAGCTACAGTTGTAGTTTCTGTAGTTGTTTCAGTAGTAGTTGGAGCTACTGTAGTAGTTTCTGTAGTTTGAGCAGAACCACCGTTTAAGTCAAGTTCTACTACTGCAAGGTTTATACTTGAAACCTTACCGTTCTGAACGAGGTAGTAAGTACCTGCTGCAGGAACTGTAAATGTAGGAGTGTTATAAACCTTTGACTTAGCATCACCTGTGTTAATAAGTGACTGTGCATCAACAACCTTGCTTGTTGCTGCATCAACGAGGCACATAGGAGCTTCCATAACGCCAGAAGAACCTAAACCTGCATAAATTTTAATTGTACCTGCCTTAGCAGCTTCAATCTTGAGACCCTTTTCAACAACGCCACCAAGGTCATCGCCAGCCTTAAGTGTCTGGCTTAACTTTTCGTTACCGTTACCAATCTGGAATTCAGTTGAGTAAGCTGAACCATCAGTAAACTTTAAGTTGTTAGCCTTGTAAGTGAAAGCTGAACCGCCATTAACAATAGAAACGCCTGAACCAAGTTCATTACCATCAGTTAAGCCTGATGCGAAAAGCGTTTTAACTGTTTCAGCATTGATAGTAGCCTTACCTGAAAAAGCCTCAGCTGCCGTAACAGGTGCAACATTGACAACCATTACGCTTGTAAGAGTCATACTCGCTGCAAGTACAGCACTTACAATTTTCTTGAAAGATTTTTTCAATTTTTATTCCTCCTTTATAAATTTTGAAAATACCCCATGTAGAGAATGTGCATATCTTCTCCTATAAAGTATCTATTCAAGTAGAATTATACTTGCTTTTAATATAAAAGTCAATTTTATTTTAAAAATTCTTTCATTCTTTTTGCACAAAAAATGTAAATTTTTTTAGGAAACTTGTTTTGCTACATAATTATTTTGAAGTTTTTTATTCATTTATCACAACAAAACCCGTATAATAAGGCTATTATTTCAACATTTTTATATATTTTCCACAAAATATCCAACTAAATGAGATAATTTCTATATTTAGTACCAGCCACCCTGTATCTAGTTTATTTACTGAATTTGTGTAATATAAATGTAACATTCCATATTCTCTAATCTCCTGAAAAACCCTGTTTACTTGTAAAAATACACAAAAAACAAAGTGTAATAAACTGTACTTAAATTTAACTCTAAAAACAGATATTAACTCTATGTTAAAAATGTATAAATTTTATTTACAAAAACGAGTTTCTTCCTATTGTATATGATTTTATAACAGGAGGCCTAATTTCTTCATTTAGAACAAGTTGTTTCATAAAAAAAGAGTGCTGACATAAGTCAGCACCCTCTTTTATCAAATCCGATATACGAATTGTAATAACAGATTATTCTGCAATAGTTAAAGCCTTATCATAAACGCCCTTAACAAGCTGAGCCATTTCAGCTCTTGTAATGTTCTTAACAGGTTCAATCTTGTTGTCAGAACCCTTAACAATACCAGCATTTACAAGTGCAGCAACAGAAGTTCTTGCATAGTTTGCAATACCTACTGTATCGCTGAAGTTATCAAGGCAAGCTACATCAGTATCAAGTTCAACGCCCATAGCATTAAGAGCGTTAGCAACCATAACCATCATATCCTGTCTTGTAATGTAATTTTCTGGCTTGAATGTGTTGTCATTGTAGCCGTTTACAATACCGTAAGCCTTAGCTGTAGCAATAGCCTTTGCGTAGTACTTGCTAGAATCTACATCGCTGAAGTTAGCTGTTGAAGTAGAGTCAATACCAAGAGCTCTAACGAGCATTACTACAAAGTCGCCTCTCTTGCTGTTAGTAGCAGTACCAAATGTATCAGCACTTAAACCATTAACAACGCCTGCCTTAGCAAGTGTAGAAACTGCATCATTTGCCCAGTGAGTTGCAGGAACATCCTTGAATGTTACATCAGCACCGTCAGCCTTAGGTGGGTTAACAGCGAATGTAGCATTAGAAGTTGTAGTTTCTGTAGCTTCACCAGTAGTTACTTCTGTAGCAGTTTCGTCAACTGTTGTAGCTTCAGTAGTAGTTACCTTAGCACCACTATTGATTACAGCACCTGAACCGCCACCACTTGAAGTCTTCTTAGTAGTAGTTTCTGTCTTAGAAGTTGTAGCTTCTGTAGTTGTTTCAGTTGTAGTAGTAGTAACAGTTGTAGCTGTTGTCTTTTCTGCTACATCTGGGTAAACAACTTCGTCACCTGCGTCGTGAACATAAGCAACCTTTCTTGCAAGGAATGGACCCCAGTTGAATGAACCGTCAGCTCTTCTAGTATAGTGCATATTTTCATCAATAGAAGAATATGGGTCAATACTTTCGAAGAAGTTTTCTGGATTTACATATTCATCATTAGAGTTCTTACCCTGTTCGCCGTTGTAGTAAGTGATGTAGTTGTTTTCACTTACAATAGGAGTCTTGCTGAGGTTACCGTATGTAGTATCAGGTTCGCCCTGGTCAGTCCAAACACTACCAATCTGGTCGAAGTTAATAGCACCCTTAGCTGGGTCTGCACAAGAGACAACGCCCTTCATATCGTAGTCGAACTTATAAGGCTTCTTGTTAGCATCTGTCTGGCTACCGTTTTCATCCTTCATAATGTTACCAGTACCAGAGTAAAGCTTAACATTAGGACCTTCGTTGTTATAAGAAATTACATTTCTCATCTTGAAACCTGGGTTGTAGTTAGAGTCGATACCACTTCTCTTATTACCCCAAGAGATACAATCCTTTAAGTAGTGAGCAACATGGATGTTTTCGCCACCCATCTTGAAACCGTTACAACCAGCACCGTTGCCCCAGTCAGTTTCTGAAGCATCGTCATTTAACTGGTAACCATTTCTATAAGCTACACAATTTTCAACCTGAACAGGACCGATAGCACCTGTTGCAAGCTTAGTATAACAATCCCAACCATCATCAAGGTTGTGGTGAGATGAACAACCAGAGAATACGTTGTTGTAACCTGCTGTTAACTTACAAGCGAAACCATCGGCATTGTTCTTAGATGGGTCGTTGTTGTTGTAAGATTCACAGTTTAATACAAGGTTGTTGCTTGGCCATTCGCTTACAGATACTTCTGTAGCAATTAAACGAGAAATCTGGAAACCTAATTCACCATTATCATGGAAAGTACAGTTCTTAACTTCATCGTAGTGACCACCAAGGTAGAATGCCTTACCGTTACCCATAGCATTCTTTACTTCAATACCATCAAATGTCCAGTAGCTACCTGATACAGAGAAACCTTCGTACTTGCCTTCAAGGTCAAGAACTGGGTGAGCACCTTCGTCAGCCTTAATAGTCTTTCTACCGTCAGCCTTACCAGAAAGTGATTCGCCGATTTCAATCTTAGCAGCTTCTGTATTCTTAATGTTGTATGTACCGTCAAGCATTATAATAGTAGTACCAAACTTAGACATACCAATAGCTGATTCAAGGTCAAGAGGATTTTCTCTAGTACCGTCACCGTCTACCTTACCGTCTGGAGCTACATACAATGTGTTAAAGTCCTTAATGTTACTCTTCTGAGTTACGTTAAATCTTGTTACAACTGGTTCAAAAGATACACAGTTATCAGCTGTACTTGGCTTGTAAACGATAGTAAATTCATTTACAGAATCAGGTACAAGTGTAGTGTTGTAAATAGAAGTCTTCTTAGATACAGCACCATCCTGAATGATAACATTACCATTCTGAGAAACGTCAATCTGACCACCGTGAGGGTTGTTAGCCTTGAAGCTTAACATATAGTCTACAGTAGTAGAGTAGTTACTAGAAATCATAGTAAGCTTTGGTGAATATTCCTTTTCATCAGCAGGAATAGTTACCTTATCTGTGTTAGGGTCGATTTCGTGAAGTTCAATATTTTCGAATGTAGCATCAGCCCAACGACAAGCAGATAAACCTACTGTCATGTAAGTATCATTCTGAGTATCTAATAATGAGTTAATGTTAAGATTACTAAGTGAATCATATTCAGTCTGAGTCTTTCCAGTCTGATAGTCATAAGTAGTAATCATATAACCTTCGTTAATCTTCTGTAATGTGATGTTGTACTTGTCACCCTTTACAGGAACAGTATCAGTAGTATCCTTGATACCAACTCTTTCACCACCACCATCAGTAGCAACTACGCCAGTTCTGATGAGAATGTTAATTCTGTTCATCTGAGTCTTAGTGTAGTATGTAGAACTCTTTGTATCTGTTGGATATGTAGAGTCTGTAGTAGCACCTGCAACTACGATGTTAGATGCGAAAGTATTTTCAACGTCTGTGTAAGAAACAGCATATGTATCCTTGTTCTTATCAGTTACAGTCTTATTTTCAGCATAAGCTTCATAGATATCAACAGGAGTACCGTCGTCATCCTTCATAGCCTTTGTTGGGTCAGTAGTCATATGGTTACCAAGACCACCTGTGTAGTTACCATCTGCATCAATACCACCAGCAAATGGGATAACGTCTCTTGCTTCAAGACCGAACATTTCCTGACCTGTACGAAGCATATCAATAGCTGTTGTACGGTCAACACCTGCTGAAGCCATCTTAGCTTCAATTCTAGCAGCATCAGCTGGGTCATCAGGGTCAGCAACGTATCTGTTTACTGTTACATCAGCAGATAACTTGAAGTTCTTCTTAGCATCTACTAATGTATAGAAGTAAGCCTTACCATCCTGGTCACCAGACTGCTTACCAGACTGTGTCCAAGAATTTAATCTTACAGAACTTACATTGTCAAGCTTACCGCCTGTCATGTTGATTGAACCGAATTCTTTGTTCTTAGAATCGTTTACAAACTGGTTACCTTCATTATCTGTTAAGATAACCTGAGAAGATTTACTTTCTGCGTTACCAGATACACCCATTGAAGATGCACCGAATAACATACCCTTCCAAACGTAATCCTTCTTAGCAGTTGTAGTAGTTACAAGTTCGATAGATGAACTAATACCGTTAGAATTTACATTGATGTAAACCTTACCTGTACCTTCTGAAGCTGTGTTGAACTGGCTTAAATCAATGTAGTAATTTGCAGCCTTAACAACTGCTTCTTCTACAGCATTGCCTTCTGAATCATAGTAGTTAGAACCATCGAATAAGTAGTAAATAGTCTTACCATTTTCAGCTACATCGATGTTCTGAGTTCTTCCTGTGTTGTAAAGAAGATTTACCTTTAATCCAGTTGGATTGAAAGTATCGCCTACCATATAAGTAAGTAATGGATATGATTCAATCTGTGGGTAAACAATCTTAACAGTTGTTACAAGAATGTCATAGCTTACAGTAACACTAGGGTCATTCTTATAAGTAACTGTAACCTTCTGGTTACCTACCTGAGTAAGGTCATAACCTGAGTAAGTGTAAAGGCTCTTGTCAAGAGTACGGTATACTGTAGTACCATCTTCAAGAGTATACTTACCTTCAATTATAAGACCTGAATCATCAAAGCTTTCGCCCTGAACGAAGTTTACCTTATCAGGAACAACACCAACTCTGATGCTTTCTAACTTAGCATTCTTAACGTTAATATCGTAAGTTGCACTAACATTGTTAGGGTCAATAGTTGTATCAGCATCTGTGTACATTACTGTAACAGTCTGAGTACCAACTAAATCAGACTTAAGTTCTGTGCCTTCTGGTAATTCCTTACCATTTACATAGAGCTTATAGTTCTTTGTTGTTAAAGTCTTTGTAGTACCGTCTTCGAATGTAGCAACTGGAGTAAGACCGTTAGAGTCAAATGCAGTATCTACAAGGAAGTCAGTTCTTACTGGAAGATAATCTAACTTAAGGTCTGTTACCTTCTTACCTCTTACATTTACATTAAATGTAACAGAAGCAGAACCTACAGAAGCCTTAATTTCCTTTTCACCAACAGATGTGAATGTATTCTTACCACCTGTTGTATCTTCGAAACCAGTTAATGTAATATCATCTAAACTGTCGATAATATCAGTAGTACCGTTTTCGTAAACAACCTTTACAGATAAACCTGTAGAGTCGAATGCTTCACCAACATAGTAGTCAGTCTTGTTTGGTAAAGAGTTTAATTCAAGACTCTTAACCTTTGAGCTACCAACTGATAACTTGTGGTCAGTTACACTAACGTAAGCATCTCTTGCTGCGAAGTAACCAACATAAAGCTTTTCAGATTTAGCAAAGAGGTCAGAAACGTCAATAACCTGCTTGCTACCATTGATAGTGATTGAAAGAGATGTACCACTCTTTCTTAAAGTATAAGTAACTTCACCGTCATAATCCTGCTGGTTAGTACCGATAGGAGTTGCATCGAACTTAGCCTTGTTACTCTTGTCATTAGAAACTCTTGTGCAAAGGTAAGCCATAGCTTCAGTCTTGTCAGGAACCATAGCACCTGCCATAACTGAATTACCGTCAGCTACACCACTAGCTACATCAGTTGCAACACCTGATGCGTCTTTTCTGTACTTGCTGTCAAATACAATAATACCTGAACCACCCTGTTCCTTAGGGTTAAAGTTCTTACCCATACCAAGTTTCATTTTACCTGTCATTACAAAGTCGTCATCCTTTGAAATTTCAGACGCATAGTAAGTGTAAGAATCTTCAGAGTTAGATAACTTACCGATTGCCTTACCTGCTGAAGCTGTATCTACATATACCTTGAAAGCTGTATCGCTAGTCTTGTCAACTTTGTTGTAGTTGCTTGCATAGTTAGCTGATGATGGGTCATCGTTACCGTTGAAACCGTTACCGCCGATAGTCATTGCACCAGCTTCAACAACTTCGCCAACTTTACTAACCTTTACATTGTTATATGTAATATCAGCACATCTTGATGCAAAGAAACCAACATAAATATCGTCATCCATTTTAAGTCCAGAACCATCAATTACTGCTGATTCTGTACCAAATGTAACTGTGTAGCTAGTACCAGACTTCTTGATACTTACAGGAATATCATCGCCTGGCTGTGGTACAGATGTAAGTGTAGTAACCTGCTTGTCAGAAAGTACACCAGCTTTTCTTGTGTATGCAAAACTCATATCACCTGCAACAGCGTCGCCCTTTGCTGTCTTAGCCATTTCAACAGGACCTGCTGTAACGTAATCACCAAGAGTAATAGAATCTGTAGTAGTACCATCGTTTACAAGTACCTTATCTCTTACTGTAGCACCAAAAGAAACCTGATTATCATAGTTCCAAATACCATTTACATGTGCAGTAGCAGAAATTGTGAAATCGTCATCTGCCTTTAACTGCTGATAGTACATTACAATACCATCCTGGTCAGAACCAATCTTACCCTGTGCATCTACTTTGTTAGTAGGGTCGTTATAATCTGGTACACCCATTCTTACCTGAACGCTGTTACCATTTTCCTTAACATCGTAAGGCATAACACCGTTTTTGTATAATGGACTTTCAGTATTGCCGTAGTTATCAATTCTTTCCTGTGTACCTACACTACCGAAAACTGTAGCTTTCCATGGAGAAGTTGTTGGCCAAGTTTCGCCATCAACGATACCATATTTGCCATCTTCGCTAGTAGTAGCAACAGCATCTTCTCCGTTAGTAACTGCAACACCTGAAACAGTAGCGTCACTAGGAGATGTTTCAGAGCTTTCTACAGTAGTTTCGCCTGTAGCTACGTCTGCGTCTTGAGCATAAACTACATTAAATGATGTAACGAGCATCGTTGTAGCTAATGCCATAGCTAATAATCGCTTTTTCAAAAAAATTCCTCCTTTATATAAAGTTGACACCTTGGACTCGAGTGTCCCTACGAATACAAGACAAAAAAACAGCCCTCCTCACTTAAACAAACCGTTGCACCTCAGTCTATCCAGTCAAAAGCACCTTTTTTCGAACATACATACTCGTAGTCAATATCATTATATCTAAATTTCGCCTAAAAAGCAATATTCAAACCCACTAAAAAGCACCAGTTTTTACAATCCAAATGTCTATTTACGCAAACTTTTTGATACATATTTACCATAATAACTTTTTATCACTAAATATAGGTGTGACCCCACTGTTTAAGCCTAAATATTCTATATTTTACAATAAATTGATAATTTTTCTTCTTAATAATAAGTTTGTTATTGTTCAGCTTTTGTACAAAATGCACAAATTTCCTTTTTATCAAAAACTAACAACATTAGTTAGAACTTTAACTAAATTATAATTTTTCTCAAACATTAAAAAAGCCGACATACTCTATAGTATATCGACTTTCTATTTGGTTTACATTCCGTCAATTTTATTAAATTCTTCTACAATTTTGAAATCTTCGAATGTAAATTCCATTTCTTCATCTAAATATTCACCCTCAGCGTCAAATTTAGCAAGTATGCCTCCGTCAATGTTACAATCAATAAGAATTACTGATTGTCTGCCTACATCACTTGATGGGTCTTCATTTACCACCTGAATATCAAAGTATATATCCTGACCTGTATTTTTGTACTCCTTTAACAGTCTACGAAAAATACTTGTATTATAATGAAACTTGGCACTACCCTTGCCTACCCAACCTGTAGACCTATTACCTCTGCCTGTTTTTCCTAATATAGGCACCTGAATTTTTGTTTTCTCCACTTTAGCCGTCAAATTTATTGCCTGCATAAAGTTGTATCTGTTGTTTTCTATTGTAACGTAACACTCTGCCATTTTGGCACTTAATGTATCCCTTACATTCATTATTGCACTCATACCTTAACCTCCTTATTCCAATGTAACTTTCATATAAAGCTGTTCCATTGAGTTTACTGGGCATATCTTTTCATAAATAACAACACTGTTTTTGCTATCTCCCATTTCTACAGAAATAGCCTCCTCATCAAATTCATCCAATGCCCTTATATTCACAAGTTTTTCGTGATACTTTACTAAATCAGCCCAAAGAGAATTTCTGCCGGAAGTATCGTTAGGTACTTTACCCATATAATATTCTTCAAAAAGTACAGCCACATCAGTAGCTATCTGGTCGCATATTCTTACAGTTTGATTATTCTGGAACATTTTTCCCTTTTCTGTAGACACACTTACAAAAGAGTTAATGTCCTTTAAAACCCTCATTTTGTCCCCTACTCTGTGGAACACAAACTCACCTGACTTAATCTTGTTTTCAAGCTCACTTTGAGTATAAATGCTATCTATTTCAATTTCCCCGTCATATACCTTATTTGTAAGACTTTCATTTATCTCACAACCTGCAACTGCACCGGCTACCCAATAAGCCAGAAAATAATCTTCGTCAGACACTGCGTAAGGGTCAATATTTATTACACCCTCATAATCAGCAAAGTAGTTATGTATTACTGCCTGAAACTTCTTGCCTACAGTATCTCTCATTCTCTTTGTGTACTCTGCCACAAGTTGACTAATGCTTTCATTATCTGAAATTACAGCAAGAGCATTAAAACTGTAATTTTCAATACTTTCCAAAAACTTTTCTACTGTCTGCCCAGTTGTAGAACCGTTATTGCCACCTGTCATTGGCATACTTGCTGTATTTGTAAGTGTTGCATTTCTTTTCCATACAACAAAGTTATTATCTTTTAATTCTGCCATAGTCTTTACCCTCTGAGTATCTACAACAGTTGTTCCTACATATACATATACATTTTTGTAACTGCTGTCATCAGGGTCTGTATAAACTGAAATTTTAATATCATTACCTCTTAAACCTGTATATCTAGCTTCTCCAAAAGCACAGCTTGCCTTTTTAGCATTATCACCGTTTATTCTGCCGGCATATATTTTACTGGCATTCTTAAATATATCCCTGATACCCATTAATTTGTAATCCAAAGCATCATAGCCAAACAACTTCATACTATTTCTGTAAAAGTCATCAGCCGTTACCTCAAATATTCCCGTAGGACCCCAATCAAAGCTATCCCCTAAGGCTACAACACCTCTTTCACCAAAAACCGTTGCACCTGTAGCTGTTGTTACAAAGTTAATATAAGCTCCGGGAATTGTCTTATTCTGTGTTACAAATGTTCCTCCTCCAAGTGCCATAAACTACACCTCCCTTTCCAAAAAGTCATTTATTGCTTCGTCTACTTCTTCAAGGGTGTATTCCTCATTTTCATCAAGTACTACACCAATAATATCAATGTATTTGCAATACTTCTTTGACTTTTTAATTTCTTCTACTGCAAATTTTTCTTCCATATATATACCTCCTATAAACTACCGTTTTTCTCCATATAGGCACAAAGCTGTGTATAATTCATATCCTCTACATTGGGAATATTTTCATAACTGTCAGCCGGTACAACACCCTTAAATTCCTGTTTATTAAACAAGTATTCTGTTTCCTTATTACCCTTGAGATTATCAAGCTGTTCCTTAATGCCAGTCAATTTACCACTTTCATCAAACTTAATTTCTTCCATATTAAGTAAAGCCTTAACAGCCTTATTTGTTTTAACACTGTAGGAATTAAGCACGTTTTCGATTTCATAATTTAATTTAATATCTGCAATTTCCTTATCCTTTTCACCAATACTTTCATCAAGCATTTCCAAAATTTTATTGCAGTTTTCCTCATCAATTCCCATTTCTAAAAGTCTTTCTTTCAAATTACTTCCTCCTCTATTGTAAAATCATATTTATTCATAATCGGCTTTTCTTCATCATATATGAAGAAACAGTTATAACTTACTGTAAAGCAAATATTGTCATCATTCTTTTCCATTGTCATATTAGTACCCATAATAGGTCCGTCTTCCATTTCCAGTGTAGAAAACAGCTGAAACAGTGCCATAACAACACTGTTACTATCCATTCTTCCACCATTTCCATAGTACCTTACCTCAAAGGTATTTTCAGATTTATACCTTTTTCCCAGATAAAGGCTGTTCTTTATTTCTGTACACTCTAGCTGAAAACAAGGTTCTTTAAACCCCTGAGGTACTTCGTCAGCAAAAATCTTGCAGTCAGGAAATTTCTTTCCCAACTGCTTACCCATTGTCTTTATAATTTCATTAACCACTACGTCCACTCCTTAACATATTCAGCTACAACTTCACAATGAGTTTGAAACTCTGCCGTAGCTCCGGTATTTTTAAGTTCCGTTGTTTTATTTTCACTTTTCACTACTATGTAACTACCCTCTTTTATGCTTATTTCCTTAGGAAAAAACATTTTTACAGTTGTTCCCTGTAATGAAACACCGTCTGAATTTTTCTCCTGTCCTGACTTTAGCTTGCCATTAAAAAGTCCTGTAGCATAGGATATTCTACAAGGCACATTACTATGTACTATCTGCCTTTTGTGCCTTGTAATACTATCTTCTGTGACCTCACTATATTCGTAAATGTCACAGTATAAATTCATAAGACTTTCAACAGCCTTTTTAGCCTTTACCAACGCATTTTTCTGTAGCATACTAATTCACTTTCCTTTTTAGTAAGTGTATTTATAAGGTTGTCAAAAAGCTGAGAGTGATTAATTCCTTCATTAAATGAAATGCTTACATCACCCTCCTGAATATTGGAAACAGCACTTTCCACATCAAAACCATCTAGCTCGCCCATAGAAGCCTTGGTTTGGAGGAAACTGCCACAGCATATATCTGTGGCAACATATTTTAATCCCTCCGGTACAGACTCTAAATTACAGTAATTCATAATATACTGTTCTGCTTCAATCATAGCCTGTTCCAATGTAAATTCATCATCTTCCTGAAGTTCATAGCCTAGTGACAAAAGTCTTAAAACAACATCATCATAATTTAACATTTACGCTCTGCCCTTTGAAATAATTCTGGCAATAGGAATAGCCTTGTGGTTAATATATTTTGGTTCTTCTGAACCGTCATTGACAAGCTCCCAGTTCTGACCGTCTGCAAGCTCCTTATTAGTAGGTGACAATGTTTTCTGATTTTTCTTTGTATAGCTGATACCAAATGGTGCAAAGCACTTTCTCTGTCTGACGTATAAAGTATCCTGACCACCTTTTACCATTGGATTTCTGTCCATTTCGTAAGGCACTTTAGCACCAATGTCCTCGTAGTCAAAAGCACCTTCACCTAAAATATATGTAGTGTAAACACTTTTGCCGTCTTTGCCTTCACTTACCGGCATAGAATCATCAATTAAAACAGCTCTGCCATTCCATGTAGCAAGAGTTAAATCCCTCTGAATACCATTTCTGTCGGTCTGCTTTAAATAAGCAAGAAGATTGAGATTTTCAAGGTTTGTTGCTACTTCTGAGTGCATAATAGCAATAGTAAAGGAGTTCTTGTTGTCCCCACCTGCTTTCTGAATAGCCTTGTTTAACGTAGCCGGCTCTACCATACCGTCATTTTCTGATGTAATGTCGTAGGTATGCTCATTTACAAACTTGAGATTTTCTTCTCCTGTCATATTGTAAATACCTGTTAAAATAGCAAGCAATGTATCTTGGTCCACATCGTCAAAGTATTCAGAAACCTGCTGTGCTACTGAATCCATAAAGCCACCACCGGCAGTAATATCCTCTGCAAAGTCACTTTCTACCCATGCCTTTGCTCTACCTACAACCACTACACCTCTTTCGTAAGAAGTTGTTGTATCTGCCATAATGTCTGTTTCGCCATCATAGTTAAGAGGTTCGCCGTCAAGTAAGCCATACATAGGTAATATTGCATAGGCTGTACCTGTCTGATTGCTGAAAGCATTTCTGATTTCACTATTTCCTCTTAAAGCCTTACTTCTAATAAGTTCGTTTTTGTTTAACTTCGGAATTCTTTCAATGTACGCACCAAAAGCCTCCGGATTAAATGTTTTACTATTAAATTTTGCCATAAATTTTTTCCTCCTTAATTATCAAACAAATTCTGTATTTTGATTTCCTGTTATTAATCTTGATTTTGATAAGCTGTCTTTAACGCTTATTTTTACAGGCATATTTCCCATATAGTTATTAGATAAACAATAGTTTCCACTTATAATACCTGCCGAATTTACACTTTTACAATTTATAACTGTTGCCGAATCGTTTTCCATTTTTGCAAAGCAACAATTTACTATTCTCATAAGAGCCGAACAGTTTTTAAAATAAATTGCATTTACACTTAATTTAGTATTCTGATACTGTTCAAACCAACAAGTGTCTATTACTACATTTTCACCTTGAATATACAACAAAGGTTCACTTGAATTACCCTTGCTGTCTGCGAATTTTAAGTTTTTAATTTCCACATCCTTAGATGTTATGTTGAAAATAGCTTTTACACTGTCAGTTCCTGCCTGATATAAATTTGTACTGTTGTTACAGCCGTGTATGTAAAGTGTTTTGTTTATATTTACTGTAGACTTAAATTTATAATATCCACTTGCCACGAATATAGAACAGCCTACTTCTACTGCGTTTATTGCATTTTGAAAAACAATAGATGAGTCCTCTGCCGAACATATAAAGTCAGCAACTTTCTTAACTCTCTCACTGCTGTTTTCCGATGCAATTACAATTTCGTGATTGCCTTTAACAGTAATATTTTTTGCACTGTCTATACCATCAGCTAAAGCACTGAAATTGCTGTTAAATATATTTATGTCATAAAAATCCGTTTCCTTTGGATATGTTAATCCATAATTTGTATTCATATTTCCTCCTTTATCTTGGACTTTCTCCTCCTGTATTAATGCCCTTCACAAGTTTTTCTACAAGAATGTCCAATATATCTTCGCCATTTTGTCCAGTTATATTTTGTGTAATACCACCCATATTTATATTTATGGAAGAACTGTTGTCTGAACTTGTATAGTTTCTTTCCATTGCCTGTGGAATATAACTCTTGTCATCGGCTATATAGCTCTTTTCCAAGGATTGAAAAATAGGATTTACAGACTCATTATTTCTCACAAATTGTGGCATAAAGTCATTTTTAGTCGAACATACTTTTTGAAATTTATTAATATTTTCTTCCATAGGGTCAAAATTGTTAATAACATCGTTGTTTTTAACATTTGTAAACAAATTATCAACTGTGTTATGCACATACCCACCTGTAACCCCAGTATTTAATACTGTTTCACTGCTTTTTATATATTTTTCGACTATATTTTTCCTTATACTACTTAAATCCTCAGCACCCTCGATATTTCTTTCAAACTCTTGTAAAATAGCACCTTTGTCAACATCTGTCATATTATTTCCATAGCTATCCTTGTATAAACCACCTAAAAATAAGTTGTCCACATTTCCACAATCATTTTGTGGATAATTATTGCTATATTGTGAAAAACTCTCGTCTGCCTCTCTAACCCTCTTATTTACTGGATTTTCCGTATCGAACATACTTTCATTTTTTAAGTAATTTTCTATAAAAGTATTTGAGTTTTCCACATTGTAAAGACCTTCAATAATGTCTACAATATCTATTTTTACCACCCTCTTTACTACGGTATATTTAAAACCATACCAACTTTTATAAAATTGGAGTTTGTTATTTTATCCTTGTTGGCATTAAAAATATCCTTCCACTTACTGCCGTCACCATAAATGCGTTTGGCTATTTTCCAAAGGCTATCACCGGAAACAACAGTATAGGTATTTGCCTTCTTTTCCGTATCTGTTCTCTCTGTGGATAAACTACTTTCCCTACTTCCTTCAACATATACAGCACCAAAAGCTCTGTACTCCCTTAAAGTAATATCCATAATAACGTCATAGCCATTGTCGGCAGATTCTGTAAAGCTGTAATCTTCTATAACAGCCTCAATATCTGTATAGCTCAAAACCTTAGCAATATTAACTTCTCTTGTAATTACAAAATGAAAAGGCTTTAAATCTCTTTTCAATTTTTCAATAGCTGTTTTAAAGTAGTCTGCATCTTTAAAGCCATAGGTATATCTTGAAAATGGATACTCAGTATTAGGTAAAACAGCCTGAAATTTTATAGTTTTTAATTTTCCCGTTTTAGGAAAAACAACTTCATTGCCATTTACGCAGTCAAAAAGTGTGTTTTTAGTGCCACAAGCAATAGTTACCTTTTCCGGTGTAATAGGCAACAGTATATCTCCTAACCAAAATTGATACATTATCTGCCCTCCTTCTCAAGTTTCAAATCTATCGCTCCTATAACAAAAGCCTTTTCCCTTTGGCTCATTGCCATAAACTGAGAGGGTAATATTCCAAGCCGATGTAAGCAATAATAAGCATAGTTGGCTTGAAAATCGCCCTCTCTTATTATTTTTTTGCCTTTTCTATATCCTCTCTAAGACTTGTAAAACCGTTTATTTCCTGAACAAAGGATACGAGAGCATCATATTCTCCTGGGCAATCTACAATAGCCTTTAAAAGTGATTCGGGAGTTTTTTTGCCATAACTGTCCTGTAAATCAGCGTCATATAAATTTGGGTAAACTACAGACATAGCCGTAATTTTATTTAAATACTTGTTTACATTAAGCCTGTATTTGCCACTCTTTTCCTCCATACATTCCTGTCTTATATCCTCATTTTCTTCTGTAGTAAGGTGTCTGATATGCCACATTACTACATTGCCATTTTCATCTTTTAAGGCACTACATACAGGCATTTCTCTGTTTTCCCTTTCCTCTTTATTACATTTAAAAAATAATTCCATTTCTCCCATGGTCTATCTCCTTTCTCTTATCTGTTTGTGACTATAACTATTTAATTGCAAATGAGTACACTCTGCTGTCATTAGGTGAGTAGCATAGAGCTGAGCAATATCCAGTGCTATGTTGCAAGGTACATATTTTTCAAGTAACTGCTTTATAGCCGGTAAATACTCTCGCCCCTCTGATGCTACCTTTATTTTTAGATTGTATTCATCAGTAAATTCATACTCTACGCCTGAAGAAAATTTCATTAAAAGAGAAATCAAGTCCTGTTTTCCTTTTCTCATTTCAGCTAAAATATTGTATCTTCTTAAAGCCACTGAATTTCCTTCTCCATTTATGCCAAGTATTTTCTCCATACGACTTAAGCCTTGATTTTCAGCAGTCATAACAAAATTTTCTTTCATAAAATCGGCAATAGCCTTTTGTATTTCCTCATTTTCAATGTCAAAAGCTGAATTTATAATGCCAAATTCCTTTACATTTCTGAGAAACAAAGGTAAATAATCATTTAAAGCCATAGCTTACACCTCCATATTTATAATAGGTGTGCCACATATTTCATCATCAGCTAACACAATGTTGTGCTGACCCTCAATATTAAGCTGTGCAATGGTTGTTATACCTTCAATGTTGCATACTCTGGAAATAATCTGCAAACTGCTTACAGTAATGTTGTCTGTACTGCTGAATTTAGAATTAAGCTCACTAAAATACTGTGTTACTGCCTGTTTTATACTTTCCTTAACACTGTCCTTTGAATATCCGTAGCCTAAACTCACACTAATATTTATGGTTATTCCTCTAGCCTTAGCTCCTACTACATTTACTCTGTGACCAATAGGTGCTACACCTTTGCCACAACCTGTGCTGTCTGCTGGGTCCAGTTTTTCCTTTACCGTAGAACAAAGTTCACTGGAAGGAACTCCATTTTTGCTGTCAAGTATAATAACCTTTACAGTTCCTCCTCCGGCATAGGCTCTTATTGCTCTAGCCTGTCCTACACCACTTATAGCCTTTGCCCAGTTTATGTAATCAGCTTTGTTTCCACCATAGCCTTTGCTCCCTATATTTTCAAAATATCTGGCTCTGAAACTCTCTGTGTCTTCCTCATCTTCACCCTCTGTAATAACAGAAGTAAGCACAGCTGACACAAGATATGGATTGTATTCTATAGGAATAAGTGTTCCAAACTTAGTATTTCCCACACTTCCTGCTGTGTCACATTTTAGCTTGTATATACCGTCACTTATTTTCTCTATGACGGTATATCTCAAGTCATCAAGAGCGAATTTATCTCCAATATTAATGTTTCCCTGAAATTCTCCTTTGAGAATAGTATTTGTGGCTTTCTTGGGCTCAAGACCTATTTCCTTTGCCCTTAAAACCAAATAATCTCTCTGCGCTGTATCAGCAAAGGACTCATTAAGGCAGTTGTCTAAGGCAACATAAATCTGAGCTATTTCACTACATACAGGGGCAACAGCATCGTATATTACAGAACCCTGCCTTTTGTCTACATTGCTGGGAACATTGGCAAGAACTCTGCTCATTATTCTTTCGTAAGTTAAATTTTCGTACATTTAATTCCCCCTAAAATTCAAATTCCTTTTCTATTTTCACATCACCCATAGATGAAACAACAGTAAATGCCACAAGTACAGAACCTTTTTCCTTTGTAATGACAAAATCTGTCACACTTTCTACTCTGTCATCTGTTAATAACGCTTCCTCTATTCTGCCCTTTATAACAGCACATACATAGGAAATAGGCTTTCCTATAAGGTCCTTTATTTCAATACCATAATTTCTGGAATATATAATGTAATCATATCTGTCAGTAGAGAGAATACAGTATATACTCTGTCTTAAAGCCTCCAGACTGTCGCAATATCCATTTACTTCTGTACTTTTTAGCCTGTAGGTATAACTAGGGCTTTGTGTAATTTCTTCTGCTTTTATTACTTCCGGTGTCACACTTATCCCTCCCTGTCTAGCACGATGTATCTCTGACCACCTTGTTGTCTTAGCATAATTACTGTGTCCTCTTTTTTAAGGCTGTTGTCTATTTTCATAGCCACAGTTCTGTCATCTATATGGACATTTATTGTCCTTTCTCTCAAATGTTCAGCTATAGTAATAAAATCCTTTGTAAGAATAAGCCTTTGCTCTGTTTCTATTTTTAATGGACTTTCACTTATAACCTTTCCAAAAACAGCCTCCAAAGGCTTTTGAGAGTTAATAGCCTCCTGTGCCAATATTTTTACAGCATTACATAAATCACTCATTTAAAACACCTCCGTCAACTGTAAGCCACATATATTCCTCATTATCTCTGTAGGTATGTTCGCACTCCTTGACAGTAAATCTGTTGTTAAGTACAAAATCACCAATATCTAAATTGACATTTATAATAGTTCCTGCTCTCATTGAAATATCTCCAAAGGTACATATTTTTAAAGTTCTGGACTTTGTTTTGTACTTGTTTAAAAGCATATTTGCATAGGCATTACCATCTATGTTTTCTCCAATATGCTCATAAAGTTGTAAAAGTCCCCATTCCTTTATTTTTTCAGTGTCCTTAGCTGTATATACATTGCTAACGTGAGTATATTTGGTAGTTTTTTCATACTTTAGCTTTACACTGTTGTAAACATTAGAGTCAATAGAGCTTGTGTATTTATATTCAATAATGTCACTGCTGTCAGCCAAAAAACTAGACCCCATATAAAGAGAATTTTTCAAGGCAATAGCACCAAAATCATCATATAAAACATACTTTTGCCTGTTGTACTTTTCTGTACTTTCTAAGGCGTTGTATATTATGTCAAAAAGTGTGGAATTATCTTCAATTCTAGGTGGCAGTACATAGGCTGTGTTTGCTATATCTCCAGTTGTCAGGTTGTAGTCACCGGCAATCATTTTTAATAAACCACCGGCTGTAATGTTGCTGTAGGTATATGTATCTTTATTTTTGAAATACCTTAACTGGTCATAGCAGAGTACAGTAATAGGAGAATTTTTATGCCTTTCCTTTGAAAAAACATAACCCTTAAATATAGGAACATTGTTCCTGTAAAAGGTAACCTGGTCACCCTCTTTAAAGTCCATTACATTGTCCTTTAATACTTTGAATTTAAGCTCCCCAGCACCAAATAATCTAGTTGACCATTGTATTTCTTCAATAGGTTCAGGATTGAATATTGTCCCCTTGTGGTTTATGTAAATTTTGTTCTCCACTGTTTTCCTCCTTTGCCTTTTTCACTCTCTTTAATTCCTTTTCCAAATCCTCTACCCAAGGATGTTTCGAAATGGCAGTTTCTTTGCTAATAATGTTTAAAGACTTGATACAGTTGTCTATGGCCTCGCTTTCGTTAATAAGCATATCTCTGTTAAAAATAGGCTTTGTTTCAATATCTCCAAAATTTCCCCTGCCGGTGTTGGCAAGGTGCTGTTTGACAAACCATATAACTTTCATTAATGAGCATTGATATTCCATTTCCATATTGTTGGCGTCAATGTCAATGTCTGAATACATACTCTTTATGTTAAGCTGATTAGGATTGCCACTTAACTTTTCATCTTTGGCATCGTAACCCATACCATTTTCAATAACAGCCTTTTTAAAAATGTCAATTATGGCTTTGTAATTATCAGCATTTACCTGTATAGATAGTGTTTCAACTCCACCCATAGCTCCGTCAATGGTTCTTACTTTGACAGCACCGTAAGTGGACAAATTCTGTCTAAATTCTCCTAAATTTTCTCCATCATAGTTCTTTAAAACCAAAATGGTGTTTCTAGGGTCTTCTTCCATAGAGTTGAGGAAGTTGCTTTCTAAAATGTTAAGACCGTCTTGTAAACACTTGACCCTTAATATAAGGGGTTCTTCACAATGGTTGTACTTAAAAGCAATAAGAGGTATTCTCTCCCAACCGTAACCTTGTTTGTTTGTACAAAAATATGGTGTAAACCATTTCTTGCCGTCATGTACCATTTTTCCTCTGTCTATGTAAAATCTGCTTATGCCCTTTTTGTCATAGATTTCAATTTTTCGCCTTGTAATTCTTTTCTTGTTTTCATAATTGACTACATCATAAAACCTTATGGCATAGGCTAATACCTTGTGTTCACTGTCTTCCCATATGGGAACTAATTCCCAAGGATTAATACGCTTGAAAGCAAAGTTTCCGTTGCTGTCATATCCGGCAAATAACCAACCTAAACCACAGTTTAAACTGTCCTCACAAACAGCCTTTAAAGTCATATCAAAGTCAGCATTAAATATTTCCTTTAAAGCCTTGTTTAGCTTAGAATTACTGCTGTTTAATGTTATAGGCTTACCTAATAAATAATTGACCTTTTGAATGACTAGCTTTCTGTATTGATTGTCAACTATTCTGTTGTTGGGAACATTGTGTATCTCCGTAGGCTCTCCACCTATGCCAATGGCAGTTCTTTTCTTTAAGAGTACATCATGCTTGCCTGTAAAATATTCGTAACCCTTTATCATATTTCGCCTTTTGATAGAACCTTCAAATTCTTTTATCTGCTCTAAAATGTATTCTTCATTTGTCATAAAACCATTTTTTATTGCTTCGTTAATGAGCTTTGTCTGAAAAAAGGGAAATTGAAAATTAAACATGTTGCTTCCTCCTTTCTGTAACATCTCCTTGCTACATCTTGGATGATATATCAACTACCATGACATTTCGTGACATAATTTTCAAATTTTATAAAAAAATTTAAAAATTACCTAAAAAAAATAAAATAGAAAATAGAAAAGTTTAGGTTAAGCCTTTTTAAAGGCTTATGGGGTCAAGGGGCAAAGCCCATTGTGTGGACAAAGTCCACATAAAAAAAAGAAAAAAACTAAGGATTAGAGCATATTAGCAAGGCTAATATGCAACTTAATCCGTACTTTCTCTAACTCCTTACTCCCTCAACACCTCATTTTTTGCACACAAAAAAAGACCCATTCCCTTAGGAATGAGCCTTAAACTATTTTACCTATTCAATTACCTTGTCCAAATATTCTTCCTCTCCCACAACAATTTCTGCCTTGTCTGATGTGAGATTGACAATACTCTTTACAAAACCCTCTACGTTGTTGCTTTCTACTAAAATTATAAATTCCACATTATCTGTGTAAATGGTGTCCTTTATAATATTTCCGGTATTTAAAGCCTCGTACTGTACCTTGCCTGACATATTGTAGTCCGTCTTAACGTGAACAGCCTTGTATAACGTTCTTTCTATAAGTCCGGCAGCAGCCAAACCTTCTTTGGCACTTTGACCGTAAGCCCTTACAAGACCACCTGTACCAAGTAATGTACCACCAAAATAACGAGTTACAACAATTAGAACATCGTGAATATCTCTGCCTCTTATAACGTCTAAAACAGGCATACCTGCTGTTCCACTAGGTTCTCCGTCATCACTGTATCTCTGTAACTGCTTTTCATTACCTACCTGAAAGGCAAATACATTGTGTCTGGCATCATAGTATTTTTTTCTAAACTTTTCAATTTCTGCCATAGCCTCCTCCTCTGAATGAACAGGAACTACATTGGCAATAAATCTGGACTTTTTTTCTACTACTTCAGCCTGACCTGTGCCTTTTATTGTTACATATTTTTCAAGCATATTTTCTCCTACTAATTCTATCTCATAAACAAGTTGTTCTTAATAATATTCCAAATCAAGTTGTTGTCATAAAGGTATTTACCCAAATATGATGTAGCTATTTTGTCATTTAAAATACTGAAAAAGTCATTAGCTATAAATACATTCATAACTGTAAATATTACCCATACAAAAATTACACCACCGGCAATACCTAAAGCCCCACCGGCAATGGCATTGAAACTGCTTATAATTGGGAGCTTTGATATAAACTTACCAAGCTTCATAATAGTTCTAAGGACAAAAGAAAATATAAAATAGACTATAAGACCAACGCAAATGTTTAAAATAATATTTGCAATATATCGTGAAATATAGTCGGCAACACCATTTTGAACATTCAGTAGACTATGTATAACGGAATTGTTATTGTCCAAAAGCATAGTCTTAATAGGCTGTGGCAAAGCAAGGCTGTTGATAGTATCTATCTGCTGTTGTTGTGTAGAAGATGCTACATTTTGGAGGTTAAGACTTTTCTTAACCAAATTGCTTACCATATCAAAAATAGGTGTAGTTCTCATAAGTGCTGTAATAAAAGGATAAATTATAAAAGAACCACCTACAGAAATCAATTTATAACAGCCTTTTAGGGCAAAAATTATGAAACCTTTCTTTGCCCCACGAGCCATAAAGTATATAATTATAAGTAAAATAATAAGGTCTACAGGATTTTGAATAAATCCCATTAAAAAATCACTCATTATATCTCTCCTAACTTGCTGATGTAGTCTGAGCAGTTGTAGTAGATGCTGTAGTAGTTTCCACTGATGTATCTTCACTATTAGGGTCTAAAGCATCATTATCTTCAACCATATTAGCACCTTTCTTAACACTGAAAAGTTGCATTTTGTTAGCTGTAGCAAGTATAATTCTGTCTGTTGAATCAAAGAACTGCATACTGTTTACAGTCTGTAATGCTCTGTATTCCCAAAGATGCTTACCTCTTACGTCCATAGCATCGAATACCTTGCCCATAGCAACTATTGTACTTTCCATATTAGAATACATAGCTGTAATAGTTTCATCAAATTTAGCAGAACCTATTTCGTTACCTCTCATATTGTACCAATGTACAGTATTTACATTGTCGCTATTGTCAGTAATTGTCTTTGTACTACCATATGCAACTGCAATATATTTATTATCCACTATGTTAAATGCTGAAACATAGTTTGGATATTCAACCTTCCAATTTTCTTTGTAATTTTCTTTGTTTGTAATTCTACCACCAATGCTGTAAAGTTTTGCATCAGTTGACACAATACAGCTGTTGTCCGGCATAAAGTGAACAATAGCAGCCACCTCGTTATCCATTTCAACACCTGAGAAAATAGCATCAGAATTATCTGTAGTCTTAGCATCTTCTGTATTTACAAAGTAGAAGTTTACCTTTGACTTAATCTTTATTCTTGATATATTTATAAAACTGATACCAATTATTCTACCGTCATCAGAAATATCAATAGACGCTGGAAGTCCGTCTTTAGCTACATAACTTCCCTTAAAAGCAACTTTTCCGTCTGGAGAATAACAAAAAGCTGTATAATCATTTTCACCTGAACTTTGGCACATAACAACACTGTAGCCTAAAGGATTAATAGCAAAAGTAGTTATAACACCTTCTGTATTTACTGTATACGCCTTACCTTTAAGGTTGTAGACATTCATAGTCTTAGCACCCTTATCAGCAACAGCTGTATATTCCCCGTCACTTAACATAACAGGTGTTGTCATTGAAAAAGTATCTGTCCATACAGTATTACCCTTTTTGTCAAGTAAAGACATACCGTCCTTAGAACTAAAGAAAATACTGTTATTACAGCTATAGAATTGAGCCTGTGAGCTCATACTGTATTCCTGTGAAAAAGATGCCTGTGACTCACCTATTTTTATATTGCCACTATTTACAGCAACAAATATGCCAGACGCCACAATAACAAGAATAACAACTGCTATGGCAACAGCCTTTATACTTCCTGTAAAACCAGAAAGATAGCTTAATATTCTGTTATATATACTTTTCTTTTTCTTCTTTGCAGATTTTTCTTTCATTTCCTCCGGCTCATTTTCTGTATCTTCGGTACTTTCAGCCTGTTCCCCCTGTTCTTCTTTTCCTTCTGTTTCCTCTGTATCTTTTATATCCTCTGTATTTTCTGAACTTTCTTCATTCTCGTCTAAAAACTCATCTTGAGTTTTTTCCATTATTCTTTCCAAAAGCTGTTCATTATTTTCAGGTATAGTCGAATTTTTATTATTTTCAGTTGTGTTTTTATTCTCAGCCATAACACCCTCCTGTTTTTACCACATAATAATACTATAAAATAGCCAAAAAATCAATGTTTCTAAGCTCTATTTGGTTAAGTTAATTTATAAAAAAAGCCAATGTCACTCCTACATAGAAATAACATTGGCTTTCAAGAAATATTTTATATTATTTTACAAACTTTTCAGCTATTTTTTCAATTTTGCCTTCTTCATCATTCCAAGAATTAAAGTCCTTTCCACTATTTTCAACAGCCTTACCTAACTCTACAATAAAATCAGGAATATCAGAAGCTAAAATTGTGCCAACTTCGTGACCAAAAACTTCTTTACCCTGTATATCACAACCGTTTACATAGAGTATAAAAGCTGGCTGTGGCTTACCGTCTACAGACTTTACAGCACCTCTAAAGCCTAAAGCACCAATTTGGTGTGTACCACAAGAAGACGGACAACCGGAAATATGAATTTGTGGAAGTGCATTTTCCTTTATATCAGCCTTTTTAACAGCCTCAACACAAGCTCTCAAAAGACTTTGAGAGTCTCTAAGACCTACCTGACAAATGCTTGCACCAATACAGCTTACAGATGTTTCAAATACACTTTGTGCTGTATTTTCTTCAGTAATGGCTACAACTTCCTTCGCCTCATCACCGGTAAGGTTGATAATATAAGCACTTTCATCAGGAGATAATCTCAATTCTGCTCCTTCAACACCCTGTATATAGTCATTTAACTTGCAAAATACATCTGAATTAGGCTGACCACCTATTGGGTGCCACATAACAGTGTAAAGACCCTCTTGTTTTTGAGGAATTACTCTGAAGCCTTCTGCTGTAGTGCCATTTCCTTTTTTACTAAATTCCAAAGGCTGTATTTCAATGTTTAAATCCTCTCCAGATGCAATTACCTCTTGAAGTTTCTCATTATAGGCTTTTACATAGTTTTCAGCACCACCTAAAGCCTCCTGCATATAGCGAGTTCTTGCCTTACCTCTGTTTTCATAATTTCCATAAGTACGGAAAGTCAACCACATAGCCTTAATATAGAACAATATTTTGTCAGGCTCTACATTTTCAGCTACTTTAACACCCATTTTGTAGTTGTTGCCAAGACCACCGGCACTGTATACATCAAATTTACCATTTTCATTGGCTACAAAGCCTAAATCTCTAAATGTTGCATGAGTAAAATTCTTTGGAGAATTTGAAAAACAAACCTTTAATTTTCTAGGCATTTTTTCAGCCTTTATAAAATTCATAAGGTATTCTCCGGCAACCTGTGCGTAAGGCAATACGTTAAAATATTCCCCTTGTTCAACACCTGAAAGAGGTGGACACATTACATTACGAGGGAAATCTCCACCACCACCCATAGTTACAATATTATGAGAAAGTGCCTTTTCCATAACCGGATAGAGAACCTCCGGCTGTAAATCGTGGAGCTGTATTGTCTGACAAGTTGTAAAATGTAAGTGATTGACGTTATATTTTCTTATAGTCTCTGCAACAAAAGCCATTTTTTCCTTTGTAACACGACCTGCTGTCATACGAAGACGGAGCATACTGGCTTTACCACCCTTTTGAGCATAACTGCCGTAAAAACCTGAAAATCCCTTATACTCATTTTTAGGAACTTCTCCCCTGTAAAAAGCATCTGTTTTTTCTTTAAAAGCCGGTAAATCCTGTTTCCAAGATTCTGGATTTATATTCATTACTCTGTCCTCCTAGTTTTATTGTTGTATTCATTATATATAATCCCTGTAAAAGCTGTCAACTGAAAAGGCTTTTGTTGATAATTATTTTTATATACAACGAAAAAGAGTGAAAGCATATACACTTCCACTCTCTTCTCTTTAAGGCGACATCCAGATTTGAACTGGAGATCAAGGAGTTGCAGTCCTCTGCCTTAGCCACTTGGCTATGTCGCCATATTAAATTTTCTCCCTTTTGAAACAGAGATGATGACCCGTAGGAGAATCGAACTCCTGTTTCAGCCGTGAGAGGGCCGCGTCTTAGCCGCTTGACCAACGGGCCGGAACTCCCCGAGTAGGATTCGAACCTACGACCCTCCGGTTAACAGCCGGATGCTCTACCGCTGAGCTATCGAGGATTATCAAGCAATGATAATTTTACCACAGCTTATTAATAATGTCAAGATTTTTTTAACATTTTCACGTCAAAAACCTTTCGACACATTAGGCAAAAAAAAGAACCCCGATAGTCTACCGAAGCCCTTTTTTAAATGCCCGAGACCGGAATCGAACCGGTACGGGATTTAACTCCCGCAGGATTTTAAGTCCTGTGCGTCTGCCAGTTCCGCCACTCGGGCATATCTGTCATAAAGACAGATAAAATGGGAACAACAGGGCTCGAACCTGTGACCCCCTGCTTGTAAGGCAGATGCTCTCCCAGCTGAGCTATGCTCCCATATATGGCGACCTGGAAGGGGCTCGAACCCTCGACCTCTGGCGTGACAGGCCAGCGCTCTAACCAGCTGAGCTACCAGGCCATATATTTCCTAGCGACAAGTGATACTATACCATAGTTCCACTACCTTGTCAACACTTTTTTTAATTTTTTTATATTTTTTTATAAAAATATTGCGACTTAAAACCCAAAAAGCCTTGAAACACCTTTATTTCCTTTACTTTTATTATATTACCCATTTTCAAAATTTTTATTTATTTTTTTTGAAAATTGCATTTTTTTATTATAGAAATAATAAATTTTTTATATTTAATTTCAAATTTTTTATTTCAAAAACAAAAATAGCAGCCCGAAGACTGCTATTTCTGTATACCATTTTAGGATGAAATACGTCCAAAAAGGTAAATATTCCCAAACGTGCAAATCGGCAAAGGAATTAGTTGCCATTTGCTCGGAGTAGATTTGTAGCTCATATACTGCGTTCTGTATATCTTCAACTCATCTAACTCAGTTATTAGTATATATTAATTTTTTAAATTTGTAAAGGATTTTCTTTCGCCTTTTATCGACAAAATGTCACCTTTTTCGCCATAAATGTCCTTAACCCCCTTATTATCTAGGTTTAAAGCCATTTTTATGCCCATATAATAATACAAATACAATAAAAAATCAACAATAAAATTATATTTTACAAAAAAATGCTGTTTTTCAACAAAATATATTATTATTTAATATTTTGTACTTATTTTACAAATAGCTTAATTAAATATAGCAGTCTTTGTTTCTGCATCCCAATCTACCTTTGCACCAACAGCCTCTCCAAGAGTTCTAAATGGTACAAACATACGGCTATTCTTTATTTCAGCATAAACACCGTAAGCCATTTTTTGAGATTTTCCATTTATTGTTACATACTCAGAACCGGCAGTGAACTGAATTTTATTTCCACCATAATTAATTGTTGCAGTTTTTGTTTCTGCATCCCAAGTTACAATATCACTATTTTCATCTTTACCTGTTAAAGATGTTGTTACAGCTCTTAAAGGAATAAGAGTAGAACTACTGCTCTTTTGTATGAAAGGAGCTGTATCAATGGTATAGTTAGAGTTATTTACAACTAAAATATTGCTACCTACTGTAGCCTTTACAGTATTTGTAAATTTAGTTACATTGCTTTCTGTTGTAGTTTCAGAAACAGTTTCTGTCGTTGTTTCAGTGGTAGATTCATTAGTAGTTACTGTAGTTGTAGTATCTTTCTTACCAGAATTTGTACTACCACTTAATATAATACCACCGGTAATTGTACTTGAATTAGAGTCAATAGTAACCTTTACATCACCAGTGCCATAAGTATATACAACACAAGGAATGCAGTAGTAAGGCTCATTATTTACACCATTAATGTCTAAAAGATTGCCACCGGCATAATTACTAGGTACATTAATAAGATTTACTTCAATCTGATTATCGTTTATTCTTCTAATCTTGTAAGGCAACTGATTAGTGCTTACCTGTGGCATTACATCATAAAAGCCCTGTGTACTGTTCCAGTCATAGTAACTGTACTGGTAACCTGTTGAGTTGTAGCCAAAAGCATTTGTATCAGTTGATGTACCATCAATAACTGACTGGTCAAAAACTTTTGCTGTTTCAAAAGTAAGAATAATAGAAGAACCTGTTGTAACTTCATCTAAAGGACGAATATTAAATGTCATAAATCCCAAAGGTGTATACTCCTTGTAAGCTCCTCCTTCTCTTGAAACACTGTTTGTAGATGCTGCAAATGTACTTGCTGTAAAAAGCATTACAAAGCAGAGAAATAAAGCGATTTTCTTCATATAAACTACCTCCTTATTCACTTTTTAATTCGTACTTATATTTTACCACATACAAATAAATCAAACAATAATTCTCCTCACCAATAATTATTAAATATTTTTTACAATTAATAATTCCCCTATTTCCTTGAAATAGCCTTAAAAATATGGTATATTCAAAATATCAAAATATATATTTTTTTCGGAGGTAAAAAAATGAGTTACAAGAAAGATTTTATTAAGTTTATGTGTGATGCAGGAGTTCTTACTTTTGGCGAATTTACTCTTAAAAGTGGCAGAAAAGCTCCTTACTTCATTAACACTGGTAACTACAAGACTGGCGAACATATTGCTAAGTTAGGCGAATTCTATGCTCAATGTCTTGCTGAAAACGGTATTGACTCTGATGTACTTTATGGTCCAGCATACAAGGGTATTCCTCTTGCTGTTAGTGTTGCTATTGCTGTTTACAACGAAACTGGTCGTTCTATGAACTATTGCTTCAACAGAAAAGAAGCTAAGGACCATGGCGAAGGTGGCGTAATGGTAGGCTACAAGATGAAAGACGGCGATAATGTAACTATTATTGAAGATGTTATTACTGCCGGTACAGCAATCAGAGAAACTCTCCCACTTCTTAAAGCTACAGCTGATGTAAATGTAAATGCTGTTATTATTTCTGTTGATAGAATGGAAAAAGGCAAAGGCGAAAAGTCAGCAGTACAGGAAGTTTATGATGAATTTGGTATCAGAGTTTACCCTATTGTTACAGTAGTTGATATTATTGAAGCTATTGAAGACGGTACTATTGACGGCAAGGAACACCTTGAAGCTATGAAGAAGTACAGAGAAACTTACGGTATCTAATACATACTTACATTTATTATTACATTTGCTCTAGGCAAAATATGATAATATTAAACACAATTATCTAAGAAATAAAAAAGTCCTAGAGGTACTATCTCTGGGACTTTTTTATTTAACACATTAGTAATAAAGTTCACAAAATATTACATAAAGTACCAAAATTTTTCAGTATTACAAATTTATTAAAACGTAATGCAAAATTGGAAAAGCACCTAAATTTATGGTATAATAACAGAGATTGAAACTATTCAATAATCTTTTTTCAGGGAGGAATTTTTATGAAAAGATTAACTGGGTTGTTACTTTCGTTTTTAATGATGGTAACTACACTTTGCTTCCCATCAATATCCTTTGGAGCAACAGAAGTAGTCCCTGTTTACCTTAACAACAAGGCTATTACTTTTGCAGCTAATGATGCCCAGCCACAGATTTTCCAGAATAGAACTTACGTGCCTATTCGTACAACTTGTGATGCTTTGGGTCTTACTATTGATTGGAACTCAAAAACTGAAACACTTACATTCACAAGAGAAGGCGTTACTATTGCTCATACAATGCGTTCTAAGATAGTTTATATTAATGGTGTTAAGCAGACTTTCGATACTGCTTCTATTAATAAAAACAACAGAACATTAATGCCTATTCGTATGCTTGCTGAATCTATTGGTGCTACTGTAACTTGGGATAATGACACAAGAAGTGTACATATTACAACAAGCTCTACAACTAATAACAGCTCAAGCAATACTAGCACTAACACAAATACTAATACTAATACTAATACTAACACTAGCACAACAACATCAGCAGATAACCTTACAGTATCTTCACTAGCTGTAAACACAAGTGTTGTTGATTCCGGTAATGCTGTTACATTTACAGCAGTTGCTGATGCTAATACAGCAGTTGTTAGATTTGCTGATGCCTCAACGGGTAATGTTTACGAAGATGTAAATGAATATACATCTAACTCAGACGGTACAAGAACATTCCAATGCCGTCATACATTTACTAATTCCGGTTCATCAGAAACTGTAGCTACAGTAAAGGCTCAGCCTGGTAACGGAACAGCCTTCTCTAATAATGCTAATTCTTCAAAGTCAGCATCTATTATTGTTAAAGCTGCCGGTTCTAACAGCTCAAGCAGTGATAACTCAAGTTCTAGTAATTCAAGCTCTAGTAGCTCATCTTACAAGTCTGACTATATGGTTAAATTAAAGACAGCTAGTACATCTTTAAGCAAGAATGACTATGCTAAACTTACTATTACAACTAAGTCTGATATTTCTAAGGTTAAGATTACTAATAACTTTAATGATGAAGACGTTGTTGTTTCTGACTACGATGAAGATGGTAGCAACAGAGTATTTACCGGTAAAGTAAAAATGAGCTCAAAGGGTACTTCTAAACTCTATGTTTACCTTTACGTAAAGGGTGAAGGTTACGAAGACTCTTACGAAACTGTTACTATTGACGTAGATTCTTCTTCAAGCTCTAGTAGCAACAGCCTTGATATTAGTGATGTTGTAACTCCAAGTAACTACATTTACACTGATGTAGAATCAACTGTTACAATCTACACTGGCACTGGTGCTAAGAAAGTAGAAATTAGAGATGATGATGACAGAGTTGTTGCATCTTCTGGTTTCTATACTTCTAAGACAAGTAGCAAGATTACTTGGAACGTAAATATGACAGTTAAGTCTAGTGGTAAGCATAACTACACTGTATATGCTTATGACAGCGATGACAATTCAGAAACTTATGACTTCTCATTTAATGCTAAGAACTGGAGCAAAGGCTCTCCTCTTATCCTTAATGTAGAACAGAGGTCATCAAACATTGAAACTGGCGATACTGCTAAATTTAGAGTTACTGCTTCTTATGGTACAAGTTATGTAACAATTACAAGAGGTAGCAGTTCTTCTGCCCTTGATAAGAACTCAAGTGGTTCTAAGAACTCTGGTGGCGATACTAAATCTTTCGACCTTAGCTTTAAGGTAGAAGAAATCAGAGATACTTACTATGTTCACGCATATAGCTCTGACGGTGGTGCAGGTAATGAATATGCCCTTACAATTAATGGTGACAATTCAGACCCTATTAAGATTTCTAAGGTAAATGTTGACGGTACTTCATTCTCACTTGATGATAGCATTGAAGTTGAAGTTATTACTTCAAATAGTGCTCAGAAGGTTTGGGTTGAAGATAGTGCCGGCGATAGAATTTCTAAGGTTTACAAGTCACCTGATGACGAAGACGATGACGAATATACTTGGAACATCGACTTTAACCCTACTAAGACAGGACGTAAGACATTTACTGTTATTGCACAGGGTGATAATAGCAAAGAAGAAGATTCTTACGACTTTACTGTTACAATAACTGAAAGATAATATAATCTAAGGGCTGATTAACTTCAGCCCTTTTCTTTTTAGGAGATATATATGACAGGTTTAATTCATATTTTAACAGGCAATGGAAAAGGCAAGACCACATCTGCAACAGGAATGGCTGTCAGAGCCTTAGGAAACGGCCTTAAAGTGACATTTGTTCAATTTTTGAAAGGAACACCTACCGGAGAAGTAAAGACTCTTGAAAAGCTGGAAAACGTGGAAATTATAAGATGTAACAGAGCAACTTCTTTTGACTATGACAATATTCCTCTTTTAAGAGAAACTCACAATGAAATGCTTTTGTCTGCCATAGAAACTCAGCCGGATATGCTTATACTTGATGAAGTAATAGGTGCTGTAAACTATGGTTATTTAGATAAAGATATTCTCTTAAACTATTTAAAAAATCATAACAACACAGAAGTAGTTATGACCGGCAGAAATGCCCCGGATTACTTAGTAGACCTAGCTGACTACGTAAGTGAAATAAATCCTGTAAAACACCCTTATAAAAGAGGTATTAAGGCTAGAAAAGGTATTGAATATTAAAAGACAGTTATTGTCTACATACTATCATCCCAACTGAAAATAGTTGGGTTTTTTTATTTTTAACCTTTGGGAAATTCCGTTAGCACAATATTGCCACTATAGAAAAAAGCCCTAAAGATTATCTCCTTAGGACTTTAACCATTTTATTCTTCAGTTGTTTCAGTAGTAACTTCTGTGTTGTTTTCTTCTGATTCTTCTTCAACTGCATCTTCAGCTGAAATCTTATCCATACTAACAACTGTTACGCCATCATCAAGGTTTATTAATCTTACACCCTGTGTAATTCTACCGGTAGTAGTTGCAATGTCTTTAATTCTAATTCTGATTACAACACCTTCACTTGTAACCATTATAAGTTCTTCGCTGTCATTAACCATTGAAATACCTATAATATTACCGGTCTTTTCTGTAATCTTGTAAGCCTTTAAGCCCTTACCACCTCTGTGCTGTATACGGAAACTTGTAAGGTCAGTACACTTACCATAACCACCATCAGTTACAAGAAGGACCTTGCTGTCCTCTCTAACCGGTTCAGCACCTACAACATAATCGCCATCGGCAAGGTCAATAGCCTTTACACCGGAAGCTGTACGACCAACAGCTCTTGCATCATTTTCATTAAAGCAAATTGCCATACCATTTCTTGTAGCAAGGAAAATGTTGTCGTTACCGGTAGTCTTGAATATAGAAATAAGTTCGTCACCCTCTTTAAGAGTAATGGCAATCTTACCACTCTTTCTAATACTTTCGTATTCACTAGCCGGAGTTTTCTTTATAATACCATTCTTTGTTACCATAACAAGGTATTCGTTATCTGAAAATTCCTTAACCGGTATAATTTCGCTAATCTTTTCTTCCGGAGATTTTTCAATAATATTTACAACAGGAGTACCCTTAGCAGTTCTGCCTGCCTCTGGTATGTTGTATGTCTTTGTTCTATAAACTCGACCCATATCAGTAAAGTAAAGGAGATAGCTATGGTTAGAGCTAAGGAACAACTTAGTTACAACGTCTTCCTCTCTAGTCTGCATACCCTTTATACCCTTACCACCTCTGTTCTGAATTCTGTAAGTATCAAGACCAATTCTCTTTACATAATTCATCTGTGTCATTGTAATAACACTCATATCATCGGCAATTAAGTCTTCGTAATTTATTTCGCCCATATCAGCTACGAAACGAGTTCTTCTTGCATCACCATACTTATCTCTGATTTCAATAAGTTCGTTTTTAATAACTGTAATAAGCTTATTCTTGTCAGCAAGAATTGCTCTCATTTCAGCAATAAATGCAGTCAAGTCATTCTTTTCAGTTTCAAGTTTTTCTCTTTCCAAACCGATTAAACGGATAAGACGCATATCACAAATAGCATTAACCTGAATTTCAGTAAATCCAAATCTATCCATTAATCTAGTCTTAGCCTCATCTCTAGTTTTAGAACTTCTGAGAATATTAATTACCTCGTCAATATTGTCAAGAGCCTTTAAAAGACCTTCTACAATGTGCATTCTTGCAAGAGCCTTGTCCAAGTCAAACTGTGTTCTTCTTGTAACAACTTCTTCCTGGAATTCAAGGTAATAAGAAAGCATTTCCTTTAAGTTAAGTGTTCTAGGAACACCGTCAACTATTGTAAGGAAGTTTACGCTGTAAGTTTCCTGTAACTGTGAGTACTTATAAAGCTGATTAAGTATAATCTGAGCACTGTAGTCCTTTTTACACTCAATAGTAATATTAATACCATTTCTGTCTGAATGGTCCTTAATATCGGCAATACCCTCAATTTTCTTATCCTTTACAAGGTCAGCAATACCACTTATCATTCTGGACTTGTTTACCTGATAAGGAATTTCAGTTACAACAATTTCTTCCTTGCCATTAGAAAGAGGTCTAATTTCGCATTGAGCTCTCATTCTAATTCTGCCTCTACCTGTTCTGTAAGCAGATTCAATACCTGCTCTACCTAAGATATTAGCACCTGTTGGGAAGTCCGGACCCTTTATGATGTCCATTATTTCATCAATTTCTGTATCTCTGTTTTCTTCAATTTTGTTGTCAATCATCTTGACAGCAGCATTGATTACTTCTGTAAGGTTGTGTGGTGGTATGTTAGTTGCCATACCTACAGCAATACCATTTGAACCATTTACAAGAAGGTTTGGAAATCTTGATGGAAGTACAGTAGGTTCTTTGTACTCGCCGTCATAGTTGTCCATAAAATCAACAGTATTTTTATCAATATCTCTAAGCATTTCAACTGTGATTTTAGCCATTTTAGCTTCTGTATATCTTGAAGCCGCAGCCTGAAAACCATCAATCGAACCAAAGTTACCATGACCGTCAACAAGAGGGTATCTCATAGAGAAATCCTGAGCAAGACGAACTAAAGCATCGTATATTGATGAATCACCGTGAGGGTGATATTTACCCATTGTATCACCAACAATACGAGCAGACTTCTTGTAGCCCTTTGATGGGTCAAGATGGAGTTCGTTCATATCAAACAAAATACGTCTATGAACAGGCTTTAAACCATCTCTAACGTCTGGTAAAGCTCTTGATACAATAACACTCATTGCATAGTCTATGTATGCACTTTTCATTTTGTCAGATATTTCAACGTCTACAATTTTATCATAGGTTACATTGTTTTCATCCATAATTTCAATCCTTTACTGTATACTAAACATCAAGATTAGTAACATATTTTGCGTTTTCCTGTATAAATTCACGTCTAGGCTCAACATTATCGCCCATAAGCTGGTCAAAAATTGCATCTGCCACTCTGGCATCATCAATAGTAACCTTTACAAGAATACGATTTTCTGGGTTCATAGTAGTGTCCCAAAGCTGTTCAGGGTCCATTTCACCAAGACCCTTATATCTCTGAATAGGACTCATACCGTCAGAACCGATTTCAGAAATAATACTATCTCTTTCTTCATCTGAATAAGCATAGTAAGCTTTTCTATTCTTCTCTAACTTATAAAGTGGTGGTTGTGCTAAGTACACATAACCCTCTTTAATAAGGTCAGGCATAAATCTGAATATAAATGTCAAAAGTAATGTTGCAATATGAGCACCATCAACATCGGCATCGGTCATAAGAATAATTTTGTGGTATCTAAGTTTAGATATATCAAAATCTTCGTGAATACCAGTACCAAAGGCTGTTATCATTGCTCTAATTTCTTCATTACCAAGTATTCTATCAAGTCTTGCTTTTTCTACGTTTAGTATTTTACCTCTTAAAGGCAATACAGCCTGTACTCTAGGGTTTCTTGCACCGACAGCAGAACCACCGGCAGAATTACCCTCTACGATGTAAATTTCGCTTTCAGACGGGTCATTAGATGAACAGTCTGTCAATTTACCGGGAAGTCTACCTGATTCAAGAGGAGATTTTCTTCTTACAAGTTCTCTAGCCTTTCTAGCTGCTTCTCTAGCTCTTGATGCAACCATAGACTTTTCAAAAATAGCTTTTGCTATTGTAGGATTTTCTTCAAGGAAGTATTCCAATTTTTCGCTTAATACAGTTGCAACAGCACTTGTTGCTTCACTTGTACCAAGTTTGCCCTTTGTCTGACCTTCAAACTGTGGGTCTGGAATTTTAACACTGATAACAGAAGTAAGACCTTCTCTTATATCTTCACCTGTAAGGTTTTTGTCACTAGCCTTTAAAAGCCCAAATTTACGACCATAGTCGTTAATAGTCTTTGTAAGAGCACTTCTAAAGCCCATTACGTGAGTACCACCGTCTACAGTATTGATATTGTTTACGTAAGAGAAATTAACTTCGTTATATCCGTCATAATGCTGGAAAGCAACTTCAACAGCAATATCATCTTTCATACCTTCGCAATAGAATATTTCATCGTATGAAGTTTCTCTGGTTTTGTTTATATGCTCTACAAACTCACGAATACCACCTTCATAGTGGAATACATTTTCAGCCTGCTGACCTTCTCTTTCATCTTTGAAAATAATCTTTACGCCCTTAGTAAGGAAGGCTGTTTCCTGAAAATGTTCTCTTAAAGTAGCATAATCAAAATGTGTTTCTTCAAATATTTCAGCATCTGGCTTAAATGTAATTTTAGTACCAGTCTGTTCCTTTGGACATTGACCAACAATAGTCAATTTGTCCTGCACCTTACCTCTTGCATAATGCTGTCTGTAAATATTGCCATCGTGATAAATATCAACTACAAGCCATTCGCTTAAAGCATTTACAACAGATGCACCTACACCGTGAAGACCACCGGAAACCTTGTATCCTCCACCACCGAACTTACCACCGGCATGAAGAATTGTGAATACTACCTCTACGGCAGGTATTCCCTTTTGTGGATGAATACCTACTGGTATTCCTCGACCATTATCAAATACAGTTACAGTATCATCTGGGTTTATTGTTATCTCAATATCTGTACAATAGCCTGCAAGTGCCTCATCGACAGCATTATCCACGATTTCATAAACACAATGATGAAGACCTCTAATAGAGGTAGAACCAATATACATACCAGGGCGAACTCTTACAGCCTCAAGACCCTCAAGTATCTGTATTTGATTTTCATTGTAATCCTGTTGTGCCATTTTTATTCCTCCAACTGGGCAAGCAGAAATTTAAAATGTAAATCAAGACCTTCAGTCATTGAAAATACTTCAAATTTAACAGTGTAAAAACTAAATATTCTCTAATACATAGTTTTTTAGTTTAAATTTCATTAACTTACCTTTATCTATACCCCTCTATTATACCACAATTCAACCAAAATTTAAAGGATTTTTCCCTCTTTAACCCTAAATATTTTTATTTTATCGCCTATATTTCTGGTGATTTCATCAAGTCCTGTACAAGTAATAATAGTCTGTATATTATTTATGCTTTTCAGTATATAATCCTGTCTGTTTTTGTCCAGTTCAGACAGTACATCATCAAGTAAAAGCACAGGATAAGCTCCGGTCTTTTCCTTTATCAATTCCACTTCTGCCATTTTTAAGCTAAGGCATATTGTTCTCTGCTGACCCTGTGAGGCATAATCTCTGGCATTGTTGCCATTTATATAAAAAACCATATCGTCTTTGTGTATACCAACACAGGTATTACCATAAAAAACATCCTTATCTCTGTTTTTGACCATTTTTTCATAAAAATTATTATAGTCCACAGATTCCTTATACTCTATTTTCAAATTTTCCTTACTGGCAGAAATATCACAATGTATTCTCTCTGCCTTTAAGTTCAAATTCTCAATAAAATTTTTTCTCTCATCAGCTAACTTTGTGCCATAAGCACAAAGTTGCTTATCCCATATATCCAGTGTATCTTCTAATAATGAGCCATTTTTTGCCATTTTCTTTAGAAGTGTGTTTCGTTCTTTTAGTATCTTATAGTATTTTTGTAAATTAAAATAATAGACCTTACTTAACTGACAAAGCTCTATATCCATATATCTTCGTCTAAGAGCCGGACCCTCTTTTACAAGCATTAAATCTTCAGGAGAAAAAAGTACAATATTTATTGTGCCAAATAAATCACCTAATCTTCTAATTGGAATACTGTTTACAGCAATACCCTTTTTCTCTCCATTTTTTAAGTGTATATCAATTTTATCCTGATAATTTTCTTTACTCACATAACAGCTGATATGGGCAGATTGATTGTCAAACTGTATTAATTCTTTATCATTTCTAGTCCTCTGGCTTCTACCGGTAGCACACAAAAAAAGAGACTCCAATATGTTAGTCTTACCCTGTGCGTTATCTCCGTAAAGTATATTTACATAAGGAGAAAATTCAATATCTACTAAATCAATATTTCTATAATTTTTCAAACACAATCTGTCTACTTTCATAAAAAATCTCCCAAAAAATCAGCTTAAAAAAGCCTGTTGCAAAACAGACTTTTCTAATTAAACAATATACACTTAAAAATACTATTTTTCAGCAATAATAAAACTTTCGCCGTCCATTTCTACCTTGTCGCCGGCTACAAGTTTTTTACCTCGCATAGTGCATACAGCACCATTTACCTTTACATTACCATCTTGTATAAGCATTTTGGCATCAGAACCTTGGTCAACAAAACCAGCCAATTTAAGTGCCTGCTGTAATTTTATAAAATTATCTTTAATATAAACATTCATAATAAATCTCCTTACGTAAAAGAGCCTACATCGAAACTATGTTTCAATTAGTACAGATTTTTTGCTATTCAAAAACAACCATTTTCAAACATTTATTCTAAAAACTATCTAGGATTAATAGGTAATACAAGGTACTTATAATCGTGATTAGTAACACCGGTTACAATACAAGGACTCTTGTTAGTATTAAAGTTCATTGTTACATATTCTTCTTCAACAACCTTGAGAATATCAATAATGTATCTAGCATTAAATGTAATTACAAGTTCTTCTCCATCAAGAGTAATAGGAACATCTTCATTTACCAAACCTCTGTCAGTAGTAGTTTTTATATTTAAATTATTTTCCTTTATAGTCAATATAACAGGAGTTTTCTTATTGTCCTCAGAAACAATAGTAGCTCTTTCAAAGGCACTTAAAAGTTCTTGAGTGTTAGCAGTCAATTTTACTGGACTATTTTCTACAAATAAGTTTTCATAATTTAAAAATTCGCCATCTAAAAGTCTTGAAACAATAGTACAACCCTTAATTTCAAAAAGAATGTAGCTAGAAGAATAGTAAATAGTAGCTTTTTCGTTTTCATCATCAGATAAAAGTCTAGCAAGCTCGTTAAGTGTCTTAGAAGGAACAACCATTTCAGTATAACCGTCATATTCGCAAACAGTTTTTCTCCAACTTACTCTGAAACCGTCAATAGCTACAGCATTAAAGCAATTTTCATCAAACTTAAAAAGTTCACCGGTTAAAATAGGCTTACTTTCGTCAGTTGCAACAGAAAAAATAGTCTGTTTAATCATATTTTTAATATCAGCAGACTTTAAAACGATGTTTTCTCTCTTATTTACAACCGGAACTTCCGGGAACTGTTCAGCTGGCTGACCATTAATAGTAAATTCAGACTTACCGGATTTAATATGGCAAACATTTTTTTCATCAACAGTTAAAGTAACCATTTCAGTAGGTAAAGCCTTAATAATATCAGCAAACATTTTTGCATCAATAGCTACTGAACCCTTTTCATACAAATCTGATTCAATATTATCAGTTTCAATACTTAATTCTCTATCACTAGCTAAAAGTCTAAAGCCTTCTCTATCACCTGTAAGAAGAATACAGTTAAGTATAGGCAATGTACTTCTAGTAGAAACAGCTTTACTAACTATATTAATAGCATTAAGCAAAGATTTTTTAGAACATTCTAATTTCATAAATACATCTCCTGTTAATAAGTAATAAAAAAATAAAAGAAATAAACAACAAAGTTAAAAATATCGAAAAGCTACCTCAAATATACACACCCACCCCACCTAATGAATATATATATAAACAATAAATATATAAAAAGGTAGTAGAAGTAGTAGTAGGGGCGGTGGATAACATTGAAAACCCATTCAACCCCAGTATTTACCTGATTTTTTCCTGTGTATATGTATGTGTATAACTTACCGGATTTTTATCCTGTTATTAACTTTTTAACAAGGCAAAAAAATGTCAAATTTTTACACACAACAATCCACAAGAAGTTAGCCACTTTTCCACATCAAAATGTGAAAATATATGGACAACTTTAATTACACATTTCCTGTGAAAAATTTTTTTCAACTTTTTAGAAATGTGTAAAAAGCTATCCAAAAACAAAAATGAAATATTATATCAAAGTTCCTTCATCAAAAACTAAGGAACTCAAAAATTATCCTTTAATACGTTTATCAATTACAAACAAGTCTTGATTTAACTTATCATCAGACTCAAGCATAGCAGTAATCTTATCACAGCTGTGCATAACAGTAGTGTGGTCACGACCACCAAACTTACCACCAATTACGGCAAGGGAGTCTTCCAAATACTTACGGCAAAGGTACATAGCAAGCTGTCTATAAGTAGCTAAAGGCTGAGTTCTTCTCTTTGAGCAAAGTTCAGAAGTAGAAGTTTTATAATAATCAGCTACAATTTCCTGTATATACTCAACAGTAATATTAGGCTTATTAGACTCTAAAACATCCTTTAAGGCTTCCTCAGCAAGTTCAAGATTTATTTCCTTATTAGTAAACTTAGAATATGCTTCAACCTTCTTTAAAAGACCTTCCATTTCTCTAATGTTAGACTGAGAGCTGTTGGCAATAAGGGCAATAACATCATCAGGTATAAATACACCCATTTGTTCAGCCTTTTTCTGCAAAATAGCAGCTCTAGTTTCGTAACTAGGGAAAGTAATATCGGCTATAATACCAGACTGCATACGGGATACAAGTCTATCTGTAAGAGTAGCGATTTCATTAGGTTTTCTATCAGAACAAATTACAATTTGTTTATTTGCATTTACAAGGTCATTGAAAGTATGGAAAAATTCTTCCTGAACACTTTCCTTACCGGCTAAAAATTGAACGTCATCAATTAAAAGCATATCAAGTCGTCTGTATTTTTCCTTAAATTCAATAGTTTTCTTTTCCTGAATAGCCTTTATAAGCTCATTTGTAAAGGCTTCGCAAGAAACGTAGAGTATTTTAGCCTCAGGCTGTTCTCTATAATAGTAATTACCAATGGCGTGCATAAGGTGAGTTTTACCAAGACCTGCACCACCATAGAGAAACAAAGGATTGTATTCTGTACCAGGGTTTTCAGCCACACCAACAGCAGCAGCATAGGCGAAATTATTAGAAGAACCTACTATATAATTATCAAATTCATAGTTTGTCTTAAGTCCGTTTTCACGCACATAGCTTTTGTTGCCAGTCATATCCTCTACTTCTTCTTTAACCGGCTTTTCTTCTATTTCATCAAACTTAGCGGTTTCAAGCTCTGCTTCAGTAAAAATTCTATAGTTCATAGGCTTACCAAAAACAATGGTTAAAGCCTCTTTAAGGCTAGAATCAAAAGTTTTCTTTATAGTTTCCTTGTAAAAACCTATATCAACAGAAAGAATAAGGGTATCACCTTTTACATCAACTGGCTTTATTGAACGGAAGAAAGCATTTATTTTTATTTCAGATACATTCAATTCGTGCTGCATACATTGCAGAGTTTGGTCCCAATATTCCTGTATGGATTTCATAATGTGTCCTTTCTCTAATTTGTTAATAAATATGTTGACAATAATTAACAAGTATATTTTATCATAGGTTATCAACTTATGTGGATAAGTCTGGAAAGACCAGCAATTTAATATATCATTGTGAATAACTCACATATAATTAACATATTTATAAACAGTTGTACACAAAGTTATCCACAACCTGTGGATAAGTGTATAAATTGTTTTTGCTTACTAAAATTCAGTTTATTATACCACAATAAAACCAAAATTGGTATATCTAAATTTAACAAATTTAAAACTGTTGATTTTGCAGGAAAACCATTTTCATTATTCATTTTTTGGATAGAGTAAAACAATTAACGTATTTTACGGGAATATTATAATGCCAACACCGTGACATTTCGTGACAAAAGTTAAAAAATAGAGAGTTTCTTCTATATAAATGTAAAATTAAAGGTGAAGTTTAAATATAATTAACAAACATTTAAAATATTGATATATTATAAAAACAAAAAAGCCATTCCACAAAAGTGAAAAGGCTAAAAACACTGGACAAAAAAATAAGACAAAACACACAGATTTTGCCTACAATTCCCTTGACAAAGGGGCTTAAAAATGATACAATATTGAATTGCACCTAATAAGGTAATCTAAATATCAGATTGAAATTATTATAGCATTAATGATTTAAAAAATCAATAGATTTTTGTAAACATTTTGTGAATAAAATGAATTGATGTTTACAATTTACCTTTAAGGAAAGATAACATATAGAAAAGTTTCTATAAAAATTTATAAGGAGTGAAAATGCCAATGGAAAAGAACAGAATACGCCCAGTCTATTATGGCGACGCAATGCGTATGAGTTATGCCAGAGTAAAAGAAGTACTCGATATGCCTGACTTACTGGCGTTACAGACTGACAGCTACAAATGGTTTTTGGAAGAGGGCCTGTATGAAGTATTTGACGATATTTCACCTATTACCGATTATAGTGGTAATTTAATTCTTGAGTTTGTGGACTTTACCTTTGACAAGGAAAATGCTAAGTGGTCTATTTCTGAATGTAAAGACAGAGATGCAACATACTCAGCACCTATCAGAGTTAAGGTAAGACTTCGTAATAAGGAAATTGACGAAATCAGAGAACAGGAAATCTTCATGGGTGATTTCCCTATTATGACAGATACAGGTACATTCGTTATTAACGGTGCCGAAAGAGTTATTGTCAGCCAGCTTGTTCGTTCTCCTGGTATTTACTATGATATAGCTAAGGATAAGGTTGGTAAGAACCTTCTTACTTCAACTGTAATCCCTAACAGAGGTGCTTGGCTTGAATACGAAACAGATTCAAACGATGTATTCTCTGTAAGAGTAGATAGAACAAGAAAAGTTCCTGTAACAGTTCTTATTCGTGCTTTAGGTATTGGTAATAAGCAGGACATTATTGATTTATTTGGTGAAGAACCAAAGATTATGGCTACTCTTGAAAAAGACCCTACTGACAGCTATGAAGAAGGTCTTATTGAAATCTACAAGAAGATTCGTCCAGGCGAACCACCTACAGTAGATTCAAGTCAGCAGCTCTTAAACAATATGTTCTATGACCCTAAGAGATATGACCTTGCTCATGTTGGTCGTTATAAGTTCAACAAAAAACTTCTCTTAAAGAACAGAGTTTCTGGCTATATTCTTGCTGAAGATGTAGCAGACCCAATGACTGGCGAAGTTATTTGTGAAGCCGGTACTAAGCTTACTGATGAACTTTGTGATAAGATTCAGAACGCAGGTGCTCCATCTGTTACAGTAAGAATTGACGAAATTGAAGAAGGCAAGACAACTAAGGTTCTTTCTAACCTTGCAGTTGATATTGACGGTTATATTGAACAGTTTGGTCTTACTAAAGAAGATTTAGGCATTGAAGAAAAGGTTTACCTTCCAGTGCTTATGAATATTCTTGAAGCAAATGATGATGCTGATAGTTTTAAGGCAGCAGTTAAGGCTAATATGCACGAACTTGTTCCAAAGCATATTACTATGGAAGATATTATGGCTTCTATTAACTACTGTATCCACCTTGACTACGGTATCGGTACAAGAGATGATATTGACCACCTTGGCAACAGACGTATTAGAGCCGTTGGTGAACTTTTACAGAACCAGTTCAGAATCGGTATGTCAAGAATGGAAAGAGTTGTAAGAGAAAGAATGACAACTCAGGACCACGATTCTATTGTTCCACAATCTCTTATTAATATTAAACCGGTTACTGCAGCTATTAAGGAATTCTTTGGTAGTTCTCAGTTATCACAGTTTATGGATCAGAATAACCCTCTTAGTGAATTAACTCACAAGAGAAGACTTTCTGCCTTAGGTCCTGGTGGTTTATCAAGAGATAGAGCCGGTTTCGAAGTTCGAGATGTACATTCATCACATTACGGTAGAATGTGTCCTATCGAAACACCTGAAGGTCCTAACATCGGTCTTATTAACTCTCTTGCTTGTTATGCAAAGATTAATAAATATGGTTTTATTGAAGCTCCATACAGAATTGTAGATAAATCTGGTGAAGTTCCGGTTGTTACTGAAGATGTTATCTATGTAACAGCTGATGAAGAAGAAAAGTACATTATTGCTCAGGCAAACGAACCATTAGACGAAAATAACCATTTCGTTCACGATAAGGTTACTTGTCGAGACGGCGAAGAAAATGTACAGGTTGCTCCAGCAAATGTTGACTTAATGGACGTATCTCCACGTCAGCTTGTATCTGTAGCCACAGCCCTTATTCCTTTCTTACAGAACGACGACGTAACAAGAGCCCTCATGGGTTCCAACATGCAGCGTCAGGCTGTTCCACTTCTTACTACTGATTCAGCAGTTGTAGGTACAGGTATGGAAATGAAGGCTGCTAAGGACTCAGGTGACGTTGTTGTTGCTGAACAGGACGGTGTTGTTGAAGCCGTAGATGCAGCTAAGATTGTTGTTAAAAACAGTGATGACAGAAGACAGGTATACGAACTTCTTAAATTCAAGCGTTCTAACCAGTCTAACTGTGTAAACCAGAGACCTATCGTAAACAAAGGCGATAGCATCAAGAAGGGTCAGATTATTGCTGATGGTCCTTCTACTAAGAACGGCGAACTTGCCCTTGGTAAGAACCCACTTATCGGTTTCATGACTTGGGAAGGTTACAACTACGAAGATGCCGTACTTTTAAGTGAAAGACTTGTTATGGACGATGTTTACACATCTATCCATATTGAAGAATATGAATCAGAAGCTAGAAATACTAAGCTTGGTGATGAAGAAATTACAAGAGACATCCCTAATGTAGGTGATGATGCTCTTAAGGACCTTGATGAAACAGGTATTATCCGTATTGGTGCAGAAGTTTCACCTAACGATATTCTTGTTGGTAAGGTTACACCAAAGGGTGAAACTGAATTAACAGCTGAAGAAAGACTTCTTAGAGCTATCTTCGGTGAAAAGGCAAGAGAAGTTAGAGATACTTCATTAAGAGTACCTCATGGTGCCGGTGGTATCGTTGTTGACGTTAAGGTATTTACTAGAGAAAATGGTGACGAACTCGCTCCTGGCGTAAATCAGAACGTAAGAGTATATATTGCTCAGAAGAGAAAGATTTCCGTTGGTGATAAGATGGCCGGTCGTCATGGTAACAAGGGTGTAGTTTCAAGAGTTTTACCTGTTGAAGATATGCCATACTTACCAAATGGTCGTCCACTTGACATCGTTCTTAACCCATTGGGCGTACCTTCTCGAATGAACATCGGTCAGGTACTTGAAATCCACTTAGGTCTTGCAAGTAATGCCCTTGGCTGGAAGGTTTCTACTCCAGTATTCGAAGGTGCAAACGAAGAAGATATTATGCAGTCCCTTGATATGGCAAACGATTATGCTAACAAGTCTTGGGAAGAATTTAAGGATAAGTGGGCTGAAACACTTAAGCCAGAAGTTCTTGAATACTTAGGTAACCACCTTGACCACAGAGATGAATGGAGAGGTGTTCCTATTGACCATACAGGTAGAGTTAAGCTCCGTGATGGTCGTACTGGTGAAGAATTTGATAACCCAACAACTATTGGTTTCATGCACTACCTCAAGCTCCACCACCTTGTAGACGATAAGATTCATGCTCGTTCTACTGGTCCTTACTCACTTGTAACTCAGCAGCCACTTGGTGGTAAAGCTCAGTTCGGTGGTCAGAGATTTGGTGAAATGGAAGTTTGGGCATTAGAGGCATATGGTGCATCTTACACATTACAGGAAATATTAACAGTTAAGTCTGATGATATTGTAGGTCGTGTTAAGACATATGAAGCTATTGTTAAGGACGAAAATATACCTGAACCTGGTGTTCCAGAATCTTTCAAGGTTCTCTTAAAGGAATTACAGGCATTAGGTCTTGATATTAAGATTTTAAGAGAAGATAATACTGAAGTTGAAATTCAGGAAAGCATTGATGACGTAGACGATTTCAATATTAACGTAAATATTGAAGGTGTTGAAAGCGATACTGAAGAAGAAACTAAGAATGACGGTAAGGTTTCTCTTGAAAACGTACTCGGCGACATTGATTTAGATGATATTGATGTAGACGAAGAAGATAGTGATGATGATTTTGTTATCAGTGATGAAGATGTCCTTGAAGAAGCAGATATGCTCAAGGAATTTGAAGATTTAAACAAGTTTTTAGACGCTGATGATGATAGTGATAAGTAAGAAAGGAGAAATATCCAATGAGTGATAATACTGAACAGGGTATAGTTTTTGATTCAATAAAAATCGGTTTAGCTTCTCCTGAAAAAATTCTTCAGTGGTCTCATGGTGAAGTAAAAAAGCCTGAAACCATTAATTACAGAACTTTAAAGCCTGAAAGAGACGGTTTATTCTGTGAAAGAATTTTCGGACCAACAAAGGACTGGGAATGTCACTGTGGTAAGTATAAGAGAATTAGACACAAGGGCATTGTTTGTGAACGTTGTGGCGTTGAAGTAACTAAGAGCAAGGTAAGACGTGAGAGAATGGGTCACATTACTCTCGCGGCTCCTGTGAGCCATATATGGTATTTCAAGGGTATCCCAAGTAGAATGGGTATCATTCTTGGTATTAGTCCAAAGGCCCTTGAAAAGGTTCTTTACTTTGCAAATTACATCGTTCTTGATAGTGGCGAATCAAATCTTGTTTACAAGCAGATTATTTCTGAACAGGAATACAGAGATGCTTACGATACTTACGGCAACAACTTTAGAGTAGGTATGGGTGCTGAAGCTATTAAGGAACTTTTACAGGCTATTGACCTTGACAAAGAAGCAGAAGATTTAAAGAAGGAACTTTTAACTGCTGCCGGTCAGAAGAAGGTTAAGGCTATTAAGAAGTTAGAAGTTGTTGAAGCTTTCAGAAATAGTGGCAACAGACCTGAATGGATGATTTTAGATGTACTTCCTGTACTTCCACCTGAATTAAGACCAATGGTTCAGTTAGACGGTGGTAGATTTGCTACATCTGACTTAAATGACCTTTATAGACGTGTAATCAACAGAAATAACAGACTTTTCAAGCTTCTTGAAATGGGTACTCCAGACATTATCATCAGAAATGAAAAGAGAATGTTACAGGAGGCTGTTGATGCCCTTATTGATAACGGTAGACGTGGTAGACCAGTTACTGGTCCTGGTAACCGTTCACTTAAGTCACTTTCTGACTTATTAAAGGGTAAGCAGGGTAGATTCCGTCAGAACCTCCTTGGTAAGCGTGTTGACTACTCAGGTCGTTCTGTTATCGTAGTAGGCCCTACACTTAAGATTTACCAGTGTGGTCTTCCTAAGGAAATGGCTATCGAACTTTTCAAGCCTTTCGTTATGAAGAACCTTGTAAAAGATGGTTTAGCTCACAATATTAAGTCAGCTAAGAGAATGGTAGAAAGATTACAGCCAGAAGTTTGGGACGTTCTTGAAGACGTCATTAAGGAGCATCCTGTTATGCTTAACAGAGCCCCTACTCTCCATAGACTTGGTATTCAGGCTTTCGAACCTGTACTTGTAGAAGGTAGAGCTATTAAGCTTCACCCACTTGTTTGTACAGCTTACAACGCCGACTTCGATGGTGACCAGATGGCTGTTCACGTTCCTTTAAGTGTTGAAGCACAGGCAGAATGTAGATTCTTACTCCTTGCTCCAAACAACCTTTTAAAGCCTTCTGATGGTGAACCTGTAACAGTTCCTACACAGGATATGATTCTTGGTATTTACTATCTTACACTTGAAAAAGATGGTGAACCAGGTGAAGGTAAGATTTTCAAGGATGAAAACGAAGCAAGACTTGCTTACGACAACCATGTAATTACTTTACATTCAAAGATTAAGGTAAGAAAGACTCTTACAAATGCTGACGGTACTACTGAAAGCCAGATTGTTGATACAACAGCCGGTAGAATTATCTTTAACGAGATTATTCCTCAGGATTTAGGCTTTGTAGATAGAAAAGCTCCAGAAAATAAATTTAAGTATGAAATCGACTTCCTTGTAACAAAGAAGGAACTTGGTAAGATTATTAACAAGTGTATCCATAAGCACCCTTCTACAGAAACTTGTGTTGTATTAGATAACATCAAGTCTCTTGGTTACAAGTATTCTACAATCGCTGCTCTTACAGTTTCTGTATCAGATATGGTTATCCCACCTGAAAAGGAAACATACATTGAAGAAGCAGAAGCAGAAGTTGCTAAGATTAATAAGATGTTCCGTAGAGGTCTTATGACAGACGAAGAAAGACATAACAAGGTTATTTCTGTTTGGGAACAGGCCGATGGTAAGATTACTGATGCCCTTCTTGCAGGTCTAGGTACTTACAACGAAATCTACATGATGGCTCACTCTGGTGCCAGAGGTTCTAACAGACAGATTAAACAGCTTGGTGGTATGCGTGGTTTGATGGCATCTCCTAGTGGTGAAACTATCGAACTTCCAATCAAGGCTAACTTCCGTGAAGGTCTTTCAGTTCAGGAATACTTCATTTCTGCCCATGGTGCCAGAAAGGGTCTTTCTGATACAGCCCTTAGAACAGCCGATTCAGGTTACTTAACTAGACGTCTTGTAGACGTATCACAGGATATTATTGTTCGTGAATATGACTGTTCTGAACATAATAATGGCGAAATTCCATATATGGAAGTTGAAGCATTTATGGACGGACAGGAAACTATCGAACCATTAGTAGATAGAATTAGAGGCAGATACTCTGCTGAAGATATTGTAAATCCGGAAACAGGCGAAATTATCGTTCCTGTAAACACACTTATTACTCCAGATATGGCAGATGCTGTAGTTGGTGCCGGTATCACAAAGGTTAAGATTAGAACTATCATCACTTGTAAGAGCCACAACGGTGTTTGCTCTAAGTGTTACGGTTCTAACATGGCAAGTGGTAGACAGGTTAGAATTGGTGAAGCAGTAGGTATTATCGCTGCTCAGTCAATCGGTGAACCTGGTACACAGCTTACAATGAGAACATTCCATACCGGTGGTGTATCTGGTAATGACCTTACACAAGGTTTGCCTAGAGTAGAAGAACTTTTCGAGGCAAGAAAGCCAAAGGGTCTTGCAATTATTGCAGAATTTGGTGGTAGAGTAAGTGTTACAGATACAAAGAAGAAGAGAGAAGTAGTAGTTACAGCTCTCAACGGCGAATCTAAGGAATATCTTATCCCTTACGGTTCAAGAATTAAGGTTATGAACGGCGATGAAATTCTTGCCGGTGACCCTATTACAGAAGGTTCTATCAACCCTCACGATATTCTCAGAATTCAGGGCGTAAGAGGCGTTCAGGATTACGTTCTTAAGGAAGTTCAGAGAGTATACCGTTTACAGGGTGTTGATATCAACGATAAGCACATCGAAGTTATTGTTCGTCAGATGCTCAAGAGAGTTAAGGTAGAAAATAACGGCGATACTGATATGCTTCCAGGCTCACTTGTAGACTGGCTTGATTTTGAAGACAAGAACAAGGCTGCTATTGAAAACGGTGGCGAACCGGCAGAAGGCTCAAGAACTCTTATGGGTATCACAAAGGCTTCTCTTGCTACTGATAGCTTCCTTTCAGCTGCATCATTCCAGGAAACAACTAGAGTATTAACTGAAGCTGCTATTAAGGGTAAGGTTGATCCACTTATCGGCTTAAAGGAAAATGTTATCATTGGTAAACTTATTCCAGCCGGTACAGGTATGAACCTTTACAGAAATATTGACTTAAAGCTCTCTAAGGGCGAGGCTATTGTAGATAAAGATGCTGTAATCGAAGATGACGATACAACAGAAGAAAACAATAGTACAGAAGAATAATATATAATAGCTAAGGCGAGGGATAAATCCCTCGCCTTTTTATGTTTTTATGACCTTCTAATGCCAAGTTACAAATAACAAAGATAAATTCGGCGGTATAACGCCATTATTTCAGCCCTTTTACATAAAGACAATTAAATATACCTGTTGATTTAAAAACATCAAAAATCATCGGTTTAATAAATTGTTTTGTAAGTGTATAAGGCTTATTCTATTCTACAGTAGGTATTTATCGTTAATAAATCAATTCTTATATATTTTCAAACTTTCATATTGCAAGTTTGAAAATATAGGTATTACTGTTAATAATCCAGTACTCTATCCCAAATTTCTATGTATTGAATTTAATGTGTATAACTCCAAAAATAATAAAATATAACTGACCATTGTGGAAAAATTAAAAATAAAAAATATTTCTAAAGTTATCCACAAGGCACTTCAAAAATTAAAAAATCCAACTTATCCACCGTTTCTAAAAATTATGTGGGTATAAGTCTAAAATCTAAAAATCCTATTTTTCTACCAATAATATAACCATTACTATAAACAAAACCAACAAACCCAGTTAAATACCCTATTTTAGCCCTATTTTGGGGATAATTCGCTGTAGACTAACTTATATCCACAAAGTCCAAATTATAGCTTTTAGGGGCAAAAACAGGGGCTAAAATGAATAAAGGGAATTTACAATATTCTAAAATAAAACATAGCTGAAATAGGCTTAATTACATAGTTATAACATTTCAATTATATGTATCTGTCTCCGGCAGAAAAACAAAAATCTACGAAATAGCAATATCAATATACATTATTTTGCATAAATATAAATGTATATCAAATAACGTATATTGCATAAATGGAAAAACCTGTTAAATAACAATACAATTTTTATAGTATTTTAATTATTGAAATTTGCAATTTTTAAATTTAAAAAATTCAAAATATGCTCTTTAAAATTTAGGAGGACTTAAAATACTGTAAAAGACCCTGTAGCCTTGTATATACATATGTTTCACGTGAAACACCATATAAGCACTATTCAAGGCTATAGAATACAGTTTTTTTGTTTAGGTGATGAGTTTGCCTTATTAAGGGTTTATAATAGAAAAATGAATTATATAGAAAAATATCCTGCAAAATTTGGCGAAATATTAAAAATGTATAAATATTGGTTAAATTTATAAATAGTAATATGCCAAATATGATAACAGGTAAATAGTAAATAATTTTAATGAAATATGACCTAGAGAAAATGCTCAGAACTTTCCCTTTAACCAAATTTTGTATTAATAATATGATAAAATAAAAAAATATGACTTAAAAATATATAAATAGCATAATTTATAGAAAAATATTATAAAATTCGAACCTATGTTCATTGTCAGAGTTTCCCTTCTCCCAAATTTTAAATAAATATCTATTTTTATATTAAAAGTAAAGATTTAGCCTAAAAAAACACATAAATTAGCCTAAATTAGGCTTAAAAATGTTTCACGTGAAACATTTTTATACCAAAAAACACAAAAATATAAATATGTACAAAAATATACCTATAATTTTGTCAAAATCTTTATAATATTAATGTTTCACGTGAAACAAATTTGTGTTATACTTATCTAAACAAATGAATTATAGACACAGGAGGACAAATAATGGGTAAAGTTATAGCCATTGCTAATCAAAAAGGTGGAGTTGGTAAAACCACTACAGCCATTAATCTTGCTGCATATTTAGCTGAAAAAGGCAAAAAAGTATTAGTTATAGATTCTGACCCTCAGGGAAATGCCACTACAGGTCTTGGTATAGATAAAAGGGACGTAAAAAACACGTTTTATACTGTACTTATAGGCGAGGCAGATATAAATGACTCAAAAGAAAGCACAATGTTCGATACATTACAGGTAATTCCTACAGATATTCAGCTTTCCGGAGCAGAAATTGAGCTTATAAATTTTGACAATAGAGAATATATTTTAAGGGATATACTCGAAAAAGGTAACGTAAGAGAACAGTACGATTTTACAATTATCGACTGCCCACCATCTCTTAATATACTTACATTAAATGCCCTTACAGCAGCTGATAGCGTGCTTATTCCACTTCAGTGTGAATTCCTTGCCCTTGAAGGTTTAAGCCAGTTCTTACATACTTATAATTTGGTTAAAGATAGACTTAATAGCAAAATTGAGCTTGAAGGCGTAGTATTTACTATGTTTGATGCCAGAACTAACCTTTCTATGCAGGTTGTAGAAGAAGTTACAAAGTTCTTAGGTGCAGACTTATTTAAGTGCATTATTCCAAGAAATGTACGTCTTAGTGAAGCTCCAAGTTATGGCGAACCTATTAACGTTTATGACCCTAAGTCAAAGGGTGCAGAAGCCTATGAACTTCTTGCAGATGGTATCATCGAAAGGAGTGAAAATTAATGGCTATGAAAAAAAGAGGAGGTTTAGGTTCAGGTATGAGTTCTCTCTTTTCATCTAATGAAATAGAGGAAAAACATAGTGGTGGTGTATTAGAGGTTGACATAAATAAAATCACACCAAATCCAAAACAGCCAAGGAATAAATTTGACGATGCTACACTTATGGAATTGGCTGATTCTATTAAGGAAGTAGGTGTTTTACAGCCTATAACAGTCAAAAAAAATGGGGATTACTATGTTATAATAGCCGGTGAAAGAAGATGGAGAGCTGCCAGAATTGCAGGCTTAGAGAAAATTCCGGCTATTGAAAAGGATTTAGACGAATTAAAGATACTTGAAGCTGCTCTTATTGAAAATGTTCAGAGAGAAGACTTAAACCCTATGGAAGAAGCCTATACATATAAAAGACTTTCAGAGGAATATAGTCTTAGTCAGGAACAGATTGCCAAAAAAGTAGGCAAAAGTAGAACAGTTGTAGCCAATGCTATCAGACTTTTAAACCTTGACGAAAGAGTTCAGACATTTATAAAGGAAAATAGAATATCAAATGGACACGGTAGAGCATTAATTCCTTTAGATAAAGAACAGCAGTTTGAATTGGCAGAAAGAATAATTGATGAAGGTCTTTCTGTAAGACAGATTGAAGAATTAGTAAAAGAAATACAAAATCCTCAGCCGGAGGAAGAAAAAAAGACAGAAAAGACAGTTGCTCCTAATCCCGAGCTTGCAAGAGCCTGCGTAGAAATAGCGAAGGACTTAAAGTCTATTTTTGGCACTAAAGTTACTATTAAAAATGGTAAGAAAAAAGGCAAAATTGAAATTGAATACTATTCTCCAGATGAATTAGACAGAATTGTAGGTTTAATGAAGAAAAATATGTAAATGTTTCACGTGAAACATTGGAGGAAATTATGTATAAAATTATTTTTTGTGACTTAGACGGAACACTTTTAAAAGATGATAAAACGCTACCGGAAGAAAATGCAAAAGCAATTTCCTATGCCCTTTCAAAAGGTGTAAAGTTTGTTTTATGTAGTGGTCGCTCAAATATGAGCCTAGATGTTTTAAATGAACAACTGGGACTTGTAAAGGAAAATAACTATACCGTTGCCTTTAATGGCAGTACAATATATGAAAATGTATCTAAAAAGAAACTGGTAAACCATTTGTTAAAAGGTGAATACGGTGGCGAAGTTTTGGATATATTAAGACGGTATCCGGTAAATGTATTGGCTTACGAAAATGAAAAATTGTGGTGTGATAAGCCTACAGATAGAATAAAAAGATATGCCGGAAATTCTTTTATTCCCTATTATGTTACAGAGGATTTAAGAGAATTGGTTTCTCACGATTTCAGTAAAATTATAGCCATATCTGATAATGAAAAACTTTCACAAATACAACAGGCTTGCAATTCCTGTGGTATTACAGATAAAGTTGGTGTGTTTTTCTCCGGAGAAGATATATTGGAATTTAACCCTTATAATATAGATAAAGGCACTGGAGTTAAGGATTTATTGGAAAAAATAAATATTGACCCTAGTGAAGCTATAGCCATTGGAGACAACTTTAATGACATTCCTATGATTGAAAATGTAGGTATGGGCGTGGCAGTAAAAAATGGTGTTGACGAAATAAAAAGTGTAGCAAACTACGTTACAGAAAATGATAATAACCACAATGCAGTAGCAGAAGTTATATACAAATTTATTATGTAAAATTTTCAAAAAAGCCTTGAAATTCTTGGTTTTTGTGATATACTATATACCATAGGTTAAGCGTACGAGAAAGACTAAGCTATGTAGCACTTTCAGAGAGCTGTCGGTTGGTGAAAGACAGTAGTGTGAAATGGTGTTCCACCTTTCCAGCTTTCGGTGATGAATCGAGGGGTAGCCCCTTACAGCAGACAGAGTGGCATTTTTTATAATGCAATTTGGGTGGCAACACGGGTGTTCAACTCGTCCCTTTTTAGGGACGAGTTTTTTTATAGTGAATCGGAAAGATAAATCCGATGGCTTGCTGTGTCAAGCCACAAATTAACAAAGTTAATTTGTTCTGAATTATTCTGGACAGTGTTCTAACCTGTTTTGTCAGCTATTTAAAATTTTTGGAGGTAATGAAATGTTAGACGTAAAGAGATTTAGAGAAGATTTTGACGGTGTAAAGGCAGCTTTAGCAAAGCGTCATAAGGATTATCATCTTGAAAAGTTTACAGAACTTGATGAAAAAAGACGTACTTTAATTAAGGAAATCGAAGAATTAAAGGCAAAGCAGAATTCAGAAACTAAGCAGATTCCTGTTTTCAAGAAGGAAGGCAAGGACGTTGCACCTCTTATGGCAGAAATGAAACAGCTTTCTGAAAAGATTAAGGCTTTAGACCCAGAATTAAAGGCTCTTGACGAAGAAATTAGACAGTTCCTTTTATCAGTACCTAACACACCTAACCCACTTGTAGCAGACGGTGTTGATGATTCTGAAAACGTAGAAATCAGACGTGTTGGTGAACCTACTAAGTTTGATTTTGAACCAAAGGCTCATTGGGATATTGGTAAGGATTTAGACTTATTTGATGCAGAAGTTGCAGCTAAAATTTCTGGTACTAGATTTACAGTTTACAAGGGTCTTGGTGCTAGACTTGAAAGAGCTATTACACAGTTTATGCTTGATACTCACGTTGAAAAGCACGGCTATACTGAAATTTTCCCACCATTTATGGTAAACAGAGCATCTATGACTGGTACTGGTCAGCTTCCTAAGTTTGAAGAAGATGCCTTCAGAGTAGCTAATAACGATATGTTCCTTGTACCTACAGCAGAAGTACCTGTAACAAATCTTCACAGAGATGACATTCTCGAAGGTGCAAAACTTCCTATTAAGTATTGTGCATATACTGCTTGCTTTAGAGCAGAAGCCGGTTCAGCTGGTAGAGATACTAGAGGTTTAATTAGACAGCACCAGTTCAACAAGGTAGAACTTGTTAAGTTTACTAGACCAGAAAACAGCTACGAAGAACTTGAAAAGCTTACTAACGATGCAGAAGATATTCTTAAAATGTTAGGTCTTCCATACAGAGTTGTTAGACTTTGCAGTGGTGACTTAGGTTTCAGTTCTGCTATGACTTACGATATTGAAGTTTGGATGCCAAGCTACGGTAGATACGTAGAAATTTCAAGCTGTTCTGACTTCGAATCTTATCAGGCAAGACGTGCCAACATTAAGTTCAAGGACAACATTAAGGATAAGGCTCAGTTCGTTCATACATTAAATGGTAGTGGTCTTGCTGTTGGTAGAACAACTGCTGCTATTCTTGAAAACTTCCAGAATGCAGACGGTACTGTAACTATTCCAGAAGTTCTCCTTCCATATATGGGTGGTCACAAGGTAATTAAGTAATAAACTTTTTTACCATTATTGCGTATATAACATAGTAAGTAACAATTTACTCCCTTCCCTGCTTTTGGAAAGGGAGTAAATGCTTTATAAGAAAGGAGATTGTACAAAATGGCTTTTGAAAAAGAATTAGAAAAAAAGGCTGTGGAAATAGCTGAAAAGGTTGGCGAAGAAACTGCCAAAATAGAAAGCGAAGCTAAGGAAGTAGAAGAAAAAGTTCTTGAAGAAACTGTTGAAGTAATTGAAAAAGTTGAAAACAAAATGGACAAACTTGTAAAGAGAATAAATGAGCTTGCTCATAAAAATAAAACACAGGGACTTACTGATGAAGAATTAAAAGAAAGAGATGCCCTTAGAAAAGAATATATTGCCGAATTTAAAAAAGGTATGAAAAAGAACATTATGGATAATCTTTACATTATGGATAAGGACGGAAATAAGGTAAAGGTAGAGCCAAAGAAAAAGAAAAGGTAAATAATTGAACTTTACCAAGAAAAATATAAAAATACTAATGCTCCTTATTGTTTTTACAATAGGTGTTTTGGTATGTTTTCAAAATCTTGATGTTGTAGGGAATTGCTTTCGTTATGTCTTTGGAATGATAAGCCCTTTTATACTGGGTGGCTGTTTGGCTTTTGTGCTTAATATTCCAATGAGCTTTTTTGAGCGAAAGCTCTTTGTAAAGGATAATAAATTTACAAGAAAGGCAAAACGTCCTTTAAGCCTTATTCTCGCAATAGTAGTTATTTTGGCAGTTGTTACAGGTGTTGTTGTTATTGTAGTGCCTAAATTAAGCGATACTTTGGCACAGGTTGTATACACAGCCCAAAGGTCAATACCAAAATTAAAGGTATTTGTAAACCAGTACGTAAACGATGACCAAATTAACGAAATTTTAAATCAGTATTCTAACTTTGATGCAAATAAACTGTTTAATATGTTAATAGACTTCTTCAGAAGTGATGTTACAACCAATTTTTTAGGCTCTACAGTGGGAGTTGTAAGAGGTATTGTAAATTCTGTTGTAAATGTGGCTATTGGCTTTGTTTTTGCCATTTATATACTTTTGGCAAAGGAAACGCTTTCAAGACAGATTGCAAAGGCTTTAAAGGCTATATTTAATAAAAAAGCCTATGACTATATTATAAAGGTGTCTGAGCTTAGCTACACTACATTTGCAAACTTTATTACAGGACAGTGCCTTGAGGCTGTAATACTTGGTACATTGTTCGTTGTGTCAATGTCTATATTTAGAATGCCTTATGCCCTTTTAGTAGGTGTTTTAATTGGTTTTACAGCTCTTATACCTTTTATAGGTGCGTTTTTAGGCTTTGTTATTTCTGCCCTTCTTATACTTATGGTTAGTCCTATAACTGTAGTTTATTTTGCTATATTATTCCTTGTAATACAGCAAATAGAGGGTAATTTGATTTATCCTCATGTTGTAGGTGGTTCTGTAGGTTTGCCGTCAATTTGGGTGCTTGTAGCCCTTACTGTAGGTGGAAATATAATGGGTATTGTAGGTATACTCTTGTTTATACCTCTTTCATCTGTTTGCTATGCCCTTTTCTGTCAATGGGCAAATAAGAGATTAGAAAAGAAAGAACAACAGGAAAAAGTAATTGAAGAATAACAAAAAGGATTGACTCTAAAAAAGTCAATCCTTTTTGTGTTTTATTCATTTTGACCGTATATTATTTTGTAAACATAGTTGGCTAAATCCATTCTTGTGGCATTGTTATCCAACCCATCAGCATTTTTAATTGCACCTATATTTAATGCAATATTTGTGTATACATCATTGTCCTGATTTTTAAATGCAGAGCTTAACATTGGCAGGTTATTAGTGTATGTGTAGCTTTCAAGAAGTATAATAACCTGTTTTACAGTTAAAGGAGTATCTGCGTCTTTTTCAGTATATTTGGTGTTTAAACACTTGTTAATAGACTCTAAAGCATATCTTCCGTTTAAGTATTTTGTTAAATCCTTTAAAGTAAGGGTTTTGTCAGGTTCAAACTTAGTTAAATCCTCGAAAGTGTAACCAGCCTGATAAAGGAATAATACATTAGCCCTGTCCTCTTTGTTTGTAATATCAGCATATATTTGATTTTTGCTGTAATATTTCTGTCCATTGCCTGTAAGGAGATTACCTTCGCAATCTATCATTGGTTTAATATTAAAGCAATAAGCTAAACGGAAATTATCAGGGTTGTTGTAATCTTTAACATATGTAGGAATAAAACTACATTTTGAATTTGCAATATCAAAGGCTTCATCAGTTGATATAGTAGGAGTTACATTGTTATATGTCATAGTTTCTGATGAATTGTTAAAACTTTTAATTTCACCTTTTGAATTAAAAGAAATATCAATATACTCCTCTGTACTAGGAATACGATTTATTTTTTTGTAGTATCTGATTTCATTCTTTGAATAATTAAATTTATAAAAATCAGGTATATTAAAACCGTTTTTCTTTATTATTTCATCAGCTTTTTCGTTTATATCTATGAAAATATTGTCATTATTATCATCAGAATAACAACCATAACTTGTAACTTCACCTTTATCATTTATAGAAAAAGATGAAATATCGTCTTTTTTGCTAAAATAAGCTGTTTTACTGTTTTTTTCGGCTATAGAATATACAAAATCAAAATCTTTTGCCTTAAGATTTAGACCTAATTTCTTATTAATAATATTGACAGCATCTTCTGTTGTTATAAATTCATCGGTATTTTGCTGAAAATCTTCGCTGTATTCAGCTTTAGCCATAGCACTGGAATTCAAATCAGCATCTGAATATAAGTTATTTAAAGAGTCAATATAGCCAGTTCCGTAAAACAATTCTCCGGTTTCAGCATCTACACAAGGAAATTCTGTACGGTAAAGAAAATCTATATCCGTATCATTATCTAGTCCTGTAGTAATATATGTAAATATAGGCTTGTCTGAATATTTAGTGTACCAAGGACCAAAATTGGAATTTTTTAAATATATATCTTTGGCATCAACAGGAGAAATTAATTTTTTAGGTATAGTAACATTAGGAGCTTTGTCCAAACTTCTTGCATATCTAACTACTTCGCCGTCAGAATTACAAATAGATAAATCAATCAAATCTTCATCTACGGCATAATTTCCAATATATCTGACATAGGTAAATTCAGTAGAAGACTCAGAATATGTCTGTGTGGATTTTAATTTCCAATTCTCATAGTCATTGCCTAAAATTTTATTTAAAAATTCATTGGATTTTTTAGTAAGCTGAGCTTCTGATAATCCTTTTTCACTAGTTTTTTCGTCTGAGTTAATAAAGAATGTTACAACACCGTTTTTTAAATATGCAGTAGCATAGTCACCATTACTTTTATTTTCCCAGTTTAAAACCATTGAACTACCGTCATTGGTAACATCAAAATTTTCGTATTCCGGCACATTAAATAAACTTTTTACTTGATTTATAGCACCAGTATAATTATCATCATCATTAGCTAAAACAGGCATAGACAATAACATAGTACCAGTTAATAACAGCGTAATAAATTTTTTCATAATTTCCCCTCCCCTATTTTAAAATACTGATATAACCTTGATTAGTAAATTGTGCATTTGCTTTTATAAAAGAATATAATATTTGGGCAAATTCTCCTCTCGTAATAGTAGAATTGCCATTAAATTCAGTTCCACTATTAAATATACCAAGGCTTTCACAAAGTGCTACATAAGGTAAATTTTCGCCATAAACATCACTGTAACTTGTCTTATAATTGTTGCTGTTCTGACATAAAGAAGATAAACCTAATATGCTACAAAATAGCTTTGAAATATCGTATTTAGTCATCTTATGGTCGTCAGTATAAATATTTTTAAAGTAATTTATTTCATAAAAATCAACTATATTTGAGTTACTTTCCAAAGTTTTAATATCATTAAATGTCAATGTAGAATTAGGAGAAAATTCAGAAGAATTAAATCTTAGTCCTAAATCAGCCAGTTTTTCAATGTATTCCTTCTGTGGACAATCATCAATATCAGTATATCCATTGAAGATTTTTGGTACATATTCTTCATTATTACTTGTTATAGGCTTACCTTCAGGGCTTAAAAACGGATTATCATCAAAAGAATAAGCTAAAACAGCCTTATCATTTTTATTTAAAACGTATTTTAAGGTAAAACCAAAGGTATCGGCACATTTATCAAAGGCATTTTCTACAGATAAGTCACTTTCAAACTTAGGCACTTCAAGGGTGCTATCAGAAAAATAAAACTTATTGACACTACCATCAGGATTAACAACAATAGTTAAAAAATCACTATAATTTAATACACCGTCTACATATTTATATAATATATAATAACTATAATCTTCATTATATGAAATATCAAATATTTTATAGTCATTATATCCTAAAGAATTAACATACTGTAATGCTATTTTGTCTAATTCTTTGTTCGAAATAATACTATTTTTATCTATTTCCTTGTTATAATTTTGAAACATTACAACCTGTCCTTTGGAAGAAACAGTAGCACAATTAGTTATATTGACTTTATCATAAATAGAAGTATAATATTTACCATTTTTACTAAAATATCTGGTGCTTAAATTATTTAAAGAAAATTCGTAACCAAAATTATTTTTAATTATTTCAACAACCTCTTTAGGAGATATGCAATTTTTTATATTGGTTATAGTCTTTTCTTCTGCGTCAGATAAAGCTCCTGCTGTTTCTACATATACGTCACTTGCTTTGTTGGAATAGTATACATCGTCATATGTATCTATTTTTCCACCGTTAGTGGCACTTATGTAAGATGTAGTGTAACTTGTTGTAGTAAAGCAAGGGAACAGATAATTATCTCTTGTATCAAAGTCGTATGAAGTAGTAAAAACTTTACCAAAACCGGCATTTTCAATGTATTTCTTTTTTGCAGTTTCGTAATCCAAAATATTGTCAGATTCTTCAATGTCTACATCAAATTTATCTTTACAGCTATATGTTAAGAGAGTTCCGGTTTCATCAAAATTCATATGGGCGTCATTGTATATAGCCTTGTAATCTCCAATATACTGACAGAAATCTACATCCCATGTGCCAAAACTAAATTCACATTTTTCCAACTTCATTTTATTGGAATTTTCGCCTAATATTTTATTTAAGTTTTCCTTTGCAATTTCTATAATCTGTTTTTCTGTAGTTGGATTACTGTTGTTTTTATTAGGTTCGTTTTTCCAGTTTGAAAAAGATATTACATTACCCCTTGAATCGAAAGCAACTAAATAGTCATTCCAATTTAAAAAATATGTGTAGCCGTCATCATTTTTTTCAAAATTATAAGTATAGTTAGGGTCAGTAATGCCAAACAGCTCCTTAGCTTTTTCAGCATACACTTCAGCATAGCTCTGACCTTCTGTGTCAGCAAATGTCGGTACAGCAAATGCCATAGACGTTGCCAAAAGTAATGATATAAATTTTTTCATAAAAACACCCTCCCTTTGTTAAAATATTATCAACTCTTTAATTTAATTATATATGTTAAGAGCAGAATTATCAATCATATTTTGTAATAATTTTGTATCTATTAATAATACAGTTGAAAATATTAAATCGTTGCAAAAAAATATAAAAAAAATAAGCCATGTTATTGTGGCTTATTTCAAAGTGTAGATAACACCATTACATTTTTACATTTCACACTTCATAATAAATGTACTGTCTAAGGCTTTTTGGAGTATATTTGCTACATCACTTGAGGATATTATACCGTCACAATCTACATCACCATTGTCTACATTTGTACTATTCAAGACATTTTGAAGTAATAAAGAGGCATCATCAGCAGTTATACTTCCGTCATTGTTTATATCGCCGTATTTTACAAAATCCCCTATTTTCTCAATACTGTCCCAGTATACCTTTACAAAACAGTCACTATTAAACTTGCCATTTTCAAATTCAACACCTGAAACATTTCCATTAAGAGATTTCATAGCAGGAACATACATTTTGGCATTTGTATTGTAAATTACAGAATACTCTCCCTCTAAAGAAAAAGTTACTTTTGTTACAACATTTGTGCCGGCAGTAATGTTTTCGTCTGTGTAAGTTGTAGGAGTTTTTTCTACAATAGCATTTTCCATTGTAAGGCTGTTGTTTAAATCATTATTTTTGTAATAACCATTAAAATCTAAAATATATAAAGGCTCTTTTATTGTGCCGTTAATTATATCAGTAGATAAACTAATATTGCCATTGTTGTCTACTGTAATAGTAGCCTTTGCTTTTTCATTTTCAATTAGACTGTGGGCTACATTATCGCTGTAATAGGCTATATCTACACTATAAATGCCGGCTTTAAGCTGTTCTGTAGGCAAATTAATAACTTCGTCTTCAATAGCCAAATTTAAGGCATTCATAACAGCATCTATTATACCGTTACTGGAATATGTTGCACCGGTTACAGCATCAATATTGTGTACTTCTTCAGCATTAGTAGCATCTTTTCCTGTAAAAGCATCTTTCAGTCCATTAAAGGCTGTTTGTAGTATATTTTGATTTATTGTAGCATATGTACCCTTAAAGTTATCTCCAGTTACTGTAATGCCTTTTATTTTGCCGTCTTTTACTTCCACTGTAGCATTTATGTCATATTCTCCAAACTGTGAAATATGGGCAGTACCTGTATAAAATTTGCTGGTATTTGTATCTACAGCATTGTCGTAGTCAAAAGCTAAATAAGCATTGGTATTAAGGCTTATAGCAGGAACGAAAAGATTTACATATACACCGTCATAGGAATTGTCAGGTACTTCAAATGAAATTTGGTCAACTTCGTTTTCTTCGTTTGTATGGGTGTCGGCAGTAAAGGTTTCTCCATTAGCTGAATTGCCCTTGTATATTTGCCAGTTTTCAGCCCAGTCACTAATACCCATTATTGATACAGCTTGAAGGTCTATAGTTACAGTAGCCTTGCTGTCATTTCCAATGTCAATAGTGGCATTTTTAATACAAGAACTTGCCATTGACGGAGAAGTTATGTTTGTAGCTTTCATCATTTTCACAGGTAAGGAATATGTGCTAGGCTGTAAATTTACCTTATTTGAGCCAAATTCAAAATTGCTGTTTGCCATTGTATTACAGGCAAATACACTTATTAAAGTAGCAAAGGTTAATAAAAAAGCTGTTAATTTATTGTATTTCATATTTGTCCTTTCTTTCTAAAAAAGAGATAGGTTTATATATTACCTATCTCTTTTTTGAATAGTGAATCGGAAAGATAAATCCGATGACTTGCAAAGCAAGTCACAAATAACGAAGTTATTTGTTCTGACCAGTGAATCGGAAAGATAAATCCGATGGCTTGCAAAGCAAGCCACAAATAACGAAGTTATTTGTTCTGAATAGTGAATCGGAAAGATAAATCCGATGACTTGCAAAGCAAGTCACAAATAACGAAGTTATTTGTTCTGAATTTTAAAATATTTAGAATGTAATTTCGTCCATATCTATAACAGTAACTGTTTTAGCCTTTGTCATTCTGTTTGTTACAGCACTAATATTTGTTACTGATGTAGTATCTTGTGAATTAAAGGAAATAATATCTAAATTAGGTTTGTAATATATCTTTTTCATAATGTCCTCCAATTATTTTACTTCTGCTGTTACCTGTACATTGTCTGGTAAACCATAGCTATTTGCCTTGTCCTGACTTGCTGAAAGTATTAAACCAAATACAGAAGTTTCAGTTTCATTAGCAGAAATATTTATGTTTTCAGTAAATTCCTTTGTACTGTTTTGGTCTTTGAAAAATACCTTCCATACAATCTGGCTAAGAGAATTACCATTAGGCTGAACCTCTGCTGTCCAACCGTAAGCATACTTGCCACCGTCAGCATTTTCAGAAACAATACAGTCAGATACTGTAACTACAGGGTCACTTACTTCGTTGCCCTTTACAGTGGCATTGGCATAATCCATAGATAAGAAGGCATCAGGTGACATACCCATAGCCTGAACAGACATATTTAAGTAAACACCGTCCCAAGAGTTGTCAGGAACAGCGAAAGAAATCTGTGTAACGTTGCCGTCAGAATCAGTCTTTTCAACAGTAGCATCAACAGTTGAACTGCTAACGTTATTTTCCTGATAAATCTTCCAATCAGAAGCAAAGGCAGTTACACCGAAAACACTAACAGCTTGTAAGTCAACATAAGCCGTAGCCTTTCCATTTTCGTCAACCTTTAAGCTACCACCGACAATACAACTACCGGCCATAGAAGCATTTGCAATATTGCTTGCGTTCATTAATTTAACAGGTAAAGTGTATTCTCCGGCAGATAATTCAGTTTCGCTAGTACCAAAATTGTACTTGCTTACTTTCTTAGTAGCATTAGTATAGTCCATAGACAAGAAAGCATCAGGAGACATACCCATAGCCTGAACAGACATATTCAAGTAAACACCGTCCCAAGAGTTGTCAGGAACAGCGAAAGAAATCTGAGTAACATTGCCGTCAGAATCAGTCTTTTCAACAGTAGCATTAACAGTTGAGCTACTAACGTTATTTTCCTGATAAATCTTCCAATCAGAAGCAAAAGCAGTTACACCGAAAACACTAACAGCCTGTAAATCAACATAAGCCGTAGCCTTACCATTTTCATCAACCTTTAAGCTACCACCGGCAATACAACTACCGGCCATAGAGGCATTGGTAATATTACTTGCGTTCATTAACTTAACTGGCAAAGTATATTCTCCAGCAGATAATGCAGTTTCGCTACTACCAAATTTAAAAGTTGCACTTGCCATAACATTAAATGCAAGTGTGCTAATCATCATTGTTAAAATTAACAAGAATGAAACAATTTTTCTTGTGTTAAATTTAAAATTCATTTTTTAATATCCTTTCTTTTTGTAATGTATAGAGTTAAAAAAATTGTAAATACAGAACCTCCTTTATTTTTTTTGTTTAACTTGAAATGCAAAAACTAAAATATATTTAAGTTAGCTAAGGCTAACTAAATTGTTAAAAATTACAGCGACATTGTCAAAAATCGCTGTAAATAAGTGGTTAGCCTTTGCTAACCGAATTTTAAAAAAATAATACTTTGCATAAAAGTATATTAAAAAATATATATATTTAGTTTTAAATTTTGCAAATTGACAGGCTCAATATACCATATTTAGGGATAAAAGTCAATTATGCTTATTGATTAAAATATATCTATTAAAATATTTTGAAAAATCTATTTATATAATAAAAAAGGTGGCATATCAGATTGACATACCACCTTTTAAACTTTGTTCTAATTATTTATTCTTAAATTACTTAGATGCAAGATAAGTATTAATATCAGCAACAACTTCGTCTACGTTCATACCATGAACTAAACAAGCTTCTTCAAGAGATTCGCCCTGAGAAGATGGACAACCGATACAGTGCATACCAGCGTTCATAAGAATTGCAGCAATACTCATATCCTGAGCAAGCATATCGCCAATAATCATATCCTTAGTTACTTCTTTCATAACACACACTCCTTAAATTATTTATTAGTTAATAAACCCATTGAAGTAAATGGGAAGTATCTAAATACAGCCTTTCCCTCTATTTTATCTCTCTTTACATACTTGTTATTCCAGAAACGAGAGTCAGCAGAATTATTTCTGTTGTCACCCATCATAAAATAACTGTCATCAGGAACATAGTATGTAGCATCCTCTGTAACCATAGGTTCGTGGAGGAAAGATGTATCAAGAGGTGTTGTACTGTCATTAATATAAACTTGGTTATCTCTTATTGTAACCTTTTCACCAGGAAGACCAATAATTCTCTTTATATAGAGAACACTTTCATCATCTGGGAATTTAAACACAACAATGTCGTATCTTTGAGGGTCACTGAACTTGTAGCTAAGCCTGTTAGCAATAAGTCTGTCCCCCGTCATAATAGTAGTTTCCATAGATGCTGAAGGAACTCTGGCATTTACTATAACAAATTGTGTAATGAGTACGGCACATACAAGGGCAACAACAATGGTTTTTACCCAATCCCAAACCTCTTTCATAACACTTTGCGATTTAGTAACAGCCTCTTTTTCCTCGGCTTCTTTTTCTTCTATTACTTCTCCAGAAACCTTGTCTACTTCTTGGATTTCTTCGTTTTTATTATTTACATCAACAGCCATATTATTCTCCTCTTACATTAAAACTTTCCTTATTCTGAAAGCTATTTCATTCTACTACACTTTGATAATTTTGTCAATTAATTAGTACCCTAGAAAGTATTACATATCTCTTAAATTCAATACCATAAACCTTAGTAAAAATTGACTGTTATATACCGTTGTGGTAAAATAAAATATATAAATACAGCTTTACAGGAGGCATATATGAAAGTATTAGTTACAGGAGTAAAAGGACAGTTAGGTTTTGATGTTGTAAATGAATTAGAAAAAAGAGGTCACACTGCTATTGGTGTTGATGTTGACACTATGGATATAACAAATCCGGAACAGGTTGAAAGTGTTATAAAGGCAAATATGCCTGAGGCTGTTATTCATTGTGCAGCCTATACAGCAGTAGATTTAGCAGAGGATAACAAGGAACTTTGCGATAAAATAAATGGCGAAGGTACAGAAAATATTGCAAAGGTTTGTAAGGAAATAAATGCTAAGTTAATGTACATTAGCACAGACTATGTATTTAATGGTGAAGGTGAACGTCCATGGGAGCCTGACGATAAGGTTACTACACCTCTTAACGAGTATGGCTATGCAAAGTATTTAGGTGAACAGGCTGTTCAAAAGTATGTAAAGGATTTCTATATTGTCAGAATAGCTTGGGTATTTGGTATAAACGGCAAAAACTTTGTCAAAACTATGCTTAATGTAGGAAAGAACCACGATACAGTTCGAGTTGTAAATGACCAGATTGGTACACCAACATATACTTTTGACCTTGCCAGACTTTTAGTAGATATGATTGAAACAGATAAATATGGTATTTATCACGCAACTAATGAAGGTGGTTATATTAGTTGGTACGATTTCACTTGTGAAATATACAGACAGGCTGGCTATACTACTAATGTAGTGCCGGTAACTACTGAGGAATACGGTCTTTCAAAGGCAAAGCGTCCTGAAAATAGCAGACTTAATAAGAGTAAACTTGTTGAAAATGGATTTAAGCCACTTCCTGATTGGAAAGATGCTTTGGCAAGATATATTGAAATTTTGAATAAAGAAAATTAATTAGTAAATTTTTGAAGGAGGAAACCCCTTTGTTTGAAACAGAAAAAGAAGTTGAAAGAGTAATATTGGTTGCCGTTGATGACGGTACAAATGAATTTGATGCCGAAAGCTGTCTTGATGAATTAGAGGACTTAGCTAATACAGCTGATGCAGTTGTAGTAGGCAGAATGATTCAGAAATTAGGGGCAATAAACAGAGCTACTTACTTAGGTAGTGGTAAAATTGATGAGCTTAAAGCCTTTGCAGAAATGAAAGATGCAACAGGTGTTATTTGTGATGATGAATTAAGCCCTGTTCAGATTAGAAATTTAGAAAATGCTCTTAATTTAAAGGTGATGAGCAGAACTCTTGTAATACTTGATATTTTTGCAAAAAGAGCTATGTCAGCCGAAGGTAAGGTTCAGGTTGAACTTGCACAGCTTAGATATAACCTTTCACACCTTACTGGACGTGGTAAGGAAATGAGCCGTCTTGGTGGTGGTATAGGTACAAGAGGTCCTGGTGAAAAGAAGTTGGAAGTAGATAGAAGACGTATTGCCGACAGAATTTCTGACTTGAATAAGAACTTAAAGGAAATTGAAAGACATAGAAGCCTTTTGAGAGAAAATAGAAATAATCAGACTCCGGTAATTGCCCTTGTAGGCTATACAAATGCCGGAAAATCAACACTTCTTAATGCCCTTACTGGTGCAGGAGTTTTGGCAGAGGATAAGCTCTTTGCTACTCTCGATACTACTACAAGAGCTGTAGAAACTCAAAGTGGTGCAAACTATCTCTTTACAGATACTGTAGGTTTTATACAGAAACTTCCTCATGGTCTTATTAAAGCCTTTAGAGCGACTTTAGAGGAGGCAAAGTATGCCGACTTGCTTGTTCACGTTGTAGATGCCTCAAATCCAAAAAGACGTGAGCAAATGAACACAGTTTATAAGACTTTGGCAGAGCTTGGAGCAGATAAAAAGCCTATTGTTACAGTCTATAATAAAATAGATAAAGATGATATTGAAATGCCTCTTACAAAGGATAATAGAGCTATGGAAACCTTGGCAATTTCAGCCGGTACAGGCATTGGCTTGCCGGAAATGATTGCAAAGGTAGAGGATATTATAAAGAGCTTTAAAAAGTCCATTAAAGTCCTTATTCCTTATGATAAAGGTCACCTTTTAAGCATAGTCCACGGTAAGTGCGAAATTACAGCATCTGAAAATAAAGACGAGGGCTACTATTTTGAACTCTATGCCGATAATGAAACAGAAAATAGATTGAGAGAATATATTATTAATGATAGGACAATATAAGTTGTAGTGTAAGCAATTAAAAAGGAATTGAAGTTATGACAATAGAAGAAGTTTTATCTTTTGAGGAAATGCAAATATTTGATCGTAAAAGTATTAATATTGAGCCAAAAGCGTTAGCAATACCTCTTGTAGCTTTTGCAAATGCAGACGGTGGAACTATAGCAGTAGGTATATCAGATAAAACCAGAAGAATAGAAGGTGTGGATTTTGAAGTTCAGAAATATAATGAACTTTTGAGAGTACCCTTTGATTTTTGTAACCCGACAATTCCAGTACAAATAGAGAAAGTACCTTGTGTAGATTATCAAGGAAGAAAGAATCATGTACTGCTTATACACATAGAACCTAGTCCACAAGTTCATACAAATCAAGCTGATGAAGCTTATTTAAGAGTGGGAGATAAGTCTAAACTGCTTAAATTTGATGAAAGATTACAACTTACCTATGACAAAGGCGAGCGATATTTTGAGGATAAAATAGTTCCAGATGCAGGAATAGATGATATAAACTTAGATTTAGTTAAAAATTATATAGATAAAATTGGATATAGCAAAACACCATTAGAATATTTAAAACAAAATAAAGGCTTTATAAAAGAGAAAGATGGTTGTATACAGGTAAGTACAGCGGCTATTTTATTATTTGGCAGAAATCCTCAAAACTTTTTCCCTAGAGCCAGAATTCGTTTTATTAAGTACGAAGGAACACAAGAAAAATTTGGAACGGAAATGAATGTAATCAAAGATGTTATATTTAAAGGTACTATACTTGATATGATTAATAATTCTATTAAGTACCTTGATACTCAGGTAAAGGAAAAGACCTATTTGGGTGCAAATGGAAAATTTGTTACAGAGGAAGAATACCCTAAATTTGTTAGACAAGAGTTAATAGTAAATGCAGTAACTCACAGAGCATATAGCATAAGTGGAACGGATATTCAAATAAAAATGTTTGATAATCGTATAGTAGTTGAAAGTCCTGGCAAATTACCTGGATTAGTAAAAACAGATAATATGCGTTACACTCATTTTTCAAGAAATCCAAAGATTGCAGAATTTTTGAAAGCATATAATTTTGTAAAAGAGTATGGCGAAGGTGTTAACCGTATGTGTATAGAATTGGAAACTGTTGGATTGAAAGAGCCAGAATATTATACGAATGCTTTTATGCTTCAGGCTACTATATACAACGGAAATAAAAATAGCTCAGGTGGTAATGTAGCGATTGACACAGAAGATGTAGCGATTGATACAAAAAATGTAGCGATTGATACAGAAGATGTAGCGATTGGTAACCAAAAGGTTACACTTAAAAATTTGAAATTACGATTAGATGAACAAAATTATCTTGAAGCTACTAAGCAAAATATATTATCTATATACGATGAAATAGAAACAAATCAAATATTTGGTACTAAAGAAATATCAGATATACTTCATTTCTCAAGTTCAGGAGCTCGTAGAGTTTTGAACAAAATAATTGATACAGGGGTGGTAACTTCTGTTAAAGGTAAAGGTAAAGGAAGATATAGATTTTTAAACAATGAAGAAATTAAATAAATCTTATAAAGGACTAAAAATATGATAATACGACATTCTTCAAAAAATGATATTCCCAAAATGCTTGAAATTTATGAAACTGCCAGAGCTTTTATGCGTTCTACAGGCAATATGGAACAATGGATAAATGGCTATCCGTCAAAGGAAGTTCTTGAAAGTGATATAGATAAAAATGAAAGCTATATCTGTGAAAAAGACGGAGAAGTAGTTGGCACTTTTGTATATAACATAGGTATTGATGAAACCTATAACAAAATATATGATGGTCAGTGGCTAAACAATAAGCCCTATGGCTACATTCATAGAATAGCCGGCGATGGAAAGACAAAAGGTGTCGGTAGTTTCTGTATAAATTGGGCTTTTGAAAAATGTGGAAATATGAAGATAGACACCCACGCTGACAATAAGCCTATGCAGAATTTACTTCTTAAATTAGGCTTTAAGAAATGTGGAATAATATATATTGCTGACGGTAGCCAAAGAGTGGCTTTTCAAAAGGAGAAATAATAAAAATAACAGGCTGTTACAGCCTGTTGTTTTTTTACATGTGAGTTCCCAAAATGGGAAGGCACATAAAGCACAGGTTATAATAGTCTGTTGTTTTTTTACCTATATTTTAAATATTCTAAAAACTTTTCTACAGCAAGGGATATTTTAGGTAAGTTTTTAGACTATACTAAACATCAGTCTGTAGTTTTAGAGGTGTAAATACAGGTTTCTCCAAAAGTTAACTCCCCCACAGTAAGTAGTGAGGGAGTTTTTATGTTAAAGGCTATTCAGTTTAAGAATGGGAATATGCTTTTGTATGTAGATTTGGTGTTTAAAGGGAAAATTTATAATATTGTTAAATCAGCATATGCCTGTTTTAAAGGAATTTCAGCCTCAACATTCACATTTTTAATTGTCATATTTTTGATATGACTTTCTTCAAGTCCTTTTGCAGAAATACCAAATTTGCCACCCTTTCCGCTAATGTTTTCAAAATGAATATCTGAAAAATCAGGGGCTTTTAACGAAACAGGAACAGCAGTGCTTGAACCATAGTCCATACTGACTTCAATGTTGTCTAGCTCAACATTGTTCATAGTTATATTACTAAAGTCAACATTTTTAATATAACCACCTCTGCCTCTCATAGATTTAAGTCTTATGCCTCTTTCGGTATTCTTTATTTCACAGTTATGAACATTTATGTTTTCAATACCTCCGGACATTCCACTTCCTATAGCAACAGCAGCGTGACCACCTAAAAATGTACAATTTCTAATTTCTACATTTACGCAAGGGCGATTTACTCTCCAGCCGTCTTCATTAAGACCGGAATTTATGGCAATGCAGTCATCACCGGTGTTAAATGTACATTTGTCTATAAGTACATTTTTACAATAATCAGGATTAAAACCATCAGTATTTGGACCACAGCTTTTAACAGTAAGATTTAAGGCCTGTACATTTTCGCAGTAAACAGGATGAATTGTCCACTGAGGTCCATTAATAATTGTAAAATCTTCAAAAAATACATTTCTACAGCCTATAAATTGTATAAAAGATGGTCTGAGAGCGTCTTCCTCAGTAGCAAATACTCTTTTTTCTACCGGTATATTTTGGCTTTGAGCTTTGCAAAGTCTGTCAGCAGCATTACCCTGAAGTTGTTTCCAATGCCACCAAGCTGAGCCCTGACCATCAAGAACACCTTTTCCTGTTATGGAAATGTTTTCGCAGTTAAGAGCATAAATAAAAGGCGAATAGTTGTAACACTCTACTCCCTCCCAACGGGTAAAAACAGCAGGTGTATAGTCTGAAAAATTCTGACTGAATTTAAGCACACTATCCTTTTCAAGATGAAGTTCTACATTGTTTTTTAGATGTATAGGGCCTGTCAACCATTCACCCTTTGGTATAACAATAGTTCCACCTTCTGCTGGAAGATTGTCTATAGCTTTTTGAATAGCAAATAAATCATCTTTACAATCTATATAAATTTTTTCTCCGTTATTCATATACAAAACTCCTTTGGGTTTATAATAAATAATTTTATATTACTGAAGTTATCAGATAAGCAAATATAGGTAAAGTAATAATACTTAAAACTGTTGTAATTACTACTGAACCGGCTGCTATATCTTCATCATAGCCAAATTGAACGGCAAAAACAGATGTAATTGCGGCACAAGGGCAAGCCTCTAAGAGAAGAACTATATCGGCAACAATACCCTTTACGCCTAATAGTGCAAAAAGTCCTAAACATAAAGCGGGTATTAAAAACATTCGTACAGCAATAGTAAATATAAGAAGTTTATTTTTAAATATTCTTTCAAATGTACTGCCGGCAATCATCATACCTGTTATAAACATTGAAAGAGGTGTGTTCATACTTCCCGCTGTACTAAAGGCTTGGTGTATAACATTAGGTACAGGAATACGAAGTATAAATATTAATATACCAATAATAACAGAGATAATAACAGGAGTTGTAACTATAGTTTTTACAACAGCCTTAAAATCGGCTTTTCTGCTTATCATAGCATAGCCGACAGTCCACATAAGAATGTTATAAATAGTTAAAAAGGCACTGGCATATAAAAGTCCGTCATTTCCGAATACGGCTTGAATAAGGGGAAAACCCATATAAGCTGCATTTGAGAATATGCAGGAAAATTTTATAATAGGTGCGTTTTTGTTCTTTAATTTAAGTCCTAAAACCATAGTTATTACAAGCCCTAAAATTAAAAGTATAGCACTTAGTTTAAAAGCTGAAATAAGGTTTGTCAGTTTTTCGCTGTTATATTCTGTTATGTAGGAGTTAATAATCATAGCTGGCACTACAAAATAAATAAGTAAGTCAGAAAAGGCTTTTTTGCTATCAGCTTTTACTGCACCTGACTTTACGCATATAAAGCCAGCCAATATAAGCAGGAATAATACTCCAACCTGCTGTGCTGTAATTATCGCTAGTTCCATTTTTCATTCCTCCGTTGTTTTAAATTGTAAAGTCCAGTTGTGTAATTCCAGAATATCCTTTTTCAGAATTTTCCAAATGGACAAGCATAGCCTTTGCTGCACCATCGCTGTCAGAGGCAGTAAGTGCTTTCGTTATTGCTATATGTTCTGCAACAGCACTTAAAAATCTGTCCTCCATTACAGCGTTTGACAGACATCTTATTCGCTGTGTTAATGTCATAAGTTCTTCAACCTGACTTATAAGAAGTTTGTTGCCTGTACATTCTGCAATAAAAATGTGAAAAAGAGCATCAGAGTCCGAATACACATCAAGGGTTTTGTTTCCTGGGTGTATATAGTCCTTTGAATGGGACTTTCCTGTGGTTTTTTCCTCTTTAAAAAAGTTTCTCCATTGTTTTACAATGTCTTTGTCACATTTTTGTGCAGCTATATACGCAATTTGTGGTTCAAGAATTTTTCTGACTTGATACATATCCCTTACATCAGCCATAGATATATGGGAAACAAAAGTACCTCGTCTAGGCATAACTACCAAAAGCCCTTCATTGGAAAGCCTTAAAACAGCCTCTCTTACAGGGGTTCTGCTTATACCCATATTAGCTGCAAATTCTTTTTCATTAAAAATATCGCCGGGCTTTCTTGTAGCATCAATAATTTCCTTTTTAATAGTTTCATATACAATCTCGCTATTATCTTTAGTTTTATTCATAAATACCGCCTTTATTTTTTGTCTGTACTTGGTGTCCTTGCAAGTATAGAAATTGATATACAACTGATATATCAGTTGTATTATAGCAAATAAAAAATAAAAACGCAAGCTTATTTGTAAATTTATGACATTTTACTACACTACACCATATTGTGGACTATGTATTCTATGTACATTGTTAGACCAAATTTCTTGGCTTTAATGCAATCAAACCGTCGGATAAATCTATAAAAACACCCCCGTATGAGGGGCGGTCATACAGGGGCTATGTAAAGAGAGTTTTATTGGGTTTTACTTAATGCTTTTAATACTTTTGTGAAAACGTTTTAGGCTTCAGTTGTTGAAGTCTTTTCTGTCTTTGGTGCTTTGTTTATAATAATTTCGCTTACAGTTGTATTGTCTTCTGCGTAAACGATAGTTACCATATCATCAGCACTTATGTCAGAATAAGTACATTCAGTTTTCTGATGATTTTCGCCCATCTTATAAATCTTTACAGAAGAAAGGTCAATAGATGTAGTTTCTGATGAGAACTTCATTTCAGGTTTTTCACCCTTTTCGCCACTAGGCTTTTCAGGAGCAGTAGTGTCCCCGTCAGGCTTAGTAGGAGGTTCAGGTCTGTCAGTACCGTCATCGTTAGCACTAGGCTTTTCAGGATGAGTAGTAGTATCGGAACTATTGTCACCTTCAGGCTTAGCTGGAGGTTCAGGTCTGTTAGTATCATCTGTAGCATTGTCAGGTCTTTCAGGCTTTTCTGCCTTAGTTACTGTAATAGTATCAGATGTTACAGATGTAACCTTTGCCATATCTCCTTTTTGTCTTTCGCCGTCTTTGTGTTTGTTTTTTACTGTAACAGCAGAACCAGAGGCTGTTGTGTCACTTGGTGTTGCTGCACCTACTGAGCATACACCACAAACTAAAGTAAGAACTGAAATTGCAATTAATAAATTTTTCTTCATAATGGATTACCTCCTTAAATTATTGCTTTGTTTTGTTTACAAGGATATAATAACCCAGCAACATTAATTTAAAAATAATATAGGATTAGGAAATAATTAGAAAATATTTTAAAAATTATTAAAAGAAAAACTCCTACCAAAATTGGTAGGAGTAAAAAGGTAAAAAACTGTATTTAGTATGTTCATATTTTATCATCTATTTTATTTTCATTTTTGTAATCTCTCAATATTCGCTGGATAGTCTTTTCAGAATATCCATATTTTTTGGCTAATGCCTTGGTATTTTTGCCATTGTATTGCTTTATAATAAGTTTACGAACACTTTTGGTATCCAATAGCCTTTGAGGAAAATTAACTTGACTGCCTCTAAACATTCGATATACTGTGAGGGTAGCCTCAAGACCTATTTGGTCATTTAATTCTTTATATATCTTTTGAAAAAGTTGTGTATTATACTCACAAATAGATACCACCTCACTTTCAGATTAGTTTATCATAGGACTTGGTGCAAAACAAACGACATTTTTCTTGTAAATGAGCCTGCTATTTATACAAACCATAAATAAATATTGCTTTTTTGTGGTTTTTACAATTACAATTTTAGTAAAATAAATAGACAGTTATTGTCTGTTTATAAAGTTTGTAGAATTTTGAAAAAAATTTTTATGAAAATAAAAAAATCCCCATTAAGGGGATAAAAAAAGACTATTCAAAAGAATAGCCAAAAAACTAATATAAAGAAATTAAAAAGGGAGTTGGACATATCCAACTCCCTTTTGTATATATACTATAATACTTTTAAAAATTATAATACTGGAATTAAGTCGTAGAACTTTTCTACATCTTCGTCGTTTAATACAGCCTGAATAATATCGTGACCTAATGGTAATAAATCAGGAGTATCGAACTGCTTTAACTGTTCCTTGAAGAAATCAGTAAGCATCTTAGCACCTTCGTCATAAGCTGCCTGACCAACTCTAGGCTGCTTATCTACCTGTAAAAGACCGGCAGGGATTACTTCGCCGTCCATCTTAATAGACTTTGGAGAGTAACCAAGGATAGAACAACGAGAAGGTACAAGTGATTCCTTCTTGTACTTTAAGCCACCTCTACGAGAAAGGTATTCTCTAGTAGCCCATTCACCGGCGAAACCAACCTTGTAGCAACCAATGTACTGGTTAGGAATGAGGATATATCTAGTTTCTGGTGTATTTAAAATCTGTTCAAGAAGAAGGTTAGCCTGGTCAACCTTTTTACCAGTAGCGAAAGGCCAGTAAGAACCTACACCTTCACTCTTCATAGCCATAGCAGAGCTACTGTTATCAATAATAGATGGGTTAGCATAACCTCTTGGTGCAACTAATCTCCAAATCCAAGCAAGTGCTGGTGGAAGAATGTGGAACATACCAATGATACCATAGTTAGGCTTGTCGCTAGTTGTAGGAGGAGTACGGATACCGAAGCTTCGGATATCAATTTCTCCAACGCCGTTGACAATGTTCTTCTTAACCTTACGAGGCATAATAACTCTAGGGTTAGGACAAGGCTTGCCAGGAGCATCTTCAATATGGTCCCAAATAAGACAAGTTGAACCAGGAACAGCATCTTCATTAAGGAAAATCATTGGTTCCTTTGGATGGATAGTAGCTTCTTCAACTTCAGGGTCTGTACCATAGTGAACAATGTGGTCAACTCTTAAGAACCAACCGTATTCAGCATCAGCAACAACGAGCTTGCCTGACTTGTTCTGAAGTGATGGATGAGCAAGAGCCATATCATCAGTTACAGGGTGAAGTGTTGAAGTATCAGCAATGTTTACCTTGATTTCTTCGCCTGATACAATATCAGTTGCAAGTAATAATCTACCGTCTTCCTGTCTGTGGAAAGGTTCAGTCATTTCTGACTTACCACCACCGGAAGCACCTTCGTGCATGATTGTAAGTTCAAGTTCGTATGGAGTTACAATCTTAACAGTTGAAGCATGGAGAGTTACCCAGCCTTCCTGTTCACCGATGTGAAGAAGGATACTGTAAACACCCTTTTTAGCTGATGGACCTGGGTAAAGGTTGTAGCTAAATACTTCCTGCATATCGTAAAGTCTGTTATGAACAACTACCTGCTTACCTTCATAGTATAAATGTCTGAAAGGTGGAGCAACGTAAATAATAGCCTTTGGTTTGAAGAAGTTAGGAACTTTGTCGCAAGGAATAAAGCCCTGTAATTCAGCAATCATAGCTGCAAAGAAAGCTGCGTTCTTTGGAACGATTGCAAGAGAAGCATAACCAAGCTTCATATCTTCGTTACCAGAATAGAAAGGAACAAGTACAAGACCGTCTCTTTCCTTAAGCCATTTGAAAGTTTCCTGTCTGATAGGTTCAAAAGGCTTGCCAAATCTCTCCATATGTGTTGGCTTGTCTGTTGGAAGGTCATCAGCGATAACCATTGAATTAGGGTCTCTTCTACGCATTGAAGTATCGTCAAAGTTTACTGAAAGACCGTTCTTACACTTAGTAATGTAGGCTTCTCTAATAGTTTTGCCGTTAACATCAAAATTAACGTCATAAGTCATATTATCCTTGCCACCGAGAGCTAAATCAAAAAGATGTTCTTTTGTGTCAGGAATAATAATTTCCGCACCACCTTCGATAATCTCCTTTACATGAGGTGGAAGAACCATTTTTTTGATAATCTCTTTGTAATCTTTACTCATTTGAAAATGTCCTCCTTAATAAAAAATCACTATCGTGTTTTATATACAATACTATATAGTTAAGAAGCTATAATGGTTATATGATACCACTAATTATTTAAAAAAGCAATATCCTAACCCCCAAAATTCACTTTTTATTAATTATTACTATTTATATTCTATCTAAAAATGGAAAAACTGTTATTTTTATATCATTAAAAATAGCCTATTGTCAGAAAAAATTAATTTTTCAATCTTCAGCACAAAATATGAATTTTTTTTGTATTTTATCATTCAAAATTCCCCATTTGTTTTCGTTGTATTGTTTTCAAAAATATGGTATACTGAAAAGACGTGGTAAGGTGTTTTATAAAAATACATATGAAAAATATGTTTTAATGAAGAAATTAATTTTTTCTTTGTTATTATGCCACTAAAATACAAATGTAAGGAGATAATTTATGGGAAAATTGAGCAAAAGTAGCAAAGCCTTAATAGGCTTTATTATATTTTTAATAGTAGCATTTTTGATATATGTAGCAATAGCAGGTGTTATAGGCTCTAGGAGAGAAACTGTGGAAGGCACTGACCAGACTTTTGGTGCTGTTGAATTGCCTTTAAATAGTGAGCTTACAGGTTTGGGTCTTGATAATTCAATTATTTCAGACCACATTGATAAGGAACATCAGCTTCACGACTACAAAGTTGATTTACAGAAAAAGGCAATAACATATAACTACTATACAAAGGAAGCATCTTACGGTGACAAGTTCAAGGTAGTTACTTATTCTACAACTCAGGACGATTTTGAAAAAAATATAATTCCAAAATCTGATATTACAGATTCTGGTCTTAATGGTATGTCAGCTAAGTATTTTAATGGTACATACTACTATGTAAGTGATAATTATAAGCCTACAGAACAGGTGCAAAAAGCCCTTAATGAAGGCAAAATTATTATGGATAAAGGTAATGAAACAGAGGATTGCGAAATAGGTACAGTACAGGCTCTCTACTGGTACGATAATGGCGTAGGTTATTGTTTTGAAGCAATAAATATGCCATCTTTGACACAGGATTCATTTATTGAAATGGCAGGCAAGTATTGGAACGAAGGCTCAGCTACTGACGAAGAATAAAAGGAGTAGATTTTAAATGTCAATGGAAAAATACAATAAAATTCATTTTATAGGTATAGGTGGAATAAGTATGTCTTCTCTTGCAGAAATTCTCAAGAGCAAGGGTAAGACAATTACAGGTTCAGATGGTGTTGCATCTAATGTAACAAAGGCACTTGAAAACATAGGTATTCAGGTATCAATCGGTCAGAAAGCCGAAAACATTACTCCTGATACAGACCTTATTGTCTATACTGCTGCTGTAAAAGAGGACAACCCTGAATTAATGGCTGCCAGAGCAAGTGGTATTGAAACAGTGGATAGAGCAGCTCTTGTAGGTATGATGATGCTTGAGTATAAGTTCCCTCTTTCTGTAGCCGGTACTCACGGCAAAACTACTACATCAAGCCTTGTTACTGAAATTTTCCTTGAAGCAAATACTAATCCAACAGTTTCTATTGGTGGTATATTACCAAGTATAAAAGGAAATTATAAGGTAGGTGGAGAGGATTACTTTATTCTTGAAACTTGCGAATACTGTGATAGCTTTTTAAAGTTCAATCCTCATGGTGCAATAATTCTTAATATTGATGCAGACCACTTAGACTATTTTAAGAACTTAGATAATATTTATAAGAGCTTTAATAAGTTTGCTAATAGACTTCCGGAAGGTGGTTTCCTTGTTATCAACAATGAAATTCCTAGACTTTCAGAAGTATTAGAGGGAGTTAAGGCAAAGGTAATTACTTATGGTAAGGACAACACAGCTGATTGGTATCCTACAGATGTTACATTTAATGATTTAGGTCACGCAACATATACAGTAAACCATAAGGGCGAAAAGATAGCTCAGGTTGAGCTTTCAATTCCTGGTATGCACAATGTTTATAACTCACTTTCAGCTTTTGCTCTTGCTACTTGCTATGGTGTAGCTACAGAAGCTATTGTAAAGGGTATAAAGAACTTTACCGGTACAGATAGAAGATTTCAGTTTAAGGGTCAGTTTAATGGCGTAAATGTAATTGATGACTATGCACATCACCCTACAGAAATTCAGGCTACAATAAATAGTGCCAGAGGTACAAAGCTCAATAAACTTTGGATAATGTTCCAGCCTCATACTTATACAAGAACTTATAACCATTTAGATGATTTTGCAAAGGTTTTAAGTGAAGCAGACCACGTTATTCTTTTGGATATTTATGCTTCAAGAGAAAAGGATACAGGTCTTGTAAGCAGTAAGGATTTAAGAGATAAAATTGAGGCTTTAGGTGGTGTTGTAACATACTGCCCTACATTTAATGATGCTGAAAAATATGCTGTAGATAATTGTCGCAAGGGTGATATGCTTATTACTATGGGTGCAGGCGATGTCTACAAGATAGGAGAAAAATTAGTAAGCAAGTAAAAAATGTAAAAAATATCTTGAAATTTTAATGAAAATAAGTTATCATAAGAATATATGACTTATTGTGAATATGCCCTCGTATTTATGAGGCATTGTATGACGCAGTAAACAACGTCGGAAGTTTAACTTCTGAACTTTATTCGTTATTTTTAAGGAGGACAATTTATGATTTCTGCCGGTGAATTTAGAAACGGTGTAACTATGGAATACGAAGGTAACATTTACCAGGTTATCGAATTCCAGCACGTAAAGCCAGGTAAGGGTGCAGCTTTCGTTCGTACTAAGCTTAAGAACCTTGTTACTGGTGCTGTAGTTGAAAAGACTTTCAGACCAACTGAAAAGATGCCTAAGGCTATGATTGAACGTAAGGATATGACTTACCTTTACAATGATGGTGATTTATACAACTTTATGGATGCTGAAACTTATGACCAGATTGCTATTCCAGCATCTGAAGTTGGTGATGCATTAAAGTTCGTTAAGGAAAATGAAAACGTTAAGGTTCTTAGCCACAACGGTAACATTTTCGGTATTGAACCACCTTTATTCGTTGAACTTGAAGTAACTGAAACTGAACCAGGTTTCAAGGGTGATACTGCAACAGGTGCTACTAAGCCAGCTACTGTTGAAACAGGTGCTCAGATTAACGTACCTCTCTTCATCAATCAGGGTGAAATCATCAAGATTGATACTAGAACTGGTGAATACTTAGGTCGTTCAAACGCTTAATAATTTAACATTGTTTCTAAAAAGGGCTGTCTTTTGACAGCCCTTTTCTTGTACATGGATATTGTAATAAATGTTTGTGTATAATGCCATTGTTTTTTTGAAAAAACACTATAGCATAACCCCTTTTAACTCCAGTTATTGTCTAATATGCCGAAAATTTTATAACCCCGATTTTTAGTTGACAAAGGGGGTGGCTTATGTTATTATGATAAAGACGCGATTCGTCTTTTTTTTGTGTGTAAAAACTGAAAAAGAAAATTTAATTATTTAATTATTCAAAGAGAGAGGTGAATATCTTGAGAACAAGAATTACTTTAGCTTGTACTGAATGTAAGCAGAGAAATTATGATACTATGAAGGACAAGAAAGCTCATCCAGACAGAATGGAAACTAGCAAGTACTGCAAGTTCTGCGGTAAGCATACTTTACACAGAGAAACCAAGTAATAACGGGGACCTCAATGAAAGGGGAAGGCAAGATGGAAGAAAACGCTAAGAAAGCTCCACAGTCTGCTCAGAAAGAAAAGTTCAACTTTAAGAATTGGATTGAGGCTCACGTTGCTGAGTTTAAAAGAATTGTTTGGCCTAGCAAAGAGGAATTAGCCAAGGAAACAGCTACTGTTATCGTAGTATCACTTATTGTAGGTATTATCATTCTCCTCATTGATTTAGGATTTGAACAGGCCTACAGTGCATTGGTAAACTTATTTGCATAGTCTAAAAACGAGGTTGATTGTATGTCTGAACAGGAAATAAACAACGGCCTAAGATGGTATGTAATTCATACTTATTCAGGCTATGAAAACAAAGTAAAGACCGATATCGAAAAGATGGTAGACAACAGAGGTCTTAATGACCTTGTAAAAGAGGTTTCAGTGCCTTTAGAAGATGTTGTTGAAGTTAAAGAAAACGGTCAAAAGAAAATCGTCCAGAGAAAGAAATTCCCTGGATATGTGTTGTTAAAGATGATTATGAATGACGAAACATGGTACGTCGTAAGAAACACACGAGGCGTTACCAGCTTCGTAGGTCCTGGCTCTAAGCCTGTTGCTCTTACAGATGCAGAGGTTTTACAGATGGGACTTGAAAGCGTCAATGTAGAAGATTTGGGCTTCGAAGAAGGCGACACTGTTTATGTTATCAGTGGTCCTTTTGCAGAAAGTACAGGTCTTGTAAAGGAAATCAACTACGGTAAGCAAACTGTTACTGTTATGATTTCTATGTTTGGTCGTGAAACACCAATGGAGCTGGACTTTACACAGGTTCAGCCAATGAACTGATGAATTTGAAAGTGAATTACTTTCAAGTGGGAGGGAAAATCCCGCTAATTACCACATTATAGGAGGTGCCTTTTAAATGGCAAAGAAAGTACAAGGTTACATTAAGTTACAAATCGCAGCTGGTAAGGCAACACCAGCACCACCTGTTGGTCCAGCACTTGGTCAGCATGGTGTAAACATTATGGGTTTCTGTAAGGAATTCAACGAGAGAACTTCTAAGGATGCAGGTCTTATCATTCCTGTAGTTATTACAGTTTACCAGGATAAGAGCTTTACATTCGTAACAAAGACTCCACCTGCAGCAGTTCTTTTAAAGAAGGCTTGTAACATTCAGTCTGGTTCAGGCGTACCTAACAAGACTAAGGTTGCTAAGATTTCTAAGGATGAAGTTAGAAAGATTGCTGAATTAAAGATGCAGGATTTAACTGCTGCTAATATTGATGCCGCTATAAGTATGATTGCAGGTACTGCAAGAAGTATGGGTATCGTTGTAGAAGACTAATTTTTTGAGGCGTATTTACGCATAGTATAGTGGGAGGGAATTCTCCCGATATTACCACATAAGGAGGAACTATTTTGAAAAGAGGAAAGAAATATCTCGAAAAGAGTAAGCTTGTTGATAAGGCTAATTTATATGATTTAGATGCTGCTTGTGCATTAATCCCACAGGTAAGCACAGCTAAGTTTGATGAAACTGTTGAAGCTCATATCCGTTTAGGTGTTGACAGCCGTCACGCTGACCAGCAGGTTAGAGGTGCTGTTGTTCTCCCTCACGGTACTGGTAAGACTATCCGTGTTCTCGTATTCGCTAAGGGTGCTAAGGCTGACGAAGCTCAGGCAGCTGGTGCAGATTACGTAGGTGCAGAAGACTTAGTAGCAAAGATTCAGAACGAAAACTGGTTCGATTTTGATGTAGTTGTTGCTACTCCAGATATGATGGGTCTTGTTGGTCGTATCGGTCGTGTACTTGGTCCTAAGGGCTTAATGCCAAACCCTAAGGCTGGTACAGTTACTATGGACGTTACTAAGGCTATCGAAGATATTAAGGCTGGTAAGATTGAATACCGTCTTGATAAGACAAACATTATCCACGTTCCAGTTGGTAAGGTTTCTTTCGGTTCTGAAAAGCTTCTTGAAAACGTTCAGACTCTTATGAGTGCTATCATTAAGGCTAAGCCTGCTTCAGCTAAGGGTACTTACTTAAAGTCAGTTGCTTTAACAACTACTATGGGTCCTAGTATCAGAGTTAACGGTGCTAAGATTTCAGAATAATCTTTGAATAATTAAATTTTTTAGACCTCCGATTTTTCGGAGGTCTTTTTGTGTTGCGAAAAAAGTCGAAAAATGTCGACACATATAGAATTTAACGAGTGAAGGAAATTTACGAACAATATAGAGATAGTGCTATTGCAATAATATGTATAGTATGATAATATTAGATTGTAAAATAAAAATAATTGTTAAATACAAAGCAATTAATGATTATTTTATTTATAGTTTAAATTTGCTATGTATATGTTTTTAGGATTAAAAGTATGTATATAGTATTAAACCTAATAGGGGTTAAAATTTAAGTAAGTATTTTTTATTTACAAGAGAAGAAGAGGATAGGAGGAATTTTTATGGCAATCGAAACATTAAGTGTAGGTAATAATTCTAATGTTATTTATGTAGCTCCAAGTAATAGTACAAACAAAGAGATTGCAGATTATGTTTGCGACGGAACAAATGATTCAAATCAGATTAACGCAGCAATTCAAGCAGCAGGAACAGGTAAAGAAATAGTTTTATTAGATGGTAAGTTTAATATTAATGAAAAATTAAATGTTGATAAAGAAGGCTTAACTATTAGAGGAATTAAAGATAAAACTGTTGTTGAACAGGTAAGTTTAAAAACTAGTGGAAATGATACCACATCAGCTATTATTTTTGATATTACAGCTGGATTTGTTACATTAAAAGATATGATGGTTGTAGATGTGGATGTTGATTTACCTCAGTATGTTATAAGAGCTAGGAAGGGTGTTGAGTCTTGTGTTTTTGAAGGATTATTTTTTATCCTTAAAGCAACAAAAACTGACTTAGGCTATATAAGTTTAGAAACTGAAGGTGCAAGAATAATAAATTGTAGAGTATACAATTATGGTACAGTTAATCAAAAAAAGACTATTTCCATTAATGGCAATGAAACAATAATTTGGGGATTATGGAATACTGGTAATGATAGAACAAGAGTAAATTATGAAGGTAATTTTACCCATTATGAATTTGGAAATAACAAGTATGATATATATGTTAATGGAATTAAACAATAATTCTGTTATGAGTGGGCTGTCTGTTTAGGCAGTCAACTTAAATTTGATTATTAGGAGGTATAAAAATGCAATTTATAGAAAAAGGCAAAATAATGCTAAAGGAAATATTAGAGTTTCTGTATTCTAAGTATAAGATACTGTCATTAGCCATAATGTTGGTTGTTTTAGTGTTTGGAATATGCTTATTTATACAAAACTCAGGGTCAGCTATTACAGGTGGAAATGGTTCATTTGGCTATAGTGATTTCAACTCCAATGTTGTTTCCAAGGATAGCGAAAAAATAATTGATAATAGTAGTTTTAAAGGTATATTTGTTTATGGACCTTATGCTAATATTAAAGCAGGTAAATATAAAGGTACTATAAATTATAATTCTACTGTTTCAGTTAAGTATGAATTAACATCTAGCTTTGGAGCAAACCTAATTTCTACAGGTACTTTGTTGCCAAACAGAAGTTCAGAAGAATTTAACTTTAATGTGCCAACAGATGTCAATGACAAGAGTTTGGAGTTAAGAGTTTACTATGACGGTAACGGTAAACTTGAATTTGACTCTTTTGAGTATAATGGAGCAGGCGTAAGCTCAAACTACATTGTTCCTATTATTGCCCTTTTATTGTGTTTGGGATGTAGTATTTTTAGATTAAATGGCAAAAGAGGCTATTTAACACAGTTGTACTTATTACTTTTTTATGTGCTTGGAATAAGCTACTTGTCTAAAAATATTGTTTTAGCTGTTTTTGTAGGAGCAATACAACTTTGTTTTGTAATATTGCTTTCCCTTGAAAATGGAATTTTTGAAAATATCTCTTTGCTTAAAGGAAAAGAGTATTTTGCTATGCTTGTATCAACCTTTTTAATAGTTTCAGCATATTTTATGAAAACTCTTAAATTGGGTAATGACATTAAATTTGTAGGCAATATAGATAAAGATATGTATTGGTTTTTATTTGTAGCCCTATTTAGTTTAATATTTGCTTTAGGTGTAATCTTTAGTAAAAAAATAATCTATATTGTTACTTTTATAAGCTCTGTGGCATTTGGTATTCTAATGGTAAAAGCTTACAATAGTATTTATGTTGCTATGGGTGCTATATTGATATTAGGATACTTTAATTATCTACTTTTAAAAGATGATAATTTAGGCTTTGAAAGTTTGAACAATAGGATAAAGGATTATAAAGCTATTTCTCCTATTGTTACAGGTGTTACAGCTGTTGCTTGTATTTCAATGATTTTAGAGGGTATTTATCGTTATAAGATATATGGTGCATCTACATTTGATTTTGGTATTTTTGCTCAAATGTATGAATATATGGCAAAAACAGGCTTACCTTTAACAACTTGTGAAAGAGGTCAGCTATTGTCCCATTTCTATATTCACTTTTCACCAATATATTACTTGTTCTTGCCAATTTATATGATTTTCAGAACACCTATTACACTTATTGTAATACAGTCAATAATGGTGTTTGGAGCAGTAATACCATTGTTACTACTTTGCAAAAAATATGGTATTAAACCATTAATAGCACTTGTAATATGTTTTATTTACATATATTCTCCGGCAATAGTACAGCCATTACTTTATGATTTCCACGAAAATGCTTTTATACCATTTTTCGTCCTTTGGTTTGTATATTTCCTTGAAAGTAAGAATTTCAAGCTGTCTGTACTGTTCCTATTCCTCTGTCTTATGATAAAGGAAGACACATCACTTTATATGATAGCAATATGTATTTTCTATGCTTTCAGAAAAGGCTATTTGAAAAATTCTTTAATAATGTTAGGTATTACTTTAGTTTATTTCATTTTAGCTATGACATTTATAAGCGTACATGGTATGGGTCTTATGGAAGGTCATTACGGTCTATATTATTTAGGTGGAGAAAAGGGAATGTTACCAATAATAAGAAATATTTGGTATGCTCCGGAATTTTTTGTTAAAAATGTTTTTGCGGATGATAATTTTAAGTATGTAATATATACAATGGGTTCATTGTTGTTTGTACCGTTAATAAGTAAAGACTTTAAAAGACTTATTCTTATTATACCTTTTGTAGCTTTTGGACTTATGACAGATTATGCTTATCAGCATGATATAGGTTTCCAGTACACTTATGGATTAATGACTTGTATGTTCTTGTTATTTATTTTAAATGTAAGGGACTTTCGTTCTAAAAAGCAATCATTTATTGTTATAACTTCCCTTTGTGCAATTTTAGTGTTGTCTGCACAGAATGGAGCAAATAAGATAAAATCCTATAAATCTTATTATGATGCAAACCAAAGTGTATACCAAGAAATGGATAGTATATTAGAGGATAATATTCCTAGTGACAGTTCAGTTTCTGCTGATACATATCTTGTACCTCATTTATATAAGGCAAAGGAACTATATGATTTAGGTACTAAAGTTGATACAGATTACTATGTATTGCAAAAAGCATCAAATGACCCAAATAGCACTGACTTTATGAAAAATTATAGTAAAAAAGGCTATAAGATTGTTGATGAAAATAATAAAATAATAATTTATAAGAAATAATAAAAAGGTTCTTTGTCCCTAAGTAAGGATAAAGAACCTTTTTGGTTTAAATGAATATTGGCAATAAACATATTACAGCAAATAGTATAACCGGTAATGATAGAAGGCATATTCTGTATTCTCCTTCAAAAACAAGTCTGTTTACTTTTGAATAATTCTTTAAAACAGGATATTTTTCTAGTATGTACCATACTGCAAAAAATGCGGAAATTATCATTACAGATGTATTTGCAAAATGATTTTTGTATAGTTCTGTAAATGGCTTGTTTTCAATTATTGTGCTTATTAGATTGTTGAAAACGTGAAGTATTACGGAATACTTTAGAGAGTATTCGCTGGCAACAAAGCCCAGTAATAATCCACATATAAAGGCATATATTCCCTGAATTATATTTCCGTGGTATATGGCAAAAAGCAGTGAAGAAACAACTATAGCCAACATCTTTCCGTACTTTTCAAGAGGTTTTTGTATAATACCTCTGAACAATGTTTCTTCAATAACCGGAGCAATTACAATAATAAAAATAAGGGATATTGGGCTTTTGCCGTTTATTGTATTAAAATAGCCCTCTAAACTAATAGATGAAAAATGTAAAATGCCTGTGCCTAAAATACTGAAACACACTAATAGAAAAAGATAAAGAATAAAATTAATAGTCGAAAAATGTCTGTTTACAGTTTTAAATTCTTGTATCAAAAATTCCTTGTTTCTGTAAAAAAGCCCTATACCTATAATGGTTATGGATATTTCATTTAATATAGTAAAAAATCTAGTGTCTAACTGATTTATTATGCTTTCTACAGAACTGTATTCACCTGTTATCCTTGCGTATATCATTACAGTCAGAAAAAGCAATACAACATAAAGTAGATTAGAATATATTACAAAACTCAAAAGTTTGAAAAATATATGTTGCCCTTCGTTTTTTAAATCCTTTGGAGTATACATATTACACCTCCTTTTCTTTAATATTACCATATATTTTCAAACTGTGCAATATTACCCTATATATTACAAAAACTCTGTATATTAGCAGTTATGCCAACACACAGAGTTTTTGTTATAATAGTGAATCGGAAAGATAAATCCGATGGCTTGCTTACAAGCCACATTTTGCAGAGCAAAATGTTCTGAATTAGTTTAGTCTTTTTTCAATTTCACATAGTACAATAGGTATAAAACTTAATACTATTACCACTAACCATTCCATTGTATTTAAGGCAGAACACTTGAAAATTTTAGGAAATACCTGAACGGCTATAATCTGTAAGGCTGTTCCTAAAACAAGTGAAATTACAAGGAATTTGTTGCCTAAAATATGAATTTTAAAAATGCTTTTGTGACTTCTCATATTAAAGGCATGAACCAACTGGCAAATACTTAATGTAGAAAAGCACATAGCTGAACCGGCTAAGGTGTCTTTAAATATTACCTTTCCAATAGTGTATGCCAGTAGAGAAATTGCTCCAATCATAACACCTTCAACAATTATATTGTTCCACATTTGACGAGAAAATATGCTGGAACTTTTATTAGGCTTACGGTTCATTAAATTTTCTTCACAAGGGTCAACGCCAAGGGCAATAGCCGGCAAGGAGTCAGTAACGAGGTTTACCCATAAAAGCTGTATTGGACAAAGAGGAGTAGCACAGCCCATTAAAAGTGCTGTAAAAATTGTTATAATCTCTCCTATGTTTGAAGATAGTAGAAAATGTACGGACTTTTTAATGTTTTCGTACATTTCACGACCGGATGCCACAGCTTTTACAATGGTGGCAAAGTTGTCGTCAGCCAGTATAATATCTCCGGCAGCTCTTGCAACATCAGTTCCACCAAGCCCCATAGCACAGCCAATGTCGGCAGTTTTTAAGGCAGGTGCATCATTTACACCGTCACCTGTCATAGCTACAATTTCACCTTTGGCTTTTAGTTCTTCCACTATTTTGTATTTGTGTTCCGGATTTACTCTTGCAAAAATATTACATTTTTCAACGGCTGAAGAAAATTCACTACTGCTCATAGCATCTAATTCAGCTCCTGTGGCAGTTTCTGTGCCAATACCCGTCTTTTCGCCAATAGCTCTTGCAGTTAAAGGGTTGTCCCCTGTTATCATTATTGTTCTTATTCCTGCTCTTTTACATTCCTTTACGGCATAGGCAGCACCTTCTCTAGGACTGTCCTCCAAAGCTATAAGCCCCATAAATGTCAAATCTCTTTCCTCTGTGGGTATTGATGAACATTCTTTTGAGCTTACAGCTAAAACTCTTAATCCCTGTGATGCAAATATACTGCTTTTGTTCAAAATTTCCTTTTCCTTTTGTGGTGTCATAGTTTTTTTAGTCTTGTCATAGTAAAAGTTACATTTTTTAAGCACATATTCAGGAGCACCCTTTGTTATTTCAATATATTCGCCCTTGTATTTGTGTATAGTTGTCATCATTTTCCTTTCAGAAGAAAAAGGAAACTCGCCTACTCTAGGCATATCCTTTTCAAGATTGTCTTTTATGTATCCCTTCTCTTTAGCCTTTTGTACAATGGCCTTTTCTGTAGCCTCTCCATTTTCTGTAGTGGCATCACAACATAAAGTGGCAAATTTTATTACATTGTCCTCCCCTGTTGTTTCAATTACTTTCATTTTGTTTTCTGTTAAAGTACCTGTTTTGTCAGAACATATTACTGTAGCACTTCCTAAAGCCTCAACAGAGGAAAGGGTTTTTACAATGGCATTGTTTTTTGCCATTGTCTGAACACCTATGGCAAGTATTACAGTAACTATGGCAGGCAGTCCTTCGGGAATAGCAGCTACAGCAAGACTAATTGAAGTCATAAACATAGTAAACACAGGTATGTGTCGCAATAGACCTATTATAAAAATAAGAAAACAGATTGCTAAAGCACCTAGCCCCAGTATACGACCGGTTTCCCCTAATTTCTTTTGTAATGGTGTTGTTTGTACAGGTGTAGTGTCCAGCATTTTTGAAATATGCCCTACTTGTGTATCAGTTCCAGTAGCAGTAATAATGGCTTTTCCATGACCTTGAACAACTATTGTGCCCATATATGCCATATTTCCTCTGTCAGCTAAAGGAGTATTTTCAGGATAAATGTCGGTGGTTTTGGTACAAGATGTAGACTCACCGGTTAGTGAAGACTCGTCTGTCTGTAGTGCATTTGCCTCAATAATTCTGCAATCAGCAGGCACATATTCTCCTTGTACAAGTTCTACTAAATCCCCTTTTACAATATCCTCAACAGGAACAGTAATGGGAGAACCACTTCTTATTACAGTAACTTCAGGTTGTGACATTTCTTTCAATTTTTCTAGGGCGTGGTTTGCCTTACTTTCCTGTAACATACCTATAATGCCGTTAAATACTACAATTACAATTATTATAATGCTGTCAATATAGTTGTTGCCACCACTTACCTTTTCAGCAACTGCACTTACAATGGCAGAGATAATAAGTATAATTACCATAAAGTCTTTAAACTGATTTAAAAACTGTATTATAATGGGAGTTTTTTTGGCTTGACTTAACTTGTTTTTGCCATATTCTTTTAATCTATTTACTACTTCGTTTGGCTCAAGACCTTTTGTAAGGCTTGTACCTAAAATTTTTGCTGTTTCTTTTACTGTTTTGCTGTGAAAATCCATAACCCATACCTCCTTAATACAAGCCTATTCAGTAAATAACATTTTTATTACTGTTACATAAAATATAGGGAGGTGATTTTTGTGGAGGTAATTTTTCTTGCAGTTGCCCTTTCTGCCGATGCTGTAGTTTTTGGGCTTTCTTTTGGTATGAAAGATATAAAAATTCCTTTGTATTCCCTTTTCCTTATGACGGCTGTTGGCTTTTTAACTGTAGGTGGAGGTTTGCTTTTAGGTGAAATTGTGTTTAGTCTTGTGCCTATTGGAGAAAGTCTGGGAGCATTTATATTAGTTGGGCTGGGAATTTGGCTCATATGTGATAGTGATGACGGAGCGAAAGATGTTATAAATCACCCTGAAAAAATAGATATAGATAATTCACGTATAATAGAGCCTGTGGAAGCTATTATTACAGGCTTTGCATTAAGTGTAGATAGTGTTAGTGTATGTTTAGGTTATGGGGCATCTGGTAAAAATTCAGTTGTACTACCTATTTTAGTTACACTTTTTCAAATAATTTTCCTATATGGTGGAATAATAATGTCAAAAAAAATAAGACTGAAAACAAGAGTGAATTGTATCACTCTCATTTCCGGTCTTATTATAATGATAATTGGTTTGTATAAATTAGTACCCTTTTTCAGTTAAATTAGCTTAAAAGGTCTAAAATGTAATCGCCGTAAACAGATTCCCAAAGAACATCTACACTCTGGAAGTATTTGTAAACCATGTCGGCATAGTCATAAGAAGTGTTTCTTCTTTGGTCAGCTAAAGCCTTTGCTTTTGTTGCAGTTTCTTCTGGAGTGATTTTGCCATTGGCAGAATCAATAGAAAGCTGACAGCAATCCTGAACTGTATTAACATATGATTTAATTACAGTGTTGATATTTCCAAGACCGGCTGGAACAGAAACAGCATTTATTTTGTCTATGTCGGCATAGACCTTAACAAAATTCTTTTCTGTACTGCTAATAGAACTGTCTGAATTACGGTCATAGAAAACTTCAAAAACAGGATTGTTGCTACTTAAGCAGTCAGTCTTTAACTGCTGAAGTAATGGGAATACAGTTTTAAAATATGTATCAGCTGAAGTAGTAATGTCACCTTCTGGGTTCATAAATGTTGCCTGAGCTTCCATTTTTTCTTCTTCAGTCTTTTCCTTCTTTGTAGTTGAAGAAGTTATTTTGTTAGAAGAAGTTGAAGAATTTATACTTCCACTACCGTTGCTCATAGCTTCACTAATGTAAGAAATCTTAACTGTTTTAGATGCAGAATCCCAATCTACATTACAGTCAGCAGCATTTGCAACACTTCTTAAAGGAAGATAAAATCTGTTGTTTACAATTTGAGGAAGTACATCACTTTGAACAGTTGTAGTCTGTTCAGTTTCTTTGTCTGTTTTAGTAAGCTTAGTTTCAGAGCAAGTAATTGTATTTTCGTTTGATGTAAGAGTTGCAGTTCTTGTAGCACTATCCCACTTGATGCTGTAGCCCATTTTTTCAAATAAACCTCTTACAGGAACCATAGTTCTGCCATTTATAATTTCAGGTTTAGCATCGCCAAAAGAAATAGCAAGTCCATTTAATGTAACATTTATATTACTGGCACAAAAAGTAGTAGTAGCCATAGCTATAGTGCCAATAGTAATTGCAGCAATATTTCTAAATTTCATAAAAAAACTCCTTTTAAATTATGATTTTTGTATATTATAGCACATATCTATTTTTAAAACAATAAAGATTATTTGAATTTTTGCTGTAGACAATTTTCACCAAAATGTTTATAATAGCTCTGTATAGCAAAGAGGTGATTAGATGGGTATATTAAAAAATACAGTACGCCATTTTATAACAATTACACGCCATAGACACAAGGTAATTTATCATTGTGCAAAGGCCGGTATACTTTGGCAAGGTCTTTTTCACGATTTGTCAAAATACTCCCCTACTGAATTTGTAGAGGGTATGAAGTTTTATCAAGGTACAAGAAGTCCTAACGAGAGAGCTAGAGAAATATATGGCTATTCAAATGCGTGGATGCACCATAAAGGCAGAAATAAACACCATTTTGAATATTGGACAGACTATAGCAATAAAACCCACCAATTAGAACCTGTGGAAATGCCCCTTAGATATGTAAAGGAAATGTTTTGCGACAGAGTGGCAGCATCTAAAATTTATGGTGGCAAAAACTATAACGACAGCTATGCCTTGAATTACTATAACGGTAGAAAAGATTGTAGAAAAATACACCCTAAAACAGCTGAAAAAATAGAACTTTTACTTACTATGCTTTCAGAAAAAGGCGAAAAGGAAACCTTTAAATATATTAGAAAAATGAAATAAAAAGAGAGGCTTAAAATGTTACCTAAAGACCCTATTATGTTTTTAAGTTATGTTAATACACAGCTAAGAGATAATTACTCAAATATTGATGATTTCTGTTCAGCTTTTAATATAACAAAGGAAGAAGTATATACAAAATTAGAAAGTATCAATTATTTTTACGATGAAGAATCAAACCAGTTTAAATAAAATTTAGAAAAACCAAAAAATATGTACTTGACAGAAATTTAAAGTGTAATATAATAAAAGTACAGATTTTTTGTTGGATGGTGAAGAAAAATGTATATTAGTAGTGCAGACCCAGTTGTTTATTCGAGAAGAAAACAAGAGGCTTCTTATGGTAGTGAGGAACATTACCATTCCGTATATGAATTTTATTACTTATTAAGTGGTAGCAGACGTATTTTTGCTGATGGCAATTTGTACAATCTCAATAAGGGAGATTTAATGCTTATTCCTAAAAATGCAATGCACCACGTTACACAAGGCTCAGAAAAGGATTTTGAACGTATTTGTATTCGTTTTACAGACGAGTGTATATCACCTTTCATAGAAACTTTTGGCGAGGAAAAGTTCAGCCAAATGATGGAAACAGGTGTAGTTAATGTACCACTTAACAGAAGAAAAGATGTAGAGGTCTGTATGAACGGTATTGGGGATTGCCTTAATACCAATGATGAATTTAATTCTATACAGATTAAAAACTTTGTAGGACTTATATTAGTAAATTACCTTAGACTTAAGAGAGCAGCTACATTTGCTGTTCCTCAGGATTTAAAGGGCGTAGATAAGGTTATACAAAAGGCAGCCAGCTATATTGTAGAACACTATAAGGAAAACGTTACTTTAAAAGATGTAGCATCTTATGTTAATATGAGTGATACATATTTTTCTAAAAAGTTTAAGGAAACAACAGGCTTTGGCTTTAAGGAATATCTCCTTGCCTTGAGAATAAAGCACGCCTGTGATATGCTCTTAAATACAGGTTTTTCTATTACTGAAATTGCCTATAGCAGTGGCTTTAACGATAGCAATTACTTTGGAGATGTATTTAAGAGAATAAAGGGAGTTTCTCCTTTACAGTACAGAAAAAGACAGGAATATGTATAAGTATTGCAAGAAATGCTTGCATTTAATGTGAATATTCAAAAATGTTTATCCCCTAAAATGCCTATTTTAGGGGATTTCTTTGTATATTTTTCTCTAAAGTGTCAATAATTCTTTAGAGGTGGTTTTATGAAAAAGAAGACTATTGTTTGGTTGATAGTTCTTGTTGCCCTTTGTTCGGCTATATCGGCAGGAATATGGGTTTACAATTTTGAAAGAGCAAAGGATAATAATTCTCTTTTTACAGGAGAAACTTTAGAAGTAAAATCAGATACAGGAAATAGTGTAGGCAGAAATACGGTTTTGACTTTTGTATCAAATTATGAGGACGGATTTAGTGATACAAGAGAAGTTATTGCCCCTGTTTATATGTATGGCTGGCAGAGAGACAGAATGGAATCGGCTTATCCATCGTGGCAAATGGACGAATTTAGTCCATTAAGGGTGGTTTTTAGTAGGTCAGAAAAAGGAAGAAGTTCCCAACATTATATACTGGGAGAAAAAGACGGATATGTTGCAGTTTATTATAAAGATAGTGGAGTTTTAAAAGAGGTAACTTCCACACCTGTGGCATCATTAAATGATGATGAAAGAAAATCTGTAGTCAGTGGAAAGGAAATAGATGGGGATACTCACTTATACCTTTGTTTACAGGACTTAGAGAGCTAAAAGAAAATTGTTAAAAAATGTCAAATTTTTCTGTAAAAACATTGTTTTTTTACGAATTTTGTGTAAATTAGACAGAAAAAATATGATAAATTTTTTTATATTTGTGAACACTTTTTTAGACTTGTTTGTTATAATAGGCATTGTGAAAAACCCCTAAATATTTTCACATTACAGTTTATACATCCCTCATATGTTATTAAACTGTAAACCCCATAAAAATACCTTCTCTTTAGAAAAAAACAACCGTTCGCTGGTTGTTTTTTTCTTTGTCAAAAAAGCTGTCGTTTTCACGACAGCTTTTTTGTATACCCTATTATTAAAAATCTCCGAATTTTAAATATTTTTCGGCATTAATAAAACATTTTATTGGAAAATCTTTATCAATCCCCTGAACATAAGTGCTTTTACTATGACTTGTTACCCAAGCAAGTAATTGAATTTGTCGAGCTAGTATAAAAGTTTTAGCCATTTCCTTATCTTTATTGTCTAAAGGCAGAACACTTTCGTAGCCTTTGTACCAATTTTCAATTAATGTGGATAACTGGGGGCTGTTTTCAAGAAAACTGACACTAGATGCCAAATCCTGCATAAAATATCCATAGCCACAATCATCAAAATCTATTACACCAGTAGTTTTACCCACAATTATGTTTGTAAGTCTTAAATCAATGTGTATAAGTCCGTATTTGTCAGTTTTGTAATTTGCTACTTTTTCATATATTTTGGTACACGTCTTTTCAACAATATCTTTTTGTTGGTTGTTTAAAACAGTTGTCTTTCGCCAATCTCCCCAAAGACCATTTTTACCTATAAGATTTTCCATTGACCACTTAGGTCGTATAGCATTAAAAGGTTTTTCAATAGTGTTCTTGTGTAAAAGTCCGGCAATTCGCCCTATTTCTATATATAGATTTTCATTGCCCTCTATTTCTACATCAGCAATACCATCAATGTATTTGTACATAGTGCAATAACAGTCATTTATTTTTTTGACATATTCCCCATTTTCTGAAATGGGCTTACATATGTTTACATCGTCAATGTTTAATAGCCATTGTATTTCACTTTCCAATTCTTCAAAAGTGTGGTAATTAGGTCGGCATATTCTGAGTGTGTATATAGGCTTGTTATTTTGGCAAATAAAGTAGGTAGCATTTTCACTTATTTGCACAAAAACTGCTTTCCCCTCTATTCCGAAAGCACTTACTGCCATAGAGGCTGTTTTATTCAAATTTTCTATATTTTCAAACATTTTCATCACCTGTAAAATTTTATGTTTATACTACCATATTGCTTATTAATTGGCAATAAAAAATCACTTATATTGTTTGACTTTGTATAGGGATTATACTAAAATGAAATAAGATGTTTTAGGAGGTGTAAATTTGGCAGAAACAGTATACGCATATAACAAAATGCTGAAATGTGGTTACACAACAGGCTCTTGTGCTTCTGCCGGAGCAAAGGCTTCAGCCTATATGTTGTTGTCACAAAATAAAATTTCTGAAATTGAATATATTACACCTTCTGGAGAAAAAGTAATTTTTAAGTTACAACAGCAGGAAATAACAGAAAACTATGCCCTTTGTGCTATTGAAAAATATAGTGGTGATGACCCTGATGTAACCTCCGGTATGCTTATTTATACTAAGGTGGAGAAAATACCAAAGGGGTTTGTTGTAGACGGAGGAAAAGGCATAGGCAGAGTTACACAGAAAGGATTGGACCAGCCTGTTGGAGCAGTAGCAATTAATTCTGTTCCCAGAAAGAGTATTGAAGAAAATCTGAGAGAAGTGGCAGATAATTTCGAATACTATGGTGGACTTAAAGCTACTGTTTTTGCACCGGAGGGCGAGGAAATAGCAAAAAAAACTATGAATCCCCAACTAGGCATTGTAGGTGGTATTTCAATATTGGGCACTACAGGAATAGTCCGACCTATGAGTGATGATGCTCTCAAGGAAACTATAAAACTTGAAATATCAATGAAAAGGCAAAATAGTGATGTTCTTGTACTTACACCAGGAAATTATGGAGAGGTTTTCGCCTTTAAGAACTACGGATTAGAAGAAAAATATATGGTGAAATCCAGCAATTTTATAGGCTTTTCCATTGATTGTTGCGTTGAAAATAAGTGTAAAAAAATATTGCTTATTGGTCATATAGGCAAGTTTGCAAAATTAGGCTGTGGTATTATGAACACTCATTCCCATAATGCTGACGGCAGAATAGAAACCCTTGTAACTTGTGGGCTAAAGGTTGGAGCAGATTTAGAAACACTGAAGGAAGTGGCAAAGGCAGTTACAACTGATGATGCTATTGATATACTGAAAGAAAAAGGTTTTTTGGAAAAAACAATGGACCTTCTTATGGAGAAAATATATTTTTATATAAATAAAAGAAGTGGCGAAATGCCTGCAGAAGCCATAGTTTTTTCTAACAAATATGGAATACTGGGCAAAACAGCAGGTGCAGATGAAATAATAAAGGAGTTGAAGTAATGGTACATTTTGTAGGAGCAGGTTCAGGCGACCCGGAACTTATTACAGTAAAGGGTGCAAGACTTTTGAAAAATGCAGATATAGTTATATACACAGGCTCACTTATAAATACAGAGCTTTTGGATTATTGCCCACAGGCTGAAAAGTATAATTCAGCCTATATGGATTTAGAGCAGGTAGCACAGGTGTATAGGGAAAATCCGGACAAGGATATTGTTCGACTTCATACAGGTGACCCTTGTATTTTTGGTGCAATAAGAGAACAAATGGATATACTTGACGAATTAAATATTCAGTATGACTACTGTGCCGGTGTAAGCAGTTTTTGTGGTGCAGCCGCAGCTTTAAAAACAGAATACACACTTCCAAAGGTTTCCCAAAGTGTAATTATTACTAGATGTGAGGGCAGAACTCCGGTGCCAAAGGGTCAAAGTCTTAAAGAATTGGCTGTTCACAAAGCAACTATGGTTATATTTTTAAGTGCATCACTTACAGAAAAAGTGCAAAATGACTTAATAGAGGGTGGCTATAGTGAAAATACACCTTGTGCCATAGTATATAAGGCTACTTGGAATGACGAAAAGGTTATAAGAGGTCAGCTTTCAAACATTTCTGATATGGCAAAGGAAAATAACATTACAAAAACTGCCCTTATTGTTGTAGGTGATGTTCTCGGTAGCGACTATGAGCTGAGCAAACTCTATGACAAGAACTTCAAAACAGAATACAGGAAGTGATATAATGACGGCTGTTATTGCCTTTACGGCTAAGGCTAGAAATACAGGAACAAAGCTGAAAAATGTAGATAGACTTGTGTTCTATAAATATGCTGAAAAAGGGGATATTCCCTTTAAAAATGTAGCAGAATTAAGAGAGAAAATAGTTGAATATAGTAAGCTGGTTTTTATTTGTGCCTGTGGTATTGCAGTCAGGACTATTGCTCCTTTTGTGAAGAATAAAAAAGAAGACTTTGCAGTTGTAGTGTGTGATGAAGATGGCAAATTTGCTATTTCACTTTTGTCCGGACATTTAGGTGGAGCTAATGAACTGGCTGAAAATGTGGCAGAAATATTGGGTGGACAGGCTGTTATAACTACAGCTACAGATGTAAATGGCATTACAGCTATTGATAACTATGCTAAGGAAAATGGTCTTGATATAGATAGTATGAAAATGGCTAAAGAGGTTTCGGCACAGCTTTTAAATGGAGAAAAGGTAGCGTTTAAAAGTGATTTTAATATTGAAGTACCTAAGGACTTTGTTTTAACAACTGAAAAAACAGGTGTTTATGTAACATATAAGACAATAGAACCCTTTGAAAACACACTAAAACTCTATAAAAAATCTCTTGTAGTAGGTATAGGCTGTAAAAAAGGTACACCAGTGGAAAATGTAGAGAGTTTTTTAAAGGCAGTTTTTGAAGAAAATAGTCTTTCAGAAAGGGCTATTTTAAAGATAGGAACTATTGATATTAAAAAGAATGAAAAAGCCATAGTTGAGTTATCAAAAAAATACAATGTGAAACTAGAAATATTTGACAAAAAAACACTAAATAGTCAAAAGGGAGAATTTTCTCATTCTGATTTTGTCCTCCGTACAGTAGGTACTGACTGCGTTTGCGAAAGAGCAGTAGTAGCCGGTGGAGGAAAGCTAATAGTGAAAAAGCAAAGCTGTAATGGTGTCACTATAGCTGTGGGTGTTGAAAATGAAAATTAATAGTGATATAATGAAATTTATCGTGAAATTGTGAGTTTTTTGGGAGGTATTTTAGCTATGAAAAAAATATTATCCGTTATATGCCTTACAGGAATAATGTGCGTAAACACTTTTGCTTCAGGAATAGCTGTTTATGTAAACAATAATAAAGTTAATTTTTCACAGCCACCGGTTGTGGAAAATGGAGCTACACTTGTGCCGGTTAGAGGACTTTTGGAAAAGTTTGGTGCTACTGTGGATTGGGATAAAGAAACTAAAACAGTTACATCAACTCTTGGTGCATCAACAGTTAAAATGGTTATAGGGTCAAAGACAGCCTATGTAGACAATAAGATAGTTCCTCTTACAGTTGCCCCAAAGGTTATAAATGGTGCAACAATGATACCTTTGAGATTTGTCAGCGAAAATATGGGCTTAAAGGTAGATTGGAATTCTGAGTCAAAGACTATAAAGATAACAGATGACAGCTATAAGGTTTTTTCTCCTGTACCTGATTTTGGCAAAATGTATAATTTACAGCCTTTAAGTGGTTCTGGCAACATAACAAACTCAGGTGATACAAAAATAGTAAATTATACCTATGACAAGAGCAAGGTAACAGATACTATGCTTAAAAACTATGTAAAGACTTTGGAGCAAAGAGGGTTTAATGATTTAAAGGAAAATTCATCACTCTATTACTCTGGAGAGAAAAATAAGAAAATGGTTTTATCTATTGATGTAGAAAAGAATGTTGTAATTACAATTAGTGAATTTTAGGAGAAAAATTATGCTATATGTAGTAGGTTTAGGCTCAGGAAGTATTGAAAATATGACAAAAGAAGCTTTTGATACTCTTGAAAGCTGTAGCCTTATTGTAGGATATGGTGTCTATGTTGACTTAATAAAAGACCATTTCCCTCATAAGGAATACTATACAACTCCTATGAAACAGGAAATTGACAGATGCAAGTATGCTATTGAACAAGCTGAAAGTGGCAAGGAAGTAGCTGTTATTTCCAGTGGAGATGCCGGAGTTTATGGAATGGCAAGTCTTATTTATGAGCTTAGTGAAAATGCAAATGTAGAAATAAAAATAGTAAGTGGAGTAACGGCAGCCCTTAGTGGTGGAGCTGTTTTAGGTGCTCCTTTAAGTCACGATTTTGCTGTAATCAGTATGAGTGACTTGCTTACACCTTTTGATTTAATAGAAAGACGAATTGAAGGAGCATCAATGGGAGATATGGTTATTGTTCTCTATAATCCTTCTAGTAAAAAAAGAGCAGAATATCTTCAAAAGGCTTGCGATATAATGCTTAAATATAAAAATGAAAATACCATTTGTGGATATGTAGAAAATATAGGCAGAGAGGGTGAAAGAGCAGTTGTGACTACTCTCAAAGACCTTAGAAATACATCTGTAAATATGTTTACTACAGTTTTTGTAGGTAATTCTCAGACTAAGAATATAAATGGAAAAATGGTAACACCAAGGGGTTATAAAAATGGATAGACTTATTGTATTTGGTGGCACTACGGAAGGTAGAGAGTTGTGCCAAAAATGTTTGGAACAACTGAATAATGTTGTTATACACGTTTTTGTTGCTACAGAGCAAGGCAAGGAAGTATTGCCTAAAGACGGTAAGTTAGTTGTACATACCGGTAGATTGACAAGTATGGAAATGGCAGATATTATAGGCACACTTTCTCCGGATATGGTTGTAGATGCCACTCACCCTTATGCAACAGAGGTTACAGAAAATATTGTAAAGGCTTGTGCTTTGTCTAATGCCAAATATGTCAGACTTCTTAGAGAAAAAGCAGATATTAAAAAGGGCTTCATAGCAGAAGACCCTTTAAAAGTTGTTAAACTTGTAAATCGTAGCAGAGGTAATGTGCTTTTGACTACAGGCAGTAAGGACTTGCCGGCGTATACAGGCATATACAACTTTAAGGAAAGAGTGTATGCCCGAATATTGCCTGATACCAACAACATAAATTGGGCAATAAATATGGGTTATGCAAAGGACCACATTATTGCCGAAGAAGGCCCTTTTTCATACGAAAGAAACGTAGAAGAAATAAAGAAATATAATATTAAATATCTTATAACAAAGGAATCTGGTAAGGCTGGTGGCTTTGATGAAAAGCAGAGAGCCTGCAAAGATGCCAACTGTGTACTTATTGTAATTCCTAGACCTGAGGAAGACGGATACAGTGCTACTGAAGTTTGGGAAATGGTACAAGAGGAGTACACAAAAAAGACAATACATATTATAGGCGTAGGTATGGGAAATCCTAAAAATATGACAGTAGAGGCTGTAGAGGCTGTTGAAGATTGTCAGGTGCTTATAGGTGCTAATCGTCTTGTAGATGCTGTAAATAAAGGCAGAAAAGATATTTATTATGAATATAAGGCAGAGAAGATAAAGGAATTTATTGACACAACAGACTATCAGCACTATGGAATAATTTTTTCAGGTGATGTGTGTCTTTTTAGTGGGGCAACAGTTCTTTTGGATTTGCTTGATGGCTACAAGGTAAAGGTAATACAGGGTATATCCTCTGTAGCCTATCTTGCCTCAAGAATAGGTGTGCCATGGGCAGGCTGTAGAGTAGTTTCAGCTCACGGCAGAAATGTAGACATAGTAAGGGAAGTTGCTGAAAATGAGGGTATTTTTGTACTTACCGGAGGTAACGTAAAACAAATATGTCAGACCCTTACAGAAAATGGACTTGGTATGGTCAAAATCTGTGCCGGAGAAAAGTTGTCTTATCCTAGAGAAAAGATTACAGCAGGCTATGTAAAAGACTTTGTGTCAAAAGAATTTGACCCTATTACAGTTCTCTATATGTGTAATGAAAACTATGGTATTTCTACAGAGTTTGGTCTTAGTGACGATATGTTCTTTAGAGGTGAAATACCTATGACAAAGAGCGAAGTTAGGTCTGTTATTTTAAGTAAAATGCAACTTAGAAATTCAGACATTGTCTATGACATAGGCTCTGGAACAGGCTCTGTAACTGTAGAATGTGGCAGACTTGCTCCAAAGGGTATGGTCTATTCTGTAGAGTGCAACGAAGATGCCTTTGAGTTGACAGGCAAAAATATTGAACACTTTGAACTTAAAAATGTAAGGCAGATTTTAGGACGAGGTAAAGAAGTTGTGGCTGATTTACCTAAGCCTGATTCTGTTTTTATAGGAGGTTCAAAGGGCGAACTTGAAGATGTAATGGAACAGATTATAAACAAAGGCGTAAATATTCGCTTTGTTGTAAGTGCCATTACATTGGAAACCCTTACAAATACCCTTATGTTTATGAAAACAAAGGGCTTTAAAAATACGGAAGTTGTACAGGTTTCTGTAAGCAAAGGCAATTTTGTAGGAAATAGTACAATGATGACAGCTCAAAACCCTATTTTCATTGTTTCTGGAGATTGGGAGGAATAATATTGAATATTGTATGGGATTCTGAAAATTACAAAAATGATTTTAACTTTGTGCCTGACTATGGAGAAAGTGTAGCAGAACTTTTGACTGTAGAAAAAGGTGGCAGAGTTATGGACTTAGGTTGTGGCACCGGAGCTTTAATACCAACTCTTGTTAATAAGGGGTATAAAGTTACAGGTGTAGATGCTTCTGACAATATGCTTGAAATAGCAAGGAAAAATAATCCTGATGTTGAATTTATAAAAAAGGACGCATCTAAATTGGATTTTAATAACCGGTTTGACGGAGTTTTTTCAAATGCAGTTTTCCATTGGATTGATGACCAAAATGGGCTTTTAAAGGGTATAAATAATGCTTTAAAGACTAGTGGTCAGCTTGTATGCGAATTTGGTGGCAAAGGCTGTGCTGAAACTGTTCACAGTGAATTGGAAAGGCTTTTTGCCAAAAGAGGTTTAAAGTATAAAAGAACTTTTTATTTTCCGACTATAGGAGAATATATGCCGTTAGTGGAGAAAAATGGATTTAAAGTTACTTATGCTGTCCTTTTTGATAGAAAAACATATTTAAAAGGGGATTTGATTTCTTGGATAAATATGTTTGACAAAGCACCTTTTGAGGGTGTTGATGAAGAAGTTGCCGACGAGATAAAGAAAGAAGCACAGGAAAATTTAAAAACTGTGCTTTGTGAAGACGGAAAATGGTTTGTAGACTATGTCCGTTTGCGTTTTAAAGGAGTAAAAGTATTATGAAAAAATTATTAGTTATAGCACTTGCTACTGCCTTATGCTTTACAACAGGTTGTGGCAAAAAACAGGATAAAAATTCAACTGATGAATCTACTACAATAGAAACTTCAACAGAGGAAACAACTGACGAAACTTCAACAGAAACAGAAGAAACAACAGTTGAAGAAACAAAGGCAAAGAATGTTGAAAACGAGGTAAATATTACTGTACAGTCTTCACCTGAAACAAATAAGACAGTTAGTAAGGCTAATCAGAACAATACTCAGAAACAACAGGTTGTTAAGGACGATTTTAAGCCTAATGCTTCAGGTTCTCCTTTACAGAATGTAAGTGGAGATGTTTATAAGGCTGTAAGTAATGACGTTCGTTCATATGCAAATGCCTCAGCTACATCTCAGAATGTTTCCAGTTTAAAGGCTAAGTCACAGGCACTTTGTAAACTTTCAAGTGATTCTAAATTTACACAGACAGGTTATGACCTTATATCTTCCAGTGCAGAATTGGCAAACATCAATAACTTGATTACAGCAAATTCTGACAAGGTTTCACAGGAAAATAAGGATTTATATGCAAATGTAAAAGAAGACTTGTCAGTAAATGTTGAAATATTCTTGAATATGGATGATATTTCTACTGTTGATAACACAGCAGATTTTACTTGTAAAAATGAAATTTCAAAACTTTCTCAAAATATAAAATCAGAAATCGGAGAATAAAACTATGCCAAGGATAATGATAAGTGCAACAGGAACAAACTGTGGAAAAACCTCAATAGTCTGCGGTTTGCTTAAAATTTTAAAAGATAGAGGAATGAATGTTAAGGCATATAAATGTGGCCCTGACTATATTGACGGAATGTTCCATAAGGAAGTTCTCGGTGTTGAAAGTAGTAACCTAGATAGCTTTTTCTGTAATAAAGACCAGCTTTGTGCTCTTTTGGATAATGACAAGGACCTTAATGTAATTGAGGGTGGTATGGGCTTTTATGACGGTGTTGGCTTTGAGGATAAAGGCAGTTGCTACGATATATCAAAGTTGACAAATACGCCGGTAGTTCTTATTATAAACTGCAAGGGTATGAGTAGCTCTATTGGTGCAACGTTGAGGGGCTTTATTGAGTACAGACAGGATAACCAGATTTTAGGTGTTATTTTTAACAGACTTTCTCCTAATCTTTTTGAAGGCTGTAAGGAAGTTGCACTTTCATTGGGAATAGTGCCTTTAGGCTATATTCCGGATATTAAAGAAGGTCTTTTTGACAGCAGATATTTAGGTCTTGTTACTCCTGAAAATATAGACGAGTTCAATGAAAAGATTGAACTTATTGCTATGTATATGAGCCAGTATATTGACGTAGACAGACTTTTAAAGGTTGCAAAGTGTGCTCCAAATAAATTAGTTTATGAAAAGCCAGAAGTAGGGAAAAAGTACGATTGTGTAGTAGCTATTGCCAAAGATGAAGCATTTTGCTTTAACTATGATGATAACGTAGATATGCTTAGAGAATTAGGCTGTACTGTTAAATTCTTTAGTCCTTTGGAAGATAGCCATATACCGGAAGATGCTGACGGTCTTATTCTTTCAGGTGGTTATCCTGAACTTTATGCAAAGAAATTAAGCGAAAATACAGAGCTTATTGACGATATAAGATTAAAAATACAAAATGGTATGCCAACTATTGCCGAATGTGGTGGATTTATGTATTTACATAAGACTATTGAAGACGAGGCAGGCAGAATATATCCTATGGCCGGTATTATTGACGGTGAATGTAGCAAGGGTAAACGTCTTAACAAGCACTTTGGCTATATTACAATGACAGCATCAAGAGATAATGTTCTCTGCAAAAAGGGCGAACAGTTTACTGCTCACGAGTTCCATTATTATAATAGTACAAATGACGGTCACGATTTTAAGGCTGTTAAGCCTGTTGGTGGTCGTAACTGGATTACAGGAAATACTACACCTACTTTCTACGGTGGTTTCCCTCACATTTACTTTAAGGGCAATGAAAATGTAGTATATCAGTTCCTTGATAAATGTAGTAAATAAATAATATTGAAATGCTTAAATTTTTAAAGGTTTTTCCTGAAAAAGTTTAAGCATTTTTTAGTTAAGACACAAATCAATAAAGTTAATATATTTTGAATAAATTTTGGGCTAAAACTCTTTTATTTTGATGAATTTTGTGGTATACTATTCCTTGTGATAAGACTTGATTTAATGTTACTCAATGTTAATGTGACTGTAACAGAACTGTAACATTAATATGGTAAAATAATATTATAGATAAGTGTGAATTATGGCTGGGTTTAGCCACTAATTCTTTACATATTACTTTATTTTGATAGGAGGATATGGCAATGAAGCAGTTGTTTGGCAAATTTGCATGTTTAATGCTTTTAGTTATGGCTTGTTGCGTTGTTGCTCCAGTATCAGCTATGGCAGGTACAGGTGTTGATAATTTTAAGATTACAAGCGGAATAGATACAAGAAAAAGTTCTGAAATTACTTTTGATGCTACAAGAGTTATTTCGGGGACAGCAGAAAAGGGTGCTAAAATAGGTATTACTGTTTATGAACCTTATACTGTTAATGGCAAAACTTACTACAAACTTATTAGAACTTACAACATTACTGTAGGTTCAACAGGTATTTTTAGCCAGAGTATTAGCCTTAAAGAAGGTGCAAACTACTTAGTTGTTGCAGCTCGTAAGGACGGAAAGTATTCAGAAATTAGAACAACAATTAATCGCAAAGACAAGGTGCTTAAGTCTGTTTTATCTCAGAGTATAGCAGTGCCTGGTCAGAGCAAGTGGTAAAACAGGGTTTTACAAAGGTGATTAAATGAAAAACACAGGCAAATTTTTAATGGTTGTTTTTTTAATGTGTTTAGCTATTTATCAGGCAGGAGAGTTATGGTTTGAGGATTTTTCAAGCCATAACTTTTTTTGGTTCGGGAATTTTTCATCTTCCTTTGATGCTAAAGATGTAGGCTATATTACAGATAGACTTATTGTCAATTTGGGCGACAGTAAAGTTGTATGCAAGCAAAGTGATATATACAACAAAAGGTATAAAAAGGATTTTGATACTGCTGTTGGTGAGGCTATGTCCAGAGGTGACTTTGTTGGTCAGCAGGAATTGGACTGGAATACTCTTTTGAAAAAGAGAGCAGTATTTTATCAGTATTCTTTTAACTTCAAAGGTACAGATTCTGCCGATATTTTCAAGGCTACAGTAAAAGTTGATACATTAAATAAAATAACTGATTACAATACCATAATACTTCTTCCTACATCAGACGGAAGTGAAATGCAACTTATATTCTATAATACAGAGAAAAAGACAAATTCAGTTTTCAATATGAAAAACAGTGATGTAATTTCAAAGTGCTATGAAGATTCTGAACTACTGGGCAAGGAGGAACAGAAGTTTAGTTATATTTCTACGGTCTTAAACGGCTTTACAATTTTTGACCAAAATATATTTATTCCTACTTGGGCAAATACAGATGCAAAATATAACCAGCTTGAGCCTTATAACTACTTGGAAGAAAGCAACGGTGTTGAAAAAAATGCCGACGTATTTTTTGACAATCCTATTGGTAAGACAGCTACAAAGAGTAAGGGTGTTGAAACCTTTGGTGATGAAAGTACAGTTGTAAAGTATTATTCTTCAGGTGTTTTAGAGTATTCTAATTACAAAGTGGAAACTGAAAGAGAAAATACATTTGCAAATAATTACATTTCAGCATTGTCTGTTTTGAAAAAAGATGTGTACATTGATAATGAATTTTACTTGGATAGTTACACTGTAGATAATAATGGCAACTATATATTCTATTTTGACTATAAAACAGAGGATTTAAAGCTAAAACCGGCAGAAAGTCTTTCAAGTGAAATAGGTATGAATAGCTTTATAGAAATTACAGCAGTAAAAGGCAGAGTATCAAAGTATAAAAAATATGCTGTATCTTATAAAAAGAGCAATTCTATTGCTACAGCATCTACAGACTATATAGGAGCTATTGATAAGCTCTACAGCAGATTGTACGGCAGTAGCACTCCTAAGCCTGTATCCGATGTAGAACTTTGTTATTTGGCAAATGGAAAAACTGTAGATTTAAACTGGATAATAGATATAGATGGCGAAGAATATATTACAAGCACAAGGTAGGTGTTAAAATGGAGTGGAAAAAGGCTGTTAATTATACTATAGTGTTTCTCTTTTTTGTAAATGCCGTACTTTTTGGCTTGAATATGTATAAGAAAATTGATGTTACAGTTGGGCAGAGCAGACAAAATGGTATAGTGGCTCTACTCGGAAAAGACAATATTACATTAGGCTGTGATTTGCCTGCAAAATATTCTCCTATGGCTTATATAGCTACCGAAAGTTTTACTTTTGACCCTCTTAAATTAAGAGATTTGTTTTTTGCCGATAGTTCTAAGGTAATTAGAACAGATGACAAAAACAAAATAATATTTGCCTATAATGAAGATGTTTTGACTATAGACAAGTCAGATGTAAAATATGTTAAAAAATCAGATAAGCCTATTACGGATATGGAAACAGCTAAGAGTGTTGCCAATGAGTATGTTTCAAATATTAATTCTCTTTTTGGTAAATACGATTATGCTTGTTCCTATGCTACTAAAGATGGTATAAAACTTTGCTACTATGAAAAAGTAAATGGCTACGGCTTTTTTAATAACTACTTTACAGTTGGTTTCAATAAAGACGGGTCACAGGAGATTAACTTTAGCTATAGAACAGTTGTAAAGCAAAATGGTAGTAAAAAAGACATTTTGGCGTCTGATGAGGCTGTTTTTGCAGTTATTAATCCTATTAAGGACAATAGAAAATCTGGCAAAAGCATTATACAAGACGTGTCTTTAGGATATTATGATAAGGACATTTTGGCTGATGACGACTCTATTTTGCCTTATTATAAAATTGTAGCAGACGGAAACACATATTTCGTAAATGCCCGTACAGGCAGGGTGGACTAAGTTTGTTGACGATGGTGTGTAATTGTGATACTATTAAGAAGTATGCGTAAAAGTAAGAAATATGAAAGGATACAGTTTTAAGCTGAAAGGTTTTGTCTATGAACGTAAAAGGTAAATTATTTTATTTTGTTAAAATTGTAGTATATTTTTTAATTGCTGTTTTATTCTATCTTATGTTTATGAACTTTTTCACTTCATTTTATAAAAATAATGATGTGACAGTAAACTTTTTTGCAGAAGATATGGGAACAGACCCAGTAGAAATATATTATATGCAAAATGGTCAGAAGGATTATAGTGCTGACAGAATGGAAACTATTCCAGTAGGTGACGGAAAGAATTTTAATAATAATGGTGATGTGGACCTTCCACCGGACATAAACCTGTTGAGAGTGGACTTTGGTAGTAAAGTAGGAGCAGAAATAGCTATTAAATCCATTGTTTACAGAAACTATAGTGGTATGGTGACATACACACCTGAGCAGATAAGCAAAATGTATTTTAATCAGGTGGAAATTGTCAGCTGTTCAGATGATGAAATAGTAATCAGAAATATGGGAAATGACCCATATTTGATAATAGAAGATGTACAGGTTCAGCCTTATAAAGAACATAATCAGCTTTGGTCAATTTTATGTGCTTTGATAGGTATGGTTCTCTTTAGTCGTTTTATAAAGTTAAAGAGTATTGTTGCAATAGCGAATGATTTATTAAGCAATAGAAAGCTTATAATGTCTCTTGCAAAAAATGACTTTAAAACAAAGTATGCCGGTTCATATTTTGGTATAATATGGGCATTTATACAGCCGGTTTGTACGATTATAGTATTTTGGTTTGTTTTCCAGATAGGCTTTAGAAATGCTGATGTAGGTAATGTTAAGTATATACTTTGGTTTGCAACAGGTCTTATTCCTTGGTTCTTTTTCCAGGATGGCTGGAATTCAGCAACATATGCTTTTATGGACTATAGCTACCTTGTTAAAAAAGTGAAATTTAAAGTAAATATTTTGCCGGTAATTAAGATTATATCAGCATTTTTTGTTCATATATTCTTTGTAATATTTATGTTCTTCTTCTATGGCTGTTATAAAGAACTCCCTACAATATATGCTATTCAGATTATATATTATTCATTCTGTATGGTGGTATTGGTTACGGCTTTAAGTTTTATTACAGCTCCCCTTATTGTATTCTTTAAGGATTTAGGGCAGGTTATGAATATTATTCTTCAGTTCGGTATGTGGCTCACACCAATAATGTGGTCTATAGATAATCTTCCTGTAAACTTAAAGTGGCTTATTAAATACTTTAAATTTAACCCTATGTACTACATTGTACAGGGTTATCGTGATAGTATGATTTATCATGTTTGGTTCTATAACAATATAAAGCAGACAATGTATTTCTGGATAGTAACTATTTTACTTCTTATTGTAGGTGCAGTAATTTACAGAAAATTAAAGCCACACTTTGCAGATGTGCTTTAAACGAGGTGTATTATGGATAAATATGCAATAAAAGTTAATGACGTAACAAAGGTTTATGCCTTGTATTCTAAGCCTGTTGATAGATTAAAGGAAAGTTTGAGCATTACTAAAAAAAGTTATCATAAAGATTATTATGCTCTTAAAAACATTAGTTTTGATGTTAAAGAAGGAGAGTGTGTAGGTCTTTTAGGTACAAATGGTGCAGGTAAATCAACTATACTTAAAATTATAACTGGAGTATTAAATCCGACTGGTGGCAATGTAGAAATAAACGGTAAAATTTCTGCCCTTTTGGAATTAGGTGCAGGCTTCAATCCTGAGTATACAGGTATTGAAAACATATATATGAATGGTACGCTTATGGGCTTTTCAAGGGCTGAAATAGAACGCAGAATGGAAGATATTTTAGATTTTGCAGATATTGGAGACTTTGTGCATCAGCCGGTTAAGACTTATAGTAGTGGTATGTTTGTACGACTTGCCTTTGCTGTTGCTATAAATATTGACCCAGAAATTCTTATTGTTGATGAAGCATTAAGTGTAGGTGACGTTTTCTTTCAGGCTAAGTGTTATAAAAAGTTTGAGGACTTTAAAAAAGCCGGTAAGACAATTTTATTAGTTACTCATTCTTTGGGAACAGTTGCTAAGTATTGTGATAGAGCTATTATACTTGATAAAGGTGAAAAACTTGCTGAAGGCGAGCCTACAGAAATGATTGACCTTTACAAGAAGGTTCTTGTAAATCAGAATAAGGCAACTGTTAAAAAAGAAAAGACTAAAAATAGTGATAGCAATAAAGATGAAAATACAGAGGATTTATGGAAAAATCAAATCATTACCAATCCTAAAATAAATAGCTATGGTAATGGTGGAGCTGAAATAATAGATTTTCTTTTAGCAGATGATTTAGAAAATCCTACAAACCAGATATTAAAGGGATACGAATGTATCATAAAAATGAAGGTTAAGTTTAACAGACAGGTTGAAGACCCTATTTTTGCTATTACAATAGTTAATTTACAAGGCACAGAGGTTTGCGGAACAAACACAATGTACGAAAGTGTTAATACTGGCATTTGTAATGAAGGCGACATAAAGGTAGTGGAATTTAAACAGAAACTTAATCTTGCCGGAGGAAATTACCTTATTAGCTTTGGCTGTACAGGATATGAAAATGGAGAATTTGTAGTTTACCATAGACTTTACGAAATGGTTAATTTACAAATTGTGTCAAGCAAAAATACAGTGGGCTATTTTGATATGAACAGTAAGGTAACTGTGGAATAAAAAAGATTTTGTATATAAGTAGTTGTTTTGTCATATATGCTGAAAATTAGCCTATATACTTGACAATAAAGTCTGTAAATGGTATCATAACTTATTGTGTATTAAAATTTGACATACTATTTAAAGTATGTGTTAATATCAGTAAATTAGGCTGTTTTTGTAGACAAAAGTGGTGTTAGAAAAATTTATAATTACTGATGTTGTTGTAAATTTTTGGATATTGTAACCTAAAGCGTTATTTTTATTTGAAAAATTAATTTTTAGTGTTATAATATCATTGATGAATTTGAGTTTTTTTAATTAACCTAGAGAGGTGTGTACTAAAGTAATGGAACGTTTAGTTGTCAGAGGCGGACATCAGCTTAACGGTGCGGTAACTATAAGTGGGGCAAAAAATGCTGTAGTTGCTATTATTCCGGCTGCTATTCTTGCCGAGGGCGTTTGTGTTATAGACAATCTGCCACGTATTGAGGACGTAAGGGCACTGGAGGATACTCTTACAAAGCTTGGTGCAGTTTGCGAGCTTATTGACGAGGGTACTCTTATGGTGGATTCCACTAATGTAAATAGCTATGAGGCTACCTTTGATTCTGTGCGTAAAATCAGAGCCTCTTATTATTTAATGGGTGCTTTGCTTGCCCGTTTTAAGAGAGCAGATGTTGCTTTGCCAGGTGGCTGTAACTTCGGCTCAAGACCTATTAACCTTCACTTAAAGGGCTTTAGAGCCTTAGGTGCAGAGGTTGAAGAAGATTTTGAAAATGGTATTGTTCGTATTAAGGCTGATAAGCTTGTAGGTACTAACATTTTCTTAGATACAGCATCTGTTGGTGCAACAATCAATATTATGATTGCTGCTACTAAGGCAGAAGGTGTTACAACTATTGAAAATGCTGCTAAAGAACCTCACATTGTAGATACTGCCAACTTCCTTAATATGATTGGCTGTAATGTAAAGGGTGCAGGTACTGATGTAATTAGAATTACTGGTACTCCAGACCTTCATGGTGCTGAATATATGATTATTCCGGACCAGATTGAAGCAGGTACATATATGATTGCTGCTGCTATTGCCGGTGGCAAGGTTAAGGTAGACAATATTATACCTAAGCATATGGACTCTCTTTCTGCTAAGCTTAAGGAAATGGGCTGTCAGATTGAAGAAGGCGATGATTACATTGAAGTTACTTCTTCAGGTAATCTTGTTGCCACAAATGTTAAGACAAATGTTTACCCAGGTTTCCCAACTGATTTACAGCCACAGATGGCTGCTGTGCTTTGCAAGGCAAAGGGTACAAGCACTTTAGTTGAAACTGTTTGGGAAAATAGATTTCAGTATGTAGAACAGCTTAAAAAGTTTGGCTGTAATATGGAAATTAATGCTGACGGTAGAATTGCTACTATTGACGGAGTTGACACTTTAAAGGGTGCAGATGTTCTTGCTACTGACCTTAGAGCAGGTGCAGCAATGGTTATTGCCGGGCTTGCAGCTGAAGGCGAAACAAGAATTGGCAATATCCGTTTTATCGACAGAGGTTACGAACAGATTGAGTATAAACTTAGAGCATTAGGTGCAGATATTGAAAGGGTAGTTGACTAATGAGTTTACGCTTTGCCACCATTGCCAGTTCTAGTAGTGGTAATTGTGTGTATGTTGGTACAGAAAATACAAATATACTTATTGACGCTGGTTTAAGTGGCAAAAAGGTTGAAGAAGGACTTTCTTCCCTTGGACTTACAGGAAACGATATTGATGGGATATTCGTTACCCATGAGCATAGCGACCACGTTAAGGGTATAGGAGTTCTTTCTCGTAGATATAATATTCCTATTTTTGCCACAGAGGGCACTTGGGGCAATATGCCATCTTCCATAGGACAGATTAGACCTAACCTTATGAAGGATATATATGCTGAGGAATATTGTGCCTTTAACGACCTTACAATAAAGCCTTTTGAAATACCCCACGATGCAGCACAGCCGGTAGGCTATACTGTTGGGGTTAATAATACTAAAATTACTATTGCCACAGATATTGGGCATATTTCAGATACTGTCTTGGAAAATGTAAAGGGTTCTTCTCTTGTACTTTTAGAGGCAAATCACGATGTGGAAATGCTCCAGTATGGTGGTTACCCACAGAGTTTAAAAAGTAGAATATTGTCTGACTTCGGCCATTTAAGCAATGTAAATGCCGGCAGACTTTTAGATACCGTTATTGATAGCTCAGTTAAATATGTGTTCTTAGGACATTTAAGCAAGGAGAATAACACTCCTCGCCTTGCCTATGATACAGTTAGTAAAATTCTTACCGATAATGGGGCAGTTATTGGTGGAGATTTTAATATGTGGGTTGCTCCTCCGGAGGGAGTAAAAAGAAGAATTGAGCTTGTGTAGATAACGTAAATGCGAGAAATTATAGTTTCTCGCATTAAATTTTTGAGGAAGTACTGAATATATGAAAATTACTATTGCGTGCGTCGGAAAAATAAAAGAAAAATATTTTGTAAATGCTATTGAGGAATACTCAAAACGCCTTAGCCGTTATGTTACTCTCAATATTGCAGAAGTTCCCGATGAGAAAGCTCCTGAAAATATGAGTCCTGCTCAAATGGAACAGGTAAAAAATATAGAGGGTCAAAGGCTTATGAAAGTCTTTAAAGATAGCTATGTTGTGGCACTTGCTATAAACGGAAAATCTCTTACAAGTGAGGGCTTAGCTGATTTTATTACTCAGACTACTTTAAAAGGCGTAAGCCATATTACCTTTGTAATAGGTGGTTCTCTTGGGCTTAGCGATGAGGTGTTAAACAGAGCAGATTATAAACTTAGTTTTTCTGCTATGACTTTCCCTCATCAGCTTATGAGAGTAATACTCTTGGAGCAGATTTATAGGGCTAATAGAATAATCAAAAATGAGCCTTATCATAAGTAATAACTTAAAGTCGAAAGTATACGGGCGTACTTTCGGCTTTTTTGGTGGAATTTAGTAGACTTTGTCCACACCTACAAAGGGCGTTGCCCCTTGACCCTATAAGCCTTTAAAAAGGCTTAACCTAAACTTTAATAGTGAATCGGAAAGATAAATCCGATGACTTGACGTGTCAAGTCACAAATTAAGGTTGTTAATTTGTTCTGACACTAGGAAATAATAAAATAAAATTAGTGGACTTTGTCCACACCTACAAGGGCGTTGCCCCTTGACCTTATAAGCCTTTAAAAAGGCTTAACCTAAACTTAAAATATATATTGAAAAAAGTAGGCTTTTGGGGTATAATTAGCCTAATATGATAATTTTTTATGTTTGACATTACGTTCGGAGGAATTTAGTTTATGTGTGGTTTTTGTGGTTTCACAGGAGATATAGCTGACAGAGAAAACGTCATTATAGGTATGATGAACAAAATCATACACAGAGGACCTGACAGTGCTGGTACTCATAGTGATGAAGATGTAACAATGGGCTTCAGAAGACTTAGTATCATTGGTCTTGAAGACGGTTCACAGCCTATGTACAATGAAGACGGTTCTATTGTTATTTGTTTTAATGGGGAGATTTACAACTATCAGCCTATTAAAGAAATGCTTATTGAAAAAGGTCACGTTTTCAAAAGTCACGCTGATACAGAAGTTCTTATTCATTTATACGAAGAAAAAGGCGAAGAAATGCTCAATGATTTAAGAGGTATGTTTGCCTTTGCTATCTATGATATGAAGAACAAGAAGTTATTTGCTGCCAGAGATTTCTTTGGTATCAAGCCTTTCTACTATGGTGTGTTTAACAACCATTTACTTTTTGGTTCAGAAATTAAGAGTTTCCTTGCTTTCCCTGATTTCAAGAAAGAAGTAAACACTGTTGCTCTTGAAAACTATTTAACTTTCCAGTATTCAGTATTAGACGAAACATTCTTCAAGGGTGTTTACAAGTTAAAGCCTGGTCACTATTTAGTTTACAAAGATGGCAAGATTGACGTTAAGAGATACTTCCAGCCTAAGTTTGAACCGGAAAAGGCAGGATTACAGGATACAATTAAGAAAATTGAAGATGTAATGCTTGACAGTGTTAAAACTCACAAGATTAGTGATGTAGAAGTTGGTTCTTTCCTTTCAAGTGGTGTAGACTCAAGTTTTGTAGCTGCTACATTTAAGGGAGACAAGACATTTACAGTGGGTTTTGACTATGAAAAGTACAATGAAATAGGTTATGCTGAAAAGCTTTCTGAAAAAGTTGGTATTGACAATTATTCTAAGATTATTTCTACTGATGAATACTGGGATAGCTTAGGCAAAATTCAGTATCATATGGACGAGCCTTTAGCTGACCCTTCAGCTGTTGCTCTTTACTTTGTAAGTAAGTTAGCATCTAAGCACGTTAAGGTTGCTCTTTCTGGTGAAGGTGCAGACGAGTTCTTTGGTGGCTACAACATTTACAGAGAACCTATGGATTTACAGATTACAAAGCTTATTCCAAAGCCTTTAAGAAAGGGCATTGCTGCTATAATGAAAGCACTTCCTTTCAGATTTAAGGGTAAAAACTACTTAATCAGAGCATCTATGGACTTAGAGGATAGATTTATTGGTAATGCTAAAATGTTCTCAGAAAAGGAAAGAGAACGTATTTTAAAGAACCCTACAGGTAAGTACAACCATAAGGAAATTACAAAGCCATATTATGACTTTACAAAGGGTCAGGACGATGTAACAAGAATGCAGTTTATTGACCTTAACCTTTGGATGGTTGGTGATATTCTTTTAAAGGCAGATAAAATGTCTATGGCAAACTCTCTTGAAGTTAGAGTACCTTTCCTTGATAAGGAAGTATTCGAAGTTGCAAGACACGTTCAGCCTGATTACAGAGTAAACAGAGAAGCTACAAAGTATGCTTTCAGAATGGCTGCAAAGGACTACTTACCAGAAGAAGTTGCAAGCAAGAAAAAACTTGGTTTCCCTGTTCCAACAAGAGTTTGGCTTAAAGATGAAAAGTATTACAATATAGTTAAAACAGCTTTCCAAAGCGAAGCTGCACAGAAGTATTTCAACACAGACAAAATTGTTAAGTACCTTGATGACCACAAGAATGGCAAGGCTGACAATAGCCGTAAGGTATGGACAATTTATATGTTCTTAGTATGGTATAATCAGTTCTTCGGTAATGAAGAAAAGGAGGCTTGCTAATTATGGCAGATTGTATATTTTGTAAAATAGCTAATGGTGAAATTCCATCAAACACAATTTATGAAGATAATGACTTTAGAGTAATACTTGATATTGCTCCTGCAAATTTAGGTCATTGCCTTATTTTACCTAAAAATCATAGTGCAAATCTTTATGAAATGCCGGCTGAATTAGTAGGTAAGGCTCATATCCTTGCTCAGAAAGTAGCTAAGGCTGTTAAAGAGGCTACAGGTTGTGACGGACTTAATATTCTTCAGAATAATGGAGAAGCTGCCGGTCAGACTGTTCACCACTATCACGTTCACGTTGTTCCTAGAAAGAATGGCGATGATGTAACAATGACTTTCGGTTCTTTCCCTAAGCCAAGTGATGAAGAAATGACAGCTATTAAGGATAAAATTAAAGAAAATATGTAATTATAAGGTCCTCAAAGTTTATACTTTGGGGGCTTTTTTGCGTATAGAAACAAAAAATAAATGTATAATAAGGAATAACAAAGAAAATTATTTTAAAATACAGATAATTTGTCTTAAATATGACGGTAAAGTTCTTGTAAAATTTGAGAAATTTTATTGAAAATATACAAAATATTTTTTATTCTTTCAAAGATTAAATAGAAAACCTGTTTTTTTGTAAATTTTAGTCAAAAAAAGTAAAAAATATAAACCTACAAGAGTAATCTTATACAGTTGAGGAGTAAAAAATATAAAATAAAATGTTGTCGTATTATTTGACAAGGGAAGTTTAAAAGGCTATAATATAACTTATTGAAGGAAAATGGGAGCTTGCTCACGATTTTCCGAGATAAGTTACCGAGGCGAAAGCCGAGGACAAATTTCATTTTAGTTTGTGAGGAACAAACAAATTTGCGAAGCAAAGAAACGAAGTTTCAAAATGAAATTTAGATTGAAGGAAAATGGGAGCTTGCTCACGATTTTCCGAGATAAGTTACCGAGGCGAAAGCCGAGGACAAATTTCATTTTAGTTTGTGAGGAACAAACAAATTTGCGAAGCAAAGAAACGAAGTTTCAAAATGAAATTTAGATTGAAGGAAAATGGGAGCTTGCTCACGATTTTCCGAGATAAGTTACCGAGGCGAAAGCCGAGGACAAATTTCATTTTAGTTTGTGAGGAACAAACAAATTTGCGAAGCAAAGAAACGAAGTTTCAAAATGAAATTTGAAAAAGAAATATTAATGAATACTAATGACTTATTTTTAGGAGGAGAACAAATGGATATAAGTGGTGGCAGTATTAAGATTTTCGGCTGTAACGGCAATAAATCTTTAGCTGAACACATTGCTAGTGACCTCGGTCTTGCCCTTGGCAAGTCTGAAATCGGTAAGTTTAGCGATGGTGAAATCAGCGTAAGAATTAACGAAACAGTAAGAGGTGCTGATGTATTTATCGTTCAGCCTACTAGCAACCCTGTAAACGACAATCTTATGGAGCTTCTTATTACTATTGATGCAGTTAAGAGAGCTTCTGCTGGTAGAATTAATGCCGTTATTCCTTACTATGGCTATGCTAGACAGGATAGAAAGGCAAAGGCAAGAGACCCAATCAGTGCTAAGCTTGTAGCTGACCTTATTACAAGTGCTGGTGCTGACAGAGTTATTACAATGGACCTTCACTGTGCACAGATTCAGGGCTTCTTTGATATTCCTGTTGACCACCTTGTAGGTATGCCACTTCTTTCAAAGTATTATGAACAGAAGTTTGGTATTGGTGCAGAAGACGTTGTTGCTGTATCTCCAGACCTTGGTAGTGTTACAAGAACTCGTGCTTTCGCAGAAGGTCTTAACATTCCTATTGCTATTGTTGATAAGCGTCGTCCAAGACCAAATGTTTCTGAAATTATGAACATTATCGGTGACTTTAAGGACAAGAGAGTTATCCTTTATGATGATATGATTGATACAGCCGGTACTATTACTAATGCTGCTAATGCACTTAAAGAAAAGGGTGCTAAGGAAGTTTATGCTTGCTGTACTCACGGTGTACTTTCAGGTGCTGCTATTGAAAGAATCCAGAACAGTGTTATTGAAGAACTCGTAGTTCTTGATACTGTACCTCTTACAGGTGAAAAGCTCATTCCAAAGATTAAGCAGAAGTCTGTTGCAAAGGTATTTGCTGATGCAATTTACAGAATTCACGAAGGTTTACCTGTATCAAAGATTTTTGAATATTAATAAGTTTTATAAAAGGCGAAGACTTAGTTCTTCGCCTTTTTTGTGGTCTAAATAATACTAATTATTATATAATAAAAAAGACTTGACAAACATATGTTCGAATGATAACATATATATGTCATAAAAATACATTTTTTATTGTTATAATATATATCTATTTTTATACAGAAAGGAGAGATGAGTATAAAATAATGACCACAGAAGAATATGAAAAAACCAAAGATATGCTAACGGCTTGGGCAAACTATAATAGTTATGTGCGACAATATAAATACGAGATAGACGAAAATATTAAACTTTCTAAGGCTTTGGAGAAGAACAGGGAAGATGTAGATTGTTATATTGACGAAGATATAAGGGAAACTACCAATAATGCCTTAGAGTATTGTAAAAGCCGTATTAAAAAACTAGATACTATAGTAAGGGAAACAGCAAAGTTTAAAGAGTTAATGGATAGTATAGTAGATGGCTTAAATATACTGGATAAAAATTTGCTTGTTGCCCGTTACATAAAAAAACAGGATTGGGATACTATGGCAACTTTTTGGCCCTGTGAAATCAGTTCAAGGCAAATACAGAGAATACATAGAAGTTTGCTGGATAATATATTACAAAAATATGAAGAATTAAGCTCTAAAAAGTAAAAATACGGTAGAAAATACAGTAAAATTGTAAAAAATAGAATAAATATTTCATATTCAATAAGTATGGATAATATAATAAAAATACTGTAATTAGAGGGTATACAGGGGTATATGTCAAAAAAATATACCAAAAAATATTGTAAAAGTTGTGGAAGTTGACATAATTTTTTTTTGCCTATAAAAATTACCTATACTACACATCAAAAAAACTATGTTTTATGTGCAAACCTTGTAAAAATTTCTTCATATTTTTTCAAAAATTCCTTTAAAAGGCAATTTGCATAAATTATGTATACCGAATTTGTTTAATAATTACATAGAGGATTTACCTAAAATGAGGTATGATATATATAATTGTTTAAGGGGAGGCATTGTCCCTAATTCGGTCAGTCAAGGAGGAAATTGTTTAGATGGCAGATGTAAAATTAAAAAATATAGTAAAAAAATATCCTAATGGATTTGTGGCAGTAAAAAATTTCAATTTAGAGATTGAAGATAAAGAATTCATTATTTTCGTAGGTCCTTCAGGTTGTGGTAAGTCTACAACTCTTAGAATGATTGCAGGTCTTGAAGATATTTCTAACGGTGAACTTTACATTGATGACAAGCTTTGTAACACTGTTTCACCTAAGGATAGAGATATTGCAATGGTTTTCCAGAACTATGCTCTTTATCCACATATGACAGTATATGATAATATGGCTTTCGCCCTCAAACTTAGAAAAGTGCCAAAGGACGAAATCGACAAAAAAGTAAGAGAAGCTGCTAAAATCCTTGATTTGGAACATTTATTAGACAGAAAGCCAAAGGCTCTTTCCGGTGGTCAGCGTCAGAGAGTTGCTATGGGTCGTGCCATTGTACGTTCTCCAAAGGTTTTCCTTATGGACGAACCTCTTTCTAACTTGGATGCTAAGTTAAGAGTTCAGATGCGTTCTGAAATTTCTAAACTTCACCATAAATTACAGACAACATTTATCTACGTTACTCATGACCAGACAGAGGCTATGACTTTAGGTACTAGAATTGTTGTTCTTAAAGATGGTGTTATTCAGCAGGTTGATACTCCTCAGAATCTTTACAATGCACCGGATAATCTTTTCGTAGCTGGTTTCATTGGTTCACCACAGATGAACTTTATTGATGCTACTATTTCAAAAGATGACAAGGGTGTATATGCAAACTTCGGTGAATATAGCTTTAAACTTCCAGAATCTAAGGCTAAGGCTCTTACTGAAGGCGATTATATCGGCAAGACTGTTATCCTCGGTATCAGACCGGAAGATATTCACAACGAAGATATTTTCCTTAATACTTCTCCAGAAAGTATTGTTGATGCAGAGGTTGAAGTTACAGAACTTCTTGGTGCAGAACTTAACCTTTACACATTTGTTGGTGGACAGAATGTTACAGCAAGAGTTAATGCAAGAACAAATGCTAAGATTGGCGATAAGTTAAAGCTTGCATTTGACCTTAACAGAATGCACTTCTTCGATAAGGAAACAGAACAGAATATTTGCCACTAATTTATAGTACATAATATTGAATTTTATGGTGCAGATGACTTAGGTTGTCTGCACTTTTTAGTTAATCGGAAAAATAAATCTGGAGGCTTGTTCTGAATATTTTAACTCCAGTTTAATATTGCAACTGATTTTTATGTTATACTTTTACTGGAGAGGTGGTTGCTATGACAATAAAAAAGAGGTTGTTTTTATCTAATTTGATGATGATAGTTGTGCCTGTAGTTATTGCTACAGTTGTTGGCTTAGGCTGTATGGGTTTAGTGCTTAGTGTAGTAAAAAGTGGTACAAATTTTGGTTTGGATAGTGATAGTGAATTTTATTGGGCAAGTCAAGGAGCTGTTGAATTAGCTGAACATTATATAAATGACAATTCTCCACAGAAGAAGGCTACACTTGAAGATGTGCTGAATACCGGAGTTATGGCTATTGAAATACAGGAAAATGGAAATAGCATATATACCTATGGCAAAACAATGGCAGACGACAAAAATATTATAAAATCAGCACAGCTTTTAAATAGTGACGGCATTGTAGTTACGTCACAGGGCAGAGGGGTTTTCAGAAAGACAGAAACATATAATGGAAGAAATTATGATATTTACGTAATGGGAACACAGCATATTACCACCAGTAAGAGTTTGAAAATGATAGGCGTATTTTCACTATTAGCCATTATATTGTCAGTAATTATAGCCATTTTAATTACAAATAGAATATTGACAAAGTATGTGTTTAAGAAAGTTGAAAATCCTTTAAATTTACTTGTATATGGGGTAAATGAAATAGGAAAAGGAAATCTTGATTACAGTGTTACTTATACAGAAAATGATGAGTTTAAGACAGTTTTTGAGGCTTTTAATGAAATGACAAAAAGACTGAAAGACTCTGTTGAACAGACTAAGAAAAATGAAGAAAGTCGAAAAGAGCTTATGGCTGGAATATCCCACGACATTCGTTCCCCACTTACTTCTATAAAAGCCTATGTAGAGGGGCTTTTAGACGGTATAGCAAAGACAGAAGAAATCAGGCTTAATTATTTAAGAATAATAAAGAAAAAGGCTGAGGATATAGAAAGGTTAGTATCTCAGATATTTACATTTTCTAAACTGGATTTAGACGAATACCCAATGAAAATAGAAACAGTAGCACTAGATAAAGAGATTGAAAACATTGTAGAAAACTACAGTGAAGAATATAGGGAAAAGGGTCTTGAAATATCAGTAAATAACCTTAATAAATGTGTTGCTGAAATTGATAGAGAGCAGTTTTTAAGAGTAATGCTTAATATTATAGACAATAGCTTAAAATACAAAAATAAAGAAGTTGGACATTTGTGTATAGAACTTGAAAAAAAAGAGAATAGCTGTACAATAAAAATGGCAGATGATGGTATAGGAGTAACACAATCCTCATTACATAAACTTTTTGATGTTTTTTATAGAACCGACAATGCCAGAGAAAATCCTTCCGGTGGAAGTGGATTGGGGCTTGCTATAACAGCGAAAATAATTGAAAGATTAAATGGTTCTATAAGGGCTGAAAATGGAGAAAATGGGGGACTTACTATTATTATAACTTTGCCTAGAAAGGGTGTATGCCTGTGAAAATACTTATTATAGAAGATGACAGAGATATTGCCTCTATTGAAAGTGATTATCTTGTAGCCAATGGATTTGAAACAGAAATATGTTCTGACGGATTAAGTGGCTTAGAAAGTGGCTTAAGTGGGAAGTATGACCTTATACTTTTGGATATTATGCTCCCTAAAATGGACGGCTTTACAGTATGCAGAAAATTAAGGGAAAAAATAAATATTCCTATACTTATGGTAACAGCCAAAAGAGAGGATATTGATAAAATAAGAGGACTGGGTCTTGGAGCTGATGACTATATAGAAAAGCCTTTTTCTCCAAATGTTCTTGTAGCCAAAATAAAGGCAAATATTGCTCAGTACGAGAGATTGACAGAGCATAAAAAACCTAAATCGGAAATAAGACTTGGTGAAATACTTTTAAATGCAGAAACCCACAGAGTTTACGTTCAGGATAGAGAAGTGGAACTTAAAAATAAGGAATACGAGTTATTGCTTTTTTTAATGTTAAATGCTGATATAGTGTTTAGCAGAGAGATTCTCTATGAAAAGGTTTGGGGTTATGAGGCTATGGGCGACAATGCAACGGTAGCAGTTCATATTAATCGAATTAGAGAAAAAATCGAAAAAGACCCTCAAAATCCTAAATATATTGAAACAGTGTGGGGTGCAGGTTATAGATTTAAAGCAATTTAAGGAGGCTTTTATATGTGGTTAGTATTTGCTTTTGGTTCAGCCTTGTTTGCCGGACTTACTTCTATACTGGCGAAATGTGGAATAAAGAAAACAGATTCCGATGTTGCAACCGGTATTCGAACTATTATAGTTTTGTTGTTTTCTTGGTTAATGGTATTTATAGTTGGTTCGCAAAATCAGATAAGTGCTATAGACGGTAAAACACTTTTATTCCTTATACTGTCTGGACTTGCCACAGGTGCAAGCTGGTTGTGCTATTTTAAGGCTTTACAGATTGGCGATATAAACAAGGTTGTGCCTATTGATAAATCCAGTACAGTAATAACAATAATACTTGCAGCCATAATTTTAGGCGAAAGCATTACATTGGTAAAAGGTGTGGCCATTGTTTTAATTGCTGTAGGTACATTTCTTATGATAGAGAAAAAGAAAAGTACAAACTCTGAAAATAAAAGCAGTTGGCTTTTGTTTGCCTTTGGTTCAGCCTTGTTTGCTGCTTTAACAGCAATACTTGGTAAAATAGGTATTTCAGGTGTTGAGTCAAATTTAGGTACAGCTATAAGAACCTTTGTTGTGCTTATAATGTCTTGGATAATGGTTTTAGTTACCGGTAAAAAAGATAAAGTAAAAGAAGTGCCTAAAAATGAGCTTATATTTATATGCCTTTCAGGTATAGCAACAGGTGCAAGTTGGCTTTGCTATTATAGAGCCTTACAAGATGGCTTGGCAAGTGTAGTTGTGCCAGTAGATAAGTTGAGCATACTTGTAACAATATTGTTCTCTTACATAGTTTTCCACGAAAAACTTTCAGTAAAGTCAGCTATAGGGCTTGTGGGAATTGTAGCCGGTACTTTAATAATGATTTTATAAAAATTACGTTTAAAATCCCTTTGAGAGGCTGTCGGTAAAATCGACAGCCTTGCAATAAATGCTTGCATTTATTGCAATTGGTTTAAGGATGGGACCAGCCGTGAAAAATATGGCACTAAAGACCAGTACCATATTTTTGTCCCTGTCCTCGGTCGGGCAAAGCTCGACCTGTGGAATTAATTTAAGAAAACCAAGGTTTTCTTAACAACTTTCCTTTGATAATCCGAAAAAATACCAACACATTTATTAAGTAACTCAAATTATTTTACACAATTAGCTTATTTGATACTTTAAAATCCCTTTGAGATTTTTATCTCAAAGGGATTTTTTATATTCTGTTTAAACTTTTTAAAATTCTGGTTTATACATTTGCCTTAATATATAGTCAAAGGAAAGAGGTGAATGGTATGGAGATTGATATTTTAAATTATATACAGACTCTCCGTACTCCTATTGGCGATGTGCTTATGCCTTTTATAAGTTCATTAGGTAACGGTGGTTTTGTGTGGATAGTTTTAGATATAGCCTTGATTATTATTCCCAAAACACGAAAAGCAGGTATTGTAGTAGCATTTGCAATTATTTTAGATGTTCTGCTTTGCAATGGCTTGTTAAAGCCTTTAGTAGCCAGAATACGCCCTTGTAATGTTGTTAAAAATGTAAATATGTTAATTCCGATACCTAAGGATTTCTCTTTTCCGTCAGGGCATACGGCAGTATCTTTTGCAGTAACTTCTGCATTGTATTTTTGTAAAAATAAAATTTGGATACCGTCAGCTTTGTTGTCACTTTTAATAGCTTTTTCCAGAATGTATTTGTATGTTCATTATCCTAGTGACATTTTGGGAGGAGTAGTGTTGGGGATACTTGTTGGAAAATTGGCTTATGATTTTGGAATTAAGTTGGGCGAAAAAAAGAAAGGAAGTGTAGCAGTATGATAAGAAATATTATAAATGGATTTTGTATGGCTTTAGCAGATAGTGTACCCGGTGTTTCAGGAGGTACGGTAGCCTTCATAATGGGATTTTATGAAAATTTCATAGATGCCCTTAATAATGTTTTCGCAAGAGATAAAAACAATATGAAAAAGTCAGCTATATATTTAGGTAAAATGGGCATAGGCTGGATAATAGGAATTTTAAGCTCAATTCTTTTGCTTTCAGCACTTTTCGAAAAGAATATTTATTTTATGAGTTCATTATTTTTTGGACTTAGTTTAGGAGCAATTCCCTTTATATTGCGTTCACAATGGGAAAACATAAAAGGAAAATATATTAATATTGGTTATACAGTTTTTGGTTTCGTGCTTGTTGCCGGATTGTCAATATTGAGAAATAGCATATCTTCCGGAATTACAATGGATTTTGCAACATTGTCTGTTTTTCAGACAGCATATATTTTTATAGTAGGTATGCTTGCTATTACAGCTATGGTACTTCCGGGAATTTCAGGCTCAACACTTTTGCTTATTTTTGGAGTTTATTTGCCAACTATAAAGGCTGTTCACTCTCTTATGACATTTGATTTATCAGTTCTTATGGGAGTAGTTGCCTTAGGTTTAGGCGTAGTGTTTGGTATGGTTTCTTCTGTAAAACTTATTAGAATTGCCTTTAAAAAGTATACAAGTGAATGTATATATGCAATAGTAGGACTTGTGGCTGGCTCTTTGGTTGCTATAGCTTATGGACCTACAACACTTCAAGACCCACAGCCTTTGTTAGGGATTTCTAATTTTAATGTAGTAGGCTTTGTTACAGGAATAATCGTTTTATTATTATTGGAATTATCACCTAAATTTTGCAGAAAGGAGGTGAAGTAATAAATCCCTTTTTCTCCCTGCAAAGGTTTTATATATTACACAAATACAAATAGAGGACTGCCAAAAGGTAGTCCTCTATTGTTATACTCTATACAATTCATCTACATCAGGTTCATCTAAAGCCTGTTTTTCGCCCTTATTTACAATGTAAAGACCATCATTAGTAAATTTACCAATGACAGTAGCATTAATGCCGTTTTTGGCTAATTCTGCTACTAATTCTTCGCCATTTTCAATAGCAATAACCATTGAGCCACTAGAAATAAGTCTAAGAGGATTTACACCTAATTCACTACAAATCTGTTTAGTGCAATCTAAAACAGGTATTTTGTCAGCATATACTTCTACGCCTAAACCGGAACAAGTAGCAACTTCCCAACAAGCTCCTAATATACCACCCTCTGTTACATCGTGCATAGCATTTGCACCCATTTGTGAGGCAATTTTTCCCTCTTTAACAACTGAAAGTAAATTACTTAAATCTCTAGCCTCTTTTAATGTATCTTCACTTATATTTTTTAATTTCTCAATTTTATCACTTGCAAAAATAGATGTTCCCTCAAGACCGGCATATTTTGTCATTACCAAATCATCCCCTGATTTTGCTCCTGATGAAGCAATAAGTCTTTTGGATTTTCCTATTACAGTACAGCTTAAAACTGGTTTAACAACGGCGTCTGTAATCTCTGTATGGCCACCTAAAACGCACATATTTACCTCTTTTGCCTGAGTATATACATCTGTAATTATTTTCTGTATTTCTTCTTCTGTAATTGTTGGAGGTAAAAGAGCTGTGACCATTATACCAATAGGCTCGCCACCACCGGCAGCAATATCATTGGAATTAATATGTACGGCTAATTTGCCAATATCGGCTACAGCACCGGTTATAGGGTCTGTAGAAAGTAGACAAATATTGTCACCTATAGTAAGGGCTGAACAGTCTTCACCAATAGATGGCTTAACTAAAACTTCTTCTCTGTCAATGCTATATTTATTTATAGGGTCTAATACAATCTTATTTAAAAGGCTGTTAGGTAACTTACCAATCTTCATACAATCACTCCTTGCTAGAATTATAGCATACAAATATCTTGTTCACAATATTTTGTTGAAAACCTAGAGTATTATTGATATAATCAATGTAAATGTTTTTGGGAGGTATAGGTGTATGGATGATATTAAATTAAGAGCAAGAGCAAAAATAAATATTACTCTTGACGCCATTAGAAAAATGGAAAATGGATACCACGAGTTGGAAATGATAATGCAGACTGTAAATCTTTGCGACAATTTGCATATTAAAAAGACAGATACAGGCAAAGTAGAGTTAAAAAGTAATTTAGTTTGGTTGCCTTGTGACAGCAGAAATTTAGTATATAGAGCTGCTGAATATATGCGAGAAACATATAATATTAAAGAGGGTATAGAAATAGAGCTTGTAAAGAATATACCTGTAGCAGCAGGACTTGCCGGTGGCAGTAGTGACTGTGCAGCAACTCTTGTAGGTATCAACAACCTTTTCAGACTTAATGTTTCACAAGAAGAACTTATGAAAATAGGTAAGAGCTTTGGTGCAGATGTACCATATTGTATTTTAAGAGGTACAGCTCTTGCAGAGGGTATAGGAGAAAAGTTGACAGTTCTTCCTAATTTCCCAAACTGCTACGTACTTTTGGCTAAACCTCCAATAAGTGTGTCTACAGCATCTGTTTTTGGGGCATTAGACCTTAAAAAGGTAAATAAGCACCCTGATACAAAAGCTATTATAGACTATATTGAAAAAGGGGATTTACAGGCTGTTTCTGACAATATGGTAAATGTTCTTGAAACAGTAACTTGCGAAAAATATCCGGTAATTGAGCAGATTAAAAAAGCTATGATTGATAATGGTGCTATTGGTTCTATGATGAGTGGTAGTGGACCAACTGTTTTTGGATTTTTCTCTGAATATAAGGAAGGACTTCACGCTCTCAAGTTTATTAAAAATAAATTTAGAACAAAGGAAGTGTATTTGACTACAGTTTTTAATATAAGACAGGGGGAATAGAATGAATGAAATACTTATTTTAACAGCAGTAGTAATTGTTATTTGCATTGTCCTCAATAAAATATCCAACAGACTGGGTATTCCAATGCTTTTAGGCTTTATAGTCCTTGGTATGGTCTTTGGCTCTGACGGTATATTAAAGATACAATTTGACAATTTTGCTTTTGCTGACTATATTTGCTCCACAGCACTTATATTTATAATGTTCTATGGTGGTTTTGGTACTAACTGGAGTGAGGCAAAACCTATAGCTGTTAAGGCTGTTGGTTTGTCTACATTAGGCGTTGTACTTACGGCAGGCTTTGTAGGTCTGTTTTGCCACTATGTGTTTAAAATCAGCTTTTTGGAAAGTATGTTAATAGGCTCACTTCTTGCTTCAACAGATGCTGCTTCCGTATTCTCTATACTTCGTTCAAAACGATTGAATTTGAAGTATAATACGGCATCTATTCTGGAAATAGAAAGTGGTAGTAACGACCCGGCAGCTTATATGCTTACTGTTATTGTTATGACACTTATAAAGGGTCAGGCAAGTGGTGGACAAATAGCCTATATGCTTTTTAGCCAAATTGTGTATGGCGTAGGTATTGGTTTGATTATAGCGTTTATTTCTTCTCAAATACTGAAAAGATTTAAGTTTACTACATCAGGATTTGATACAATTTTTGTAGTTGCTGTAGCTGTATTCTCCTATGCTTTGCCTACATATGTAGGAGGAAATGGCTATTTAAGTGCCTATATTGTGGGTATTATATTGGGTAACTCTAAAATAAGAAACAAGAAGACCCTTGTGCCATTCTTTGACGGCATAAACGGATTAATGCAAATGCTTATTTTCTTCTTGTTAGGTCTTCTTAGTTATCCGTCAAAAATGTTAGATGTATGTGGCATAGCTATTTTAATAGCAATTTTCCTTACTTTTGTAGCCAGACCTTTGGCTGTATTTGCTATTATGACACCTTTCAGAAGCAAAATATCACAGCAATTATTGGTTGCTTGGTCAGGCTTAAGAGGTGCTGCATCTATAGTTTTCTCAGTTATGGCAATAATGAATGTTAAAGCAGAAAATGATATATTCCATATAGTGTTCTTTATAGTTCTGTTTTCAATACTTTTACAAGGCTCACTTTTGCCGGTTGTTGCAAAAAAGCTGAATATGATTGATGACTCCGGAGATGTTATGAAAACCTTCACAGACTATTCAGATGAAGTGCCTATACAGTTTATAAAGTTTACATTAGACGGAAAGCATGGTTGGGTAGGTAAGAATTTAACAGATATTATTCTTCCACCGGATACAATAGTGGTTCTTATTATAAGAGGTGAAAATCAAATAGTTCCAGACGGAAAAACAATGTTAGAAAAGGGTGATACACTTGTTTTATGTGCTAAATCTTCAGGAAATATTGAAGGTGTTCACCTTTCAGAAAAAAGAGTTTCAGGCAGTGATAAATATGTTGGAAAAACACTTTCAGAAATACATAAAGACGATTTGATTATTATGATAAGACGAGGAGATAGAGTGGTTATACCTCAAGGTAAGACTATTGTCAGAGAAAATGATGTTCTTGTAATAAATCATAAGGAATAGATAAAAGGAGAGTAAATTATACTCTCCTTTTATTATACTTGTAACACAAAGGACTGAACCTTGAATAGGCTCAGTCCTTTTTAATATGCTTTACGCTATATTAGAAATCAATAACATTGTTGAAGTCGAATGTAGCAGAATCCTTATTAATATTTGTTAATGTTGCTACAGACTTAATGTTGGCATTTGTAGCATCCACTGTATTAAAAGTGGTAACTATTGCCTGTGGTTTTTCATAAATTTTCTTCATATTAATAGTCCTCCTTTAATCAGTAGATTACTCAGCTGTTACAGTCTGGTTAGAAACTTCATTAATAATGTTTACGCCATCATACTTAACAAAGCCCTTTACGATACAACCTTCAGCTGGCATATTCTTGAAGTAGTTTACAGTGTAAAGGTTGTCGCCTTCTTCACCAGTAACACGATAAACTGTGTCGTTCTTAGTGTTACCTACGAATGTACCGTCAGCATTAAATACTGCAAAACCAATGTAGTCAGCCTTAGCTAATAAAGAATTATTAACTACACCCTTGAATAAGTAGTCACCGTCTTCATCCTTTGTTACAGGAGTCTGGAGAGTGTTAATTGCTACTGTGTCAAGGTCTCTGTTAGTAGTGTAGAAGTTTTCGTTTTGCTTAGCTCTTACTAACCAATTAGCATCTGCAAGAGTAGTACCATCGTTGTTTGCAAGAGAAGTGTCATAACCATGGTAAATACCGTCAGTAACAAGTGTACCACTGTTGTCAGTATAACCGTTTACAATAACCTGAGTAGATGCAAGAGAACAACCACTTGTACCCCAACCTCTACCTAAGTAAGTCTTAGCAGTAAAGCCAGTATCTGTTGTATCATTAATTGTTAAGTTGTTTGCAACCATCTTAGTAGTTACTGTTGAACTAGAGTTAGGAACAAAGAATCTAGCATCGCTGCTTAAACTTAATTCCCAAATACAGTTGTTAAGAGTAACATCACCAGTACCACAAACTACATCCTGGAAACCAGCAATAGTACAGTTATCAAATGTCCAAGTGTTGTTAGCATTTACTTTACCAGTAAAGATTGTATCTCTAGTTGCCCAAATTGTACAGTTAGTTAATTTAACTGTAGCAGCAAGGTTGTCGCCGTAAGCAGAAAGAGCAGTTGCGTTCTGAGCAACACCTAAATCAGCTTCAGCTGTGTTCTTAATCTGAATGTTTTCAAATTCAACGTTTACAGAACCGTTAATTGCAACTGTATCACCGTGGAACTTAGTCTTTTCAGTAGCACCGTTAGGAGCTGTACTGTCGTTACCACTCTGGCTATCGTTGTATGTAATAATTGTATCGGCAGCAGAGTTACCAACAATCTTAATATCCTTAGTAATTGTTACCATTTCTTTGTATGTACCGGCAGCAACATAAATTGTCTGACCAGCAGTAGCATTATCTACAGCATCCTGAACAGAGTCATAAGTAGTAGTTACTGTTGCATTTGGAGTATAACCAACATAAAGGTTATCATTTGACGCATTTGCAGGAAGAGTTGAGTAGTTCTTAGCAGTTGCATCGTTAATTGTAAGAGCAATGTTACCTTCAACAGGAGCGAAAGTTTCTGTTGTAGAAGTATAACCTGCAATAGCTACATTGTATGTATTAAAGCCTAAGTTAGGGAATGTAGCAACACCGTTTTCATCAGTAGTTACAGTGTAGAATACAGGCTTTGCACCAATGTAGTAAGTTAAAGTAACTTTCTTGTTAGCAACAGCAGTACCATTAGCTGTCTTTACAGTAACAGTAGCATCACCAGAAACCTGTGGAAGGTTAAGAGTAGATGTTACAGTACCGTCATCACCAATAGATAAAGTTGATTCATAACGAACACCGTTATCTTCGTAAGATACCTTGTAGCTTGTAGAAGTCTTACCATTGAATTCGATGTTACCGTTTTCATCAGCAGTTACAGTTTGGTCACCAATAGTAACAGTAGCGTTTGCTGGAATAGTAGTAGCAGAGTTACCAAGTGTAAGTTTAGTAGTTACTGTAACAGGAGTAGGTCCTTTCTGGATGTCAACGGCAAGCATAGAGTTGTTTGTACCACCGTTACCAATGTAAGCTACAGTACCAGCTTCAAGGTCAGCATACATTGTCTGACTCTGAGGAACTAAACCAGTAAGGTTTGTATATGTACCAGCAGTTTCGTCATATGAGAAGATAGAGTTCTTAGAACCACCTGATGTATCAGCAGAAACTCTTGTGCTCTTCTTTGCAACTACCTTGAAAGCAAGTCTGAAAGAAGTACCATCAATAACTGTATTTATACCGTTAGTCTTGAAACCCTTTTCGTAAGTTCTACCATTTACTGTAAGAGGCTTACCAGTAATACTTAACTTCTGTGCAGCGTAAACAGCAGCATATTCGTTTTCGAAAACGAGAGCACCGTCAGCATAACCTTCAGAAGGAGCTGTATCAGCCTTTATCTGCCAGTTAGCAGCAACAGTAGTAGTTTCAGTAGAACCTTCAGTAGTTGTCGTTACTGTAGTAGTTTCTGTAGATGCTTCAGTAGTAGTTTCAGTTGAAGCTTCAGTTGTAGTAGTTGTATCGTCACCACCAGCACTGCTAACAGTGAAAGCTACAATACCAAGTCTTGCAGCAGTTGAAGAAGTACCAGCATTTATAACAACATCACAATCAGCATCAGCAGTTACTGTTAAATAAGCAGGAGCTGTCTTGTAAGTTTTGTTTTCTAAAGTAGCAGTAGCAGTAGCTGTACCAGCAGTTAAAGTAACTGTACCAGCCTTACCTGTAGCACCCTTAGAATCAGTGAATACATAGTAAATACCTACTGTATCACCTTTCTTAACACCACTAATTTTGTATACGTCTTTAGCCTTAACACTCTTATTAGATGTTACAGCCTTAGTAAATATAGTACCAGCTAAAGGACCATCTGCAGCAGCTTCTGTTAAATATCCTTTGCTAGTTGCAGTTGAGCTAGTGTAATTTACAAATACAGGAGCACCAGCTGCGAGAGCTGTTAAAGTATTTGCAGCACCTGTTGGAGTAACAACAGTATCTGCTGAAGCGGGAGTTAAGTCGCTACCTGTGTAATCTTCAAATGTTAATGTAGAAGATGACAGATTAAAGTTTGAATCAGCAGCAAATGCCTGTACAGCTGTAAAAGGTAATGTAGTTGACACAGTAGCAACTGTTACACTTGAAAAAGCCATTGCACTTGCAAGAACAGAGCTTACTGCTCTTTTAAAGGTTTTGTTCATTTTTGTTTCCTCCTTTTATTTCGTTTGAAAAATGTTTCGCCATTTTTTATGGCTTGTGACACCTGCCTTTTTAGTTATAAAAAAACTTACCCTTCGAAAGGTAGGTGGCTTGTGCAAATACACAAATTAAAATTAAAAACAATATATAATATGGGTATTTGTACCAACTTGAAATTATTATACAATATATTTTGTGGAATATCAATAGTCAAATAAGCAAAAATGAAAATTAATTTGTAAATAATTTTTTACTTAATAAAACATAATACTATATTGTTTGAATAATTTAAACAATATTCTTAGATTTTTGCAGGAAAAATAAAAGAGACTGTACACAAATTAATGTAATAAACATCAATTTTGTACAATCTCTATAAAATGAACCGAAAGATAAATCCGATGGCTTGCAAGCAAGCCACAAATTAATGCAGTTAATTTGTTCTGAACAATTGTATATTATTTATTGTAACCGGTTACGCCATTAGCAAGCATCCATTCCATTTTACAATCCATAAGGTACTGCAAAGTTTCGTTTTTAGCGTTGTTATGGGACTGCATATAGAGTTCCTGTGCCTCTTTTAAATCGTTGTAAGTTAAATAAGGATAATCTACCATTGTGTTTGTGTCTGCAAGGTAGTAAAGGGCATAGTTAAGGTTATTGTTGGCAAGAACCCATTGGTCTTTAGTATCTTCAACACCCTTTAACATTCTGTCGGCCATTTCTTTGTAACGGTCTTCTTTTGTTATGTTGTAAAGTCTGTAAAGGTAGTTCATTTCAGCAAGCTGATGATTAAGTGAAACATGAGTTTTAGTGTGTTCGTACTTGTAACCATAATCCTCAACTAAAAGACCGCCATTTGTAGTTACATAGCTGTTCTTTTCTGCATGTTCAAGGAAAAATTCTGCATACTTGCAAGCAGCCATTAAAAACTGAGTATTGTTGTATCTCTTGTAAGCATCTATAAGGTTGCAACCAAAGTCAGTATTAAATCTTGTGTCGTAGAAACCGGCAGCAATATTAAAGTCAGTAGCTAACCAACCAGACTTAGGACCTGTTGGCCAATAGCCGTCAGTATTTTGGTTTTCCATACAAGTGTAAGTAAATACATAGCCTAACTCAAAAGGAGCAGGGAAAGAACCATATTTTGTAAATGATGCACCACTATAGTCAGATGGCTGTCTGTAGAGCATTGTAGGAGAATATGGTGTATAATTACTTGGTGTAGGGAAATAATAACCGTCCCAAGAGAATCGTCTGTTAACACCTAAATCCTGCTTTAAAGTATTAAAGTGGTTGATGTTTGACCAATCTGCAAGTTTGTTTGCTGACTGAAGCATCCAAATTTCGCCTATTGTTTCTGTGTTGCGAGGGAATGACCACTTAAGAGTGTAAGTTCCGTCGCCTTTTTCAATTTCAATCTTCTGTTCTAATTCTGGACGCATTTCCAAAGTGTTGTTTTCAAAGCTGTTTGTGTAAACACCTGGTACACTGAAAATATAAGAACCCTTGTCTGTATCTATAAACATTGTCTGCTTAGCTGTGTTTACAAGATTTTCAGACATATACCATTCGTTAGTTTCAGGAGATACATATCTAATCTGCATAGTATTGCCCTCAATGGTAATACTATCTTCTAATCTGGCATCATCATTTGTGTTAAAGGTAAATCTCTTTATTGTAAATTTATCTCCACTGTCAAATGTAAATGTTTTTGCCTTTTCAGTGTAGTCAGCATCACTATGGAGAGTAGTTTCACTGATTACAGGGCTTGTTTTGGCTGTCCACTTGTCTTTGTAAGTTTTTGCAACTACTTTGTAGGCTGCAAGGTCCTTACCGGTAAGAGGCTGACCCTGTGCATCTGTAGGATTTTCTGAAAATTCCTCTAATGCTATTGTTGTAAGCTGACCAGAGCCTTCAATGTTGCTTGAAGTAGTGTCTTCAGATTTTTCCTTAGTAGTAGTTTCAGTTTCTTCGTCTGTAACTTCCTCAGTAGTTTCTTCTGTAGTAGTTTCAGTGGTTTCCTCAGTAGTTGTAGTAGTGATTTTTGTTACTTTTTTAGGGTCGGGATTTTTAACCGTTGCTGCGTTTACGGCAATAGAGGCAAGAGTAGATATTGCCAATACTGCTAAACAAATTCTTACTTTTTTTAACATTATTTTTGCTCCTTATGAAATTAACCATATTCCAAAAAAATGAGCCTATATATAGTATAATCAAAAAAATTGTCTAATATCTATACTTTGGCTTGGAAATTACGGAATATGTGGAATTTATTATAATTTTTCTTAATTGATATATGTACATCAGCAAATTACATTATATCAAAAAAAGGAAAATATTATATTACAATATCATTAAAATTGGTATTTGGTAAAAATTGTAAAAAAATAAAACTCACAGAAAATTCGGGGGGAATTCCGTGAGTTTTGGGGGATAGGTACGTTTCACATACCTAATTTAATAGTGAATCGGAAAGATAAATCCGATGGCTTGCTTGCAAGCCACAAATAACGAAGTTATTTGTTCTGATAGTGAATCGGAAAGATAAATCCGATGGCTTGTTTGCAAGCCACAAATAACGAAGTTATTTGTTCTGATAGTGAATCGGAAAGATAAATCCGATGGCTTGTTTGCAAGCCACAAATAACGAAGTTATTTGTTCTGAACCTGTAAAGCGGGAATCAATACAGATTATAAAAGTGCATATCTGGGAAAATAGCACTTTATATACCGTTTGAAAAATTATATAACGTTAAATTGGGGGGATAACATTAATACATAGGGGATTTCAAACGGACTCTAAAAAATTCGAGGAATCGAATTCTTAGGGGTATAATAGTACAAAAAAAGCGTCAGAAATAAAGTCAATCTTGACGCGAATATATATGTGAAAATAGTAATCATTATAAATTAAAATATAAAAAATTAAAATAAAAACATACAATCGCAACCGGGCTGTCATAGCTATTAGCCTTAGACCCCATAGCTTTGCGTCCTTATTTTTCAATAAGTTTGCCAAATATTCTATTACTTTTTCTGTACATTTAATTTACCATTTTTCACATTAAAAGTCAATTATTGGTATTGAGAAATATTACACAAAAATTGTTAACAAAAAAAGAATTATTTATGTCTTGACATAATATTTCATCAAAATATGGTAATAAATTTAAGTTTTAAAATAAAGCCTAGAAATATTACTACTTTCTAGGCTTTAAAGATAAATACGATAGCTTGCTTGTCAAGGCACAAATTATCTTTTAAGTTCAAAGTTTATAAGTTTATCTAAAAATTCTCCAAATGAAAAATCAAGATTTTTAGTTGCCTTAGGAATAAGGCTGTGAGAAGTAAGACCGGGAAGGGTATTAACTTCTATTACATATATTTGTTCTTCCTGAACTATCATATCTACACAGGCATAGCCTTTGCACTGGAGAACATTAAATGTTTTAACAGCTATAGACTTAATCATATCCTGCATAAAGTCTGGAAGACTTGTAATGTCAGAAGAATATTCGTCAATATGGTATTTGTCATCATATACGAATACACTGCCGGCCTTTTTAACGTCCAATACAGCCATAGCTTCCGGACCGTTTTCACCCTGTAATACACAGCAGTTAATTTCCTTACCGTCAATGAATTTTTCTATTAAAACATCATCATCGTAAGTTTCTATAATGTTTTTTATGCCGTAGTGAATGTCTTCCATATTTCTGGCAACAATAACACCAATACTTGAGCCACCTCTGTTAGGCTTTATAATGAGAGGAAATCCCATTAATTTAATGCTTTCTTCGTACTGAGAAAAGTCTACTCCTCGCATAACAAAAACGTGGTCAGGAACTTGAATGTGGTTTGCTTTCATAACGGTTTTAGCCATAGCTTTGTTCATACAAATAGCACTTGAAAGAACTTTACTGCCTATGTAAGGAATGTTTAAACAGTGGAGGAAACCTTGTATAGAACCGTTTTCTCCGTTTCCACCGTGTAAGGCACTAAGTACAATTTGGGGTGGATTGGAAATAATGTTTTTTGCCCATTCAGTGTTGCCATCAGCAGGCAAATGATAAACAGTAATTTCGTACTTATTTTCGTCTAAATTGGCTAAAAGGTTTTCGCAAGATTTTTTGGAAACTTCTCTTTCTATTGATGTACCACCAACTAATACACCTAACTTTATTTTATCCATTTTTTCATATCCCCTTTTTGTAAAGATTAACCTATATCTATGCTTCTCAATTTCTCTGCACTATCTTCAGGTAAAACGCTATTTATGTAGCAACCTGTACTAAATTCAAAACCTGCCATATATCCTATTCTAGGAATAATTTGGGCGTAGAAGTGGAAATATTTATTGTGTTCTCCACCAGACGGTGCAGAGTAAAGACAGACGTTGTAACTTATGCCCTCTAAGAGGGTTACAAGCCTTTTAACAGCATTTCTCAATATTGTGCCAAAGTTGGCAAGCTCACTTTCAGTAAATTCTGATAATGAACTGATGTGTTTTTTAGGTAATATATCCATACCGTACGCAAATTTGCCGTCAGCAGGAATGTAGCATATAAAATCATCATTTTCTTCAACAATTCTGTCGCCAAAATCCAAATTGCAGAAGTAACATTTTCTATTCTGACATTCGTAGTAGTTCTTTAAAACACCTAACATATGCTCCATTTTTAACGGAACGACACAAAGAGAAGTAATCTGCCAGTGGGAATGAGATTGGCTTGCACCGGCGTCTTTTCCTTGGTTTTTAAATATCTGAACATACTTACTTCTAGGGTCTTCTTCTAATTGACGGTATCTTTTCTGCATTGTTTTCATAAGATTGAACATATGATTGTCACTAAAATGAGACATAGGTTCATTGTGGTTTGCTGTGTCAATAAGAACATCGTGAACGCCAAAAAATTCATCGTCTGCATCTATAAAGGGATATTTATTTGGCACAATTCTTATGGAATTATCCTCTGTGGCGTATATTACACCCGGTGTCATATATTCATTTCTAAGACAGAATGGACAGTATTGCTCTGGAACAGTTTTAACGTCTTGCTTTTTAAAGCTATGGGGACGTTTTGCTCTGTCTGTTGCATAAAATACATATTCTCCTGTCAGAAAGCAACGTTTCATCATAGGGTTGTTCACCTCTTAAATTATTTCATAGTCCATTGGTACATATTGCCATAAACATTTCCGTCTGATGGAGTTTTAAGCCCTGTTACGTTGTTTGTTACAAGAGCTTCACTTCTAAAGCATATACCTAAAAGAGGGAGCTGTGATGAGCAATATTTATTTAATTCGTTTATAGCTGTTTTGTAACTGTCAATATCGGCAGAACTTGATGCAATACCAATAAGCCTGTCCATATTTGCATCGGCATAGCCAAAGTAGTTTGAACCATTATTTTCAGGTGTTGAACTGCTCATTAAAAGAGAAGTCAAGTCCATATTTCCACTTAATTCAACACCACCAATAAATGTGTCGTATTCGCCGTCAGCTATTCTTTGGGCATAGGTATCAAAAGGCACAGCTTCCACCCTTGTATTAAGACCGTTGGCATTAAATTTTTTGCTTATAATATTGGCAGTTTTCTTTCTTTCTGCATTATCATCGTTTACAAGTATAGTAAATGCAAAATCAGACTTTGTCAACCCACAGGCAAGAATTAAGGTGTTTGCTGTAGTTTCGTTGTAGTCATAGGAATCCACACCTATACCTGATACACAGCTGTTAGAAGGATTAATTGGGGTAATACTCTTTACAGCCCTGTTAATATATACGTTGTTTACTATTTCATTTGTAGGCATTAAATGTGCCAAAGCCTGACGAGCATTTATATCTGCAAATATATTTTTCTTTAAATTAAGACCTAAAAATTCAAATTTATTTGTAGAATAAACTGCTGCATTTGATGCCATATCAGATGATAACTTGCCAAGTTTGGAAGTATCTACAGTCAAAGCATCTATAACATTGTGTTCAAGAGCGTTTAATGATGTTTCTTCATCATCAGAAATAATAACATTTACCTTTGGAATAAGTGGAGAAGTATTAAAGTTTTTAGATGCGACTAAGTTCATTTCCTTTACAAGAGTGTAGTCGCTGAATTTATAAAGTCCGTTTCCAACAGGTTTCATACTGCTACCTGTACCGGAACCATAATAATGCTCAGAAACAATAGGAAAACAAAGGCTGTAAACAACAGCACCTACAGGCTGTGAATAAGTAATTGTAGCTGTAAGATTATCCTTGGCATAGCAACTTTTTACGTTTTTAACGTTGCTTTTGTAAATTACATTATCTCCTGCTTTCTGTAAAAATTTTACAGAATATACAATATCACTGGCAGTAATGGGATTTCCATCGTCCCATTTTAATCCTGAACGGAGCTTTATATTTACTGTATTGCCATTGTTTTCAACACTGTAACTTTCAGCCAAATTAGGCTGAATTTCATTGTTTTGATTTTGTACAAATAATGGCTCAAATAAAAGCCTTAATACTTTATCAACGGAAACGTCAGTATTCTCCAAAGGGTTAAGGGTTTCAGGCTTACCCATTGAAAGTCTCAAAGTATCACTTTTGGTTGTTACTGCTGAGGGGCCTTGTAAGGCTTGGTTCTTTTTCGTAACCACTTCATCTGTTTGCGTTCTCTGGCAACCCGCCAACGCAAAAATAAGTAAAGCACACATAATAATTTTAATCCATTTAAACAAACCAACCGACCCCCAACATAAAAGAATAGACTTTCTCATAGGCTTTAACTTTTTTTACATAATTTGCTGTTTCACCATAGGGAATATAATGGAGATATTCTCCGTCACGACTGTATTTTGTATCTCCTAACCATTTGGAAACTGTGCCACTTCCGGCATTATAGGCAGCAGCAATAAGTTCGACATTTTCTCCAAATTGGTTGCCTAAGAAATTGAGAACCCAACAACCTATTTGAATATTTGTTTCAGGCTCTTGAATAGTATCGTAACTAAAATCCTCAATAGGTATTTTTTCAACAGCCCAATCCACAGTTGCCGGCATAAGTTGCATTAACCCCATAGCACCTTTATGGGAAGTAACCTCTGGCTTAAAGTTACTTTCCGTTTTTATAATGGCACAGACGAAAGCTGGGTCTAAATCATATTTTTGACTGTACTTTTCTATAGTGTCAATATATTTAATGGGGAATACAATACAAATGGTGCAATAAAGTGCAAAAAGGCAAATTGCTATAAATATGCAAAAGCCTATTAACCAACGTATAAATTTAAACATTGAGTAAACCCTCTTTTTTCATATAATTATAAATTTCTTTTTCTAATTTTTCAAAATCGTTTTGGCTGTGGTCAATTATTAAATCAGCTTTTTTCTCCAACACTTCAGCAGGAGTTTGCTTGCTAAATCGACTTAATACCTCCTGACGGCTTATGCCATCCCTGTTCATTATTCTTTCAATTCGAACTTCTGTATCAGCTGTAACTACCCATACCTTATCAGCAATAGCATCAAGACCGGCTTCAATTAGAAGTGGAGCATCAATTACGACACATTTGCAACTGGCCTTTGCAATTTCGTCTTTTACTCTTTGAGTAATTTTGCTGTGGGTAATTTTATTTAAAATACTTAACTTTTGGCTGTCATTAAATACTATATTGCCAAGGGCTTTACGGTTTATGGTATTGTCACTGTTTAATATATCTTTTCCAAAGGCTGAAACTATTTCATCGTAGGCACAACCACCTACAGCCATATTTTCGTGAGCAATTTTGTCACAATCCAGTATTAAAGCACCGTATTTTCCCATAACTTTGGCTACAGAGCTTTTGCCGGTGCCACTATTTCCTGTCAATCCAATAACTGTCATTTTACTTTACCTCGTACCAGTTGTTGCCACTATGCACTTCTGCAATAAGGGGAACACTTAACTTAACGGCATTTTCCATTTCTTCTTGTAAAAGACGTTCAACCTGTTCTTGTTCGTCTTTGTATGTTTCAATTAAAAGTTCATCGTGTACCTGAAGTACAAGACGAGATTTAAGACCTAAGGCTTTTAATCTTTCCCATACCTTGACCATAGCTATTTTAATAATATCGGCAGCAGAACCTTGAACAGGCATATTCATAGCAACTCTTTCACCAAAAGAACGTTGCATAAAGTTGTTTGCTGTAATTTCAGGAATGTATCTTCTTCTGTTAAATATTGTTGTAGCATAACCGGTTTCTCTGGCAGTTTCTACACAGTTATCCACAAACTCTTTTACTTTTGGATATTTGGCAAAATAACCGGCAATATATTTGTCAGCTTCTTTTTTAGTTATACCTATGTCCTGACTAAGGCTGTAAGAACCAATACCGTATATAATACCGAAGTTTACTGCCTTTGCATTACTTCTCTGTAAAGGTGTTACATCATCAAATGGCACACCAAATACCTGAGATGCTGTAAGTCTGTGAATATCCTGATTTTCCTTGAAGGCATTTATGAGAACTTCATCTCCTGACATAGCTGCCATTACTCTTAATTCAATCTGTGAGTAATCGGCATCAACATATACACAATCCTTTTGAGGTATAAATACTTTTCTAAGTTCTCTGCCTAATTCGATTTTAACAGGAATGTTCTGTAAATTAGGTTCAGTTGAGCTTATTCTGCCTGTTGTAGTAATTGTCTGATTAAATGTAGAATGTATTTTTCCGTCATCAGATATTACAGCCAAAAGACCGTCAGCATAAGTTGATTTTAATTTGCTGTATGTTCTGTATTCTAAAACTTTTCTTACTATTTCGTCTTCGTCTTTTAATTTTTCTAAAATGTCGGCAGAAGTAGACCAACCAGTTTTAGTTTTTTTACCACCCTTTAAGCCAAGTTTTTCAAATAAAATGTGGCTTAACTGCTTTGGAGAATTTATGTTGAATTCTTCTCCTGCAAGCCAGTAAATATCTTTTGTAAGAGTATCTAACTGTTTTTCAAGTTTTTCCTTATATTCTGTAAGAGCTTCTCTGTTTACAGCCATACCTGCATCTTCCATATCGGCAAGTACATAGGCTAAAGGAAGTTCAATGTTGTAATACAATTCCTTTTGTCCGTTTTCTTCAAGCTGTTGGCACATAGGCTTGTATGCTCTTAAAAGTATGTCACTATATTGACCACAGAATTGAGTCAACTGTTCAGCATCTAAATCGGCAATAGATTTTCTGCTTTTCCCTTTGCCTAAAATTTCTTCATCAGTAGGATAGCTTTCTCCTAAAAAGTCTTCGCCTATTTCACAATAGTCATAGTTATCTCTGCTAGAGTTTAATATATAGCCGGCAAGCATAGAATCAAAAGTAATTCCCTTAACTTCTATACCGAACTTTTTAAGATATACAACGATTTCTTTGACATCGTGAGTTATTTTAGGGCTGTCAGACTCTAAAAATGACTTTATAACTGCCTCAATGTTAGGCAATTTGATTACATAAGCCTTTTGAGGTGTGTCAGTTACACTAAAGGCTGTTATATTACCGTTTTCAATAAACAATTTAAATGCACAAGGTTCAAAAGGATTAAGGTTTGTTAAAACATCTTCTGCCTCCGGAACAGTTGTTACAAGTTTAAAATCTCCTGAATTTTGCTGTGCAACGGCTGTAGTATCAAATCTCTTTAACATAGATTTAAATTCATACTGCTTAAAAAGACCATAGGCATTTTCGTTGTACATATCGTGTACCTTTAATTCATCAATGGCAACTTCGTAAGGTACATCAGTTTTAATAGTAACAAGAGTTTTGCTCAATAATGCCTGTTCCTTGTATGTTACAAGGTTTTCACTAGCTCTTTTAGGCTTTACTTCGCTGGCATTTTCAATGGCATTTTCAACAGTTTTGTACTGCTGTATAATTTTAGATGCTGTTTTTTCGCCTATAGACGGTACACCAGGGACATTGTCGCTGGTATCTCCCATAAGGGCTTTTACTTCAATAAATTCCTTTGGAGTAACACCGTAGGCTGACATTACATCAGCTGTGTTGTAGCTTTCAATAGTTGTTGAACCACCTTTAGTTTTAGGAATTTTAATAGTGATTGTATCAGATGCAATCTGTAATAAATCCCTATCTCCACTAACAATAATAGGGGCAAGTCCAATGGCATCGGCTCTTGTAGCAAGTGTGCCTAAAAGGTCATCGGCTTCATAACCACCTAATTCACAGGTAGTAATGTTCATAGCCTGTAATACTTTTTTGAGTAAAGGCATTTGAGGTCTTAATTCTTCTGGCATACCTTTTCTAGTACCCTTGTATTCGCCAAACATTTTGTGTCTGAATGTAGGTTGATGTACATCAAAGCATACAGCACAGTATTCAGGCTGAATTTCATCAAAAAGTCTGAAAAATATGTTTAAAAATCCAAATACACCGTTTGTGTATTCCCCGTCTTTGTTTGTTAAAAGAGGCATAGCATAAAATCCTCTGTTTATTAAACTGTTGCCGTCTACAAGCATTATTTTGTCTGCCATAATTTTGTCCTCTCGCTGTTTATTCTAAGTAATATAAAACAATGTTTCTATACAATATCAATTTTATACTTTTTGGAACTGCGTTCCAAATACAACTTGTAAACAAGTTGCGTTTTTACTGCGTAAAAAAAGTATAAAAACTTCGGCTGACGCCTCAGTAATCTATTTCGAGAAATCACAAGCGAGCTTGCATTTCCCTTCAATAGATTACATTATACATTGAAATTGACACAAATAAAAGGGGTTTAATTAAAAAAATTATTAAAAAACTCTTGACAATATATGAGTTTTACAGTATAATTTTCACTGTTGTTGCTTATGACAATATGCCCAGATAGCTCAGTCGGTAGAGCAGAGGACTGAAAATCCTCGTGTCGGCGGTTCGATTCCGTCTCTGGGCATCTTTTTTTATATTTCTTTTGGAAATAATATAAAGATTTCTTTTTTATTGTTTGTGTTTTGTTTGTTGATATTTGCGAGTACAGAGGTTACAGCCTTTGCACTCGCATTTGTCATTTTTACGGTCTTTTACAAATATCACTATGCTCAATATCAATATTATAACTATTGCAATAAATCCAATAATAATCATATTATCACCCATATATCATATGTAGAAAATTTAATAGATATTATGAAAATCTATTGATACTAAAAAAGGCTGTCAAACCGACAGCCTTAATTACTTTTATCCTTGTATGTTGTTTTTATCTTTTACATGTTTTCTAAGTACCCTATTAATGTATTGACTAAATGACCTGTCATCTTCTTCAGCAAGTCTTTTTACTTCCTCTACTACATCTCCGTCAAGGGTGATACTAACTTTTTCCTTTAATGGTCGCATTAAATCACTCTCCTTAAGAAATAATATTAACATTAAGTGAGGAATTATGTTGAAAAGTAGGATAAAATATGTTAAATTATCCTTAAGAGAGATATTATATCATTATGAAATAGCAAATTAAAATTTGGAGATAGTGCGATGAAAATTTGAATTAAAATAAGGTATCCAAATGGACACCTTATTTCCTCAATTTATCTACTAACTGTGAAACTAATTCTATTTCTTCATCAGTAAGACCTGTAACGTCAATACTTCTCCTTTCTGTTAGCCCCAAAAGGTAGTCTGTGGAAACGTGAAAAATTCTAGCTAATTTAATCAATGTTTCGAAAGATGGATAACGGCTACCAGACTCATAGGAAGATACAGCACTAATAGCTAAACCTATTCTAGCTGCCAACTGCTTTTGAGTTAATTTCTTTTCAATTCTAAGGGAATATAATTTTTCTCCCATATTCACCAACTGTACCACCTACTTTCACAAATAGTGTACTAACAAGCATTTCCATTATGGTGTAATTTATTTCTGTATAACAGAAAATTTGTATTGAAATAACCTATATGTAATGATATAATTCATACATAGATTTAAAGTATTTAAAACGAGGGGTATTTATGGAAGATAATACTAAAAAAATGTTTAAACTAGCATTACTTATGCTGGTATTGCTTATGATTTCAAAGGCTTGTTCCATTAACCATGCCGGAGCATTAGACGATGCTTTTATTAATTATAGCAGTCAAAAAAATATTGAAAATACTGACAATTAAAAAACAACAAAAGATGAGAAAAGTCTATAGTTTACTTTTTTGACACTCCCATTATTTTGTAGTATAATGCTATAGAAAATTACAAAAAATGGAGGTTGTATTATGTCAACGAAAAAATTATGTGCTATGGGTTTATTAGTTGCTTTAACTTGTGTTGCAACCATGATTATCCAAATTCCAATCCCAGCAACTCAGGGCTATGTAAATATTGGCGATTCTATCGTTCTTATTTCAGCTATTTTCTTTGGTCCTCAGGTTGGTTTTGTAGCTGGTGGTTTAGGTTCTGGTCTTGCAGACTTATTAAGTGGTTATCCACAGTGGGCAATAGCTACATTTATTATTAAGGGTATTGAAGGTCTTGTTGCCGGTATGATTGCTCATAAGTATAGTGTAAACAAAAACTTTGTTAATGTATACACAATTCTTGCATCTGTAGTAGCTATGGTTATTATGGTTGTAGGTTATTTCCTTGGTGGCTCAGTTCTTGAGGGTGTTTCTGCTTCTATTGGTTCTGTTCCATCTAATGCTATGCAGGCTGTTGCAAGTCTTATTATTTTCTTCGTTCTTGGCTTTGCACTTTACAAGGCTAAGATTTACAAGTATTTTGATTAATTTTTATAATTAGGAGATGTTGAAATGGATTCAAGATTTGAAGTTTTAGCTAAAAATTTAGTAAACTATAGTTGTAGAGTACAAAAGGGCGAAAAAGTGCTTATTGGTTGCAATGGTACTTCTGCTTTCCCTCTTGTAAAGGCTATTATAAGAGAAGTTTATGCTGTTGGTGGCTACCCTTACGTAGATATTCATTCCAATGTTATTGAAAGAGAGCTTTTAATGGGTGCAAGCAAGGAACAGTATGAACCTCTTGCTGAAATTGATGCTAAGAGAATGGATATGATGGACGCCTACATTGGTATAGGTTGCAATGATAATACTTCAGAAATGGCTGATGTTCCTAGCGACAAACTTGCTGTATTTTCAAAGTATTATTCAAATCCGGTACATATGGATGTACGCTTAAAGAAAAAGTGGGTTGTTTTAAGATACCCTAACAACTCTTTAGCACAGGCATTTGGTTCAAGTCTTGATGCCTTTGAGGATTTCTATTTCAAGGTTTGTAACCTTGATTACAGCAAAATGAGTAAGGCTATGGATAACCTTGTAGAACTTATGAACAAGACAGACAAGGTAAGACTTGTAGCTAAGGATACTGATATTTCATTTAGCATTAAGGATATTCCAGCTATTAAGTGTGCCGGCGAAATGAATATTCCTGACGGTGAAGTTTATACTGCACCTGTTAGAAATTCTATTAATGGTAAAATTACTTACAACACACCTTCTGAGTATGACGGTTTTACTTTTGAACACGTTAGTCTTGAATTTAAAGACGGTAAAATTGTAAATGCTACAGCAAATGACAATAAGAAAGTAAACGAAGTTTTCGATACTGATGACGGTGCTAGATATGTAGGCGAATTTGCTATTGGCGTAAATCCATTTGTTACAAAGCCTATGAAGAACATTCTTTTTGATGAAAAGATAAGTGGTAGTATACACTTTACTCCTGGTAATGCCTATGATGATGCCGACAATGGCAACAGAAGTGCTATTCATTGGGACTTAGTATTAATAATGACACCGGAATATGGTGGTGGCGAAATCTACTTTGACGATGTACTTATTCGTAAAGACGGTAGATTTGTTATTAAGGAATTAGAATGTTTAAATCCTGAAAATCTTATGTAATATACTGTATTACCTAAATACTGCATTACAACGACTGTAATGCAGTATTTTTTTGTCTAAAAATCATCTTAAAGGGCTAAAATTTCTCTTGTTTTCTAAAAATATCCTAAAAAATTTTACAATTTGTTTTACATTAAAAGCTATATTATATTTCCACAATATGGTAGAATATATATAGGGAATAGTATATATTATGGCAACAAATGGAGGGATTACTATGAAAAGGACTAGGATTATATTTGGGTTAATTTTTAGTTTGTTTTGTATTTTTGCTTGTTTGGGTGTGTCAGCTTTTGCTACTGACTACGAAGCACCACCACAGGCGTCAGACGGTTATTATGAGCTGGATAGTTACGAGGACCTTGTGTGGTTTCAGCAGTATATAGACGAAGGAAATTTAGATATAAATGCCAGACTTACAGCAGATATATACCATTATATGTATGTGTTAGATAGTAATGGCAACCTTAATAGATACGATGTTCCAAACTGGAAGCCTATAGGCAGAGATAAAATAGCCACAAGAAATCAACTTTTTAATGGTACTCTTGACGGAGCAGGTCATACTATAAGTGGTTTGTGTGTATATTATGAAGATGAATTTGAGGAATATTGTGGTCTTTTTGCTGCTACAAAGGAAAAATCTGTAATAAAAAATCTTAATATAGTTGATAGCTTTTTTGGTGGAGAATACTGTTCGTCTGTAGGTAGTTTTGTTGGTTATTGCGAAGGGCGTATAGAAAATTGCTATAGCAGTGCCACACTATATGGAGATGATTGTGCCGGTATTGCAGCAGGTGCTAGAGGCAGTATGTATGAAAATGGAAACCACGCATATATTGAAAATTGTTTTTTCAATGGTAAAATAAAAGGTTTCTTTGCAAAAAATATTGATGCAATAACTAATAAGGGTCATGTTGGAGTTATTGTAAAAAACAATTACTATAACGAAAATTGTGGTGCTGATGATACCCAGTCAACAGCTGTTACAGATGCCCAGATAGCAAGTGGCGAGGTAGCACATCTACTCAATGGCGACCAAAGTGTTATAAATTGGTATCAGAATATTGATAAGGGCGAAAGGGATAACTTGCCTGTGCTTAATCCAGAACACTATAGAGTATATAAGAGTGGAAATACATATACAAATGATGAAAGTAAACATTCTCATTTATATATAAATGGATTTTGCGTGGTTTGTAATGAAATAGAAGAACCAAAACTTGTAGATGAATATTATGAAATAGGCAATTACGGAAATTTAGTGTGGTTACAGCAGTATATTGACGCAGGAAATGTAAATATAAATGCTAGACTTACAGCAAATATAGTTGCCAATGAAAATTTGTTAGACAGTAATGGTGATGTACAAGGCAAACCCAAGTATACTTGGACTTCAATAGGAAGAAGCTATAAATTTAATGGTATATTCGATGGAGCAGGTTACAGCATAAGTGGGTTATATACCTATGATACACAAAATTACTGTGGTCTTTTTGCAAGATTAAATGGCACAATAAAAAATTTATCTATAGTCGATAGTTATTTTGAAAGCAATAGATGTTATTATGTCTCTACTTTTGCAGGTATAACCTATGGCGATATAGAAAATTGCTACAGCAGTGCAACAGTATCCGGAAGATCTATGTGTGGTGGAATTGCAGGTGTAACAGATAGGAAAATATCTAATTGCTTATTTAATGGTAAAATAACAACAGAAGATTTACCTAATGCAATATGTTATGGTGATGAAAATACAAATTGTTACTACAATGAAAATTGTGGTGGCTTGTCAAGTAGAGCCACATCAGTTACAGATGACCAGTTGGCAAGTGGCGAAGTAGCATACCTCCTTAATGGGGATTATAGTGTTATTAATTGGTATCAAAATGTGGATAAAGGAGAAAAGGATAAATTGCCAACCCTTAATTCAGAACACTATAAAGTTTATAAAGGGGAAAGTCAATATACAAATGATATAGATAAGCATATTCATATGTATGCTAATGGCGTATGTAATGTGTGTAATAAGGTTTGTATTCACGAGAAATACGAAAATGGTATTTGTGTTGAATGTAATAGCATAGAAGAACCACAACTTGTAGACAATTATTATGAAATAAGCAGTTATGGTAATTTAATATGGTTCCAGCAGTATGTAGACGCAGGTAATGTAAATATAAATGCTAGACTTACAACAAATATAGTGGCTAATGAAAACCTATTAGACAGCAGTGGTAATGTACAGGGTACACCAAAGTATAATTGGGTACCAATAGGAATGGTGTATTCAAAGGGGAGTGATAGCTATAATGGTGTATTTGACGGAGCAGGTTATAGTATAAGTGGATTGTATGCCAATGGTACAGGAGAGAGCTGGGGATTTTTTAGCCAAGTGTATAAGTGTACAATAAAAAATCTCTCTATAGTAGACAGTTATTTTGGAGAAAGTAGTTGTTACTATGTAGGTTCATTTGTTGGTAATGGTAGTGGTAATATAGAAAATTGTTATAGCAATGCCACAATAGTTGGATTGTATTACTGTGGTGGTATTGTTGGAGAAACATATTGTACAATATCTAACTGTTTATACAATGGTAAAATAACAGCAAAAGGTAGCTCCAATGCAATAGCTAGTGATACATATAATTATGGAACAATAACAAATTGCTATTACAATGAGAACTGTGGACTTTCTTCATCAAGAGCCACAGCAGTTACAGATGACCAGTTATCAAGTGGGGAAGTGGCATATCTCCTTAACAGTGACAAAAGTGCTATTAACTGGTATCAGAATGTAGACAGGGGCGAAAAGGACAATGTACCGACACTTAACTCAGAGCATTACACAGTATATAAGAAAAATAATGGCTACACTAACATATTGTTAGGAGATGTAAATGATGACGGCAAAGTAGACAGAAAAGATGCTGTTCTTATATTGAAAAATATATCTGGAGTAGCATTGGATAAGTTTTCAACTGAAAATGCTGACTACAATGGGGACGGTGCTATAAATTCCCTTGATGTCATTGCAATAATGAAAAATTTATAAAAATAAAGGAGGCAAAAATATGGGAAAATTAAAAACTTTAACGGCTTTTTTAGTAGGAATTGTATTAGTAACAGTTGGTTTTGCTTTAAATACTTTTTCAGCAACAACGCCACCACAGGCATCAGACGGTTACTATGAACTAGACAGTTATGAGGACCTTGTGTGGTTTCAGCAGTATATTGATGCAGGAAATGTAAATATAAATGCTAGACTTACAGCAAATATAGTTGCCAATGAAAATTTGCTTAATGATAATGGAAGTTTAAATGGAACACCAAGCAATACATGGACACCTATAGGAAGAAATTTTACATTAGCTGCTAAAAGTTACAATGGTACCCTTGACGGTGCCGGACATAGTATAACAGGATTATTTTTTTATGACACTAAAGGTGCTGGATACTATGGATTGTTTGCTAAAATGGGTAGAGGTACAGTTAAAAACCTTGCTATAGTAGATAGTTTTTTTGGAGGAGTTAACAAATCTAATTATGTAGGTACATTTGTTGGAGAGGGCTACGCTGTTAATTTAGAAAATTGCTACAGTAATGCCATAATATATGCAAGTGATTATTATGGTGGTATAGTGGGAAAAACCAGTGTAGCTAATATTAGAAATTGTTTGTATGCTGGTACATTCCGTATACTGGGTAGCTCTATTTATGCTGACCCTATAGTTAAGAAGAATAGCACAGACAACAGTATTAGAGTGTATAATTGCTATTATAAAGGAGACTGTGGACTTACTTCTTCTACAGTTGCAACAGCTGTTACAACTAATGGATTGGCAAGTGGACAAGTGACATATCTCCTTAATAGAAATCAGAGTTCTGATGTTTGGCGTCAGAATATAGATATAGGCGAAAAGGACAGTAATCCCACTCTTGATTCAAGTCATCACATTGTTTTTTACTATAACAATACATATACTAATTACTGTAGTGTTCATAGTTGGAAAAATGGTATTTGTAGTGTATGCAGTAGTGTAGAGGAACCACAACTTGTAGATGATTACTACGAAATAGGTAATTATGGTAATTTAGTATGGTTTCAGCAGTATGTAGATGCAGGCAATGTAAAAATAAATGCAAAACTTACAACAAATATAGTGGCTAATGAAAATCTGTTAGACAGTAGTGGCAATGTACAGGGTACACCAAAGTATAATTGGACACCAATAGGAAAAGTATACTCATTAGTACAGAATAGCTATAGGGGTATATTTGATGGAGCTGGCTATAGTATAAGTGGATTGTATGCCAATAGTACAAATGATTACTGTGGCTTTTTTGGAAAATCCCATGATGGTACAATAAAAAATCTCTCTATAGTAGACAGTTATTTTGGAGGAGAAAATTGCTCCTATGTAGGTACATTTATTGGAAGTAATGTATCTAACAGTAGTGTAGAAAATTGCTATAGTAGTGCTACAATAGTTAGCTATAGGCACAGTGGAGGCATTGCTGGAGAGATAACAGGGAAAATATCTAACAGTTTATATAATGGTAAAATATCAGGAAAAGATTATTGTAATGCAATAGCTAGTGACTATAGAAATTTTGGAAAACTAACAAATTGCTACTACAATAAAAATTGTGGAGCTTCATCAGAAAGAGCAACATTAGTTACAGATAAGCAGTTGGCAAGTGGGGAAGTTACATATCTCCTTAATGGCAGTCAAAATAACATTATCTGGTATCAGAATGTGGATAAGGGCGAAAAGGACAATGCACCGACACTTAATTCCGAACATTATAGAGTTTACAAGGGTGACAATATATATACAAACGATTTAGATAAACATAGCCATGTATACAATAATGGTATATGTGATATATGTAATAAGGCTTGTACTCATGGAAAATACAAAAATGGTATTTGTACATATTGCGAATATGGTGTAGAAGAACCACAACTTGTAGGCGAATACTACGAAATAGGCAATTATGGTAATTTAATATGGTTCCAAAGGTATGTAGACGCAGGCAATGTAAACATAAATGCTAAACTTACTTCAGATATAGTTGCCAATGAAAACTTGTTAGACAGCAGTGGCAATGTACAGGGTACACCAAAGTATAATTGGACGCCAATAGGAAGGGGATATTCAAACTCAAGTGATAGCTATAATGGTGTATTTGATGGAACAGGTTATAGTATAAGTGGATTGTATTCCAATGGTACAGAAAATTATTGTGGCTTTTTTGGAAAAATGAATAAGGGTATAATAAAAAATCTCTCTATAGTAGACAGTTATTTTGGAAAAAGTAGTTGTTACTATGTAGGTTCATTTGTTGGTTATGGCTACAGTTATAGTAATATAGAAAATTGCTATAGTAATGCTACAACAGTTGGAAAGTATTACTGTTGTGGTATTGCAGGTGAAACCAAAGGTACAGTATCTAACTGCTTGTATAATGGTAAAATAAAAGGTACTATGAATTCCAACGCGATAGCTAGTGATAGATATAATGAAGGGACAATAACAAATTGCTATTACAATGAGAACTGTGGAATTTCTTCATCAAGAGCCATAGCAGTTACAGATGACCAGTTATCAAGTGGCGAAGTAGCATATCTCCTTAATGGTGACCAAAGTGCTATTAACTGGTATCAAAATGTGGATAAGGGTGAAAAGGACAATGTGCCAACTCTTAACTCAGCACATTATACAGTATTTAAGAACAGTAATGGTTATTCAAATACACTGTTAGGGGATGTAAATGATGACGGCAAGGTAGATAGAAAAGATGCAGTTCTTATATTGAAAAATATTTCTGGAATGGCATTAGATAAGTTTTCAACTGAAAATGCTGACTACAATGGCGACGGTGTTATAAATTCTCTTGATGTTATTGCAATAATGAAAAGTATATGAAAATTTTCAAAAAACTATTGACTTATAGTTTACTCAAAGGTGTATAACATTATTGTAAGTATGAATTTGAGGAGGAATTATAATGAGTAAAACATTGGTAGCATATTTTTCAGCAGAAGGCAACACAAAGGTTTTGGCAAAGACTATTTCTGATGTAGTAAAGGGAGATATTTTTGAAATAGCTCCTACAGAAAAATATACATCTGCTGATTTAAACTGGCAGAACAAAAGTAGCCGTAGTTCTGTAGAAATGCAGGATAAAGCCTCTCGACCAACTATTGCTGACAAGGTTGAAAATATGGACCAGTATGACACAGTTTTTGTTGGTTTTCCTATTTGGTGGTACGAAGCACCAAGAATTGTACAGACTTTCTTAGAAAGCTATGATTTCTCAGGTAAGACAGTTGTTACTTTTGCAACTTCTGGTGGAAGTGGTATGGGCAAGACTGACAGCATTTTACAGAAGTCTTGTTCAGCATCTACAAAGTGGGTAAATGGCAAGGTATTGCGTCCTCACGCAGACAGCAAAACTGTTGAAAATTGGATTAACAGCTTGAATTTATAATAAATTCTAATAAAAAGCCCCTATATGGGGCTTTTTTTATTGCCATAAAAAAACATTTGTGTTATACTTAATCTGTATATTTATGTTATTACGATTATAATTTTAAGGAGAATGACTATGGATTTTGTAAAAGGTATTGCTCAGGCTATTGCTCAGGCAGCAGAGCTTGAAGTATCCGATATAGAAACAGCTGTTGAAATTCCTGCTGATACAAAAATGGGTGACTATGCTTTCCCTTGCTTCAGATTAGCAAAGACTTTAAGAAAAGCACCTCCACTTATTGCACAGGATATTGTTTCAAAACTTGTTAAGCCTGATTTTGTTTCAGATATTCAGGTTGTAGGTGCATACATTAACTTCTACGTAGATAAGAGTGTTTACGTTAAGAATATTTTGACAAAGGTTCTTGAAGAAAAGGGCGACTATGTAAACAGTGAACTTGGTAAGGGCAAGACTGTTGTTCTTGACTATTCTTCACCTAATATTGCAAAGCCTTTCCACATTGGACATTTACGTTCAACAGCTATTGGTAATGCTCTTTACAATATTTATAAGACTCTTGGCTACAAGTGTGTTGGTATCAACCACTTAGGTGACTGGGGTACTCAGTTTGGTAAGCTTATTGTTGCCTACAAGAAATGGGGTAACAAAGAGGCTGTTGAAAAAGACGATATTAAGGAATTAAGCCGTATTTATGTTAAGTTCCATCAGGAAGCCGACAAGGACCCATCTCTTAACGATGAGGCTAGAGCTTGGCTTGTAAAGATGCAGGAAGGCGATAAGGAAGCCCTTGACCTTTGGAAGTGGTTCTGCGACATCAGTATGCTTGAATTTAACAGAATTTATAAAAGACTTGGCGTAAGTTTTGATAGCTATGCCGGTGAAAGTTTCTACAATGACAAAATGGCAGCTGTTGTAGAAGAAATTAAGGAGAAAAATCTTCTTACAGAAAGTCAGGGTGCTCAGATTGTAGACCTTGAAAAGTACAATATGCCACCTTGTCTTATTCTTAGAAGTGACGGTGGTACTCTCTATCCTACAAGAGATATTTCAGCTGCTATTTACAGAAAAGAAACTTACGATTTTGACAAGTGTATTTACATTACTGCTCTTGACCAGAATCTTCACTTTGCACAGTGGTTCAAGGTTATTGACCTTATGGGCTATGAATGGGCAAAGGATTTAGTTCATGTTCCTTTTGGTCTTGTAAGTCTTGGTGACGGTAAGTTAAGTACAAGACAGGGTCACGTTGTACTTATGGAAGATATTCTTAACCAGTCTGTTGAAAAGACTAGAGGTATCATCGAAAGCAAGAATCCTAACCTTGAAAATAAGGAAACAGTTGCTGAAGAAGTTGGTATTGGTGCAATTATTTTTGATGATTTATATAACTCAAGAATTAAGAATGTTGTATTTGATTTAGAAAAGATGCTTAGCTTTGAAGGTGAAACTGGCCCTTATGCACAGTATACTCATGCTAGAGCTTGCAGTATTTTAAGAAAAGCCGGTGTTGATTCTATTGAAGGTAGCGTTGATACTACTTTACTTACTGATGAAGCTAGTGTAAATGTATGCAAGGCTCTTGATGAATTCCCTGCTAAGTTCGTAGATGCAGCAGAAAAGAACGAACCATACATTATTACAAGACACATTATTGAAATTTGTAAGACATTTAACAAGTTCTATAATGAAAATAATATTATGAACAGTGAAGGCGAATTAAAGAAAGCTAGACTTGCTGTAGTTATGGCTGTTAGAGATGCTATTAAGAAGGGTCTTGAAACAATAGGCTTAAAGGCTCCGGAACAGATGTAAAAAACTATTCAAAATATGGGTATTTCCAATTTAGTATAAAAAAAGTGGGTGAACAAAATGTTCACCCATTTTTATTAGTGAATCGGAAAGATAAATCCGATGGCTTGCTTGTCAAGTCACAAATTAACAAAGTTAATTTGTTCTGAATAGTGAATCGGAAAGATAAATCCGATGACTTGCTTGTCAAGCCACAAATTAACAAAGTTAATTTGTTCTGAATAGTGAATCGGAAAGATAAATCCGATGGCTTGCTTGTCAAGCCACAAATTAACAAAGTTAATTTGTTCTGAATAGTGAATCGGAAAGATAAATCCGATGACTTAACTTGTTAAGTCACAAATTAACAAAGTTAATTTGTTCTGAATATTAATGCTTTTTACTTTTTTTGAATAATTTAATAATAACTAATATTATTGTTAATAAACCTGTTAATACACCAACAAGAATAAGTATAGGCAATGGTAAGTTCTTGCTCTTTGGTACTTCGGCGTGTCTGTTGTCAACAACAATGTCAACTTCAAGACCATAAACACCATTGTCATATGTAACTTCATAATCAGATATTTCAAATGTTACATCGTCTCCACACTTGTCCTTAATTTCAGAAATAAGTGAAGAAGGAATGTTTCCTAAAGTTTCAATTTGATTAATTGGTTTAATGAACTGAACGTCTACAATCTCAGGGTTTTCTGTGTTTTCGCTAGTAAGAAGTACATCTTTTGTATTGTCTAATGATTTCAATAATTCCTGTATCTGTGGGGTATTGGTATTTTCAATAACAGTTTTAAAAATTTCCATCTAAAATCCCTCCTATTCATCCTAAGTATACCATAGTATACACCTCTTTGCAAGTTGTATAAAAAGTCGAAATGTGATAAAATGTCTTAAATGGTTTTTTGATTTTGAGAACTTATACACATATGTTATAAAAAGAGGGTGTACTTGTGGAAAACATAAACATAAATGAAATAGAAGGTGTAAAAATCGGAAATGCTCAGGATTACAATGGGGGAACAGGTATTACGGTAATTCTGTGTCCAAATGGAGCAAGAGCTGGTGTAGATATAAGAGGTGGAGGACCGGCATCACGAGAAACTCCCCTTTTAAATCCTGTAGCAGACGCAGAGATTATTCATTCTGTTGTGTTAAGTGGCGGTTCAGCCTTTGGACTTGATGCTGCCGGTGGCGTAATGGAATATCTGGAAAAGAAAAATATAGGCTTTGATGTTGGGGTTACAAAAGTTCCATTGGTTTGCCAAAGTTGCATTTTTGATTTGCCTGTAGGAGATGTATTTACAAGACCTGACAAGGCTATGGCAATAAAGGCTTGTGAAAATGCAGAGTTAAACAACCCACAGTCAGGTTGTGTAGGTGGAGGAACCGGTGCAACAGTAGGCAAAATATTAGGTGCTGAAAGGTGTATGAAGTCTGGACTAGGTATTGCCTGTGTTAAAATAGGAGAATTAAAAGTAGGTGCAGTTGTTGTACTTAATGCCTTTGGCGATGTTTTTGATACCAATGGCAATAGAATAGCAGGACTTTTAAACGAAGATAAAACCGGATTTTCAAGTACAGAGGAAGAAATGTATAAATCTATACAGCCTAAAAAACAGTTTAACACAAACACCACAATAGGTGCTATAATAACAAATGGCAAATTTGACAAGACAAAACTTAATAAAATAGCATCTATGACACATAATGGTTATGCTCGTTCTATAAATCCAGTACATACAATGGCAGATGGCGACAGCATTTATGCCCTTAGCGTAGGAGAGGTTGAGGCTGATTTAAACACGGTTGGCACACTTTCAGCAAGGGTAATGTCTATGGCAATAGAAAATGCCATAAAATCAGCTGAGTCAATGTATGGCTTAACAGCATATAAAGATTTAAAATTTTAAGGAGTAACAAATGAATAAGAATTTTTTTACAAAGCCACTTAATATACTTTTATTGGCTATTGTTTCAACTGCCCTTTGGGGAAGTGCAATTCCGGTAATAAAAATAGGCTATGAGGCTTATCAGATAGAGGGAAATGATGTAGCATCAAAATTGCTTTTCGCCGGTATTCGTTTCTTTTTTGCCGGACTTATAGTTGTAATTTACGATTGCATAGTAAAGAAGAAAATTGTAATACCTAGAAAAGATGAATGGGGTGGAATATTAGGACTTTCTGCTGTACAGACAGTTTTCGAATATATATTCTTCTATTTATCACTTACATATCTTTCAGGTGTGAAGGGTTCAATACTTAATTCTATAGGCAATTTCTTTGCTGTGATATTGGCTCACTTTGCTTTTACAAATGATAAATTGACAGTTAAAAAGGTAGTAGGTTGTATATTGGGCTTTGGTGGTGTTGTGCTTTGTTGTTTTGAACAGGGTATGGACTTTTCATTCAAATTTCAGGGCGACGGATTTATACTTATTGCAGCCTTTTGCTTTGCTTTAGGTTCTGTAATTACAAAAAAGGTTACAGCAAAGTCTGAATCAGTTATGGTAACAGGTTATCAGCTTGGTATTGGTGGTATAATTATTATGATAATAGGTCTTGCCTTTGGTGGACATATCAAAGCTCCAGATGTAAGTGCTGTGTTTATAATGGTTTATTTATCACTTTTGTCATCAGTGGCCTTTACTGTATGGGCAGCACTTTTAAAGTACAATCCGGTAGGTAAAATTTCAATTTATTGCTTTTTAAATCCGGTTTTCGGTGTTATACTCTCAGGTGTTCTTTTAGGAGAGGATATTTTCAATATCAGAAGTCTTATTTCACTTTTGCTTGTAAGTTTAGGTATTTACATTGTAAATGCCACAATAGGAAAAGAGAAAAAAGCATAAATAAATGCAATAAATGCTTGCATTTATTGCAGTCAATCTAAGGAAGGGACCAGCCGCGAAAAATGTGGCACTAAAACCCAGTACCATATTTTTGTCCCTTCCTCGGTCGGGCAAAGCTCGACCTGTGGAATTAGTTTAAGAAAACCTAGGTTTTCTTAACAACTTTCCTTTGAAAATCTGTAAAGAAGTGCAAGAAATTAGGCATTTTTACAGGCTTAATTTCTTGAATTTTGTGCCCATAGTCTAACGGATAAAACGCATGGCTCCGACCCGTGAATTAGGGGTTCGATTCCCCTTGGGCATACTCAAAAAACTTGACAAAATTTCCACTTGGTATTAAAATTAAAGTATTATTATTTAAGGAGAAATCGAAATGGCTAAAGAAAAACTTGTTACAGCGATTACCTCTATGAATGAGGATTTCGCTCAGTGGTATACTGACGTTGTAAAGAAAGCCGAACTTATTGATTATTCAAGTGTTCGTGGCTGTATGATTTTAAGACCTAATGGCTACGCTATATGGGAAAATATTCAGAAAGAACTTGATGCTAGATTTAAGGCAACTGGCGTTGAGAATGTGTATATGCCTTTATTTATTCCGGAAAGCCTTTTACAGAAGGAAAAGGACCATGTTGAAGGTTTTGCTCCGGAAGTAGCTTGGGTTACTCATGGTGGCTTAGAAAAACTTCCAGAAAGACTTTGTGTAAGACCTACATCAGAAACTCTTTTCTGTGATTTATATGCAAATATTGTTCAGTCTTACAGAGATTTGCCAAAGCTCTACAATCAGTGGTGTTCAGTAGTTCGTTGGGAAAAGACTACTAGACCTTTCCTTCGTTCTATGGAATTCTTATGGCAGGAAGGTCATACTGCTCACGCAACAGCTGAAGAAGCAGAAGAAAGAACAATTCAGATGCTTAATGTTTATGCTGATTTCTGTGAAAACGTTCTTGCTATCCCTATGATTAAGGGTAAGAAGACAGATAAAGAAAAGTTTGCAGGTGCTCATTCTACTTATACTATTGAAGCTCTTATGCACGATGGTAAAGCTTTACAGTCTGGTACTAGCCATAACTTTGGCGATGGATTTGCTCATGCTTTTGGTGTTCAGTATACAGATAAGGAAAACAAGCTCCAGTATGTTCACCAGACTTCTTGGGGTATGTCTACTAGAATTATCGGTGCTGTAATTATGGTACATGGTGATGATAGTGGTCTTGTTCTTCCACCTAGAATTGCTCCAAATCAGGTAGTTATTGTACCTATTATGCAGAAGAAGGAAGGCGTTCTTGAAAAGGCTAACGAAGTTAAGGAACAGCTTTCTAAGGTTTCAAGAGTTATTCTTGACGATAGCGAAAAATCTCCGGGTTGGAAGTTCAGCGAATACGAAATGAGAGGTATTCCAGTAAGAGTAGAATTAGGACCTAGAGATATTGAAAATAATCAGGCTGTTCTTGCTAGACGTGATACAGGCGAAAAGATTACTGTAAGCCTTGATAATATTGCTGAAGAAGTTACTAAGCTTTTAGATACTATTCAGCACGATATGCTTGAAAGAGCAAGAAAGCACAGAGATTCTCATACTTATACTGCTCACAATATGGACGAATTTGCAAAGACAGTTAAGGAAACTCCTGGTTTTGTAAAGGCTATGTGGTGTGGCGATGAAGAATGTGAAAACAAGATTAAGGAAATGACAGGTGCTACATCAAGATGTATGCCTTTTGAACAGGAACATATTGATGATAAGTGCGTTTGCTGTGGTAAGCCAGCTAAGACTATGGTTTACTGGGGTAAGGCATACTAATATATTTGTGATTTTAGAGTATCGCTTGACGGTTGTTGGGCGATACTTTTTTTATTGACAAATTTGATTTTTAGGGTATAATATCTATAACTTAAAGTGTGAAAATAGGCTTTTTCGAACTTTAATATGGTATATAAGTATATATAGTGTGTGAAATTGTGACTTTTCGAAAATAAAGAGGTGATTTTTTGAACTATGAACTTCTATCATCATTGTATTATAAAGGCAAGAAAGAATATGAACAGGAATATAATGACAGATTTAATAGTATAGCATCTAAAAGACTTAATATTAGTATAGAAGAAAATCAATGTTTTTATATACTTACAGAGGAAGTAGTAAACAAACTTTATAATGTAATGGTGTTAAATCAAAAGTTAGATAAATTGACTTCGGAAATTCCCGGAATAGCATTACAGCAATATATAAAAAAATGCCTTATTGATGAAATTGTCCTTACAAATGAAATAGAGGGCGTTGTAAGTACAAGAAAAGATATAAATGAAATTCTTGAAAATGTAGAAGATAAGAATAAAAGACTTACCGGATTGGTAAACAAATATCTAAATTTGTGTAGTGAAGAAAATATTGACATAATTACCTGTAATGATGTAAGAAATATATATAATGACCTTTTGTGGGAAGAAATTAGTGAAGATGATAAATTAAATTTGCCTGACGGAGTTTATTTTAGAAAAGAGGGGGTAGATGTACTTTCTTCATTTAAAAATGTAATACACAAGGGTGTAATGCCAGAGGAAAAAATAAATTTAATGATGACACAGGCATTAAATATTTTAAATGATAGGGATATTATACCTATTTTAAGAATAGCAATATTCCATTATTTATTTGGATATATTCACCCCTTTTATGACGGTAATGGCAGAACAAGCCGATTTATAAGCAGTTATCTTTTGTCAAAGGAATTAAATACACTAACAGGTTTTGGACTTTCCTATGCAATAAAGGAAAATATATCACAGTATTATAAGGGTTTTAAAACAGTAAATGAAAAGAAGAATAAAGGGGATTTAACACCTTTTATAATTTCATTTTTGGATATTTTATCAAAGGAATTGGAAAGCTTAAATAATTCTGTTATTGAGAGAATAAATATTATAAATAGATATAGCAAAGTTATTGAGGTTATGGAGAAAAAAGATAAGCAAAAGCAAAATATAATTTATGTCATTTTTCAAGAAACCCTTTTTGGAGAGGCTGGCATAGATGTATCTAGTCTTATGAAATATGCAAAAGCGTCTAAATATAAGGTTACACAGGTGTTAAAGGAATATGATGATATGCTTATAAAAAATAAAATAGGCAGAAAAAATTACTACAGTTTTGATTTAGCTGTAGTTGATGAAAAATATTTGGATTAAATAAAAATGGAATGTGCAAAGTAAACACATTCCATTTTTGTTTAAAAGTCGAAATCGTCAGAACCAAAGTCATCTGAACCAAAATCATCTGAGCTGAAATCATCAGAATCAAAGTCATCGTAATCGTCTACATCAATGCCGGCATCTTCCAAAGCCTCTCGTTTTTCATCATCGTCCATTAACTCAAATTCATCTTTGGTAATGCCAGTAAAAGACAGGTCTTGGTATAAATCATCACCGTTTATAGAAATATTAGATGAGTTGCCACCACTTAAAAAATCCAGTTCCATGGCTTTTTCTGTTGAATTAAGCTCGCCATCTCTGTCAAAGTCAAACATACTGTCTATTGGATTATCCACTTTATCGTCCCAAAATCCCATAAAAAACATCCTTTCACAATAGCTAAATATAACTTCTCTGTTCTATGATTAGAATATATCACATCTATTGTCCTATAATTGTCCCTTATGACCAAAATTTAAAAAAATTAATAAATAATTGTATCCAAAATAAATTATGACTTTAATTTGTGACTTGACACATCAAGCTCAATATAAAAAGCAGTAGATGAATTACCACCTACTGCTTTCAAAAATGTTATTTTAAATTTTCAATACACTTTTTATTTAATTCAATAAGGCTCTTGATATATGCTTCTGATGGACCACCAGGAACAGTTCTTGTATTAACACAAGTATCAAGGTCAATAGCCTTATAAATATCTTCTGTAAATACGTCACTTACAGCCTTGTATTCGTCAAGTGTAAGGTCATCAAGGTTCTTATTGTTGTTAATAGAGTAGAGTACAAGCTGACCAATAATAGCGTGAGCATCTCTGAAAGGTACACCCTGTTTTACAAGCCAATCGGCTGCGTCAGTAGCATTCATAAAGCCCTTTCTAGCTGCATTACGCATATTGTCCTTGTTTATAGTCATAGTATCTACCATTCTTGTAAATACTGGAAGACACATCTTAAGTGTATCTACTGCATCAAATACACCTTCCTTATCTTCCTGCATATCCTTATTGTAAGCAAGAGGGATACCCTTCATTACAGTAAGCATAGCCATAAGGTGACCATAAACTCTACCTGTCTTACCTCTTATAAGCTCTGCCATATCTGGGTTTTTCTTCTGTGGCATAATTGAAGAACCAGTAGAATAAGCATCGTCCATTTCAATGAACTTGTACTGCTGAGAATTCCAAATAATGATTTCTTCGCAGAAACGAGATAAGTGCATCATAATCATAGAGAAAGCACTTAAAAGTTCAATAACAAAATCTCTATCACTTACACCGTCCATAGAATCAAGAGTAATAGCATCGAAACCAAGCTGTTCCTTAACAAATTCTCTGTCTAATGGGTAAGTTGTAGCAGCAAGAGCACCAGAACCTAAAGGCATAACATTTGTTCTCTTGTATGTATCAGAAAGTCTGTCATAATCTCTTTTAAACATTTCAACATAAGCTAAAACGTGGTGAGCAAGTGTAACAGGCTGTGCATTCTGTAAATGAGTGTAGCCAGGCATAACAGTATTGATATTTCTTTCAGCAATATTGTTAAGTACAGTAATAAGTTCCTTAACAAGTGCTTTAATATCAACAATCTGTTCCTTGAGGTACATTCTGATGTCAAGAGCAACCTGGTCATTTCTGCTTCTACCAGTGTGAAGTCTTTTACCTACATCGCCAATACGGCTAATAAGTATAGTTTCAACATTCATATGAATATCTTCGGCTTTTTCATCAAAAGTAACTTTGCCAGCCTCAATATCTGCTAAAATTTCTTTTAATGTCTTTATAATAAGGTCAGAATCTTCCTTTGGAATAATATTCTGCTTGCCGAGCATTGCTGCGTGAGCACAGCTACCTAAAATATCTTCTTTGTACATTCTGCTGTCAAAAGATATTGAGCTGTGAAAATGGTCTGTAAAGCTATCAGTGGATTTTGTAAATCTGCCACCCCAGAGTTTCTTTTCGCTCATAGTGAAGTCCTTTCTTTTAAGTAATGTGTATTTTAAAAGTCTTTTTAACTAGAAAATAGTGGGCGAGAACTTCGCCCACTATTATTATATAGGAATATTAATTAATTGGCAATAATTACTTATTCTTCTTATTAGCCATCATCATAGCTCTAACCTTTAATGGAAGACCCATAAGGTTGATGAAGCCTTCAGCATCCTTGTGGCTGTAAAGTTCGCCAGTTGTGAAAGATGCGATTTCAGCATTGTAAAGGCTGTATTCAGATTCAACACCGGCACTGATGATGTTACCCTTGTAAAGCTTTAACTTAGCAGTACCAGTAACATATTCCTGAGTAGAATCAACATAAGCTGCAATAGCTTCTCTTAATGGAGTGAACCATTCACCTCTGTAAATAAGGTCAGCATACTTAGAACGAACTACTTCGCTGAAAGCTGTAGTTGCTCTGTCAAGGCAAAGGTATTCAAGGTCTCTGTGAGCTCTGTAAAGGATAGAACCACCTGGAGTTTCGTATACACCTCTTGACTTCATACCAACAACTCTGTTTTCTACAAGGTCAGTGATACCAACGCCGTTTTCACCACCGATTTTGTTAAGGTATTCAAGTAATTCAACTGGAGAAGTCTTCTTGCCATCAATAGCAACAGGAACACCCTTTTCAAATGTAATAGAAACATATGTAGGCTTATCAGGAGCCTGTTCTGGAGATACACCTAACTTTAAGAGTGAATCAAACTTAGGTTCGTTAGCTGGGTCTTCAAGGTCAAGACCTTCGTGGCTAATGTGCCAGATGTTAGAGTCTCTTGAGTAAGAATCTTCCTTCTTCATAGGAACTTCAAGACCTCTGTCGATAAGGTACTGAATTTCGTCTTCTCTTGACTGAAGAGTCCACTTGTCATCTCTCCAAGCAGCAATAATCTGAAGGTGAGGAGCAAGAGCCTTAATAGTAAGTTCGAAACGAATCTGGTCGTTACCCTTACCAGTAGCACCGTGACAAATAGCGTCAGCGCCTTCCTTTTCAGCGATTTCAACTAACTTCTTAGCAATAAGAGGTCTAGCAATAGATGTACCTAAAAGATACTTATCTTCGTAAACACAGTCAGCCTTTACCATTGGGAAAATGTAGTCTGTGATAAGTTCGTTACAAACGTTTTCGCAATATAACTTAGAAGCACCCTGCTTTAAAGCCTTTTCTTCAAGACCAGCAGTTTCGTGTTCTGTAAGACCTACGTTTACACAAGCTGCAATAATTTCTGGGTTGCCGTAATTTTCCTTTAACCAAGGAATAATAACTGATGTATCAAGACCGCCTGAATAAGCAAGTACAATTTTCATTTTCAAATCCTCCTAAAAAATAATTTATATTTTTATTGATGTCATTATACAATATATACATAAAATATGCAAGGGGGAAATTTAAAAAAATATAGAAAAATCTAAAAAAATTAAAAATAATACAAAAAACACTTGCATAATATTCAGGTCAGATGTATAATTATGAAATAATTTTTATACTGTACTTTTAGCAAAATAAGGTATATACTATATTCTGATTAGATATAGTGTATATTTTTAAAAAATATATTGAATAAAATATGCAGATGCTTTGGAGGTTATTTATGATTAAGGTTGGTATAATCGGTGCAACAGGATACGCAGGCAGTGAACTTGTAAGACTTATTACTCAGCATCCAAAGGCTGAATTAGTAACAATGACAAGCCAGTCCTACGCAGGTCAGGAATACAAGGAAGTTTATTCTAATTACTCACATTTGGACTATGTGTGTGAAGAAGAACATATTGAAGAAATGGCTGAAAAATGCGATGTTATTTTTCTTGCACTTCCTCATGGCGTTGCAAGTAAAAAAATTAATGCAGATATATTAAGTAAGACTAAGATTATTGATTTAGGTGCTGACTTTAGAATACAGGACGTTGATGTATACGAAAAATGGTATACTACTCACTATTCTAAGGACATTTTACCGGAGGCTGTTTATGGTCTTTGCGAAATCAACAGAGATAAAATAAAGGGTAAGAGAATTGTAGCTAACCCAGGTTGCTATACAAGCTGTTCTATTCTTTCTCTTTACCCACTTGTAAAAGAAGGTATGATTGACCTTTCTTCTATTATAATAGATGCTAAGTCCGGTGCTACTGGTGCTGGTAGAGGTCTTTCTCTTGGTAATCACTACTGTGAGTTAAATGAATCTGTAAAGGCTTACAAGGTAGCAAGCCACAGACATACTCCAGAAATTGAAGAACAGCTTTCTATTGCTGCCGGTCAGGATATAGTTCTTAACTTTACTCCTCACCTTATTCCTATGGACAGAGGTATTCTTGCTACTTGTTATGCAACACTTAACAATAAATACACTTATGAGGATATTAGAAAGGCTTATGAAAAGCATTACGGTAATGAACACTTTATCAGACTTACTAAGGAGGGTGTATTCCCAGAAACTAAGTGGGTTAAGGGTTCTAACTTTGTAGATATTGGCTTTACAGTAGACGAAAGAACAAACAGAGTTATTGTTATTGGTGCATTGGATAACTTATTCAAGGGTGCAGCAGGACAGGCTGTTCAGAATATGAATATTATTATGGGTATTGAGGAAACAACAGGCATTGACTATGTGCCTATTTTCCCAGCATAAAATAGGAGGTTATTGTATATGAAGGAAATTAATGCTAATGTTACAGCACCTATGGGATTTAAAGCCGGTGGTCAGGCTGTAGGTATTAAAAAAGTAAAAAAAGATATGGCTATTATTGTTAGTGAAAAGCCTTGTGTAGCAGCAGGTTGTTTCACAACAAATGTTGTAAAGGCAGCTCCTGTTTTATGGGATATGGAAGTTGTTAAAAATCCGGTTTCCGGTGTAGTAGTAAATAGTGGTAATGCCAATGCTTGTACTGGTCAGCAGGGTATTGATGATGCTAAGGCTACAGCCGGCAAACTTGGTAGCCTTATTGGCGTAAATGCTGAAAATGTTTTAGTTTGTTCAACAGGTGTTATTGGTGTAAACCTTCCTATGGACAAAATGCTTTCCGGTGTAGACAAGGTATTCCCTACAATAGGCGATACAAAAGAATGTGGCGATATGGCAGCAGAGGCTATTATGACTACTGATACATATCCAAAGAAGGTGGCAGTTACTATTGAAGTAGGTGGCAAGGAAGTTACTATTGGTGGTATGGCTAAGGGTTCTGGTATGATTAACCCTAATATGGCAACAATGCTTTGCTTTATTACTACTGACTGTGCTATTGCTAAGCCTATGCTTGATAAGGCTTTAAAGGACGCTGTTGCAGACTCATTTAATATGATTTGTGTTGACGGTGATATGTCTACAAACGATACAGTTCTTGCCCTTGCAAATGGTATGGCTGAAAATACTGTTATTGATAGCGAAAACGAAGATTATGCTAAGTTTGCTGAAGCACTTATGTTCATTACAAAGAGACTTGCTATTTCTTGTGCTGATGATGGCGAAGGTGCTACAAAGCTTATGGAAGCAAATGTAAAGGGTGCTAAGAATGTTGAAGATGCAAGAAAAATTGCTTTAAGTGTCGTATCTTCTACACTTTTAAAGGCTGCACTTTTTGGTGAAGATGCTAACTGGGGTAGAGCTTTATGTGCTATGGGTTATAGTGGTGCTGATTTTGACCCTATGGCTGTTACTATTGATTTCAGAAGTGATGCAGGTACAATCAACCTTATGAATGAAGGTGTACCTATTGTATTTGACGAAGAAAAAGCATCTAAGATTTTAGCAGAACATAAGATTTATATTGATATGAAGCTTAAAGAGGGTAACGGCGAAGCAACAGCTTGGGGTTGTGACCTTACTTATGATTATGTAAAGATAAATGGTGACTACCGTTCATAAAAAAGTGACAAAACGGTACAAGTTCACAATTTTGGAGGAAATTTTATGAAAAGCATTATAAACAAGGCAGAGATATTAACAGAAGCATTGCCATATATAAAGAAATTTTCCGGCATTACAGTTGTTATAAAGTACGGTGGTGCTGCCCTTGTAAATGAAGAAATAAAGTCTACAATCATTAAGGATATTGCCCTTATGAAGTTTGTAGGTTTTAAGCCTGTAGTTGTTCATGGTGGTGGCAAGGATATTAACAAGGCTCTTGAAAGAGTTGGTATTGAACCACAGTTTAAAGACGGTTTAAGAGTTACTGACGAAGAAACAATGGAAGTTGTTCAGGAAGTATTAGTTGGTAAGGTTAATAAGAGTCTTGTAACAGAGCTTTGCTTACAGGGTATCAATGCTGTAGGTGTTTGTGGTAAGGATTCCGGCTTTATGAAGGTTAAAAAGGCTACACCAAATGGCTTGGACTTAGGTCTTGTAGGTGAAGTAACAGAAGTAGATACTACACTTATTAATACACTTCTTGACAATGATTTTGTACCTGTTATTTCTACAGTTGGTGTAGATGAAGAAGGTAATAGTTACAATGTAAATGCTGACTATGCAGCCGTTGCCGTTGCAGGTGCTTTAAATGCTGAAAAGTTAGTATTTATTACAGATGTAGCAGGTGTAATGAGAGATGTAAATGACCCTAATAGTGTTATTTCTACTACTAACACAGCAGAAATAAATGAACTTATTGCTGACGGCACAATAGCCGGTGGTATGATTCCAAAGGTACAATGCTGTTTAGCAGGTGTAAATGCCGGTGTTAAAAATGTACATATATTAGACGGTAGAATTGCACATTGTCTTATTCTTGAAATATTCACTAACAAGGGTATTGGTACATTAATAGAGAAATAAAAGTGATAGATATAAATTGGAGGAAATACATTATGAAAACAGCTGATTTAGGCGAAAAGTATGTAATGAAAACTTACAGTAGATTTCCACTTACTTTTGAAAAAGGCGAGGGAATGTATGTATATGATGAAAATGGTAAAAAGTATCTTGATTTTGTAGCTGGTATTGCTGTAAATTCTTTAGGTCATAACCATCCTAAGTTAGTAAAGGCTATTTCTGAACAGGCATCAAAGCTTATTCACATTTCTAACCTTTATTATACAAAGCCACAGTGTGACCTTGCTCAGAAATTAGTTGAAAACGGCAGTCTTGACAAGGTATTCTTCTGTAACTCTGGTGCTGAATCTATTGAATCAGCATTAAAGTTAGCTAGAAAGTACGGTGCTCCAACTGGCAGACAGGAAATTATTACAATGAACAGGTCTTTCCATGGTAGAACTTTTGGTGCTGTAACAGCTACTGGTCAGGACCACTACCATGAAGGTCTTGGAGATATGCTTCCAAACATTAAGTATGCTGATTTTAATGATATTGACTCAGTAAAGGCTGCTATTACAGACAAGACAATAGCTATTTTACTTGAACCTGTTCAGGGTGAAGGTGGTATTATTCCTGCTAATGTTGACTTCTTAAAGGAATTAAGAGCAATCTGTGATGAAAAGGATATGCTTCTTATGTTTGATGAAGTTCAGTGTGGTGTAGGTAGACTTGGTACACTTTTTGCTTACCAGAGCTTTGGTGTTATTCCTGATGTTATGTCTACAGCAAAGGGTATTGCCGGTGGTGTTCCTTGTGGTCTTATGATGGCTAAGGAAAATGTAGCAAAGGCTTTTGCTCCTGGTGACCACGCATCTACATTTGGTGGTAACCCACTTGCAACAGCTGCCGGTAATGTAGTTGTTGATGAGCTTTTAGGTGGTTTATTGGACAATGTAAAGGAACAGGGTGCATACTTAAGAGAACAGCTTGAAAAGGTTGCTCAGAAGCACAAGGATTTAGTAAAAGACGTAAGAGGTATGGGTCTTATGCAGGGTATTGAACTTAATAAACCTGCCGGCCCTGTAGTAGCAAAGGCTATTGATTTAGGCTTACTTTTAGTAGGTGCAGGTCAGTTTATTATTCGTTTTGTGCCATCTCTTATTGTTTCTAAGGCTGATATTGATACTGCCATGGAAATTTTAGACAAGGCACTTGAAAGTGCAGAATAAAATTTACATTTATTTAATATAATTTAAGTAGATAATTATAGCAGAAAACTCCATATTTGTGGGGTTTTCTGCTATTTTAAACAAAAAAGTTGTCCTGTGCTACAGCACTTGACTTCATAAGATTAATGTATTATAATTAAATTACTATAATTTTTTTAGGAGGAAAGATAATGGAAAGAGTTTACAATTTTTCTGCAGGCCCATCAATGTTACCATTGCCTGTATTAGAAAAAGTACAAAAAGAAATGTTAAACTATGGCGGTTCTGGTATGTCCGTAATGGAGATGAGTCACCGTTCCAAGTGGTTTGACGACATTATTAAGGCTGCTGAAGCAACTTTAAGAGAACTTATGCACATTCCTGATAATTACAAAGTATTGTTTTTACAGGGTGGTGGTTCTACTCAGTTTGCTATGGTTCCACTTAACCTTTTCCAGAAGGGCGAATGTGACCTTGTTAACACAGGTCAATGGTCTAAGAAGGCTATGCAGGAAGCACAGAGATATGGTAAGGTAAACCTTGTAGCCTCCTCCGAAGATAAGACATATAATTATATCCCAACTTTAGATAAAGCTACATTTAACCCAAATGCAGATTATTTCTACATTTGCTACAACAATACTATTTACGGTACTAGATGGACTGAACTTCCTGAAACAGGTGATGTTCCTCTTGTAGCTGACCTTTCTAGTATGATTATGTCTGAAGAAATCGACATCACTAAGTTTGGTCTTTGCTTTGCAGGTGCTCAGAAGAACGTTGGTCCAGCTGGTGTTACTATTGCTATTATCAGAGAAGATTTACTTGGTCATGCTATGGATATTTGTCCAACAATGCTTAACTATAAGACACATGCTGACAAGGACTCTCTTTACAACACTCCACCTTGCTTTGCAATCTATGTTGCAGGTCTTGTATTTGACTGGGTTAAGGAAATGGGTGGCGTTGCTGCAATCCAGAAGATTAACGAAGAAAAGGCTGGTATCCTTTACGACTTCCTTGATAACTCAATGATGTTCAGAGGTACAGTTGTTCCTAAGGATAGATCACTTATGAATGTTCCTTTCGTTACTGATAGCGATGAATTAAATGCTAAGTTCGTTAAGGAAGCTACTGCTGCTGGTCTTGTAAACCTCAAGGGTCATAGAACAGTTGGTGGTATGAGAGCTAGTATTTACAATGCTATGCCTATTGAAGGTGTTAAGACTCTCGTTGAATTTATGAAGAAGTTTGAACACGACAATAAGTAATTAACAAAAATGCTTTACATAAGCTAATGGATGGCAGGAGGGTTTCTATTTTCTCCTGCCTATTTTTAATAATAAATCGGGAAGATAGACCCGATGGCTTGCTTGTCAAGCCACAAATTACTTTGTAATTTGTTCTGAATAGTGAATCGGAAAGATAAATCCGATGGTTTGCAAAGCAAACCACAAATTAACAAAGTTAATTTGTTTTGAAAATATTTTGGAGGATATAATATAATGTTTAAGATTTTAACACTTAATAAAATTTCTAAGGTTGGCTTAGGTCAGCTTTCTGATAACTATACAGTTTCTGATAACGAAGCAAATCCAGACGGTATTCTTTTAAGAAGTTTCAAAATGCACGATATGGAACTTCCAGAATCATTAAAGGCTGTTGCACGTTGTGGTGCTGGTGTAAATAACATTCCTTTAGACAAGTGTGCTGAAAAGGGTATTGTTGTTTTCAACACTCCTGGTGCTAATGCAAATGCTGTAAAGGAACTTGTATTAACTGGTCTTTTACTTTCAAGCAGAAAGATTATGGCAAGTTATACTTGGGCACAGTCTTTACAGGGTACAGAAGATATTGCTAAGCAGGTAGAAAAAGGCAAGTCTAACTTTGCAGGTCCAGAAATCAAGGGCAAGACTCTTGGTATCGTTGGTCTTGGTGCTATCGGTGTACTTGTTGCTAATGCAGCAGTTGCTCTTGGTATGAATGTTATTGGTTATGACCCATACTTCTCAATCAAGAACGCTCTTGCTCTTGACAACGCTGTTAAGTTCACTTCTAACCTTGATGATATTTATGCTGTTGCTGACTATATTACAGTTCATGTTCCAGCTACTCCAGAAACTAAGAATATGATTAATGCTGAATCACTTGCTAAGTGCAAGGACGGTGTAAGACTTCTTAACTTTGCAAGAAACGAACTTGTAAACGTTGCTGATGTTAAGACTGCTCTTGAAAGTGGTAAGGTAAGTTGCTATGTTTGTGACTTCCCTAACGAAGAAACTGTAGGTGTTGACGGTATTATTACATTACCTCACCTTGGTGCATCTACTCCAGAAGCAGAAGATAACTGCGCAACTATGGCAGCTAAGGAAATTATGGCTTACCTTGAAGATGGTAACATCGTAAATTCTGTAAACTACCCTAACTGTTCAGCTCCTAGAATTGCCGGTAAGGCAAGAGTTTGTGTTCTTCATAAGAATACTCCTAATATCCTTGCTCAGATTACTGCTTTCTTTGGCGAAAAGGGTATCAATATTGAACATATGACAAACAATGCAAAGGGCGATTATGCTTACACAATCCTTGATGTAGACAATGCTGATGATAGTATTGTAGCATCTGCAAAGGCTGTTGAAGGCATTATTGCTGTTAGAGTTTTAGCATAATAAAATAAATATATAATTTTTTAAGCCGTTAGATTAATTTCTGACGGCTTTTTAAATGAATTTTTTAATGAGTCTGAAATATAAATCCGATGGCTTGATATGTCAAGGCACAAAAAATTTTGTTAATACTTGTACTCTAGTATATTTTTGTATATAATTAAGACATATACAACATTTCCACACAGATTATTTATGATATTGTGGATAAATTAAAAATTTGGGAAACTCCCACAACAAGAAAGAGGTGTTTTTTATGGCAACAATCAGACCTTTCAAAGGTTTTAGACCAACTCCTGAACTTTGTTCTAAGGTAGCAGCTTTGCCTTATGACGTTATGACTTCAAAAGAAGCTAGAGAAATGGTAAAGAATGACCCTTACTCTTTTCTTCACGTTGATAGAGCAGAAATAGATTTACCTGAAAATGTGGATATTTACTCTAAAGAGGTTTACGAAAAGGCTGCATCTAATCTTAACAAAATGATAGAGGATAAAGTTCTTATACAGGATAGTAAGCCGGTTTTTTATATCTATAGCCTTACTATGAATGGCAGAGAACAGATTGGTCTTGTAGTTTGTACATCTATTGATGAATACTTGAACAATACTATTAAAAAACACGAATTTACAAGAGCTGATAAGGAACAGGATAGAATTAATCACGTTGACTATTGTAATGCCAATACAGGTCCTATTTTCCTTACATACAAAAATCAGAAAACTATTGACCAGATTATATCAAAGGAAACAGAAAAAGCTCCAATTTATGACTTTACTTCTGAGGATAAAGTGGAACACAAGGTTTGGCTTATAGACGAGGATAATGTAATTAATGACCTTGTAGAACAGTTTAAAAATGTTCCTTCACTTTATATTGCTGACGGTCATCACAGAAATGCTTCTGCTGTTAAGGTTGGCTTGAAACGTAGAGGAGAGGGCGAGTATGATAAAAATGCAGAATTTAACTACTACCTTTCTGTACTTTTCCCTGCTGACCAGCTCCATATTATGGACTACAACAGACTTGTAAAGGATTTAAATGGTCTTACAAAAGATGAATTTTTGGACAAGATACAGGAAAACTTTACAGTGACAGAAGCTGACGGACAGTATAAACCGGACACTATACATACTTTTGGTATGTACTTAGACAAAAAGTGGTATAAATTACAGGCTAAAGACGGCATTATTGCTACTGATTCAGTTGGCTGTCTTGATGTAAGTATTTTACAAAACTCACTTTTAACACCTGTTCTCGGCATTGGTGACCCTAGAACTGACAAGAGAATTGACTTTGTTGGTGGTATCAGAGGTTTAGGAGAACTTGTAAAGAGAGTGGATAGTGGAGAAATGACAGTAGCCTTTGCTATGTACCCTACTTCTATGACTCAGCTTATGAATATAGCTGATGATAACAAGGTTATGCCACCAAAGTCTACTTGGTTTGAACCTAAATTGAGAAGTGGTATCTTTATACATAAATTAAGCTAATATGAATGAAAGTATACTTAAAAAGACTTGTTGTTTTACAGGTCATAGGGATATTTCTAAAATAAAGGCTATGGAACTTAAAATCAAACTGCCTAAAATCATTGAAAAATTGATTACAGAAAAAGGTGTAATTTATTTTGGAGTAGGTGGGGCTTTAGGCTTTGATATGATTGCAGAAAAGGCCGTTTTAAAGCTAAAAAAGAAATATCCTTTCATAAAACTTATACTTGTGTTGCCTTGTAAAAACCACAATAAAAATTGGAAAATAGCCGATAAACTGGAGCTAAATTTTATTGCAAAACAAGCTGATAAAATTTCATATATTTCTGAAAACTATACACCTTATTGCATTACTTTGAGAAACAGAAGACTTGTAAACAATAGCAGATATTGTATTTGTTACTTAAATAAACCTACAGGTGGTACAGCCTATACTGTAAATTATGCACAGGAAAATGACTTGGAGATAATAAATCTAGCATAAGAGAAGGTGGCTAAAATGTTAAATTTATTTGGTGTTAATGTAGCTACTGTAACTGATAGTGAAAAGAGAAATAAAATACAGGAAATACTGACTCAGAATAATATTAAGTATAATATAAAGACAGAATATATAAACCAGAGAAATGCTTTTGATTCAGCTATTATAGGCAATAGAGGAAATAGCACAAAGCTAAAGTATATGTTTTTTGTAAATAAAAAAGATGCAGATATGGCTGTACATTTAATAAATTCTGTGGAAAGTAACTATTAAATTTATTAGTGGCTAATAAAATTACTAATATATTGTTTATTTTAAGTAGATTACCTATAATGACGTTACAATAAATAACGAAATCAGGAGGTAATCGTAATGTTAAATGAAAATGTAAAAAAGGTACTTAAAGAAAGTATGTGGGATTTAGCCACTTGTGGTAATAATGAACCTAATGTTGTACCTGTAGCCTTTAAAGATGTTACAGAAGACGGAAAGCTTGTTGTAGGCGATGTTTTCCTTGAAACTACATTAAAAAATATTCAGTCAAATGGTGGCAAAATCGCTATTTCTGTATACAATGGTGAAACTTTAGAAGGTTATAAGATTAAGGGTACTGCTACATATGTAACAGAGGGTACAGTAGTAGATACTTTTAAGGCAATGGTAGAAAAAATGTTTAATGGTGCAGCTACTGCAAAGGGTGCATTAATTATTAACCCTGCAAAGGTTATTGTTACAACCCCTGGAGCAGATAATAAGAAAGAAATTTAATCAATAATAGTAGAGAAGGTATAAAAATGAAAATAGCAGTAACATTTGAAAACGGAAATGTATTTCAGCACTTTGGTCATACTGAAAAGTTCAAAATTTATGATGTTTCAGATAATAAAGTTGTAAATGAAAGCATTGTAGATACTAATGGAAGTGGTCATGGTGCTTTAGCTGGATTTTTGAAAGAAAATTCTGTAGATACTTTGATTTGTGGTGGCATTGGCAACGGTGCAAAACAGGCATTGGCAGAAGCAGGAATTAAGCTCTATGGTGGAGTTACCGGTAATGCTGATGGTGCAGTAAATGACCTATTGCAGGGCAAACTTAACTTCAATGAAAATGTTCATTGTGAGCATCACGACCATAGTCATCACGAGGGACATTGTGGCGAACACAAAAATGGTTGTTCCGGAAATAAATAGAAATCATTTTTAGCATACTGGCAATATAGTCAGTATGCTTTTTTTGTGCTATAATTCAGATAAAAGGAAGTGTGAAAATGAAAATAGCATTAGCTCAAATGTCAATGACTGAAAGTATAGAAGAAAATCTGAATAAGTCCCTTAATTTCTGTGATAAAGCAAAGGATTGTGACTTACTATTTTTCCCTGAAATTCAGTTATCCCCATTTTTTCCTCAATACCAGAATAAAAATGTGGAAAAGTATTGTTTATATGAAAGTTCTAATGAAGTACAAAAGTTAAAAGAAAAGGCAAGGGAACACAATATTTATATATCTCCTAATGTTTATATGAATATTGAAAATAAAAAATATGATACTTCTCTTTTTATAAATAGACAGGGAAATGTTGTAGATAAAGCCAAAATGGTACATATAGCACAGGCTGAAAATTTCTATGAACAGGACTATTATACTCCCTCTGATGATGGCTTTAAGGTCTTTGACACAGAGTTTGGCAAGGTAGGCATTGTTATTTGTTATGATAGACATTTGCCGGAAAGTATACGAACTTGTGTATTAAAGGGTGCAGATTTAATTATAATTCCTACAGCAAATACAAAGTCAGAGCCTATGGAAATGTTTGAATGGGAAGTTCGTGTTCAGGCTATGGAAAATCAAGTTTTTGTTGCCATGTGTAACAGAGTTGGCAAAGAGGGCAATATGGACTTTTCAGGAGAGTCATTAGTAGTAGACCCTAAGGGAGAAGTAGTGTGTAAGGCTGATGATAGTGAACAGCTTTTAGTTTGTGATATAGACCTAAAACAGGCTAAGGAATTACGAAGCAAAGTGCCATACATAAGTATAAGACGACCTGAATGGTATCTCTGAAAGAGGTGATATTGTGAATAAAACGATTTTTGCAGGGATTTTGCTTTGTATTGTATCTTTTATATTAAGTGGCTGTAATGGAAATACATACGGTATTACAAGTGGAACATATGAAATGGTAGATTCAGAGGAAAATGTTTTTACACCATATTTAACACTGGATTTGGAAGATAAAACTTTTACATTTACATTTGATGTCTTGTCATCTTATGGAAACTTAGGCAGTATAAAGTTCAATAAGGGTAATTTAATTTGTAAAACAGATGATAATAAGAACACATTTATTTTCAAAATTGAGGGCAATAATACACTTAAATTTGATGCCACTCAATCCAGTAGCACAACTACTGTAGATGATAATATTGCAGTACCAGACGAAACAGAATTTAAACTTGTAAATGATACAAGTGAAAGTTGACAACTTTGAATTTAGGAGTAAAATAGTTACAACAACTAAATTTATGGAGGTAGAGCTATGACTTTGGCAATAATAATAGGCTTTGTAGTTGGTACAGTAGCTGGTATCTTTTTAGGGATGTTTTATTTTAAGAATAGGAAAAAGTAGGGTAGTCAGTTGGCTACCCTTATTTTCCCTCAAAAATTCTTTCCAAAACCATATCAGCACACATATTTTTTAAGTTATATTTGTCGTACAAAACATTGTCATACCATCTGAATTGACTATATTTTCCCAGATAATCAAAGGGTTTTACGGGATATTTTTTGCTCCATACAGGGTAATATTTACTCATATATTTGTTTGCTAATTTTAATGCTTGAGAATTTTCAATACCCTTTGGTGTAGGTGTACCACTTATATGTACACCGGCTGGGGAAGAATGGAGTATAACAACACTTCCGTCAAAACATTGACCTAATGAAAGCCAAACGTGGGAAACATTTTCTCCACTCATAATATCTCCGGCTTTATATTCTGTAATGTATTTTGCTTTTTTTACTTTTCCTTTGTTTTCTGTTGCAAGATTGTTTGCTATTTTTCTTGAAAAATCGACATAGCCTTTATCCTGAAAAATGTTGTAGAGTAGCCAACCTATATAGCCTGAGCAGTCTAAACCTAAGTGTATATAGTCTTTATTTTGCTTGTAGTTATAGTCTTTAAAATTATAGGAACTATCCTGTTTTATGGCAAATTCTACCCATTTGGGGCTAACACCTATAGTTATAGCCTCAATGCCGGCACCGGTATCTTCTTCATTCCAACCACCACCGTAGATATACATTGTGTTGCCTATGGGAAGTAAGGCTGTTTTTAAAAGGTTTTCTAAGGTCATTTCCAACAAATCATCTCCTTGTAATTTAATGTATGTTTCACTATATAAGGATTATGTATATTTGACTTATGCTATAAAAGTGATATAATTCTTGTGTATGCTAAGTATAAATTTGGAATAGAAACGAGGTAGAATTTATGGAAAACGTTAATATTACATATTTATGGCGAGGTAAAAAGACAGTTCTAGGCTTGCCTATTGGTGCTACAAAATATGCTGTTAGCGAAGAAAAAATATTTATAGAAAAAGGTGCTATGAATACAGAAACAGAGGAAGTAGCATTAAAAGAAATAAATGATATTTCTGTCACTACATCTTCAGCAGAAAAGTTTTTTAAGGTTGGTACTGTAGTTGTAAAGTACGGCGAAAATAAAGAATGTAAATTGGAAAGTATAAAGCAACCTATGATGGTAAGTGAGCTTATACATCAGTACGTTGAAAAAGCAAGAGGTATTAAAAGCTATTCTATATAATACAATATAAACATAGAATAAAAATTAAATTGGTGGTATTATCTGTAAAATCTACATAAAGTACAATAATACTTGATTTTTTTGTTGTTATGCTTTAGAATTGTATAATAGGAAGATACGGCAATATGTCGTTGGGGTAAGGAGATGAGCCAGATGACTTCATCAGTAGGAAATGGAAAAGAGAAAACAATGAGAGCAGGAATACAGAGAGAAAGAGCCGCCTTAAAGTGCTATGGCATTAATAAAAGATTTGGCACAGAACATGTGATTAAAAATTTTAATCTGACAGTAAATAAGGGTCAGCTTGTGACTATTTTTGCTCCAGAATTTTCAGGAAAATCTACACTTGCTAAAATAATGTGTGGACTTCTTTCTCCCTCTAGTGGCTATGTCCTTATAAGTGGTTATAAGGCAGGAAACAGAACTAATAAGTACATTAGTTATTTGCCGGAAATACCATTTGTTAAGTACGATAATACAGTTTACGACCTTATGGGTATTTATACTAGATTTTTTCAGGATTTTAAGAGTCGAAAAGCTTATACATTGTTAAAAAGTTTTAAAATAAATCCAAGAACAAAATTTGATAATATGTCTACAACAGCAATACAGCTAGTGGAAACTATTATGGTTGCATCAAGAAAGACAAGTCTTTACATATTTGATGAACCTATTGTAAATGTAAATGATAAGTACAGACAGGCAGTTGTAGAAATGATTGCAAAGTGCAAAAAAGAGGGTGCAGTAGTTGTGCTTTCTCAAGAGCCTGGTGGCTTTGATAAAGTTGCCGATAAGGTATTGTTCTTAAGACGAGGAGATACTATACTCTCTATGGCCAGAGAAGAAGTTGAAAGCAAGTATTTCCAGCCTGTTAGTTCGGTTTACAAGGAGGTTTACAAATAATGCTTAACCTTTTATATTATGATTTTTTGGCTGTGTTTAAAAAGCTGTGGTATTATGTGCTTATTATTACAGGGCTTGCTTTTGTAGTGCGTATTTTGTGGAGCGAGGCTTTTTTGACACTTTTTGATAATTCTAATTTCTTTATAGGACTTGTTATTAGATATGTGGCTTTAGGCTTTTTGTGTGCCTTTGGTGTATTGATTGTAGTTATTGCCATTATGGTTCAGGCTCAATGGTTTGATGAAAATATATTGTCGGCACAAGGTCAGCTTACTAATATGTACCCTGTTTCAAGTGTCCAGCTTGTTATGAGCAAGGTTATAAATTCATTTATTTGGGCATTTATACTTTCCCTTGTGGCAGTAGGTGTGTTCTCTGTATTTTGCGTGGGTACAGATGTTTTCAAGGGTATGGTTGAGGCTATTGCTGATTTAAGTACCAACAATAATATTAAAATAAGTTTTGGTAGTATAATATCTACCAGTTGCTTCTTTGTGGCAACAGCTACAGTAAACCTTATTTCTCTTTGTTATTTATCTCAGACAATAGGTCAGGTATTTGCTAATTTCAAAAATTTAATGGTATTAGTCAGCTTTGTTGCTATTTTTGTAGTTGTTCTTTTACTTTTGTATCTTATATTCAGTGCCTTTGGAGTAGTGCATCTTTTCAATGAAGCTATAGCAAATAAGCAGTCTGAAACAGTAGTAAGACTTGTTATGTCTATGGGTACAAGATTTTCATTTATAAACATTTTATTGAGCTTTTTCTATGGCTTTATGACAGGCTGTATTTTAAGAGCAAGATTAAATATAATGTAAACTAAAATAACCGAAACTTTTACGTTTCGGTTATTTTTATCTTTATCCTTAGGATTTAATTATTGTAAAAATTGCAAAGAAAAAGGAGTTGCTAATGCAACCCCTCTTTGGATTTACGATAAATACTAAAATACTAATTATTCAGCAGCAGTTGTTGCTTCAGCGTCAGCAGCGTCATCAGCTGTAGTTGCATCTTCAGCAGCAGCAGTTTCTTCTTCAGCTGCAGATTCGTCTTCACCTACAGTTTCTTCTTCAGTAGCATCTTCAGCTACAGTTTCTTCTTCAGCAGCTACAGTAGTTTCTTCGCTACCAGTAGAAGAAGCGCTACCACAAGCAGTGAAAGCCATAGCCATAGATAATACAACTGCACCTAATAATAATTTCTTTTTCATAATAAATCCTCTTTTCTTTTTTATGTAGTGTAGACTGAGTTAGTCTACTTTCGATTATATAGATATATTGTGTATATAACATTAAGAAAATGTAAACAAACTGTAAACATCAGAAAAATAAATCTGTACAAAATCTGTGAACATAGCTTTTTTGTTGGTTTTAGTAAAAAACTCGCATATTTTGAAAAATATTGTCAGTTAATATTTATAGATATTGGTATCTTAAAATAAAATATATTTTTTGTTTTATTATTCTAAATTGCATTGTTGGGCACACAAGTATTTAACATATTTTAAAGAAAAATTGAAATATTTGGAAAATTACAAAAAAATTTTCAGTATTTTGAGAAAATATATTGAAAAAGTAAAAAAATATGTTAAATCTATATTAGTTTTTGTTTATTTTTTGCAATGGTAGTTGTGTTTTTGAAAAAAATATAGTATAATAGAGTAAATTTAAAAGCGAAACAGAGGTGCTGTAATGGAAAATTTAAAGGTAGTTGTACTCGCTGCAGGTCAGGGTACAAGAATGAAATCAGAAGTGCCTAAGGTACTCCATAGAGTTTTTGATAAGACAATGGTTGATTATGTTATAGAGGCTTCTTATGAAGCTGGTGCATCTGAAGTATGCGTTGTTGTAGGTCATCAGTCTGCAATGGTTAAGGCTGTTATTAAGGATAAGTACGACAATGTTTCATTTGCAGTTCAGAAAGAACAGCTTGGTACAGGTCATGCTGTAATGCAGGCAAAGGATTTTATACAGAGTGGTAATATCCTTGTTCTTTGCGGAGATACTCCTCTTATTAAGGGCGAAACTATTAAGGCTATTTGCGATGTTCACGAAAGTCAGGGCAATGATGCAACAGTAGTTTCTATGATTGCTGATAACCCAACTGGTTACGGTCGTATTATTAGAAATGGCGATGCTTTTGCTAAGATTGTTGAACAGAAAGATGCAAACGATGAAGAAAAGGCTGTTAAGGAAGTAAACACAGGTGTTTATATCTTTAAGGCAGAGGCTTTAAACAAGGCTTTTGAAAGTCTTACTAATAATAATGCTCAGGGCGAATATTACCTTACAGATACTCTTGAAATTATCAAGAACAATAGCGGTAAGGTTGGTGTTATGACTGCTGAGGATTCAGACGAATTTTTAGGTGTTAATTCTAAACTTCAGCTTGCTCAGGCTATGAAGATTATGAAAAAGAGAATTAATGAATATCATATGATTAATGGTGTTACTATTACTGACCCAGAAAATACATACATTGGCAAAGATGTTGAGATTGCTCCAGATACAATTATTTACCCAGGTTGTATGCTTGAAGGTAAGACAAAGATTGGTAAGAGCTGTATTATTGGACCAAACACAAGAATGACATCTTGCGATATTCACGATTGTGTTACTATTCAGTCTAGTACACTTATTGAAGCTCAGGTAAAGAGCTTTACAACTGTTGGACCTTATGCTTATTTAAGACCAAATTCAAAGATTGGCGAGCATGTTAGAATTGGCGACTTCGTAGAAGTTAAGAATTCTACTATTGATGACGGTACAAAGGTTAGCCACCTTACTTATGTAGGTGATTCTGATGTAGGTAAGTGTGTAAACTTTGGCTGTGGTACAGTTACTGTAAACTATGACGGTAAGGTTAAGAACCGTTGTAAGATTGGCGACGGTGCTTTCATTGGCTGTAATACTAACCTTGTAGCACCTGTTGAAATCGCCCCTAGAGCTTATACTGCTGCTGGTTCTACAATCACTAAGAATGTTCCAGAAGACAGCCTTGCAATAGCAAGAGCTAGACAGGACAATAAAGAGGGTTGGAGAAAGAAAGTAGATAAATAATAATTAAGTATACTAACAGCCTGTCAAACAGAAATGGCAGGCTGTTTTCTTGTTCAAAATATATTTACATTATTTACTGTTTTGCTTAATTATTGGATAAATCCTTGTGGTATAATCATTTACATACTTATCCATATGTGATAAAATTACAGAGATATTAAGCATAGGGGAGAAAAAATATGAAGGAAACAAAAAACAAAGTAAAATCGTTTTTTAAAGGCGATGATACGAAACAACAAAGCAAAACCACCAAAAATTTGCTAATTTTGTTGGTTTTAGTAGTTTTAGAACTTACAGTTTTTAACTTTAGATTCTATCAAAATATGTTTAATCAGCCTTTTTCTATTAATGAAACTCAATTTAACACCTTTGGGCTTGTAAGTCAAGGTAATGGCGTAAATAGAGTTACTGATAGCGAAGCATTTGTAGAGGCTTATAATCTAAACAAACATATTAAAAATGTTTATATTAATCTGGATATTCCAGATGTATTAAAAGAAGATAGAAATAATCACGCAATAAGCGTTGGTATATCGGCTACAGACCAAGGTAACAGCGATTATTTTGATACACCTAACAGAGTAATTGCTACAGACTTAAACAGGAGTAAGTATATTCCATTAAGTTTAAACGGCGATAGTGCTAAAATAAAGTTAAAGATATTTGACTTTAAGGATAAAGACATAATAGTAAATGATATTGTATTTAATGCTAAAATACCATTTTCATTTAATGTTTTCAGAATTATTTTCCTTTTTGCTGTTATTTCACTTGTAAGATTGCTTAGAGTGAAAAATGGCTCTTACACTAAAATGTTTAAAGGCGACAGCAGAAATCAAAAAATAATAATGACAATAGCTATAGTGATAAATGTGTTTGTTTTTATATGTTTGGGTGTTATAAACCCTGAATACAAGGCTACTACATCTCATCATTATCAATACTATAGACTGGCAGAGGCTATATTAGACGGTCATTTTTATTTGAATGATACTCCTCCGGCTTCTCTTATTATGTTGGATAATCCTTATGACCCAGATATGAGAAGAACGGCTGTCAATAATAATGGAGAAAGTTTCAAATGGGATACTGCCTACAGGAACGGAAGATACTATGTTTACTTTGGTATTGTTCCTTGTCTTATGTATTACTTGCCTTTAAAGGCAATGGGCATTGAATTGTCAAACAAGTATTTTATAATGGCGGTAGTAAGTATAATAATTATATTTGGTTACTTGTTGCTATACGAAATAAATAGACGATGGTTCAAGAATATTAGTTTTCTTGCACACTTAATGCTTTCTATAATTTTTGTAAATTCTACAGGTATTATATTGGCTACAAGAGCTATGGACTTGTACCATGTTCCGATTATGGCAGCTATGATGTTCCTTATATTGACAATGTATTTTTGGATAAAGGCATTGCCTGAAAAAGAAAAGGGAACATTAAAGGGCAAATATCTTACAATAGGTTCTATTACGATGGCTTTAGTGGCTGGCTGTAGACCACAGTTATTGCTTATGGCATTTATTTCAGTTCCTCTTTTCTGGGACTATGTATTTAAGCAAAGAACATTGTTCTCTAAAACAAGTGTAAGAAAAACAGTAGGATTTATGTTACCTTTTGTAATCTTTGGTGCATTTATGATGTTCTACAACTATGCACGTTTTGGTTCTGTGTTTGATTTTGGACAGAACTATAACCTTACTGTTATGGATATGACAGCAGAACATTTCAATATAGAGAAAATACCTTTAGGCTTGTTTACATATTTCTTGCAGCTGCCGGGAACTTCTGTTATTTTCCCTTATATTCACTATGCAGGAACATATACACAGTTTATGGGCAACTATGTCAGAGAAGAAGTTACAGGTGGTATGTTTATACACCATATAATATTATTCTTCTTGATTATGACAACAAAGGTAAAGGATTTATTAAAAGAAAAGAAACTTTTTTGGATAGTATGTATGCTTTTAGGTATTAGTCTTATAGTATGTATGCTCGACTTTAACACAGGCGGTATTGTTGAAAGATACAGAACAGACTTTACTTGGCAGATTTTCTTAGCAGCTATTATTGTTATATATGCTGTTCTTGAAAAATATAATAATACTCCATTTTATATATTAATTCTTACAGTTCTTTCTGTATGCTTTATGTGGAGTTTCGTAAATGACTTTGCTGAACTGTTTAATGCAACATATAAAACTTATTCACTTACTTGCCCAGCATTCTTCTATAATATGCAGTATATTATAGAGTTTTGGTTATAGTATGGCTTAGGAGGAGAAAACAATGGATAAAATAGCAGTGCTTATACCTTGCTATAATGAAAGTAAAACAATAAAGAAAGTAGTTGAAGACTACAAAAGAATTTTACCGGAAGCAACAATTTATGTTTATGATAACAATTCTTCTGACGGTACAGATAAAATTGCTCGTGAAGCCGGTGCTGTTGTACGTTATGAGTATCAGCAGGGCAAGGGTAATGTTATCAGAAGAATGTTTAGAGAAATTGATGCTGAATGTTATATTATGACTGACGGCGATGATACATACCCTGTAGAACCAACTCCGGATATGGCGAAAATGGTTCTTGAACAGGGAGTAGATATGGTAGTTGGTGACAGACTTTCTTCTACATATTTTACAGAAAATAAAAGACCTTTCCACAATTTTGGTAACTCTCTTGTGCGTAAAAGTATTAACTCACTTTTCAAAAGCGATGTAAAGGATATTATGACAGGTCTTAGAGCTTTTTCTTATGGCTTTGTAAAAACTTTCCCTGTTATTTCAAAGGGCTTTGAAATTGAAACAGAAATGACTATACACGCAATAGACAAAAATATGTTTATTAAGAATGTTGTTGTTGATTACAGAGATAGAGTTGAAGGCAGTGTTTCAAAGTTAAATACATTTAGTGATGGCTTTAAGGTATTAAAGACTATTATAAGATTATTTAAGGATTATAAGCCTTTAAGATTTTTTACAACAATAGCTTTTGTATTGTTTGTAATAGCTTTAATATTCTTTGTACCGGTTGTAGGAACATATGTAAGCACAGGCTTAGTGCCTAACTTCCCAACTCTTATTGTTTGTGGATTTGTGGTTATAGCTGCTTTACAGTGCTTTTTCACAGGGCTTACACTTTCCACTATTGTGGCTAAGAATAGACAGGATTTTGAATTTAAGAGAATTACTGTTGAAGAAGATTTAAAAGATAAATTAAATAAGTAAGATTAAAAAATACCGAACTCAAATTTCAGAGTTCGGTATTTTGCTTTTCAAATATGCAATTAAATATATTATAGTTCTAAAACTATTCTTCAAGGTTTTCAATATATGTTTTCATAACCTTTTTAGCATCAGGTATTGCGTGACTACCATGACCGGCATTTTCCAATATTACTGCAACGGCAATCTGTGGGTCTTCAGCTGGGGCAAAGGCTACAAACCAAGCATGGTCATCGCCACTTGCATTTTCAGCAGTACCGGTTTTAGCAGCTACTGTAATTTTACCGGAGTATTTACCCTGTTTAATATCAATAGCACCAGATGTAATAGCACTATCAGAAACAACTCTGTCCTTATCTACAACCTGTGCTTTGCCACTTACGGAGAAAGTAGCATTTGTAGCTGTACCGGAACGAACAACTTCACACATCATATCAGCAATCTGATGAGCTGTTGAAGAATCACAAGCCTGTAAAAGTTTTGTAGGAAGTGTTCTGTTTTTTACGCTACCACCAGGTGTTTCAATATGGTCTACAATATATGGTTGCATCATAGAACCGTTGTTGGCTATAGCAGAAGTAACCATTGCCATAAAAAGAGGAGAGGTAAGGGTTTTACCTTGTCCAATAGCAGTAGCAGCCAATTCCTTCACATCAGAATCTGATTTAAGAGCAAAACTTGCTTTTTTATATTCCAATGGGAAGTTTAAATCAGTGTTAAAACCAAAATCTGTGGCTGTTTTTATAAGCTGGTCATTTCCTATTTCCTCAGCAACAGTAGCAAAGTAACCGTTACAACTCTTTGCGAAGGCTGAAGTCATATCTACTTTGCCATGGGCTTTGCCGTCATAACAATGGAGTATACTGTCACCAAACTTAGCATCACCAGTACACTTAAAGTTAAAGTCCATATATTTCTGGCTTACTTCAAGGGCTGATGCAGCAGTTATAATTTTAAATGTAGAACCTGGAGGATAAAGACCCTGTGTAGCTCTATTTAAAAGAGGAGAATTTTCATCATCTGAATTAAGTTCCGCCCAGTTTTCGCTTACTGTATTGCTATCAAAAGTAGGGTAAGAAACCATAGCAAGTATTTTACCGGTTGAAGGTTCTATGGCAACTATTGAGCCTTTTTCGTGACCTAAAGCTTCAGCTGCTACCTGCTGTAATCTGTCGTCTATTGTTAATACTACGTTGTTACCCTGAATTTCCTTTCCAAGAAAAACGTGACCAATACGCTGTAAAAGTTCATTACTTACAGTCTGAAGTCTGAAATTGTATTTAGACTCTATACCGGCCTTACCTTTTACAGTATAGCCTACAACGTGGGCATAATTACCTGTTTCGTCATATTTTCTAGTGTATGAACCGTCTGAATTAGCCTCATCTTGAGCAATAGCCTTTCCGTTAATATCCAATATAGCTCCTCTTTTAACGTCTGGCAAACCTTGTGTCAGTCTAGGGTTAAAAGAATTTGCTACAAAACCATTTGAGTCGAAAAGGCATAACTTAACCAAATATCCAATTAAAATTAAAAATAAGATTGTGTAAAACCAGAATACTTTTTTTATTGCTGATTTCATCTTCTCGCCACCTTTCTGCGAGGTTTACGAACTTGTTGCTGTCGTTCTCTAGTGTCAACTTCCCTTATTTCCTTGTCGTGAGAATATTCTCCGTTTCTGGAAATAATCCATTGTATAACACCTATTATAATATAACTTATAACTATTGATGTACCACCGTAGCTAATGAATGGCAATGTAACACCGGTAAGAGGTATAAACTTAGTAACACCACCGATAATAAGGAAAGTCTGGAAAGCTAAAAGGGCAGTGAAACCTGCACACAATAGAGTAAGAAATCTACTACGATTTTCTAAAGCTCCTCTTGCTCCCTCAAGAAGTATAAGTATAAATATTGCTAAAAGTCCTATAGCGAATATTGAACCAAATTCCTCACATATGGCAGCAAATATAAAATCTCGCTCTACTACCGGAATACTTGTGGCATATCCTCTTGTAAGACCTATACCGGTAATTCCCCAAGTACAAATTGCAAAAAGGGATTGGGCAATCTGATAACCGTTGCCGGCTACGTCTGACCAAGGATTTTGCCAAGCCTCAACTCTTACCTGAATATGGGAGAAAAGTTTGTAGGCTATAACTGATGCCAAAGAAACAGCACCGACACCTGAAAGCAAGTATAAGTAGTTGCTTGTAGCAATGAACAGGACTATTAAGTAAGTCATTACGAAAATAAGGGCAGAACCTAAATCCTTTTGAACTACAAGGAAAATTACAACCAAACCACTTATAATAGTTGGAGCTATTATATCGTGAAAATCAGGTCGTTTTGAAAGAGAAGATGCTAAGTAAAATACAAAAAGCAACTTTACAATTTCAGATGGCTGGAAACCAAAACTTCCTATACTTATCCAGTTTTTTGAACCACCACTTACAGAACCGAAGACAAGTGTAAATACAAGCATTACAAAAGAAATTATAATATAAAGGTTTTTATATTTATCAAGTCTAGGCATTCTCTGTAATATAAAAGGAATAATAGTCAAAAATACAAAACCGGCTATGTTCCAAATAAGCTGTTTTATAGCTAATGAACTATCAAGTCTGTAAAGTATTATAAGTCCTATATCCACCAAAAAGAATATGCAGTTATAAAGCAAGTGACTGCTTTCGGGATACAGCCTTTTAACAAGATTGTTGCCAAACATAAGTAGCCCAAGACTTATAGCACAGTAGCCCACTACCTGACCCAAATTTTCTTCAGCATTGGCTGAAATAAGTATTATACTTGCCGTAACGTGGAAAAGTATAATACATAGCCTTTGTTTCATAAGTCCTACGGCTATTTTATAGTCAATAATATCTTCTCTTGCCAGATTGATTATAAGCCCGAATATAAGGAATACACCGATATAGGCTATAAATAAATACTTTGCAAGAAGTATGAATATTTCAATCATTTATAACACCCCTCTGTAGAAATGTCCACCAGTAGCTTTTTCGCTTTTCATATACTTTTCAAACTCTGCTGACATTTTGTTGCCCTTTTGTAATACATTCATATGTTCTTGTATTACATTTTTTACAGTTTTAGCATTTTCAGTTGTAAAATCCAATCTAAGCATATTGCTGTCAAGGGAAAGTATATCGTCCTTTTTGTTGAGAATACAAATAGGTGCTGAATTGAGAATAAAGGCAACACAATTATCGCAATCTCTAACAATAGGGAACTTTACATTCTTTCTGTCCTTTAACTGGTAATTACCCTCAATTCCTTTTAGCTTACAATACTTTCCGGATTTCTTATTTGCACAATGAATACCAACAGGACATTGATGAGTAGTCATTAATGGAAGTCTGCCATATACGACAACTTCGCTTTTATCTGATGTTAATTCTTGCAATTCCTGTAAATTCAATTCAGGAGAAAGTGTATAGTTTTCTATGTTATAAGTATCTTCAAGGACAGATATTGTCTGTTTATTGAAAATATTAAATGTGTAGTCAGTAACTACAGGTTTATCTGTACTTATTTTTCCAAGACTTCTCAAAAGATAGCCGTCAGGATTGTATTTATCAAGCTTATCAAAATATTTTCCATAGCCATCACGAGAAATATATGGAAGGGCAAAATATAACTCAACACCCTTTTCGTGAGCCATTTCCACAGCCTTACTGTCAAGGACTTCACAGTATATTCTCTTAGGCTTTGTTTCTAAAGCAGATATAAACTGTTCCCAAGTTCTGACCTTTACTGAAATGTTGTTTACGCTTTCGACTTTTGTCAATGCCTTTGGTTCATAAGTAGCAGAAATATCCTCTCTTTGAGTGTTTTCTATTATCTTATTTTCAAGTTCTGAACAGGCATCTCGTCTAAGGCTGTTTAATGCAGAAACCGGAATGTAAACGTTTTCTCCAATGTTACAATCTATGAAGTTAAATGTAAAAGGAGTATCTCCGGTTTTGGAAAGTTTTGATACAATATCTTCTTCCGTCATTGGTCTGTTAAGAGGTGTTTCAGCTGTTTCGCCGTATACTCTTATGCCATAGTCAGGAAATTCTATATAACTTTTTTCTCCTACATTTACAGAGGCTGTTGCATTAACAGTCATTTTTCTAGTGTTTTTAGAATAGGTCTTTTTAAGGACATCATTAAGAGCTTTATCAAAGGATTTGAAAACTCTGTCGCCTTTTTGTATATAGCCGTCTACAACAACGGAAATTGTACTGCCAACACCTGCTGTTTGATTTACACCTGTACCTGTGTGCTGTTTTGACCATATTTCTATGCCGTCACCGGCAGTAACAGGGCGAGACAGCTTAATAGAACATCTTTTATTTTTAGGATTATATCCAGTAACAACGCCTATTTCTACACCACTGCTCTTAGGAGATTTACTAAGCATATTCAGTGAGGAATATGTGTCATAATATCCATGAGAAGATGAACCACCTCTGTTGAAAATCTGTGTAAGGTTTGAAATATCCTCTTTGTCAATAGTCAAAGTACCATTTTCCATAACCTCATCAACATATTTTCTATAGGTTGAGACAACCTGATAAACATATTCAGGGCTTTTCATTCTGCCTTCGATTTTAAGGCTGTCAACACCTGTTGCAAGAACCTTGTCAAGTATTTCAGCTGTTGAAATATCCTTAGGAGAAAGGAGATAACCACTTTTTAAAGTTTTATCGTCTTTCAAAAGTGAATATTCCATACGACAAGGCTGGGCACAACGACCTCTGTTACCACTTCTCTGTCCTATAATACTACTCATAAGACAACGACCGGAATAGCATACACACAATGCTCCGTGTATAAATCCCTCAATTTCTGTATTGCCTTTTTTTGAACAAATGTCGGTTATTTCTTTTTGACCTAATTCTCTGGCAAGTACAATACGGCTACAACCCATTTCAGTAAGCATATCTATGGCTTCACTGTTGTGTACTGTCATTTGTGTAGATGCACTTATTCTTATGTTTGGGTAGTATTTTTTTATAAGATTTACCATACCCAAGTCCTGTACAATAAGACCGTATGCACCGTAGGAATAGACTTTTTCTACAAAGTCTAAAACCTTCTGTATTTCGTTTTCTTTGTAAAGTGTGTTAAGTGTAATAAACACTTTTACCCCTCTAAGGGCACAGGTTTTAATAATTTCGTGAAGTGTGTCATCAGAGGGGTTTTCAGCATAGGCACGAGCACCAAAGGCACTGCCACCAATATATATTGCGTCACAGCCGGCATTAAGGGCAGCTGTAACGCTTTCAGGGGTGCTACAAGGAGCTAAAATTTCAGGCTTTTTCATATTGTCACCTTAATTATTTTTTGCAAGTTTCTTTGAAAGGTCTTCTATTTTTCTCTTTAAATCAATGTTTTCAGCTTTTGTTTTAGCAAATGCACTTTGAAGCTGATTTTCGCTCATAGTCTGATTTTCTATCTGGTAGTTTTCAAAATCAGATAAGAGAGTTTGGTAATCTTCCTGAACTCTTGTAAGCTGGTCTTTAGCTGTCTTTACAGACTTATCGCTTTCAGACTTTAAGTTCTTTATTTCTTCTTCAAGCTTTCTGATGTTGCCGTTAGCAGCTTTAAGTTTAACAGCTAAATCATCACGTTCTTTGTTTACGTTAGTGAGTTTAACATTTCTTTCAGCTGATTTTTGATTTAATTCATTGATTGAAGTGTTCTTTTCAGCAAGTTTTGTGCTGAGGTTGTTAAGTTCTTGGTTTTTATCATTGATTTTGCCGGTTAATTTAGCAATATAGTTAGTCTTTTCTTCAACACGCTTTTCAGCCGTTGTAAGACGAGTTTGACAAGAAGAATACTCTCTCTGAACATTGTCAAATTCGCTCTTTGTTTTGATATGTTCTGTTTCTAAGTCGTTGTATTTATTAGTCTTTTCTTCAAGCTGATTTTCAACACTGGCATAAAGACCCTGTAAAGATGCTAATTTCTTTTCACATTCGTCAAGTTTGCTCTTTACATCTTCTCTCTTTACAGTAAGTACCTGTATTTCATCTTTTTTATTGGCAAGGTCTTTAGCAAGAGTGCTTTTTTCGTTGTTCAAATTAGTGATAGTTTCGTTTAAAACTGATATTTCCTTTTCCTGTGATTCCAACTTAGCAAGGGTATCTGTATCAAAGGCAACAGAACCACTAGAAGTACGTTCTTTAAATAAATCATCAGCAATATTAAGTGAGAATAAAATAGCGTTATCATCACGATATAAAGGGTGAGATAAATCTCCACCTGTAATATCTGCCATTTTCTGATTAAGATATTTTGCAATGGCTCTTAAATATTCATCGCTTTCTTCACTAGCAAGTTTAATGTTTCTACTGCCTATCTCTATGTTAATGTATTTCTTTTCCTCTGACATAATACAAATCCTCCTGTAATTCAATGCAATTATTATAACAATTATATCATAATAAAGTAAATTTGGGTATAAAAATGCTAGGAATTTTAGTATTAAAATATTAAAAATATATTAATTTTGCATTATAAAATAAAAAATTTTTGGAATAAGTCTTTTAATTTAACGATTTTTGTTATAAAATAAGGATACTAACACTTATGTGATTGTAAAAAAGAAGGAGGAGTAGTGAGGTATGATATCTAATCAGATTTTGCAAAGTACAATAGATGGACTTAAAAATATAATAAGACGTGAGCTAAGTGTTGCTGAACGTGAGGGCAAGATTGTTGCAACTACTGAAGAATCAATGGTTAATACAGTCATTGAGAGTGCAGATATATTTATACAGAGTCCAGCTGAAAACCAGTTGGTACAGGGTTACCAGTATTTTAAGGTTTTTGATAATGGTTCTCCTGAATACATTGTTATGATTAAGGGCGAGGACGAGGAGGCTTACCGTATTGGTAAGATTACAGCTTTCCAAATCCAGAATTTACTTGTTGCTTACAAGGAAAGATTTGACGGTGACAATTTCATAAAGAACTTGTTGCTTGACAACTTACTTCTTGTAGATATATATTCAAGAGCGAAGAAGTTGCGTATTGAAAATAATGTTCCTAGAGTTGTGTTCCTTATTGAAACAGAAATTGATAAGGAATTTAATGTTGTTGAGATTGTTAGAAGTATTTTCCCAACAAAGCAGAAGGATTTCGTTACTGCTGTTGACGAAAAGAGTATTATTCTCGTAAAGGAACTTAAAGAAAAGGATAGCAAGGAAGAAATTGACCAGATTTCTAAGCATATTTACGATACACTTTCAGCAGAAGCTATGACAAGTGTATATGTTGCAATCGGTACTGTAGTAAATGACCTTAAAAATGTTTCTGCATCATACAAGGAAGCTAAGATGGCTCTTGAAGTAGGTAAGATTTTTGAGGAAAACAAGAAGATTGTAAACTACGAACAGCTTGGTATTGGTCGTCTTATTTATCAACTTCCTGCACCATTATGCAAAATGTTCATAAATGAAGTTCTCCACGGACTTTCTATGGACCAGTTTGATGAAGAAACACTTACTACTGTAAACAAGTTCTTCGAAAATAACCTTAACGTGTCAGAAACTTCAAGACAGCTCTATATCCACAGAAATACATTGGTTTATAGACTTGATAAGCTTCAGAAGATGACAGGCTTAGACCTTAGAAACTTCGATGATGCTATTATTTTCAAGATTATGCTTATGGTAAGTAAATATATGCACTATAGAGAAACATTTATGTATTAATTTTCTCTTTTCAGAAAGGAAGTTTTCACCTTGATTAAGATGGAAAAAGTAACAAAAATATACGAAAACGGTGCTGTTGGTTTAAGAGATGTATCTCTTGAAATTAACAAAGGCGAATTTGTTTTCGTAGTTGGTTCTTCCGGCTCAGGTAAATCAACGTTTATGCGTCTTTTACTAAAGGAAATTGAACCAACAAGTGGCGACATAATTGTAAACAATACGGATATTACTAAATTAAAACGCAGACAAATTCCATATTACAGAAGAAAAGTCGGTGTAGTGTTTCAGGATTTCCGTCTGTTGCCATCTAAGACAGTTTATGAAAATGTGGCTTTTGCTATGCAGGTAGTGGAAACAAATCCTAAATATATAAGACGTAATGTGCCACAGATTTTGTCTATGGTTGGTTTAGGTAAAAAGGCTAAGGCTTATCCAAATCAGCTTTCCGGTGGTGAACAGCAGAGAGTAGCTCTTGCCAGAGCTATTATCAACAGACCTCCAATTCTTTTGGCAGATGAACCTACCGGTAACCTTGACCCAGACACTGCTTGGGATATTATGGAACTTATTCAGGAAATAAATAGAAATGGTACTACTGTTGTTATATCAACACACGCAAAGGAAATTGTAGATAAAATGCAAAAGCGTGTTATAAAGATTAACAAGGGTGTAGTATTAAATGACGTTGAGGGTGGTGGATATAACAATGAAGCTTCGAACATGGAAATATTATATTAGTCAGGGCTTTAGAGGTGTATTCAAAAACGGACTTATGTCTGCAGCCTCAATTATTATAGTTAGTGCCTGTGTATTTACAGTTATTCTTTCTCTTAGTATTATGGTTAATGTTGACTATGTATTAAGTCAGATTGAGTCTAACGTAGGTGTTACTGTTTTCTTAGGTAATAAGCCTACAGATGCTCAGGTAAAAGTCTTGCAAAAGAAAATAGAAGAAATGCCTAATGTAACGAAGGTTACATATATTTCACAACAAGGTGCTTTGGAAAAGGCAAAGAAAATGTGGGATACTGATACACTTGATGGCTTAAAAGAGGATAATCCTTTTCCAAGGTCTTTAGATGTACAGGTATCCGGCATAAGTCATCAAAAAGATGTTATTGCAAGAATAACTAAGTTACAACAGGAATTTGAAAATCAGATAGTAAATGGTGAAGTTGAAACAGTAGCAGAAACTACTACTATTGACCCGGCTCAGGCAGCTAAGGCAGCAGTAAATAATGCTGTTAAGGAGGCAGGCTCTCAGCCAACAACTACTAAAACAGCTCTTTTGGACAAGTTGACAGGAACTGTTGAGGTACAGGCAGAGGGAACTTCTGCAACACCGGTTACAGAAGGTTTACCTACACCGGCTACTATTCAGCAGGAAAATAATGAACCTGTTACAGTAAACAATGCACCTAAGATTGGTGATGCCGACTACGAGTATCAGGGCATTGAGTCAATTCGCCACGCACAGCAGTTGACAGATACTCTTATGGCTATTGATGCGATATTTAAAATAGTATCAGTTGTTATTATTGCAATCCTTGCAATTATCTCTATTGGTATTATTATGAATACAATTAAACTTACTGTTTTCATTAGAAAAAATGAAATTGGTATTATGAAATACGTTGGTGCTACTGACTGGTTTATACGTTGGCCTTTCATCGTAGAAGGTGTCATAATTGGTCTTATTGGTGCTGCTATTCCTTCAGTTATTTCATGGCTTAGCTATGATAGAATTGTAGACTACTTTAATACTCATATAAGTGTGTTAAATACTCTTATGTCTTTAAAGAGTGGTAGTGAGATATTTGTAGTAACAATACCAGTTGCTCTTTTAGTTGGTGCATTATTGGGTGCTGTGGGAAGTATAACTTCTGTAAGAAAGCATCTTAGAGTATAAAAGTTTGCCGTTTTAACGGTGCGTTTTTGGGGGAATAATCGTACTTATGTATGGTGTTTTCCCCTTTAGTTATGGAGTGAAAATTTATGTTAAAAAAATTCGTATCGGGATTATTGACAGTATCTCTTACATTGGCTTTTGTTGGTGTAGCAGATGCAGCATCAGTATCTCAGTTACAGAAACAGAGTTCGGCTTTTAAAAACCAAATAAGTTCTGTTCAAAGTCAGATTAATTCTACAAAACAGCAGAAAGCCTCTACTCAGTCAGAAATTCAGGAGCTTGACAGACAGCTTGCTTCTGTTCAGGCTGAAATTACACAGCTTAATACAAAAATTCAGGAAACAACTGCTAACCTTAATAAATCTCAGCAGGAGCTTAAAGAGGCTATTGCTACAAGAGAAGCTCACTACAATACTTTGAAAAAGCGTATTAGAGTAATGTATGAATATGGTAACAGTGGTTACCTTGAGGCACTTTTGTCTTCAGATAATTTCTCTGATTTTATAACACGTCTTGAGTATACTAACAAGCTTGTAGAATATGATAACAAGGTCCTTAAGGACTATACTCATTCAGAAGAAGTAATAGCTACAAATGTTAAAACTATTGCAAAAGACAAGAAACAAATAGAGGATATGAAGGCTGAACAGGCTAAGAAACAGCAGATTTTGGACAACAATATTGCTAGAAAAAATCAGATTGTAAAACAGCTTGATTCTAACCAAAGCACTTATGAAGCACAGATTGCCGATTTACAGCAACAAGATGCTAACGTTCAGGCTCTTATTCAGAAGGCTGAAGCCGAGGCTAAGGCTAGAGAGGCAGCAGCAGCCAAAGCAAAGGCTGATGCAGCAGCAAAGGCAAAAGCTGCACAGGCAGCAAAGGCAAAGAGTAGTTCAAGCTCAAGTACAAAATCAAGTACAAAGTCTAGGTCATCAAGTTATAACACAGGTTCAAGTAATACATCTGGTGGCTCAAGTTCTGCTACTGTATATAGTAGTAATGGTAAGCATTATCAGTATCCTATTCCAGCTTATAATGGCTATAAGCCAAATTCTGGTTATGGTTACAGGTCTTCACCTATTGCAGGTGGTACAGAATTCCATACAGGTGTTGACTTAAAGGCTACACTTAACACAGACGTAATTGCTGCCGAAAGTGGTACAGTTATTTACGCCGGTTGGAGAGGTGGCTACGGTAAGTGTGTTATTATTGACCATGGTGGTGGATATAGTACACTTTATGCACACAACAACGTATTAAAGGTTTCTGTTGGTCAGTCTGTTCAGAGAGGACAGGTTATTGCCGGTGCTGGTACAACAGGTTATTCTACAGGTGTTCACTCTCACTTTGAAGTAAGAATAAATGGTCAGCATACAAATCCAACAGGTTATATTTATTAATATTTGGGGACACAGGGCAAATGCCTTGTGTCCTCAGGCTGTCGATAAAGTCGACAGCCTTGCAAGAAATGCTTGCATTTCTTGCAGTTAGTCTAAAGTAGGGACCAGCCGTGAAAAATATGGCACTAAAAACCAGTACCATATTTTTGTCCCTGTCCTCGGTCGGGCAAAGCTCGACCTGTGGAATTAGTTTAAGAAAACCAAGGCTTTCTTAACAACTTTCCTTTGATAATCTGAAAAATATGTAAATACATTTATCAAAAATTCAAATTATTTTCTAAAATTAGTTTTTTTGACACTCTGAGGGACACAGGGCAAATGCCTTGTGTCCTTTTTTCTGTTATAAAAATTTATAGAAAACTTAAATTTAACTGGTATTTAATGTTTTTACTTGTAAATATTGAAAAATTGTACTATAATATATTTTAATTAAAAGTGTGTGTAAATTTATATTTGACGAGTTTTTGTGCCTTAGTAACAAAAATTAAGAGGAGTTTTTTTATGAACAATAAACTTATACTGAATATAGTAATTGTATACTTTGTTATTTTAAGTATAGTGCTTGTATTCCAGATTTCAAAGAAAAAGGACAATATTTCAGCACCTACTACTTCAAATCAGGTTACATCAGAGGATAGACTTGATAACGCAGTTGTTTTCAATTTAGGAAGTCCTGTAATTTTAGTAAATAAAAAGCAGACCCTTTTAGAAAAGACTGACTCATCACAAGTACCTGTTGTTAAGGGTGAAGATGTTTACGTGCCTTTAAGTTTCTTTAAGACAGCATATGGTGCTAGTGTAACAGGAGATACAAATGCTCCAAGTGTAACAATAAGAATGAATAACAAAGCCCTTGTTATGGACAGCGAAAATGCCAGTCTTGTTGATAACACAAGAGAAAAGAAGTTAGATTATAATACAAAGATTTTTGCTGATAAGGGTGTTGACTACGTTCCAATAACTGTTTTTGCAAATGCCTTTAATAAATATCTCTATTATTATAATGGTATGGTTATTGTATCTAGTCAGGAAAATGCTTTTACAAATGAAGAAAGCACAGAATTTATACAGAATTTAAGAACACAGGTTAATGATTTACCTTATGTTGCTACAGAGGAAAATTTAAGGGAAATCACTAACACAAGTGACAAAGACGAACTTATTAATAAAATCGGACAGGCTGTTGGTAACGGTAGTCAGAATAACGATAACATTAATGTAGCAGGACTTTTACAAAAGGACAGAGAAGACCTTATTAAAAGCGATGATACTTATATGTATTGTGCTACAGAGGAAAGTGTAAATATATTAAATTACACTAATGGTTTAAAACACGTTTCTGCTATTAAGTTAGATGACGAATTTAAGCCACAGAAGATGGAATTAGAAAACAACACACTTGTTGTTGTAGGTAATTTGAAGGAAAACAATAGTGAACAGGAAACAGGAGAAGATTCTCAGAGAGACCCTGACACAGAAAAGACTGTTGTTTATGTTTATGACGTAACAAATGTTAATGCACCTGTTCAGAAAAGAAAGGTTGCTGTAGATGGATATACTGTAGACACATCATTTGAAGGAAATTATGTGTATTTAGTTGCTAATTCATCAGTGTTTGACAATTACAAAAATGGTCATTTTGTTGCACCTTCTTATACAGATACTGCTAATGGCGATGCTGTTACTATAATGGACTTTAGCAATATGCAGTATTTCCCTGAAATGGGTGGAGATAGCTATACAGTTGTTATGGCTATTAATATAGCAGATAATAAACAGGATACTTCAGCAAAGTCTTTCCTTTGTGCCGGAGACAATGTGTCATTGTTCGGCAGTAACTTATATGTTGCTAAAAACAGATATACAGCTTTTGATAGTTCAGATAAGACAGAAAATACAAGAATTTACAGATTTTCACTTGCCGATGGAGAATTTACAAGAAATGCTTATGGCGAGGTAAAGGGACACCCTGTTGATAACCACTCTATAGACGAAAATAATGGTTATGTAAGGGTTGTAACAAGTAACGTTGAGGGTAAAGACAAGAAGATTGTAAATAGTGTTTATGTTTTAAACAACAATATGGAAATAAGTGGCGAGGCTACAAAGGTGGCAAACAATGCAAATATTAGTTCTGTTATATTAACAGAAGATAAAATTTATTTAACACCAAAGGAAAAGGGCGAGCCAATTTACACAGTTGATATGTCTAATCCACTTAACCCATCAGGTAATGGTATATTGAAATTGTCAGAAGGCAATATTATGCTTTATCCTTATGGAGAAGACCAAATCGTAACTGTTGATAATGGTGGAGATAAGTTAAAGATTAATGCCTTTGATATTTCTAGTAAGGATAATCCTAAACTTCTCTATAGTCAGGAATTAGGTGGTAGCAATATTTCTTCTTCTGTATTTGAAAATCCACAGGCGTTTATGTTTGATACAGAAAAGAATATATTTGTATTACCGGTTACTATTAAATCTGAAGAAGATGGCAATATAACATTTAATGGGGCATATATTTATAGTATCTATATGGACGAAGGTTTTGAAAGACTTGGAGCTTTCTCTACAGAAGGAAATATAGAAACTATATTTAAGAAAAAGGGTAAACTCTACTGTGTAACAAACAGAGGTATCAGTCAAGGTACTTTTGCTGAACCGGATAAAATGGTAGGAGTTAAGTTTATTAAGTAAAATAGAATTGGGGCTGTGAGTTACATCACAGCCTTTTTGTTTAGGAGAAACTATGTATAATTTTGAAAGAACAGACGACAATATAAAAAAACTTGCAAAGAAGAAATGGGACTCTATTGCAAAACCTATTGACTCTTTAGGTGAATTTGAAAATTTATTTATAAAAATAGCAGCTATAAAGGGAAATGTTGATTTTACCATTAAGAATAAAACAATGGTTGTATTTTGTAGTGACAATGGTGTAGTAGCCGAGGGTGTTACGCAGACTGACAGCTCTGTTACGACTATTGTGGCAAATAATATTCCTAAGGGGGTAGCTACTATTAGTAAATTGTCAGGTGCTTGTGGAGCAAAGGCAATAGCTGTTGATGTAGGTATTAATGGAGATACTCCGGAGGGCGTTTTAGACTACAAGGTTTCAAAAGGAACTAACAATATTGCAAATGGACCGGCAATGACAAAAGAACAAATGATGCAGGCTATAAATGCCGGTATTGATGTAGTTAAAAATTTAAAGGACAAAACAGACATTATTGGACTTGGAGAAATGGGTATTGGTAATACCACTACCACTTCAGCTGTAGCATCTGTACTTCTTGGTATTCCAGTAGAAAAAGCTACAGGCAAAGGTGCTGGGCTTACAAGTGCCGGATTAGAAAGAAAAGTAAACGTAATAAAAAAAGCAATAGAAGTTAATGAACCAAACCCTAATGACCCTCTTGACGTGCTTATGAAATTAGGTGGTTACGATATTTGTGCTATGACAGGTGCATTTTTAGGCGGTGGAATGTATAAAATACCTATAGTGATAGATGGCGTAATTGCCTGTCTTAGTGCGTATATTGCCTGCCTTATAAATCCAAATACTGTGGATTATATTTTGCCGTCACATATGGGCAGAGAACCTGTGGCAAGTATTTTGCTTGAAAAAATGAATTTAAAGCCTGTAATATACGGTAATATGGCTTTAGGGGAAGGCAGTGGTGCTGTAATGCTTTTTCCTTTGCTTGATATGGCTATGGCACTTTATAACAATGTAACTTTTGAACAAATAGAAATGAAGCCCTATGAAAGGTTGATATAATGCTTACGCTTGTTATAGGAGGAAGTGGCTCTGGAAAAAGCAGTTTTGGAGAAAAACTGGCACAGGAAAGTAATTCTAAACTGTACTACCTTGCTACAATGATTCCCTATGGAGATGAGGGAAAAAGACGAGTTGAAAGACATTTGAAACTTAGAAAAGGCAAAGGCTTTGAAACTATTGAAGAATATATGGATATTGGAAGTATTGATATACCTTATAAATCCTGTGTTTTGCTAGAAGACTTGACAAACTTAGTGGCAAATAATATGTTTACAAAAAATCCACAAAAAGATATAAATATGTTTATTGTAAATGGCATAGTACAGTTGTATAATAAAGTAGAAAATATGATAATAATAACAGGTGATGTTTTCTCAGATGGAGAAAAATATGATAGCCTGACTAATAAGTATATTGAAATCTTGGCAGACATAAATAATGCTGTTGCAAAAAAGGCAGACAGGGTTTACGAAGTTGTTTGTGGAATAGATATGCTTTTAAAGGAGGAATAAAATTGGGTGCTTTAAGAAGTCTTATAATCTGTTTTGCAGTGTTCAGTAAAATACCTATGCCTTATATAGATTGGGAAAAGAAAGATATGAAGTATATTTTTTGCTTTTTGCCTTTAGTAGGTGCTGTAATGGGGGCTTTGTTTATAGGCTTACATTTATTAGCACAACGATTTAATGTGCCAGAAACTGCTTTTGGTATTATATCCTTTGCTGTTGCTATGTTGCTTGTAAATGGTGGTATACATATGGACGGCTTTATGGATACTATAGATGCTCTTAGTTCTCATAAATCAAGAGATGATAAAATTAGAATATTAGATGACCCTCATACTGGAGCATTTGCAATTATATACGCTATTTTTTATGTTCTTATTATTGCTTATATTTTAGGTACTGTTGATAACTTAGCTGAGGCTGTTTATATGGCCATTGTCTTTGTGTTTGCAAGAGCCTTAGTAGGTATCGTAGCTATGAGTGAGGACCTTTCTAAAGAAAGTGGTATGTTATATACTTTTGTTTCTAGTGCAAACAAGTTTGTTACAGCCGTTATTTGTGTTGTATGGCTTATTGCTAGTATTTCTGTAATGGAGATTTTAGCTCCTGTTCGTTCTATTATTACCCTTGGTGTTGTATTTATATTTGTAATGCTTTTCCAAAATATGAATAGAAAAAATTTTGGTGGTATTAGTGGAGATTTAATGGGCTTTTTTATCTGTGTAGTTGAGTTTATATGCTTTGTAATTATGGGTTTAGGTGATTTTATTTGTTAGAACTGTTTGTAGGTGGAAATTGTCAAGGGCATAATGACTTGGCAATGAAAGCATATAATGGTATAATAGCTGATGGAAAAGAACATAGCATTGAAAGTATAGAAAATGCAGACATTATTATTAATTATCACGAGTTTGTCAGAAAATTGATTGAAATGGGAAAAGACCCTTTGGAATTTTCTGAAAATATTAATGCAAAGGCTATTGCCTGTGATGAAGTTGGCTGTGGTGTTGTGCCTATGGACAAAAAGCAGATTTTGTATAGAGAAGCTGTAGGCAGAAGTTGCTGTATATTGGCAGAAAGAGCAAAGAGAGTTACTCGTGTGGTTTGTGGAATTGGAGTGATTATTAAATGAAAATTACTTTAATAAGACATGGCAGAACAATAGGAAATGTAAAAGGCTGTTTTAATGGAGTAACAAATGACCCCCTTTGTGATGAAGGTGTGGAAATAATAAAGGAGTATGTGGAAAAGGGAATTTATCCTGAAGTAGGCATAGTTGTTTCAAGTCCATTAAAAAGATGCTTGCAGACTTCTAACTTGATTTATCCCCAGCATAAGCCTATAGTTGTGGATAATTTGAGAGAAATTGATTTTGGGGATTTTGAGAACAAGACTCATTTGCAGCTTGAAAATAACCCCGACTACATACGTTGGATAGAGTCTAATGGCATAAGTGATATTCCTAACGGAGAGAGCTTTAACGCTTTTACAGACAGGTGCGTAAAGGGTTTTAAAGAAGCTGTGGATATATCTAAAAATAATTTAAATTCAGCCTTTGTAATTCATGGTGGAACTATGATGGCATTACTTACAGCTCTTACAGGAGAGAACTTTTACACAACTGTACCTAAAAATGGCTTAGGTTTTGTTATTAAATGGGAAAATAATGAAGTAAAGGATTTAAAAACTTTGGTGTAATTATGGATATTCTTTTGGGATTTATACTGGATACAATAATTGGCGACCCTTATAAACTGCCACATCCTATTAGATGGATTGGCAGTTTTATTAGTATACTTGAAAAACTGTGTAGAAAAATTGCAAGAAAAAATACTATGCTTATGATACTGGGAGCAATATTGGCTATTGTGGTTATTTCTGTTTCCGGTGGCATTACGTTATTGGTGCTTAAATTGTCATCTTTCAATAAGTATGCTTATACAACAGTTTCTGCTGTTATTTGTTACTATATGCTTGCCGGAAAGTCACTTAAAACAGAAAGTATGAAAGTCTACAAGGCCTTTGAAAACAACGACACAGAAGGTGCAAGAAAGGCTGTTTCAATGATAGTTGGCAGAGATACTCAGTCTTTGACAAAAGAGGGTATTATAAAAGCAGCAGTGGAAACTGTGGCAGAAAATTCATCAGACGGAGTTATAGCTCCTTTGATATATATGCTTATTTTCGGACCTGTTGGTGGAGTAGTTTATAAGGCTGTAAATACAATGGACTCTATGATAGGTTATGTAGAGGAAAAGTATTTTTATATAGGCAAATTTGCTGCCAAATTAGATGATGTGTTAAATTATATACCGGCTAGAGTATCTGGAATATTGGTCATTATATCGGCTTTTGTATTGAGATATGACTACAAAAATGCCTTTAGGATTTTTAAGAGAGACAGAAGAAAACACGCAAGTCCAAATTCAGCTCAGACAGAGTCAGCAATGGCAGGAGCTTTAGGAGTACAGCTTGCCGGAGATGCGACATATTTTGGTGTTGTTCATAAAAAGCCTTACATAGGGGATAAAAACAGAGAAATTGAAAACGAAGACATAAAGAGAGCAAATGATATAATGTATACAATGACAATCATTTGTCTTATAGTAGGTCTTGTAATAAGGAGTGTGATAATGTGGCTAAAGTAATAATGGTACAGGGAACAATGTCAAATGCTGGTAAGAGTATTATAACTGCCGGACTTTTGAGAGTTTTTGCACAAGACGGATACAAGGTAGCACCTTTTAAATCTCAAAATATGGCATTGAATTCTTTTATTACAAAAGACGGTTTGGAAATGGGCAGAGCACAGGTTGTGCAGGCTGAAGCTGCCGGTGTTGAACCTGACGTATTAATGAACCCAATACTTTTAAAACCAAATTCTGACACGGGTTCACAGGTTATAGTTATGGGTAAGCCTATAGGAAATATGAAAGCTAAAGAGTATTTTAAATACAAAAAACAGCTTATTCCTACAATAAAAGAAGCCTATAATAAATTAGCTGAAAAGTATGACATTATTGTAATAGAGGGTGCTGGTTCTCCGGCTGAAATTAATTTGAAATCTGATGATATTGTAAATATGGGTATGGCTGAAATGGTAGATGCACCAGTTATACTTGTAGGAGATATTGACAGAGGTGGAGTTTTTGCACAGCTTTATGGCACTGTGGAACTCTTGCCTTACAATGAAAAAAAGAGAATAAAAGGTATAGTTATAAATAAATTCAGAGGGGACAAGGCTATACTTGAAAATGGCATTACTATGCTTGAAAAGAAATGTCATACTCCTGTTGTTGGTGTTGTGCCTTATGGAAATATAGATATTGATGACGAGGACAGCTTGTCTACAAGACTTGAAAATAAAACTGTAGGAGCAATAGATATTGCTGTTATAAGATTGCCTAAGTTATCTAACTTTACTGATTTTTCTCCCCTTGAACAATATGGTATGAGATATGTTTCAAGTGTAAAGGAACTGGGAAAGCCAGACTTGATTGTACTTGGGGGAACTAAAAATACTATTGCCGATATGAAATGGCTTAATGAAACAGGCTTAAAGTCAGCTATACAAAAATTGGCTGAAAATGGTACAGATATTTTTGGCATTTGTGGTGGCTATCAGCTTATGGGTGAAAAAATAACTGATAATGAGGGTGTTGAAAACGGCATTGATACTATAGAGGGTCTTGGTCTATTGCCTGTAGAAACTGATTTCTATATGGAAAAGACTACAAGACAGATTACAGGTGTAGCCTATAATGGGAAAAAAATAACAGGCTATGAAATACATCAAGGTCAAAGTGTAGTAAAGGGTGGACAGGCTTTTTCTGAAATTGAGGGCAGAAAAGAAGGCTGTGTTTTAAATAACTGTGTTGGTACTTATGTTCATGGTGTCTTTGATGAAACAGGCTTTAGAGAAAGTTATATAAAGAAAATATTTGATAAAAAAGGCATTTCTTTTGATGTGAAAACAATAGATATAGAAGAATATAAAAATAGTCAATACGATAAATTGGCAGACCTTATTCGTGAAAATATGGATATGGACAAAATATATGAAATATTAGAGAATAAGGAAACTGACTATACTCCACAATTTGTACTTCCAAAGGATATTGAGGCACGAAGTATGGAAATTATAGAAAGTGAAATGATTACAGAAGTGCCAGAGGAGTATAAGCCTATTGTAAAAAGAGCTATACACACTACAGCCGATTTTGACTATGAAACAAGTTTATATTTTTCTCCAAATTGTGTTGAACAGGCTAGAGAGGCTATAAAAAGAGGGGCGTCTATAATAACTGACACCAATATGGCTAAAGCCGGTATCAATAAGAGAGTTTTAGGCAAATATGGTGGAGAAGTTTTATGTTTTATGGCTGATGAAGATATTGCAAAAAGAGCAAAGGAAAACGGCACTACAAGAGCTGTTGCATCTATGGAGAAAGCATCAGAATTAGAGGGTGAATATATTATAGCTGTTGGTAATGCACCAACTGCCCTTATAAAGCTAAAGGAATTAATAGAAGAAAATAAAATAAAACCTGTACTTATAATTGCTGTGCCTGTAGGTTTTGTAAATGTAGTTGAGGCAAAGGAAATTATAAGTAAATGTAATGTGCCGGTTATAGTAGCAAGAGGAAGAAAAGGTGGTAGTAATTTGGCTGCGGCAATTTGTAATGGTATATTGTATGGTATAGAGTAAAAAATGTATAAAATTTATAGTTGCAAAAAAATATATTTTGGAGTACAATAATAACAATAGAGTTGCCCGAAGTTATTAAGTGATTTTTAACATTGGGGACCAGGCTGGGTGATTTACCCAGCTTTTTTACTTTTTAGGAGAAAATATGTATTTAAAAGAATCTTTAAATTATAAATAAGTGTTAAAAAATAACATAGAAAAAAGAAAAGGAGTGCAAACACAAGGTATGCACTCCTTTTCTTTTTATGAATCGGAAAGATAAATCCGATGGCTTGCTTGCCAAGCCACAAATTAAGTCGTTAATTTGTTCTGATAGTGAACCGAAAGATAAATCGGACACACAAAGTGTGGCTTTCAACGAAGTTGAAAGTTCTGACAATGAATCGGAAAGATAAATCCGATAACTTTATTGATCAAAAAATACTTATTTCAGACTACCATCTCCACCCATTAAGGCTGTTAATTCCTCAATACGTTCTAGTGGAAAAGGTGGTTCGCAAAGGGGTTTCATTGCTATACTCATAAGTTTCATCGGGTTATCATCAGCAGCTACTCTATTTGATGAAAGTTTACCACATCTTTTGCAACGGTGTATAATCGCCCATTCGTCATTTTTTCTTACCCAAACAGATACAGGTTCCATAATTCCACCACAGTCAGATGCTCTATCTCCGGGTTCTTCATCAACGTGAAGACTGGAAAGACAGTTAGGACAATGATTTCTATGGTCACTGCCTGCACCATTTGGAATTACAGGGCGACCACAAACCTTACAAGTAAAAGTATTATTACAAGGATGATTTTTATAATATCCATTTTCATATTTTTTGCGTTTATTTTCTCTATTCATTTTTATTCCTCCATAAAAGTCAAATAATTTCTATTTTTCCTTTTGGGAGGAAAGCCGATATTGTTTTGCTAACCTCCCGATTAGCAAACAATATCCAATATTATATTAATTTTCAAAAAGCAATCTCCTAAAAATAATTAATTTTCTTCTTCTTCTTTTTCCTGAGGGTGTTCCTCTAAAATCTTGTTGTAAACATCAATGTATTCCTTAGCACTTCTGTCCCAAGAAAATCTTGTTTCAATAGCATTATGAACTACCTTATTCCATTGAGTTTTATCAGCATAAACCTTAAGACCTTCGTTAATAGCCCATATTAAGCCATTAGCATCATAGTCCTGGAACTGGAATCCATTGCCTTCGCCAGTTTCAGGGTTATAAACCTTTACTGTATCAACTAAACCACCGGTAGTTCTAGTAACAGGAATAGTACCATAGCTCATAGCAAAAAGCTGACCTAAGCCACAAGGTTCGAAAAGACTAGGCATAAGGAAGAAATCACTGGCTGCATAAATCTTCTGAGAAAGTGCATCATCAAAGAGAATATTTGCACTTACCTTGTCAGGGTATCTATAAGCTAAATCCTTAAACATATTCTCGTAAGTATAGTCGCCAGTACCGAGAATAACAAGCTGAACGTCCTTTGAAAGAAGTTCTCCTGCTGCCTGTAAAACAAGGTTAATACCTTTTTGTTCTACAAGTCTTGAAATAATACTGAATACCGGAACATCAGGGCGAACAGGAAGTCCTAAATCTTTCTGAAGCTGAGCCTTATTTTCAGCCTTTCCAGTTAAATCGTCAGCAGAGAAGTTAGCATAAATCTTTTTGCTGGTTTCAGGGTTGTTGGCATCATAGTCAATACCATTTACGATACCGTAAAGGTCATCTTTTCTAGCTCTTAAAACACCGTCAAGACCATAGCCATACTGTTCTGTCTGAACTTCATAAGCATATGTTTTACTTACTGTACTGATAGCATCAGCATATAAAAGACCGGCTTTCATAAAACTTGTCATATTATAAAATTCCAATTTATCATTTGTGAAGTAATAATTTTCGTCTAATTCCATCATACTAAGAGCGTGTTTAGGGAACATACCCTGATACTGGAGATTATGAACAGTATATAATGTACGAATATTTTTGTAGTCCTTAATAAGTGAGTACTTGTCTTTTAAGTAAACGCACATTGGACCAGTCTGCCAGTCATTACAGTGAATAATGTCAGGCATAAAATCATCGTCTATATAGCTTAAAAACTCAATAGCAGCTTTACAGAAGAAAGCAAATCTTTCATCATCATCGCCATAGCCGTAGTAGCCGGAACGACCAAAGTAGTAGTCATTACCTATAAGGTAAGTAGGTACGTCTGTGTGCATTGTAAAAATATCTGCCTTTTGAGTACGCCAATCAAGGGTTACATCAAAAGACTTTATATATTCACAGCTAGTAAGGCACTCGTCCTTAATGGTTCTGTACTTAGGAAAAACAACTCTTGCATCAACACCGGCATTTCTTAATGCTCTTGGTAAAGAACCGGCAACATCACCCAGTCCACCACTCTTGGCATATGGTGCAACTTCAGAAGCAACAAATAATACTTTAAGACCCATACAAAAAACCTCCTGTCTGAATAAACCGAAAATTGAGAAATAATGTCGTTATTTACAAATTGCTTAGATTTGTAAATATTATTTGAATTTTTTTGTTTATTTTTTACATATTTATATTATAATTATACTATGTTATAATTCATTTATCAAGAAAAAAAGGAGAAAATTTTAAATGTCAGAATTAAAAAATAGAAATCAGATTTTACCTGAGGATAAATGGAGTGTTGAAGATTTATTCTCAAGTGACGAAGCATGGCAAAAACTTTATGACGATATAGAAAATAGCCTTAGTGGCTTTGATAAATTTAAACCTCTTACAATGGCTAACCTCTATGAATGCCTTAACTTCAGAGATGAAGTATACTTAAATACTGAAAGAGTATATGTATACGCAGGGCTTAGAGCAAATGAAGATAGTGACAATAGTTTCTATCAGGCAATGGACAGCAAGGCTGCAAGACTTTCTTCACTTGTTCAGGCTGCCTCAGCTTTTATTGATTCATCTATTGCACTTTTGCCGGAAGATGAAATCTTAAAGGCTGTTGAAACAGAGCCTCTTAAATTATATGCTCACTACTTAAAGGATATTCTTCGTAGTAAGGAACATATTTTGACACAGGACAAGGAAGAAATACTTGCACAGATGCAGGAAGTAGCAGGTGTGCCTTCTAATGTTTTCTATATGCTCAATAATGCAGATATGACTTTCCCTGATGTTGTAGACAGTAATGGCGAAAGCCATAAATTAACTCATGGCACATTTATTTCTTATCTTGAAAGCAGTGACAGAGTTCTTAGAAAATCAGCTTTTAATGCTCTTTATGACACATACAAAAAACAGCTTAATACAATTACAGCATCTTACAGTGGTTCTGTAAAGGTAGATAGCTTTGGAGCAAAGGTGAGAAAGTATGGTTCATCTCTTGAAGCACATTTAGAGCCTAACAATATTCCTACAGGAGTTTATACACAGCTTATTGATACTGTAAATAAAAACCTTAACTTAATGCACAGATACATTTCTATTCGTAAAAAGGCTTTAGGTCTTGATGATTTGAATATGTATGACCTTTATACTCCTATTGTAAAGGATATTGACACTAAAAAGACTTATGAAGAAGCTGTTGAAACTGTTAAGGAAGCTGTTAAACCTTTAGGTGAGGACTATTGCAAGGTATTTAATAAGGCACTTGACACTGACAGATGGGTAGATAAGTACGAAAACAAGGGTAAGAGAAGTGGTGCATATTCTTGGGGTGCTTATGGTTGCCATCCATTTGTTTCTATGAACTATAATGGCACTGTAGACTCTATGTTTACACTTATTCACGAAATGGGTCACTCTATGCACTCTCACTATACTTGGTCAACTCAGCCTGTAGTTTATGGAGATTATACTATATTTGTTGCAGAAGTTGCATCAACAGTAAATGAAGCCCTCTTAATGGAACATTTATTAAAGACTACTGAAGACAAGAATCAGAGAAAATACCTTATTAACTACTATCTTGAACAGTTTAGAGGTACTCTTTTCCGTCAGACTATGTTTGCTGAATTTGAGCTTGAAGTTCATAGACGTGATGAGGCTGGAGAGGCTCTTACAAAGGAAGAATTAAATGAAATTTACTACAACCTTAACAAGAAGTACTACGGTGATGAAATAAATATTGATGAAAAAATATCTTGGGAATGGGCTAGAATACCTCATTTCTATACTGCTTTCTATGTTTATCAGTATGCTACAGGATATTCAGCAGCTATTGCTCTTTCACAGAGAATATTGAAGGAAAATGGCAAGGATGATTATATTAATTTCTTAAAGGGTGGTTCTTCTAAATACTCTATTGACCTTTTAAAGGGTGCCGGTGTAGATATGACAACTGCTGAACCTGTAGAAAAGGCTATGGAAGTATTTGCCAATCTTTTAGATGAAATGGAAAATTTGTTGACAGAGTAATAAAAAGGAATTATAATGTTTAAGATGTTTACAAATTGTTAAAAAATATAAATGGGGCAAATATTACTCTAAAGGAGAGAAAAATATGAAAAAATTGTTAGGAATATTTGCTGTTTCGGCATTGACTATTTTAGGTTGTACTACAGCTTTTGCAAGCAACAGTGTACAGGGTGATGCAGATTCAGACGGAATACTTACTGCTAAAGACAGTGCTTATGTTTTACAGAAAACCCTTGATTCTACTTTCAAAGTGCCAATGGCTGCTGAAGAATACAGTGTTTACTGTGATGTAAATGGGGATAAGGTAGTTAATGCAGATGATGCAAGCCTTATTTTGCAGAGAGTATTAAATGATAGTGTTAAATTTGCTCCTATTGGTGGCAGTACAGAAACTACAACAGAAACAACTACTGCTACAACAACAGAAACAACAACTGTTACTACAACAGAAACTACTACTCAGGTAACAACAGAAGGAACTACTGAAGAAACAACAATTCCAGATGGATTTAATACAGTTCCTGAAAACTTTGACTATACAGTAAATGTAAGTAATTTCAGCGAATTAAAGTCAGCTCTTTCTGATTGTGCTAAAAAGAGTGGTCAGAAGGCAATTTACATTACTGACGATATTAATGCTACAGAACAGATTAAGCTTGCTACATCAAATGCAAATATTTCATTAATTGGTGTTGAAAAGGCTGACGGTTCTTATCCAGCTATTGATTTTGCTAAGTTTAGAGATTCAAAGAATAGTACAGGTGAAAATGGTACAGGTATTTATGTAAGCAAGGGTTCTTACTATAACTTTAAAAACCTTATTGTTAAAAATGCACCGGACTGTGGTATGAGAATTAAGAACTCAAATTCAGGCAACTGTATTGTTCAGAACTGTGTATTTAAGTATAATAATAACTCAGGTATTTCTGTAACTGCCGGTGGTCACGACAATACATTTATTGGTGTAGACTCTTACAGAAACTGTGATTTAGTTCAGAAATTAGGTAGTGACGCTGATGGTTTCTCTGTAAAGCTTAATGCCGGCAAGAATAACAAGTTCTTTGCTTGTAGAGCTTGGGAAAACGGTGATGACGGTTGGGATAGTTATAACTACTCAGGCGATTCTCCATATCACCTTGATTACATTGAATGTCTTTGCTACCACAATGGTGACTACGATATTTACAACGGTAAGTGGGATTATGAAAACAACTTACCACTTGATAAGGATTTACTTTATGTTCAGGCTATGATTAAGGCTGACCCAGATTTTGAAGCTAAGTATAATAACAGACAGCTTGATGTAAACAATTGGCCAAATGTTACACTTACTAAGTTTGGTAAGTCTATTAAGGGTTCAGATATTAGCTATGAAAACTGGGACGGTAATCCAAATGGTTTCAAGTTTGGTAGTAAGTATACAACATCAGCTAGTACAAGAACTGTTAAGAACTGTATAGCTTTCAACAATGGTCAGAAGGGCTTTGATGAAAATAACTCAAAGGCTACTATTGATATGGAAAATACAATAGCATTTGACAACGGTTTCAAGGGCAAGAAGGGTCAGAGTGGTAACTCTAACTACCGTATGGAACTTATGAACATTCAGCAGTTTGAGAATTGCTTTGGTTTCAATGGTGCTATTGATGACTTCTTACCAGAAGGCAAGACAGTTATTACTCCGGATGCTAGTACACAGGACGCAGTGAGAAATGCTACAACTGCTCTTAGTGATTCACTTCAGCAGTCTATTAGAGAAAATAAAATTCCAGGTATTGTTTGGTTTAATGACATTTTTGCTTTGACAAAATAATATAGACTTTAAAAACTGCTGTGTTATGTTAATACAGCAGTTTTTTGCGTTAATTGGGGAGAAAATTATGTGGAAAAAATTACTTAATTTATACTGGATATTTGTAAAAATGGGAGCTGTATGCTTTGGTGGAGGATATGCTATGCTCCCCATACTTGAAAGAGAATTAGTCCTAAAAAGAGGTTGGGTAACAAAAGAGGAAATTATAGATTATTATGCTTTAGGTCAGTGTACACCTGGGGTTATAGCTGTAAATACTTCTACATTTGTAGGCAATAAATTGGCTGGAAATTTTGGTGGAATTATAGCTACTTTGGGCTTTATAACACCATCTATTGTAATTATAACTATTATAGGAACTTTACTTGAAAATTTTGCCCATATTGAAATTGTGCAAAATGCTTTTTCCGGCATAAGGATTTGTGTGTGCGTTCTTATTATAAATGCAACTGTAAATCTTTGGAAAACAGCTATTACAGATAAATTTGGTCTTGTAATGTTTGTTATAGTTCTTGTGCTTTCCAGCTTTTTAAATATATCTCCTATATTCTTTGTATTAGGCTCAGGTTTTTTAGGCTTTTTATTTAAGACGTTGGGAGGTAAAAAGAAATGCTGATAGTTAAATTGTTTTACGAATTTTTCAAAATAGGACTTTTTGCTATTGGTGGAGGTATGGCAACATTACCTTTCCTATATAATTTGGCAGGTACGCACCCAGATTGGTTTAGTACATCACAGCTTATGGATATGGTGGCTGTTTCTGAGTCAACTCCCGGACCAATGGGTGTAAATATGTCAACTTATGTAGGGTTTACAACCGGTGGTGTATTTGGTGGTATTTGTGCTACCGTAGGTCTTGTAATACCTTCCATAATTGTAATACTTATTGTGGCAAAAATACTTGATAAAGCAAAGGATAATCCCACAGTACAAAAGGTTATATATGGTATTAGACCAGCATCAATGGGACTTATAGCAGGTGCTGCAGTTTTAGTAATGAAAGAGGCTTTAATAAACGTAGACTTATTTAAGCAGACAGGAAATGTAACAGATTTATTTGAAATCAAGTCAATTATATTTGCTGTTATACTCTATATTTTAATGGTAAAGTATAAAAAACACCCTATTATGTATATTGCGTTTTCTGCTGTAATAGGCTGTATAATTAAGTTTTAAGGGGTATTTTACATAAACTTTACATAAAAAATACTTGTTATATCTTTTTAGCTTATTGTAAATGATGTAAAATGAATACGATAGTGGTATAAATATGAGGTGAAATAAATGGCAAAGATTTTTGTAATAGAAGACGATGAAAGTATCAGAGAATTAGTAAAAGTAGCTTTACAGGGCTATGGACACGAAGTTTTTGATTTTGAATGTGCAGAAGATGCTCTTGAAGAATTAAAGCATACAAAGGCTGACTTGGGAATTTTTGATATTATGCTTCCCGGTATGGACGGCGTAGAGGCTGTTAAGGAGTACAGAAGTACAGAAACTAACGGTCATATGGCTATTATTATGCTTACTGCAAAGGATAGCGAAGTTGAAAAAATTATAGGTCTTGATAGTGGTGCTGATGATTACGTTACAAAGCCGTTTTCTGTAATGGAACTTATGGCAAGAGTAAGAGCACAGCTTAGAAGATATGAACAACCTGTAAGTAATAAAATTTCTTTAGGTACTATAAGCATAAACACAGATACAAGAGAAGTATTTGTAAATGGCGAAGAAGTAAAACTTACTTTTAAGGAATATGAACTTCTTGTTTTCCTTATTGAAAATGGCAACAAGGTTGTATCAAGAGATGAACTTTTAAATAAAATTTGGGGATATGAATACACAGGGGAAACAAGAACTATTGATATTCATATTAAAACATTAAGACAAAAACTTGGAACTGCCGGAGATTATATCAAGACCATCAGAGGTATGGGCTATAGAGCAGTTAAGGAGTAGGTCTATGAAAAATGCAGTATTAAAAAGATTTGTTTTTATAACACTTATAACTCTTGTAGTTAGTACGCTGGTTTGTTTATGGCTTGTAGGTGATTACAACCTTAACCAGACTAAGGCAAGTATGATAGATGCTGTAAAACTTATTGACTACAGCTTGGATTACAACGAGGATATTAATGAACAGATAAATAAAATAAATCCATTAATAGTTGATTCCTCTAGTCGTATTACGGTTATTGACAAAAATGGCGTAGTTTTGGGAGATACATATAAAGGGATAAATTACGAGGATAACCATTTACAAAGACCGGAGGTTTTAGAGGCACTTAAAAATGGTAGGGGAATAGATGTCAGAATGTCTGATACAACAAATGACCGTATGCTCTATGTGGCTCAGGTTTGTAGTGACAATGAGCATATACTGAGGGTTTCAGTTCCATACAATGGCAAGGTTTATCTTGCTTTGTGGATGTTGCCAGCAGTAGTGTTAAGCAGTATTTTTGCTTTTATTGTTTCAGTTTTGTTTTCGAGACATTTTACAAATACAGTTTCAAAGCCTTTACAGCAGGTTACTGATGAAATAAGAAAAATACAAGATGGGGATTATACTTCTCCTCTTAAAGTTTATGAATATGATGAAATTACAGAAATTGCATCAGCTGCCCATAACCTTGCACAGAAAATAAAGATGACTATGGAAGAAATAGTTGCAGAAAGAAACAAGGCACAGTATGTTCTTAACAATATGAGCGAGGGTCTTGTACTTTGTGATAAAAATGGTTATGTAAGCTCTATGAATAAGGTGGCTAATGTTGTACTTGGCTGTGGAAATGTTCCTATAGGAAAGCATATTGTAAACTATACTAGAAATGTAGATGTTATAAATGGTGTTGCAGATGCCTATAACAAGGGTAAAGTTGTTACCTTTGACTTTGATGCACCAGACGGCAGAGTTATATCAGCTAATATTACAAGGGCTACTGAAAATTCAGACATAGGTGTTATTATAGTTCTTATTGATGTAACTACTGACAGGGAAACTCAAAAATTAAGACAAGAGTTCTTCTCAAATGCCTCTCACGAACTTAAAACGCCTATTACATCAATACAGGGATATTCAGAACTTCTTACAAGTGGTATGGAATATCCACCTGAACAGAAAAAAGAGTTTTTATTAAGAATAAAGAAAGAGGCTCAAAATATGACTACTCTTATAAATGATATTCTTATGATTTCTCGTCTTGAGGCAGGAACTACTGTTCAGAGTAAAAATGAGTTTGATATTTCACTTATGTTAGACGAAATTTTGTTGTCAGCTAAACCTATGATTGACGAACAGAAATTAAATGTTGTATGTAATTGCCCGTCTATTATTATTAATGCAGAATACAAAAGGATATATGAGTTATTTAACAATGTAATTATAAATGCTGTTAAATACAATAAGCCGGAGGGTTCTGTACTTATAAATGTAAATTGTGCCGGCAAAAAGCTACACTTTAATGTAAAGGATACAGGTATTGGTATTCCTGATGTTAGTCAGCAAAGAGTTTTTGAAAGATTTTACAGAGTTGATAAAGGTAGAAGTAAGAAAATCGGTGGCACAGGTCTTGGTCTTGCCATTGTAAAACATATTGTGAATTATTATAAAGGTACTGTTACCCTTAGAAGTAAATTAGGAGAGGGTACAGAAATAGATATATTAATTAATTTATAGTGAAAAGCACTTCCCAATGTAAAAAATACAGTTTTTTTGCATTAATGGGGAGTGTTTTTATTTTACATTTCTATGTTAAATATGTAAAAAAGCATTGTTTTGACCAATGAATATGCCACTTTATCTAAATTTTACAAAACCTAAACATAAATATGATAGTTGATAAATCTTCTTTAAAATATAATAACTAAGAATTAACTCACAGAGATTATTAAAAAGGAGAAATCAAAATGAAAAAATTTGTTTCAGGTTTATTAACAGCAGTTTTATTAGCAACTACTCTTGTAGGTTGTGGTGGTACAGCAGATAGCTCATCACAGGGTGAAGGTGCTACAGCATCAGCAGACAGCAGTAACATTACTGGTACTGTTACAATGAACGGTTCTACTTCAATGGAAAAGTTTGCTAATGCTTTAGACGAAGCTTTTATGGCTAAGTACCCAGGTATTCAGGCTACTGTTCAGTTTACTGGTTCAGGTGCAGGTATTGAGGCTGTAGCAAATGGTACAGTTGATATTGGTAACTCATCAAGAGCGTTAAAGGACGAAGAAAAGGCAAAGGGTCTTGTAGAAAATGTTGTGGCTATTGATGGTATTGCAGTTGTTGTAGACAAGGCTAATGCAGTAGAAGATATTACAAAGGACCAGCTTGCTCAGGTTTACAGTGGTCAGATTACAAACTGGAAAGACCTTGGTGGTAGCGACCAGCAGATTGTAGTAATCGGTAGAGAAGCATCTTCTGGTACAAGAGGTGCATTTGAAGAATTACTTAAACTTGAAGACAAGTGCAAGTACGCACAGGAAATTGATTCAACAGGTGCTGTAATGGCAAAGGTTGCTGCAACTCCTGGTGCTATTGGTTATGTTTCACTTGACGTAATTGATGATACAGTACATACATTAAAGATTGACGGTGTAGAACCAACAGAAGAAAACATTAAGGCTGGTAGCTACACATTACAGAGACCATTTGTAATGGCAACTAAGGGCGAAATTAGTGAACAGTCTGAAGCAGTACAGGAACTTTTCAACTACATTAACAGTGACGAAGGTCAGCAGATTGTTAGCAAGGTTGGTTTAATATCAGCAAAATAAAGTAAGGAGTGCAAAACAATGCAAGATACGGAAGCAGTTATGCCTGTAAATAAAAAAACAAATGTAACCGGCATAAAGACAGGAAATAGTGGCTTTTCAATAAACGGAAGTAAGGGTTCAAAAGCTCTTATTGAAACAATAATGGAAATTATATTCTTCGTTTGTGCCATATTTGCAGTAATAGCTGTTGCTGCAATTACAATATATATGATTATATCTGGTGCACCGGCTTTAATGAAAGTTGGTATAGTGGATATGCTTTTTAACACAGTATGGCAACCAACAGCAGCTGAACCTTCATTTGGTATAGCATACATTGTACTTACATCTATTATTGGTACAGCTTTTGCTATAGTCCTTGGTGTTCCGGTTGGTCTTCTTACAGCTGTATTTATTTCAGAAGTTGCCCACAAAAAGGTAGCAGCAGTTGTAAAGCCAGCAGTTGAGCTTTTAGCTGGTATTCCATCTATTGTATATGGTTTATTAGGTCTTTTAATTATAAATCCTCTTATGTATAAGTTGGAATTAGCAATATTTAAGGGTAATCCAAATCATCAGTTTACTGGTGGTGCAAACCTTATTTCAGCAGTTATTGTATTGGCAATTATGATTTTGCCAACAGTTATAAATGTATCTTATACATCATTACAGGCTGTTCCGGTAAAAATGCGTCAGGCTTCTCTTGCCCTTGGTGCAACAGAGGTACAGACAATTTTCAAAGTAACAATTCCAGCAGCTAAGTCTGGTATTATTACAGCCATTGTACTTGGTGTAGGTAGAGCAATAGGTGAAGCAATGGCCATTGTACTTGTTTCTGGTAATGCTGTAAATATGCCATTACCATTTAACTCAGTACGTTTCCTTACAACAGGTATTGTATCTGAAATGTCTTATTCTTCAGGTCTTCACAGACAGGCATTATTTACAATCGGTCTTGTGTTGTTTGTATTCATTATGATAATCAATATTACAATTAGTAAAATTATAAAGGCAGGTGAAGAAAGTGGAAAATAGTATATGCGTAAAGCAGACAAGAATTAAAGATAACTTTTTTATGGGTCTTATATACCTTTCTGCTTTCATAGCCGTAGGTCTTTTAGTAGGTATCATTTGTTATGTAGCTTTCAGAGGTGTTTCTTCAATAAGCTGGCAGTTCCTATCTACTATACCATCTACTCTCGAAGGTACATTCGGTATTCTAGGTAACATAGTAAACACATTATACATTATAGTAATCACACTTATTATTGCTACACCTATTGGTATTGGTGCAGCAGTATACTTAACAGAGTATGCAAAGCCGGGCAAGATTGTAAGTCTTATTGAGTTTACAACAGAAACTCTTGCAGGTATTCCATCTATTATTTATGGTTTGTTCGGTATGGTATTCTTTGGTATATCACTTCACTTAGGATATTCAATACTTTGTGGCTCACTTACTCTTACATTAATGGTACTTCCCATTATTATAAGAACAACACAGGAGGCACTTAAGACAGTTCCTCTTGGATATAGAACCGGTGCTTTAGGTATTGGTGCTACAAAGTGGTATATGATTAGAACAATTATCTTACCTAGTGCTATGCCAGGTATTGTAACAGCAGTTATATTAAGTGTAGGTCGTATTGTTGGCGAATCTGCTGCACTTCTCTTTACAGCAGGTAGTGCCTATCTTTTACCAAAGAACTTGTTCTCACACGTTTTAACATCAGGTGGTACACTTACAATACAGATGTACTTGAGTATGTCTAAGGCTGATTATGGCAATGCCTTTGCTATTGCTCTTGTACTTATAGTAGTAGTATTGGCAATAAACGCATTGACAAAGGTAGCAACAAAGAAATTAAGTTAGGAGTTATAGTATGAATTCAAAAATAAGCGTTAGCAATTTAAACTTATATTATGGTCAGAACCACGCATTAAAATCTGTAAATATGGAAATACCAGAAAATGAAATTACAGCCTTTATTGGACCATCAGGTTGTGGTAAATCTACTTTTTTAAAAACTCTTAACAGAATGAATGACCTTGTTGAGGGCGTAAGAATTGAGGGTAAAGTTGTTCTTGACGGAGAAGATATTTACTCTCCAACAGTAGATACTACACTTTTGAGAAAAAAGGTAGGTATGGTATTCCAGCAACCAAATCCCTTCCCAATGAGTATTTATGACAATATTGCCTATGGTCCTAGAATACATGGTATTAAGAACAAGGCAAAACTTGATGAAATAGTTGAAACATCTTTAAAGGGTGCAGCTATTTGGGACGAAATTAAGGACAGACTTAAAAAATCTGCTTTAGGTCTTTCAGGTGGTCAGCAACAGAGACTTTGTATTGCCAGAGCTTTAGCTGTAAAGCCGGAAGTATTACTTATGGACGAACCTACATCTGCTCTTGACCCTATTTCTACTTTAAAGGTTGAGGAGCTTATGGCAGAACTTAAAAAGAATTACACTGTTGCAATAGTTACTCATAATATGCAACAGGCTACAAGAATTTCAGATAATACAGCATTTTTCCTTGTAGGTGAAATGGTGGAAATGAATAAGACAGAAGAATTGTTCTCTCGTCCTATGGATAAGAGAACAGAAGATTATATTACTGGTAGATTTGGTTGATATTTTAGAGAAGGAGATGTATAATATGAGTAGTGCTAGACCAACTTTTGAGGAGGCTTTAACACAACTTAATGTAGAACTTATAAAAATGGGTGCTACTGTGGAAAAGTCAATTATGGACGCAGTTGAGGCTTTTAAAAATCACGATGAAAAATTGGCTAAGGATATTGTAGCGAAAGATAGAATTGTTGACGATATGGAAAAAAATATCGAGGCTCAGTGTCTTTCACTTATTTTGAGACAACAGCCGGTTGCCGGTGATTTAAGAGTTGTTTCTACTGCCCTTAAAATGGTTACAGATATGGAAAGAATAGGTGACCAGGCTTCTGATATTGCAGAACTTATTCCTCACTTAGGAGAGGGCGATACGTACGATGCCTGCTCACACATTCCGGCTATGGCACAGGTAGCTCTTGAAATGGTACACGGAGCAATAAATGCCTTTGTTGAGGGTGATGTTCAGAAGGCAAAAGAAATCATTAATAAAGATGATATTGTTGACGACTATTTTGACAAAGTAAAAAATGAAGTTGCTGACCTTTTGAGAGAAAAAACAGGTTCAGTTGACGTTATATTAAACTTCTTAATGATTGCTAAGTATTTTGAACGTATCGGTGACCACGCTGAAAATATCTGTGAATGGGTTGAGTTTAGCAAAACTGGTGAATACAAAGATGAGAGAATAATTTAATCCGTAAGGGGGATTTTTTATGAAGGTAGGTATTGTAGATATTGGTTCAAATACTATTAGGCTTGTTGTGTATGATGTAATTGATATGACCTACAAGGAGATACTTAATCAGCGTAGTTTTGCAGGACTTATTGAATATGTTGATGATGACCGCCTTTCTCAGACAGGTATGGATAAGTTGGTAAAGACTCTTAGCAATATTAAGGAACTTACTTATCTTGTGCGTTGTGACAAGGTGTTCTATTTTGCAACTGCTTCTCTTAGAGGACTTAGCAATAGTATTGATTTGCTTACTTATATTAAAAAAGAACTTGATATTGATATAGATATTATTACTGGGGAAGAAGAAGCCTATTTTGACTATGTCAGCCTTAAAAATTCAAAGATAACTAAAACCGGTCTTGGTATTGATTTAGGTGGTGGTAGTTGTCAGGTCTTTGCTTTTGACGGTGATGATGTTGAAAAAAGCAATTCTTTCCGTATTGGTTCACTTTTGTTATACAAAACCTTTGTTTCTAGTCTTTTTCCAAAGGAAAGAGAAAAGAAAGCAATTAAGAACTATGTTTTGGCAGAATTGGAGAAAAGTCCGGAACTTAAAAAATTGGGCTTTACAGATATATATGCTATGGGTGGTACAGCGAGAGCTGCTATTAAACTTCATAGAGTTTTAGCCGGTAGTAGCCCAAAGGTTAAAAATAATTATGCTCTTACTGTTGAACAGATTGACGAAATGATAGATACTATATATGATATGGGCAAGGACGGTATTAAGCTCCTTTGTCACGTTATTCCGGAAAGAGTGTACACTATTATTCCAGGTCTTATTGCTATTAAAGCCATTTGTCAGTATACAGGGGCAAAGGGTATAATTGCTATAAAGAGTAGTGTTCGTGAGGGTTATCTTACAGAAAAGGTAATAAAAAAATAAACTTTTTTCATAAATAAATTTTTCTTTTTTGAAAACCACATTTTCGTTTTGAAGATGTGGTTTTTTTGTTGCAAAAACGCATTAAATTTTGTTTCAGGTCTAGGGTCTTTCGACAAATTTTATATGGGTATAGAATTATACTATTTTGTAATAGGGGAGGCATAGATATGTATAAATTAAATTTACAATATTGGAACAAGGAAAAATTGGCAAGTATTGTGTTTGTAATTGTAGGGCTATTAATGGGCAGGGTTGTGCTTTTTGGTGGTATAAATGGCTGTGCCATAGGTTATTTAACTTGCTTTTTGTTTAATAAAAATATTTTTTATGCTGTTGCTGTAACTATTTTTACAGGACTTATGACAGTAAGAAAAACAATGGACGTAGGTGAATATGTCATAGCCATAGTTTTGATGTGTTTATTCAACTTTTTGGGAAGTGGTCGGATACAGGAAAATAAGAAATATTTTATTGGTGGCTTGTCACTGTTATCGGGAGCTTTGATTATAGCAAGTTTTACGGGAAACTTTGTGTACTACTGTATCATAGGAACTTTGGAGGCTATTTTTACTGTGGTGATAGCCTATGTTCTGGATAGGGGCATAGGCGTTTTAAGAAGTGACGGTAAGAAAGAGTACATAGACGGAGAGGAAATATTAAGTCTTTTTATACTAGGGGTAGCAGTAATCTGTGGTAGTGGGAATTTGGTCATTTTAGGCGTACCACCAGCCTTAGTTGCAGTGGTGACGGTAATTTTTATATCTGCTGTAAAAGGTGGCTGTATGCTGGCAATAGCTAGTGGTGCAACTATGGGTATGATGTTGTCCTTTGCAAATATTTATCCGGTTGGCATAGTGTCTACATTGGCAATAGGTGGTTTAACATCAGCTATGGCAGGACGATTTCGTAAAATTTTTATGCCTATAGGCTTTGTACTTTCTTTTGCCCCAATGGTGGTATATTACAGGCTGGATTTACTTTCTGTTGGAGCTTTTGTGGCAATATTGTTGGCCGGTATTATTAATATGTACGTTCCGGAGAGATTATATCTAAATTTTTCAAATATTATTAATACGGGGAAAAGTCAGAGTAATCTGTATAATTATGAAATTAAAAATATGGTGTGTGGAAAACTTAAAAAGTTTGCCCAATGTTTCTCAGATTTGGACTCCTACATACAAATGGCATCGGTTTCTCAGGAAACCGAAGATATGAAATTTGAAATATTTGATAAATGTACTTCCAATGTTTGTGGAAGATGTAACCGACAGGGAACTTGCTGGGAGGGAAACTATAAAACAACCTATGAAAATTTATATGGACTTGTAAGTCAGTGGGTGGATAAAGGAAATGTGGATTTTAAAAATTTGCCCAACTACTTTATTGCATCCTGTGCAAAGTACAGGGAGTGGTTGTTGTGGGCAAAAAATTCAATAGATGAAAACAAGTTTAAAAATCTTTGTGTAGCCCAAAAGGAAGAATATAGACAATTACTGTCTGTTTACATAAGAAATGTGGCACAAAGAGCAGAAAGCATAGTATCAGAAATAGAAATGGAGACGGATATAGACATAGAATTATCGGAAAAAATTTATAGAAAAACAGCATATATGGGAATAAAGGGTGTTACAGTTTCAAAGGGAGAAAAGGGGTGTATATTAAGAATTTTATTGCCAAAGGATAATAGTTGGGAGCTTTGTGAAGGTAGGCTTTTGCCTTTGTTAAAAGAATTTGTTGGTGTTAATATTGTGAAGACAGAGGAAAGGTTGGTTGATGATAATACTTGGAGCATTACACTGGTTGAAGAACCTAAATTGAGGATTTCAGCTTATTGTTGCTCTAAGCCTAAAAATAGTGAAAATATATGTGGTGATAGCTTTATATTTACAGACTTGGAAAATGGCAGATATTTATTGGCACTTGCTGACGGTATGGGGAGTGGTAAATCGGCCGGAACAGAAAGTGCAGCAGCTGTTGAAATGTATGAGGATTTTACACAGGCAGGATTTTTTAGAGATGATGCTTTGGAGCTTATAAACTCTCTTGTTTCAGGCAAAAACGAGAGTTTTTCAACATTGGATATATGTACTGTGGATAAATATACAGGTAAAGCCGAATTTATAAAAATAGGTGCTGTATCCACATTTATATTAAAGAGAAAGGGCGTAGAAATATTAAAATCAAATACTTTGCCGGTTGGTATATTGGAAAATGTAGATACTAAAATATATGAAAAGAGGGTTGAAAAAGGCGACGTAATCGTAATGATGACAGACGGCATATTCGAAGCAGGAAAGAGTGGCGAAAATGAATATAAATTTATAGAAATGTTAGAAAAAAGGGAGAAAACAACGGCTGAAAAAACAGCTAAAAAAATTATGGAAACTGCCTTGGAAATGGGTAAAAATAAAATAACTGATGATATGACAGTGTTGGTTGCTAATATATATTAAATACTTGAGTTTTATATAAAAACAGTTTATACTCTTTTTATTAGGAGTGTGGACAAATGTTAGCTTTAGTAACAAAAACTATAGAAAGAAATAAAATGCTGAAAAAAGGCGACAGTATAGTTGTGGGAGTATCTGGTGGAGCAGATTCTGTATGCCTTTTAGATGTATTGAATAAATTAAAGGATAAATACAATCTGAAAATTACAGTTGTGCATATAAATCACTGCATAAGGGGTAAGGAAGCTGACAGAGATGAGGCCTTTGTAAAATCCCTTGCTGAGAAGTATGGCAATGACTATAAGGCTTTTTCTTATCCTGTAGAAAAAATGGCAGAAGAAAATGGTACAACTGTTGAGGAAATGGGTAGAAATTTAAGATACTATTCCTTTAGAAAAGTAGCCGGCGAAAAGGGAAAGATAGCAGTTGCCCACAATAAAAATGATAATTGTGAAACAATGCTTATGAGATTTTTTAGAGGTACCGGTGTAAAGGGGCTAGGTGGTATTTCTCCCGTAAGAGGGAATATTATAAGACCTTTGATTTCAGTAGATAGAAATGCTATTGAAGAATATTGTGACGAAAATAGTTTGAATTATTGTACTGATTCAACAAACAATGATACAGAATATACAAGAAACAAAATAAGACATAATATTATACCTTTAATTGAAAAAGAGTTTAATCCGTCTATAGTTGATGCTATGTATAAAACAGCAGAAATTATGGCTGGAGAAGAAGAATATATGGATAGACAGGCAAGAATGGCATACAGCTATTGTGCTGTTGGAGATAAAGTTCTTTCTGTTGAAAAACTTTTGGACTTAGACAAGGTTATTTTAAAGAGAGTTTTAAGACTGGGTTTTATAGATTTTTCAGCTGATTTACACGATGTTTCCTATGAACATATAAAATCTGTGGAAAGTCTTTTATATAAGAAAAATGGAAAGGTGGTACAACTACCTCATAATTTAAGAGCATCAAGAATTAACAACTGTATAATTTTCTCAAAACATATAGAACATAAAGAGGTTTTATATAAGTTAGAGCCAGAAGAACCAAAATATATTCCTGAAATAGGAAAAACTTTGTTAATTTCTAAAAAAAATTTAACAAATCCAAAAATACTATATACTATTTCTTTTGATTATGATAAAATAAAAGGTGATTTTTATTTTAGAAATAGAAAAGCCGGAGACAAAATTTATCTAAATGGTGTAGGTGGAAGAAAGAGTTTGAAGAAGATTTTTTCTGAGCTTAAACTATCAAAAGATGACAAAGACAGTATCACTTTATTGGCTGTAGATAATGATGTTTTGTGGATTCCCAATTACAAAACTTCTGATATGTACAAGGCTAATGAGGATACAAAAAATATAGTATATATGTATTTAAAGGAGAAAGAAAACTAATGAAGGAAAAACTTACGGTACTTATAGGAGAAAAAGAAATTCAATCAAGAGTTGAAAAGTTAGCCGCAGAAATTTCCGAAAGCTACAAAGGAGAAAGTTTACTTGTTGTTGGTATTTTAAGAGGAGCTATAATGTTTATGGTAGACCTTCTTAAAAAACTTGAAATTGATGATGTTCAGATTGACTTTATGGCTGTTTCAAGCTACGGTTCAAGTACAGTATCTAGTGGTAAAATAAACATTAAAAAAGATTTAAGTGAAAGTATTGAAGGCAGAAATGTGCTTATTGTTGAAGATATTATTGATACTGGTAATACATTGTATCACTTGATTGAATATCTCCAGAAGGACAATCCAAAGTCAGTAAAACTTTGTACACTTTTTGACAAGCCTGAAAGACGAGAAAAAGAAGTTCCTGTTGATTGGGTAGGCTTTGATATTCCTAATAAATTTATTGTAGGTTATGGTCTTGATTATGCCCAGAGATACAGAAATTTACCATACATTGCAGAGCTTGCGTTTGTAGAGGATGAAAATGAAAATTAATAGCTTATAACAGCTGTTTCTTCGACAAAATTTCCTTGAATAAATTTGTAAAATATGGTATTATAAAACGATAACGGTAGATGGGTATTAGCTATTTTCCGATATATAAAATTTATTATTAGGGGGAGAGAGATGAAAAACAATTTTTTACGTAATCTTGGTATGTATCTAGTTATTTTCCTTTTCATTATAGGAATGATTTTAGTAAACAAGAACTTTTCAAGTTCTACACCACAGACTACAGATTATGTTTACAGCGATATGATTTCCCAGATTAATGGTGATAAAGTCGAGTCTATCACTTTGCAACGTGATGCAGATGTTTCTGACTCCGGTACAGCAGTTGTTAATTTAAAAGACGGCAAGTCTTATAAGGTAACAATAAGCAGTGTGTCATCATTTGTGGATACTGTAAATCCAGCAGTTGAAAAGGGATTAAAACTTACTACACAGGCTCCATCAAAAGCCGGTAATATGTTTTCTATTATTGCAACTATTGTTAGTATAGTTGTTGTTATTGCACTTTTCTTCTTCTTATTCCAGCAGATGCAAGGTGGTGGAGGCGGTGGCAAAGTGATGAACTTTGGCAAGTCAAAAGCTAAGATGCAAAATCCTGGGGATAAGAAAGTTACATTTAAAGATGTGGCAGGTCTTGAGGAAGAAAAGGCAGAAATTGAGGAAATAGTAGATTTCCTTAAACAGCCAAAGAAATTCGTAGACTTAGGTGCTAGAATACCAAAGGGTATACTTATGGTAGGCCCTCCTGGTACAGGTAAAACATTACTTGCAAAGGCTATTTCAGGTGAGGCAAATGTTCCATTTTTCTCTATTTCCGGTTCAGACTTTGTAGAAATGTTCGTTGGTGTTGGTGCATCAAGGGTTCGTGACCTTTTTGAACAGGCAAAGAAAAATGCTCCTTGTCTTGTGTTTATTGATGAAATTGATGCTGTAGGTCGTAGACGTGGTGCCGGTTTAGGTGGTGGCCACGATGAAAGAGAACAGACACTTAATCAGCTTCTTGTAGAAATGGACGGTTTCGGTGTAAATCAGGGTGTTATTGTTATGGCTGCTACAAACAGACCAGACATTCTTGACCCAGCACTTTTAAGACCGGGTCGTTTTGATAGACAGGTTGTTGTTGGTGCTCCTGACGCAAAGGGCAGAGAAGAAATTCTTCAGGTTCACGCAAGAGGAAAGAAACTTGCTCCAGACGTTGACCTTAAGGATATTGCAAATACTACACAGGGCTTTACTGGTGCAGATTTGGAAAATCTCTTAAATGAGGCAGCACTTCACGCAGCAAGAAAGAATAAGAAAGAAATCTCTATGCAGGATATAAAGGACTCATTCATCAGAGTTGCTTTAGGTACAGAGAAAAAGAGTCATATTAAAACTGAACTTGAAAGAAAGATTACAGCTTATCACGAAGCTGGACACGCAATTCTTTTTGAAAAGATGCCAGATTTAAGTCCGGTTCATACAGTTTCTATTATTCCTATTGGTATGGCTGGTGGTTACACAATGCCAGTTCCTACTGAAAAGAGCTTTAGATTTAAAAGGTCTATGGAACAGGAAATAGTTGCTACATTTGGTGGTAGAGTAGCTGAAGAAATGATTTTTGGCGACTATACACAGGGTGCAAGCAAGGATATTGAACAGGCTACAAACCTTGCTAGAAATATGGTAACTCGTTTTGGTATGAGTGAAAAAATGGGTCCTATTCTCTATGGTGAAGAAGACCACGAAGTATTCCTTGGCAGAGATATTGGACATAGCAGAAACTATGGCGAAAATGTTGCAGGTCAGATTGATAGTGAAATCAGAAGAATTATTGACGAGGCTTACAACAGGGCTAAGGAAGTTCTTGAAGAAAATAGAGATGGACTTGAGAGAACTGCTCAGCTTCTCCTTAAAAAGGAAAAGGTTAGTGGTGATGAATTTAGAGAAGTATTAAACAATGAAACTGTAGAAGAACCACAGGAAACTGTTGTTATTGATAGCGAACATTTTAATGCTGAAAATAGTGAAAACTAATATTAAGGCTGTCGAGTTTTCGACAGCCTTTGTTTATAAGAAAGATAAATACGTAATTTTGAATAGGAGGAAAGAAAATGTTATTTTTAGAATACCCAAAATGCTCAACTTGTAAAAAGGCTAAAAATTGGCTTGAAAGTAATGGAGTTGAGTTTGAGGACAGACATATTGTGGAAAACAATCCAACAGCCGAAGAATTAAAGGCTTGGTATGAAAAAAGTGGTTTACCACTTAAAAAGTTCTTTAATACAAGTGGCTTAAAGTACAAGGAACTTGGATTAAAGGATAAATTGCCTAATATGACAGAAGAAGAACAGCTTAATCTTCTAGGAACAGACGGTATGCTTGTTAAACGTCCTCTAGTTATAGGCGATGACTTTGTTTTAATAGGTTTTAAAGAACCTCAATGGGCTGAAAAATTAAAATAGCCATAATGTAGAATTTCACCTTCCTTTTTGTACAATATTTCGGACTGAAGTTTATTGACTTTAATTTTCTTTAGTCGTATACTTGTACTTATGACTAAAAAAGGAAGGTGTTTTTATTGAAAAAACTATTATGCACAGCTATTTTGGCACTTGGTGTCATTATGCTAATGACGGTGGGAGCTTATGCCCAAATGCCAAAGGACAAAATAGCACTACAGGGAGAGGACAGCTTTAAGGCTGAAATGTTTAATGAATTTAGTGACACTATTGAGGACAATGCCCTCTACGTTGCCACTACAGGTATCGACAGTAATACAGGTACAATAGACAAGCCTTTTGCTACTGTTCAAAAAGCCTTAGATACAGTAAAGGCAGGTCAGACAATATATGTCAGAGGTGGTACTTATAATGCTCTTAATACATTTAAGACATCAGGTAGTGAGGGTAAGTATATTACATTGAGAAACTACCCTAATGAAACACCATTTTTGACTTGTACAACTGGTGAAAACGGTGCTATTTTGCATTTGAACGGCTGTAATTACATTAAGATTTATGGACTTGAAATAGGTGGACATTCAGCTGAAAAGGCCTATGGTATTCTTCTTGATGATTGCGAAAATCACGTTATTATAAGCAATAATCACATTCACAATTTACTTACTACAAAGCCAGGAGAACATGAAAATGGCGAAGCAAATGGTATTTTGCTTTTTGGTGAAGGTAAGACAGACGAAACTTCTATAAATAACATTTGCATTGAAAATAATAACATACACAACAATACAACAGGCTGGAGTGAAACTCTTTCAACTTCTGGTAATTGTAAGTATGTAAACGTAATCAACAATACTGTACACGACAATACTAACATTGGTATCGACTTCTATGGTAATGCAAAATATTGTACTGTTCCAGCTTATGACCAGCCTAGATACTGTGTTGCTGCCGGTAATACTGTTTACAATTCTATATGCTCATATGCAGAGTGTGCAGGTCTTTACTTAGACGGTGCAAGAGATACTATATTTGAAAACAATATTATTTATGGCAGTATGTATGGTATTGAAATTGGTTCAGAAGAATTGCAGGCAGATTATCCGGTTAAAAATGTTATAGTCAGAAATAACCTTGTATACAAAAACTCTTGTGGGGGTATAAGAGTTGGTGGCTACGATAAGAAAAAAACCGGCTATGTGACAGAAACAAAGATATATAATAATACCCTTGTAGACAATGGAGAAGGCGAAGGTGGCTGGAATGGTGAATTCTGTTTTGTAAAATGTAATGGCGTAGATGTTAGAAACAATATGGTGTATAAATCTGCTAAAAAGTATCCATTAATTGGTGGGGACTTGCCGGCACAATATACTTTAAATGTTACATTTAACAACAATGTATTCTATGATACAAACAGTTCAGATGAAACTTATTTTGAGTATAGAGGTAGTTCACAGGAAGGTATAGACGCCTTTAACACTTTTGTAGGTGGTACAAACTATAGTGGTAAACCTAGTTTTAATAGCGATTATAGCCTTGCCAACGGCTCTTACGGTATTGATTTAGGTGACAATGGTGTTTTAAATGATATGGGTAGCATGGTTGATTTAGGTAACAATTACAGAGCTATTGGAACTGTAGATATAGGTGCTTTTGAGTATCAAGACGGTAGCAAGCCTACAGTTACAACAGTTTCTACAACTACAACTACTACAGAGGCAACAACAGAAACTACAACATATGATAAGGCCGATTTAAACAAAGATGGAAATATAGATAAAAAAGATTGTGCCATTATGTTAAAGTTGGTACAGGGATTGAAAACAGATATTGTTGCCACTGATTTAAACAATGACGGTAAAATAGACTTGCTAGATGCTTTGTGGTACTTAGCTAAAAGTTCTGCTAAGGTTTGGAATTACACTACAGGAGAAAATACAGATGATTTCTATAGTGTAAATGCTAAGAATTATAAAGATGCCACAACTATTACATATAATGGATTGACACTTACAAAGGCTGTCAAAATGGAAAGTGGCACAGCAATATCCTTTACGGCTCCAAAAGACGGTACACTTACACTTGTAGCTAATGGTGGTAGTGGTAAAAAGATAAAAGTAAATAATGTTTCATATACTATTGTATCAGACGGTGCTTTAGAAGTTCCTGTAAAAGCAGGAACAGTTACAGTTGCTAAAGATTCCACTAGTACATACTTATATTATATGAGTTTTAAATAAAAGCGAAAAGCCCCGTACAGTTAGTTACGGGGCTTTCGTTGTTATTCGCCTTTATTTGGTATAAACACATCTTTTTTGCTTTCAGCAAAGAAAGAATCATTTCTCATTTTTTCCATTTTATAAAATTCCATTTGTGAAGAAATAAGCTCTTTTCCTCGCTTATCTTTTCTTCTGTATGTACCGTCATTTTGAGCTACTCTTGCCTTAATTGTGTCATTAAGAGTAATGTCAAGAATTTTAACAATACGTTTCTTTAAATCCGGATTATCTACAGGGAAAGCAACTTCAACTCGTCTATCAAGGTTTCTAGGCATCCAGTCTGCACTGGCAAGATAAATCTTTGGAGAGTCATCATTTTGGAAGTAGTATATTCTACTATGTTCCAAAAATCTGCCTACAATACTTATTACGTTTATGTTGTCGCTTATACCGGCAATATTAGGCTTGAGACAGCAAATACCTCTTACAATAAGGTCAATCTTTACACCAGCTTGAGATGCTCTGTAAAGAGCCTTAATAATATCTTTATCTACAAGAGAGTTTACCTTTGCAGTAATTTTAGAAGGCTTACCGGCAAGGGCATTTTCCGTTTCTCTTTCTATTCTCTGTAAGAACATTGAACGTAAATCTGTTGGAGCAACAGCAATTTTATTCCAGTTTCTTGCTTTTGAATAGCCTGTCAATACGTTGAAAAGTGATGATACATCACTGGCAATACTTTCTCTGCAAGTAAACATACCCATATCAGTATATAACTTAGCTGTTTTGTCATTGTAGTTACCAGTTCCTAAATGAACATATCTAACAATGCCAACTTCTTCTTGTCTTACTACAAGACATAACTTACAATGAGTTTTCAAGCCTACCAAACCATATATAACGTGACAGCCGGCCTTTTCTAACTTCTTTGCCCAGTTGATGTTGTTTTCTTCATCAAATCTAGCCTTTAACTCTACTAATACTGTAACCTGTTTACCATTTTCAGCAGCATCAATAAGAGCTTTAATAATAGGAGAATTACCGGAAACTCTGTAAAGTGTTTGCTTTATAGCAAGAACTTTTGGGTCAACAGCAGAATTTTTAACAAAGTTTACTACACAGTCAAAGGACTGGTATGGATGATGAACTAAAACATCACCTTGTTTGATAACTTCGTACATATCCTTATCTACAAATTCCGGTACAGGAAGTGGAGGCATAGGAGCATCACATAATTCCGGTCTATCAACAACGCCACCTAAGGCAAAAAATACTGTTAAATCAAGTATGCCGTTGGCTTTGTAAATATATTCTTCATCAAGTTTGAGCTGATTTTTAAGGAATTTATAGCATTTTTCGTTTATTCCTTTTTCAACTTCAAGTCTTACAGGCTCGCCCCAAATTCTCTGCTTTATAGATTCTTCAATTTCTTCAAGTAAATCGTGGCTATCGTCTTCGTCAATATCAAGGTCACTGTTTCTAGTTATTCTAAAGCAATAAGCATTTGAAATTGGGAAGTCTACAAATAAAGTTTTAATGTATTCCTTAACAATATCTTCAAGCATAATAATCTGTGTAGTACCGTCTTCTGATGGCAATTTAACAAGTCTAGGAATAACATTAGGAACTTGAACTAAGGCAAAGTTTTTGTTCTTTTCAGTTGTTTCCACAATGATGTTAAGACTCTTATTAGCTAAAAGAGGGAATGGTCTACTTTGGTCAATAGCCATTGGTGTAAGGATAGGGAATACCGTTGTGTCATAGTAGTCCTTTACAAAGGTTTTTTGTGCCTTTGAAAGTTCTTTATATGTTAAAATATTTATTTTTTCACTGTCTAAGAAAGGTAAAAGACTTCTGTTAAGACAGTTATACTGCTTTTGTGCCATTTCGTGTACTCTGGCACTTATTGCTGAAAGCTGTTGCTTTACACTTAAACCGGCAGGGTCTTTAGAAACTGAACCGGCAATTTTTCTATCTATAAGACTTGAAACTCTAACCATAAAGAACTCATCTAAGTTAGATGATGTAATGGCAAGAAACTTAAATCTTTCTATAATAGGGTTTGTCTTGTCAAAGGCTTCTTCTAAAACTCTTTCATTAAATTCCAACCAGCTTAATTCTCTATTGTTGTAAAGCTCAGGATTATCTAAATTTATAGTGTTCATTATAATACACCTCTTTTAATTATTGTGGCATTTAAGCCATATACTTCTCTGAACAGTTTTGATTTTGCAATAAATGCCCATTTCTCAAGATTAATGTTTTTTAGGGTTGTTAAGTATATATTTAACTTACCATTTTTCATATTTACATTTACTTGCTCGAACTTTGGTGAATGACTGGTATTTATGGCATTTGAAATTTGCAAAATTGCTGCTAATTTTGAAACCATTACTCTGTCTTCCTGACTAAGCTGATTGTAAATAGGGCTGTCCATACTTGGAATATTTCCGTTGTGGTAGTAGCAGACTGTAGCAATTATCAATCTTTCGTGGTCATTTATTCCTACAATATCCAAATTTGTTATAGTGTTATAGGAAAGGAGTGCGTGGTTTTTAACATTTACATATTTGCCTATATCCTGCAATATTGCAGAAACCTGTAAAAGAGTACGTTCTCTCAATTTATAACCATGGAGTTTTTTCATTTTGTCATATATTTCAAGGGCAACAGAAGAAACTCTTGAAATGTGGTTAAGGTCTCTGCCAAATCTTTCGGCTATACTTGTGGCTGATTGTAAAGTAAATTCTTCATAGTCTTTAACAACAAAACTGGCTTCCTTAGGAAAGAGCATTTCAAATATTACGGCATCACTTAAAAGAACATTTGAAAGCAAAATGCTGTCATTTACTGTGTACTTTAAAAGTCGATTAAGGACAATAAGTGATGGAAGAAGAACTTCAACTTCCTCTTGAGGAATATCATATTCCATAGATATTGCTTCTGTACCTTTTTCTTTTGCATTTTTGTACATTTTAGTAAAGGCTGTTCTTTCCATAATACTAAAGTCTAAACTGTTTGTAGCATTACACATAGACGCAATAGTCTGTATTTCGTTACCGGAAACTATGCACTGGCTAAGCTTTTCAGGAATAGCGTCAGATAATGTTTCAAAGAAAGGTGTCAAGTATTCTCTTATTACCTGAACATAATCTTTTGGACTATCTAAAGATTCCTCAAATAGTTCATTTATTCTCAAACCACCTATTTTTAAGCTATATGTATCTACCATTTTGCTGTTTTCCATAACATAAATGTTTATGTTACCAGAACCAAGCTGAACAAAAAGGGCAGAATTTCGCTTTTCGGCAGGTAAAACAGACATAATGTGTCTATTTACAGCAGTTTTTTCGGAATTTTCGTCTAAAACTTCAATATCAACGCCTGTTTTTACCTTAATCTGGTCAAGTATGTAATCTTTGTTTTTTGCCTCACGAATAGCAGTAGTAGCTATGGCTCTGATTTCAGATACACCATATTCACTGGCAGTATTTAAAAAGCCTTTTATTACCTGACATATTTTTTCAATGGTTTCAAAAGATATTTTTCCGTTGTGGAAGGATTCTCTGCCTAATGTAACAGGATAAGAAAGAGAGTCTACGGTTTTAACTTTCATATCGGACTTTTCGCCGATTTTAAGCCGTAATTCATTTGACGCAAGTTCAATAACAGCAATTTGTTTTTTCATAAGATTTTCACTCCATATCTAATAGATAACAATATTGTCGAATATTTTGACAATGTTGTAAAGTCAGTTTATATATAGTTTATGTAAAAAGTGTGTAAAAAAGCACAAACTTCACCCTTGAAGTCTGTGCTTTTTCTTAATCGTCAATATTCTTAAATGCTTTAGTATTTTCGTTATATTTGTGCCTTATAACACCAACCAATACTGTGTATGCTAAAAACACAATAGGAAACAGAAGTGCATTTGTAGGCTTAAGTGAAATAGTGATACTTTGGCTGTCAGTTGTTGATGTAGCAAAGGCTATAACAGCCATTACAAACATATTGCCTAAATGTGTTAAAAAGGCCTGAAAGAATGATATAACAACACCAATACAGCCTAATATGAAAGCTGGTTTGCCTTTTTCAGGGTTTTTAGAACAGCGAAGTCCGAAGAAACCGGAAGTTATAAAATATATCTTTATTGCAATAATTTCAATAACTACTATGGCAACAAGAACCCCCACAACACCGGCTATTGTGCGAACATCATTTCCTGAAATTGTTCCGGAAATATAATTGCTTATTATTTCATTAATTGCTGGATTGCCAGAGTGAGCATTATGTAACTGGTCAGAATAAAGAATGTTGTTGTTAATATGTTCTGCAATAGAAGTAGCAATTTCTGTAGAAGAACAGGTTATTATACAACATAGAAGTAAAATAGAGCATATACCAACCTTAATAACACCACTAATGATTTGCCATATTATAATTACAATAGATAAAATGTTGAGAATTTTCTGTTTCTCTTTCATAAAAATCCCCCCTCTTGTTTACACTTTTCTCTTTATGCTAATTATAATTCAAATAAAAAATTCTGTAAAGTATAAAATAAAAAATTGGACTGCCAAAATGACAGCCCAAAATAAGAAGTTATTCACTTTCTTTGTTTTCTAAATCCTCATTTTCCACAGTTTCTTCTGTAGTATTGTTAATAACTTCTGTATTGTTATTGTCTGACTGTGGAGAACTTTCTTTTAAAGTGTTTTCGTAGTTCTTTTTTATAATACCAAGGTATACAGTGAAGATAATAAATACAATAGAACTTACTGTACATACAAAGCCTATGCCACTGAATAACACATATAATATTATTTTAATAGCAGAAAATACACTTATAACACAAGCCAAAACAAAAGGTACTTTTGATTTTTCAGGCTTTTTGCTGGCACGAAGTCCTAAAGCACCGGTAAATATAACAAGGAATTTTGTAAATATAGTCCACACAATAGCTATTATAAGAATTACGGCAAATACTACACTTAAATTCTGTATGTCAGAGCCGGAAACCTTGCTCATTGAAAAGTCTTTATTTACGTTAAAGTCGGTTCCGTTGTAGCTGAAGTGTATGCCTTTTTCTATGTGTTTTGAATCAGGTATAGGTTTAAAACCCTTATTATCTTGAGTGCTGTTTTCAGAAAAAGTGTCGTTATATGTATCCGGAGTTACATTTTCAACAACTGCATTATTTATAGCATCAGCAACTTCATTTGAAAGACTTATGTTCTTAGCACATACAAAAGTTAAAAGTAATAACAAAGTGAGGAACACAATCTTAAAAGCTAAAGCTACAGAGTTCCAAATAATTGTAAAGTAAGAAAGAAACTTTAATATTTTTTGATTTTTTTCCATATAAATCCCCCTCATACATTAATTATATATTTTACAAGTACAGTATACTCCAAATGTAGGAAGGTGTAAAGTTTAATTACATTATAAAAATATTAAAAAAATCCTAAATTTTACCCCATTTTTCGCTGTTGTAGGAAAGTTTAACACCATATGCACAGCGAGTATAAAGCCCTAATATTATTATAGATATTACATTGAAAATGTTAATATTCTCAAAGGAGTATGCACAATAAAAACAGGACAACAGCAGACAAGTAGTTCCTAATGTAAAGGCTGGTTTATAAGAACCTCCTTTGACACACTTTATGCCAAAAGCAAAGAGGACAAAACCTATAACAGCAAAAACAAGCATAGTTATACCTAGATAATTGTTGGCAATAGTAATCGGTAGTTCAGATGAAGTCTGGGTACTTTCAATGGTTTGTTGTGTAATGCTTACAGAATTCTCTGTTGTAGAGTTTGTGGCAGTTGTAACACCAAAAAATAAAGAACTAAGGGCAACTAACACACAGCAGATGCTTAATATTAAAATAACAATAGATGTAATTTTCAGAATTGTTTTGGATTTTTTCATATAAATTTAACCTCAATATTATAAATTTAATTGTATAATAATATAAAAAGGAGATGTTGTAAATAGAAAATTGTATTCTGTTGATAAGTGAAACAAAATATTGTATAATGTTTAAAAATAATGGAGTTTTTGTATAGTACAGGAGTGAAGTAATGGAGGCTTTTGAAGTTCTTTTAAAAAATCTTAGTTCCTATGATATAAATGATGTAGCAGATATAATAGCAAAATTAGTTGTCACAATGGTGGCTGTTTCCATAGGAATAGTTATATCCAGAATTGCCAAGAAGTTTGTAACTAAAATAGTTGTAAAGCACAACAGATTTTCAAGCAATCCAAAGACTATGGCATCAGTAACAGCCAGTATAGTATCATATCTTATTATATTTTTTGTTATTTGCAATGTATTGCCGGTTTGGGGCATAAGTGCCAGTTCTATTGTGGCTATTGGTGGTGCTGCGTCTCTTGCTATTGGTGTTGGTGCACAAGATGTAATAAAAGATATGTTAAGTGGATTTTTTATATTAAGTGAAAATCAGTACGTAATAGGTGATGTTGTTACTATTGATGGTTATACAGGCAAAGTTGAGGCTATTGGTATGCGTACAACAAGAATAAGAAGCCTAGACGGAAATGTGCATATTATTCCAAATGGTAGAATAAGCGTTGTAACAAATATGAGCAAGGGTTTTAACAGAGCTATTGTAGATGTAGGTGTTACATATGACGAAGATATTGACAGAGTTTTGGCGGTATTGCGTGATGAAATGAAGTTGGTCTATAACAATGAAAGATTAACAGGAATGATAGCAGAGCCTAGTGTTTTAGGTGTAGAGGAATTAGGAGATAGTTCTGTCGTTATCAGAATATCTACAGACTGCGAAATAGGCGAAAATTGGCAGTTAGAAAGAGAATTAAGAAGAATAATTAAAAAACGACTTGAAAAAGAGGGCATTGAAATACCGTTCCCTCAAAGAGTTATTCATATAAAGGAGGAAAAAGATGAACATTAATATTGGAGATATATTGACAATGAAAAAACAGCACCCTTGTGGCTCAAAGGAATGGGAAGTTTTGAGAATAGGTGCAGATTTTAAATTAAAATGTTGTGGTTGCGAACATATTGTAATGTTGCCACGAGTAAAAGTAGAAAAGAATATTAAAAAGGTAAATAATCAAGTACCACAGAAATAGAAATTATGATAATTACTGATATAAAAAAACAGGTTAAGGATACTGAAAGGTATTCTATTTACATTGATAATAAATTTGTATTTGGACTAAGTGGAGTTGATGTGCTATATTACAGGCTTAAAATTGGCAATGAAATTTCACAGGAAAAATATGATGAAATATTGGATAATGTAATATATGAAAAGGCGAAAAATACGGCTGTAAAATTTTTAGGCTATAGGGCCAGAAGTAAGAAAGAATTAAGAGATAAACTTATTAAGGACTATGATGAGGATATAACAAATAAGGTTATTTCTATGCTTGAAAAATATGGCTATGTCAATGACGAGGAATACGCAAGAGCCTACGTAAGAGATTGCCTTAACTTAAAAGGCTGGGGACAAAAGAGAATAGCTTTAGAACTTACTAAAAGAGGTATAGATAAAAGTATTATTGAAAAATCCTTACCTAAAGAAAATACAGAACAGTTGGAATTAATAGAAAAACTCTTAACAAAGCGACTTAAAGGAAATACAAATATTGACTTTAAGGAAAAGAAGAAACACTTTGACTATTTGGCAAGACGTGGCTTTTTGCCGTCAGATATTTTAGAAGTGTTTGATAAGGTTCTTGTGAAAGAGGATTGGTAAGGAGGAATAAACTGTGTTTAGGGAAATGAGAAGAAATAAACAGCAGTTAAGTAACAAAGAATGTGAAGAAATTTTAAAAAAGTCTACTGCCGGTGTATTGGCAGTATCAGGTGATGACGGCTATCCTTATGCTGTACCTTTAAGCTATGTATACTGTGACAATAAAATATATTTCCACAGTGCAAAAAGTGGTCACAAAATAGACGGCATTAAAAATAATAGCAAGGTTTCATTTTGTGTTATAGCAAAAGATGAAATAGTACCTGAAGAATTTACAACATATTTCAGAAGTGTAATAGCCTTTGGTAAGGCAAGAACACTTGAGAATATGGACGAAATTTTACCGGCTATTAAAAAATTAGGTATGAAATACAATCCTGATGAAGAAGGCTGTAACGAGGAAATAAAGAAGTTTTTAAAGGCTCTTGCCGTAATTGAAATGGATATTGAACATATGACAGGCAAAGAGGCTATAGAGCTTACAAAACGCAGAAAGTAAAAAAAGGGATTTTTTAGCTTTTACATTTAGAAAAAAATTTAATTATAAAGGGGACATAATATATGGAGATTTTGGAATTGTTGGAAAAAATAATAAATGATATTCCCGATATTGTAAATGCAATAGGAATAATTGGACTCGTACCTGCATTAGCTGTATTAGTTGTTTCAATGATAGTTCCGGTGTTTAAATCTATTTACAGTACAAATATTGAAAAAGTTTTTATGAAACCGATAGAAAGGGAAATAAATGCGGCAATTGGATTATTAGTTTTATTTGTGGGATGCGTATTAAAAAATTTAATTTTTTCTATGGATATTAAAATTTATGCTCTTGGAGTGATTTTAGGTTCTTTTGTAGTGTTGGTATTTTTGTATTATAAATTTAGAATCTTTCAAATTAAAAAAGTTTTAGAAAATTTAGAAAATTTAGAAAATTCGGAAAATTCAGAAAATTCAGAAAATTCAGAAAATTCGGAAAATTCGGAAAATTCAGAAAATTCGGAAAATTCAGAAAATTCGGAAAATTCAGAAAATTCAAAAAAATTGGAAGATATAAAAAGACTAGATAAATATTATAAAAATAAAAAACAGACAATGTTTTTTGCGTCAATTTTTAGCTTTGTATCATGCTTATTAATTTTGTTTAATAATTCAACAAGTGATAATCCAGAACTTAATAAGTTATTTTTGCATTTTTCAAAGTTTAATTGTGCAATTATAATAGGTTTAATAGAGATAATTATAGTTTGTATTTATATACCTGAGTTGATTAAAACTCCATCTAATTTATATATTTATTATAATAATAAAAAAACTTACATTTATAAGAGAATAGACGAAGAAAATGTTTTGTGTGGTAACAATTCAGATATAAATGAATCAAATATTTATACAATTATAAATTATGAGTATTTAAAAGAAAAAGATATTCTTAAAGATATACATACTAATTTATCTTCTCAAAAAAAAAAGAGAATCAATGGAGAAAATAAATAGAAAATTTTTGGAAAAATTAAAAGAAAAATTTATATATATAAAACAAAGTATATGGTCTTTTATTGTAAGTAATAAATGGTGGATTGTAGTTATTTTAATACTTATAGCTATAGTCATTAATAAGTCATAAATATAATATAAACTTGAAGATATTGAAATTTTATCTTAAAGTTAAACTAAGGCTTTTCCAAAAACATTGGAAAAGCCTTTTTTCTATTTATTTATACTTGTTTATGTCATCATTTTCAATAGGTGGCTGAATAGCTATATTTATACCGTTGGCAATAATATTTGCCAAGTTATCTGTAACTTCATCAACTTCCTTTGGTGTTACAAACATATTTTCTGTATAGGGGTCAAGAATTTGTTGTATCATATCATATCTATCCTGTGAGCTTATTCTATCCAGTATTGTATGCCCGAGAGAGTCTATGGTATCCAAAATACGGTCTATAGTGTCATTGGCTAGGGTTGCAGCATCAACAACAGTTGGTACACCTATAGCTATTACAGGTACACCAAGGGATTCTTTATCCAGTTTACTTCTTTTATTTCCAACACCACCACCAGGGGCAACACCGGTGTCGCAAATCTGAATGGTAGTGTTTATACGGCTTACTTTTCTGGCAGCTAAGGCATCTATAGCAATTACAAGCTGTGGTTGTATTCTCTCTACAATGCCTTTTATTACCTCAAGGGTTTCTATGCCTGTTACACCCATTACACCAGGGGAAAGGGCAGCAACGGAACGAACTGTATCGGAAATAGTGTCAGGCAAATTTTCTTTTAGATGCCTTGTGACAAGTATTTTGTCTATGGTTTTAGGACCAAGAGAGTCAGGGGTTACTTGAGAATTACCTAGTCCAACAACAAGAATTGGCTTTTCGTTGTTAAGAGGGCAAAGTTGGTTTAAATGTTTGCTTAAAATGGCAATTAATTTTTCGTGAGCTTCAGGGTTGTTTTCTTTTATGAAAACACTTTCCAATGTTATATAAGTACCCATTGGTCGACCCATTTTTTCTTCCCCAATGGGAGATGTTATCTCTACAGATGTGACAGATGTTTTTTCCATTTCACAGTCTTCTGTAAATATTTTAAGCCCCTCTAAGTCGTTGTCGGCGTTATTGGTCAAAGATTCAGCTACTTCAAGGGCTAAATCAGTATACGGTGAGAAATTTTTCATAGGATTTTTCCTCCATTTATGTTCAATTTGCTATATTTTTATTTTTAGAAAAAAAGTGGAAAATATACATTGACTTTTTGAGTAATGTAATGTATAATATTAGACGCATTGTTTTGTTGGACCTGGTCGTGCCACGGTCTTAAACCCCTCTAGTGCAAGATAATGCAGGTCAATGAAATTTTATAGAAGAAATATTAGTTAGTTATTTTTAGGAGGAAACGATTGTGGCAAATATTAAGTCTGCAAAGAAAAGAATTTTAGTTATTAACAAGAAAACTTTAAGAAATAAAATGGTTAAGTCTGCTGTAAAGACTGCTATCAAGAAGGTTGCTGTAGCTGCTCAGGCTGGCGACAAGGCTGCTGCTGTAGCTGCTCTTAGCACTGCTACTAAGGCTATTGATATGGCTACTACTAAGGGTGTATTCCACAAGAATACTGCTTCAAGAAAGAAGTCAAGACTTGCTAAGCTTGTAAACAAGATTGCTTAATTTTATTTTAAATATTTTTTGAGTATAAAACACTTGACAATTTTGTTTTGGTGTTATATAATTCAGACAGTACAAAGGCGTTGAGGCTATAGGCTTCAACGCCTCGTTTTGTTCTATTGACTTTTTTGCAGTTTATACCCCTTAAGTAACTGAAAAAGTTTTATAAATAAAGACTCCTTCCTCTGTGCTTTTATTTATGTGTTGTGTTACGCATTTAGTGCTTATGTGTTCGAACAAAACGGTTTCAACGCCTTTAGTATTACGAAAGAAAAACGGGTTTGGTGGGCTCGTTTTTCTTTTTTTAGTGAACCGAAAGATAAATCGGACACACGAAGTGTGGCTTTCAACGAAGTTGAAAGTTCTGACCAGTGAATCGGAAAGATAAATCCGATGGCTTGCTTGCAAGCCACATTTTGCAAAGCAAAATGTTCTGACCAGTGAACCGAAAGATAAATCGGACACACGAAGTGTGGCTTTCAACGAAGTTGAAAGTTCTGACCAGTGAACCGGAAAGATAAATCCGATGGCTTGCTTGCAAGCCACATTTTGCAAAGCAAAATGTTCTGACAGTGAATCGGAAAGATAAATCTGATGGCTTGCCTGTCAAGCTACAAATTAACAAAGTTAATTTGTTCTGAGTGTCAAAAATTTATATAGTAAAATCCTAAGTTAATGCAAATGGTTATTTTTGAACAATCAAACATAAAAAGATTTTAAATATTTTGTATAAAATAGTGTTGTTTAATTGACATTTTTATATCAAATGTATATAATATAAGTGTGTTGCTTAGGCAACAATAAATAAAAGGAGGAGAAGAAAATGGCAAAAAAAGCTAAAAGATTTATTAGTTCATTACTTGCTCTTACTATGATGGTAAGCAGTTTTGCAATGACTAATGTTTCTAGTGTTTTTGCAAGTGGAAACACTATTGATGTTTGGGACTTCGGTGGAGTAGAAGAATCAGACACATCACTTTACACAAATCATATTACAAAGACTACTCTTGATAATATGACACAAGTAAGTGACGGTTCATCATCTTACAAGGCGTCAAAAGGTCAGTTTGAAACTGCCGGCGATATTGTTATTGATGATGGTTTAACTTTAAATGTTGTAGCAAAAGACCGTTTATACTATGATATTGCAAGTGGCAATTATGGCACAAGAGGTTATGGTACTAACGGAAAGGGTTCAAATGCTTATGCTGATGGATATACTGCTGACGGTATGTTCTATTCTAATGGTTCAGGTGGCGAAGCTAGACGTTGTGTTGTTTTAAACAATGTAACTGCTGGTGACGGTATTTCTGTTTATACTGGTCCATCAAATGCAGCTAATTCAGGCGTTGAATTTAAGTATCTTGGTACTGAAGGCGAACAGAATGACGAACATATTGTAGCCGGTGGTACACAGGAAAAGGTTGATTTTATTGCTAAGTACAACGGTTCTTACAAGGTTTGGTTTGACGCTGCTACTAATGCAGGTAAGCCAGTAATCAACAGAATTGTTAAGTATAACGCAGTAGCAGTTACTGGTAAGGTAGACACTAAGGATACTGGTGTTTCAGGCTACAGTGTTTTATTTGAAAATCAGACAAATGGCGTTCAGCTTAACGCACAGGTAAATGCTGACGGTACTTATACAGCATATCTTACTCCAGGATATACTTATAAGGCAATTCTTAAAAATGCAGTAGGTTTTGGTTTCACAAATGCAAGCAGAAATGTTACAGTTAAGCTTGAAGATGTAAAGACTGGACTTTCAAATGTAAATCTTGATGTTGAAGCTAAAAATACGTATGTTGTATCTGGTAAGGTTTTAGGTATTGATAGTGCATATGATGTATCTAAAATGGTTATGAACTTCGTTCCAGAGGCTTCATCTAATTCAGATACAGTTGTTGCTAAGTTAGATACAGCAACATTAACATACTCAGCTACTCTTGAACCTGATGTTGAATACACAGCTCAGTTTGAGGGTATTAATGACTATGAAGTAACAGCAAATGGTACTGTTAATTCAAGCTCAAATGTTGAACAGGATGTTACAGTTTCTTTAAAGGCTACATATGCAGTTACTGGTACTTTAGAAGGTCTTCCAAGTGGTGCAGATGTAAAGGTATTATCATTTACTAATTTGGCTGATGATTACAACTATGTAGGTACAGTAAATGGTACAAGCTATACTGTAAATCTTAGAGATGGTTCATACAGTGTTGTTGCATCTGTAGAGGGCTATAAGACTTCTGGTCACGTTGTTGTAGACGGCAGAGCAACATCAAAGAATATTCTTTTTGTTCCTGTTGTTAAGCCAACACCTGACGTTAAATATTCTTCTGATATCTATGTAGGTTGTGCTGGTAAGGCTAATAACTTTGATACTCTTGGCGAAGCTGTTGCAGCTGCTAAGGTTATGAACCCTACAAGTGAAGAACAGAGAATTACAATACATATTGCTCCAGGTACATATAGAGAACAGGTTTCAATCGAAACTCCTTACATTACTCTTGCAAAAGAGGGCGAAGGCGAAGTTGTTCTCACTTGGTACTATGGTATTGGTTACAAGTATTACAGTATTGACGGCACAGGCTACTACAATGAGGAAAATGCTTTTGATAAGTTTGACAAGAAACTTCCTCAGAAGTGGGGTGTTGCTACATATGTAAAGAACACAGCAACTGGCTTTAAGGCTGAAAATATTACATTTGAAACTTCATTTAGTAAGTACATTACTGATGAAGAAATCGTAGACGGTGTTGAAAGTGACGGTTCAAAGGCTTTCGTAAGAAAGATTAACTCTGACCCAACTAGCTACGATGCAACAGAAAGAGCAACAGCTATTATAGTTGATGCAGACAATTCAGAATTTAAGAATTGTAACTTTGTAGGTAGTCAGGATACACTTTACACAGGTGCTATTCACGGTTACTTCAAAGATTGTATGATTGAAGGTAACACAGACTATATCTTCGGTTCAGGTAACGTTGTATTTGATAACTGTGAACTTAGATTCTGTGGTTACTCAGATAAGGGACAGAGTGGTTACCTTACTGCTGCCAGAGCAAACAGTATGAATGGTTACAAGGGTTACCTTTTCAGAGGTTGTATTGTAACTCAGAAAGACGGTAAGAAGCATGCTCCTGAATTCTTTGGTAGACCTTGGGATGCAGATGCTGCAGTAACAATGTTTAATACAGTATTACAGAACAGCGATACTATTGACCCAACTGGTTGGACATCAATGAGTGGTGTTAACCCAGAAGCTGCTAAGTATAAGGAAATGGGCACAGTATATGGCAATACTCCAGTTGATACAACAAGCAGAGTATCAGGCACAGTTTCAACTGATGTAAATGCCGATGCTACAGCTTATTTCAATGGTTGGACTCCAACATACTATACTGCATCTCCAGCAGAACTCAAGTTTGCAACTGCTCCATATTTCAGCTCTAAGTGTGATGTACTTCTTCCGGAAAGTGGTTATATTATGGAATGTAAGTATGACTTAGGTACAGATGCAGATGCTTCAAGAATTATTTGGGAAAGAGTAGACGAAAGTGGCAACGCAACTGTTGTTAAGGTTGACAATGCAAAGACAAATACTGGCTACAATATGGTTGCTGATGATATTGGCTACTATATTAGAGCAACTGTTGTAGGTATGACAGCTGACGGCAAGAGTATTACTCCAGTTTCAATTACAAGTGCTAAACCTGTTGTTAAGGGTTCAGGTAGTGTAGATACAGACAGACCAAGTGGTAAGATTGCTGTATTCCTTGCTGGCGACTCTACTGTAAAGGATTATTCAGCAGGTGCTATTAACAACTCAGGTGCTAATAGAGTTGAAGGTTCTTGGGGTGAATTCCTCGGTAACTTATTAGACTCTGGTAAGTATGCTGTAATGGACTATGCCGAAGGTGGTAGAAGTTCAAAGACTTTCCTTGATGATGGTTTCTTAGATAAGATTACAAACCAGATGTATGCTGGCGATTATTTATTCATTCAGTTTGGTCATAATGACTGTGCTTACACTTATGCTGACAGATATGTACCTATTGGTACTCCTGATGCAAACGGTGTATATCCAACAACTGAAGGAACTTACAAGTATTACTTACAGAAGTATATTGATGCAGCTAAGGACAAGGGTGCAACTCCTGTTCTTGTAACTCCTGTTTCAAGATTATACTTTAATGCAGACGGTACAATTAAGGCTCATCACGATGATAATACATCATCAAATGATGCTTATGTAACAGCTGTTAAACAGCTTGCACAGGAAAATGGTATTGAATGTATTGATATGTTTAGTGTTACAAAGGCTATGTACGAAGATGCTTACAAGGCAGATTCTACAGCTAGTGGCGAAGTATCAAACCTTGCAAGCAGACTTTTTGCTCCAGGCGAAAAGACTCACCACAGCAAACTTGGTGGTTTTGCTGTTGCTTGTAAATTAGCTGAACAGATTAAGGGCTCTAGCCTTGGTCTTGCTTCTGGTGTTGTTGCTCCATCAAAGGTAACAGCTGCCGATGATAAGGGTTACACAGAATTTATGGTAATGTCTAATGGTACATTTACTGGTTACGACAAGAATCCGGCTGGTGTATATGACGAAAGTTATGTTGATACTTACTGGACTGATTTTGTAAATAATTCTATTGCTAAATTAAAGGGTGGTAGTGTTACTCCTCCAGTTGAAAAGCCTGTTGTTGGTGATGCAAATGGTGATAAAGTAGTAACAGCTGATGATGCAGCTCTTGCACTTTCTTATTGCCTTGCTCCAGAAAGCACAGAAATTACAGAACAGGGTATCAAGAATGCAAATGTTGACAAGGAAGACGGTATTACTGCTAAGGATGCAGCATATATCCTTCAGAAAGCTCTTGATTCAACATTCCTTATGCCTGTTGAACAGTAAAAATATAATATTTTTAGTCCCTCGAAATTTCGAGGGACTTTTTTTGCTAAAAATGAAGTTTAACTTCATAAATGGCAAATACATTGAAGATTTTTTGCTTTTATGCTATACTCTAACCGTAATTTGAATTTTAATATGGAGATGATAATATTGCTCGTAAATAGAAATCAGCTTTTATTATATGCTGTAACTGATAGCCGTTGGCTTGGAAATAAAACTCTTGCACAGGCTGTTGAGGAGGCTATAAAAGGTGGTGTTACCTTTGTTCAAATAAGGGAAAAAGAAGCATCCTATGATGAATTTAAGAGAATTGCTCTTGATGTAAAAAAGGTAACTGACAAATATAATGTGCCTATGATAATAAATGATAATGTTGAATTGGCAAAGGATATAGATGCAGACGGTGTACATGTTGGTGGAGATGATATGTCTGTAGCTAATGCCAGAAAAATATTAGGTAATAATAAAATTATAGGGGCAACAGCCAGAACTTATGAAAGAGCTGTTACTGCTGTAAGTCAGGGTGCTGATTATTTGGGTATAGGTGCTATGTTTGACACATCGACAAAGTCCGGTACAACCCATATGACAAAGGAGCTTTCAAACAAAATAACATCATATGCTGATATTCCCGTTGTAGGAATAGGTGGCATAAACAGTGAAAATATTATGTCTTTAGAAGGATATGGTATTGACGGTGTGGCTGTAGTATCTGCTATTTTCAAAAGTGAAGATATAGAAAAATCAGCAAAAATAATGAAAGAAAAAGCTAGTAAAATAGTAAGGGAGAGTTAATTATGTACTGTTCTAAATGTGGTAGAGAATTAAAAGACGGAGAGGTTTGCAACTGTACAACTAATGTTGAAAAACCTACTATTAAATTTAGTGATACTGTAATGAGTACAGTTCATTTTGCAAGGGATTTATTTGTAAATCCGTCAGAAACTATTAAAAGTTATTTTTCTCTTGACTATGGGAAAATGGCTATTAAACTTATACTTTTAAAGGCTGTTGTGGCTTTTGTACTTGTATTTGCTGTATTTGAAACATTAATGTCATCTAATACTGTGCTTACATACATTACAAAGTCAAAATTTGAATTAGGCTTATTTGCCTTTGGTATAAGTATTTTTGGAGATTTAATTTATGGAATTGCCATAAGTTTTGCTAGTAGATTAGCACATTGCTATTTAAGATTTAAGGCTTGTTTACAGCTTGCTACAGTAGCAATACCTGTAAATATGGCATTTATGATAGTTTCAGCTTTTGTGGCTTTCATTAATGTAGACGCAAGTGTTTATGTTCTTATGTTTACTATTTTGCCTACAGTTGCACTTACAACTATGGCTGTTTCTAATATTAAGGGTGCAAGTGAAAATAAAAAGATTTGGATAGTTATTTTTGCGACTCTTGTAATTTCTATTGTAGCTGTTGTTGCTTTTTCAGCATTAGTAAATACTTTACACAGTATTGATTATTTGTATAGTCAGCAAAATGACATTTTTGGAAATGGTGGAAGTGACTTGCCATTTTACTTTAAATAAATATAGGTATTCAGAACAAATTAACTTTGTTAATTTGTGGCTTGACAAGCAAGCCATCGGATTTATCTTTCCGATTCACTATAAAAAAAGAGGTATTCCGAAATGGAATACCTCTTTTTTAGTTAATAGTTAATTATTATGCCTGTGGCAATATGAATGTACTATCTAAAGCATTTTGTAAAATTAATGCTGCGTGAACAGAAGTAATTTCGTCTTCCTTAGGAAGAACTGCCTTAACATTAGCTACACCCTGTGGAGAAAGACCGGTAGCTGTTAATACGTACTGTAATGTAGCAGCTGCATCATCAGCTGTGATACTACCGTTCATATCGGCATCACCAACAACTGCAGAAGATGCTGTTGAAAGATTTATGTCAGCAAACTTAGTTGCGTTAAATCTAGTAAGGTCCATATAATCCTGTGCAGCATCAGTTGCAAAACCTACATAGTAATCATCTGTCCAATCAATGTTAAATGTGTTAAGTGTATACCAGTTTACATTATCGTAAGATGCTGATAAAGTAACAACACCGTTATTTACATTAATGTGCATATAACCATGATTTGGTTCTTCAGAAACTCTCTTTTGTGGAATACTTAACATATTGCCGTAACCAACTAAATCGCCAGCCTGATTTCTGTAAACAGCTTTAATGTTTTTGGCTCTTACAGCACCACCAGCAGCATCAGTTGCACCTTCGTAATCTTCACCCTTTAAGAATGAAATAGAAGTCATATAGAAAGGACTTGATGTATCAAGGCTCTTTCTTATCATTAAGCCTGAGTTCTGGTTGTAATCAATCTTAGCAAGGTTATCAACCTTTGCAGTAAAGTCAATGTTTCCCTTAGCCTTAACATAGTTAAAGTGGAAAGCATCAGGTTCTTCAGTTGAAGTAGTATTTAATATACCAACACGACCAGCACCTGTAGTAACAAGAGTACCTGTCTGTGCATCATAGTAATCAGCACCAGCTGTTCTTACTGGACCGATGTCTGTTGAAGTAAAGCCTTCAATGTTCTGACCTGTAGTGTTTGCAGGTACGATAATAATATTTACAGGCTGAGAAAGAGTATTTCCAGTACCTGTTGCCTTAATAGCAAGCTTGTAATTACCTACAGTATTAGGAACTGTAAATGACTTTTGGTTATCGCTTACTTTCTGGTCGTTAATCCATAATTCAAACTGACCGTTGTAATCCTTAGCATCAGAAGTGTAAGAATATTCAACATTGTAAGTCTTACCGGCTTCAAGAGTAGCCTGTACATCGTTAGACTTTACATATACGTTGTCAGTACCGTTGTTAATAGAGTCAATAGAAATTTCAGTATTTGTAACAGTAGGCTTTGTTGAGAATTCTGTCCATTCGCCAATAAGACTGTTAGCATATACTTCAATATTAGAGTAACCGTTGTAACTCTTTGTAGGGTCATTTACAATAAGACCAGCATCAGAGGCGTCATTCTTGTTAAGACCCATTGCATCTTCCCAAGTATCAGGCATACCGTCTTTATCTGTATCAACTAATGTTGAAACTACAGTAGGAGTCTGCCAACCACCTTCTTCAGTCTGAGTGTTAATAAATGCACTTTCGCCAGACTTAACAGCATTTACAAGTTTTGCATCTACAGAATCTCTGAAACAAGATGCACCAACACCGTTTACAACACTGTTGTAGGCGTCTGTAGCACTTTCAGCACTATAAGGAATAGTAAGCTCAACAGGAGAAGAAAGTTTCTTACCGGCTGTACCAAAGTCCTTTACACCAAGAGCATTGTCAGCAGTAACTTCATCACTACCGTACATATAGTTACCTGTTACATACCAGCTACTTGTGCCACTACCGTCACAATCGAAAATTCTTGTCTTAGTTTTTTCAAGTGTATTAGGACCTGGCTTGTAGTAGTTATTAATTAAGTTAGTGTTACCACTACCTCTGTCACCACCGTAACCAGAATTGTGACCCCAGTTAAATACAACGTTGTTCTGGAAATCTACTTTGTTCTGATATGTAATACCACCGTAAGTGAAAGCACCTTCAAAACGAGGGTTTCTTGTACCGTGGTTAGCCCAAAGGTTGTGAGTAAATGATGTATCAAAACCATTTAATATAGAACCCATACCGTGCTTAGCTTCACTTTCGCCTGAGTTAAGTTCTGGGTCTGTGTTGTTGTCGCCGTTCTTATTTACAATAGAAAGGCTGTTTGCAATGATGTTGTACTGAATACTTGTGTTAATAAGTTCCTTAGCTGTAAATGTTTCGTCAACACCCCAGTTAAATGTACAATGGTCAATTACAATATTCTTACCAGTTGCTGTTGCAGCATCCTGGTCATAGCCGTCACCTAAACGAACACGAAGGTAACGAACGATAATATTTTCGCCATTAAACTTAGTAGATGCACCGGCAATAGTAATACCTTCGCCAGGAGCTGTCTGACCAAGAACAGTAGTGTTGTCAGCAATAGTTAATCTTCTGTTACTCTTTGATGCTGTTGGGTCAATGTTGATTGTACCACCTACAGCAAATACAATAGTTCTAGGGTAAGAGATGTTACCGTCTTTTCTGTCTTTTCTTAAAAGACCGTAACGGAGAGTACCAGGTTGTGGATTTGAAACGCTGTCATCAAGACTTGTTACAACGTATACATCACCAGGCTTAGAGTCAGTACCTCTACCACCCTGAGAATAAGTACCACCACCCTCAACTGTAGGGAAGGCAGGTGTCTTTTCAGCAGCTGCCGGAGTTATTATGTCAGTTGTAAATTCCTTAAAGTTTTCCTTAGTGTTTGCAGCATTTGTAGCTACAACCTTGATATAGTATTTTGTGCCAGGGTCAAGAGTTGCAGTTAATGGGTCAACCATTTGGTCTTCAAGGAAGAAAGTAACCTTTGAATCGTCTTTGTAAGTACCGTCTGCCTGTGGTCTGCAAATTTTCTTACCATGGTTAATAGTTTTTGTTTCGTGGTCTAAAGTCCAGTTAGAACCGTCTTTAGAATAGTAGATGTTGTACTGAGTGGCAAAGTTCTGTGCTACAACTTCATCAGATAAATAAGCCTGCTCAACAACTTCATTTGTTTTAGCATCTTTAACAACTACAGGGTAATCAGTAGTCTTTTCCTGAGTAAGACCAAAGAGAACTTTTGCCTCACCAGTTGCTACCTGTGTTGGATTAGTAGTATTGCCGGCAATATTCCAGTTAGGATACTGAATAATCATACCCTTTGTTGGATTTGTCCAACCTCCTGTAGGATTGCCGTAAGTTGAAGTTGAAGCAAGTGGATTGGCATTAATTAAGTTACCACTTTTATCAACGGCTGGCCAAGTAACTAAAATCTGTTCGCCAAAGGCTTCAGCTTCTACATTAGTTGTTTTGCGATAATTAAATTCTTTGTTATCAAAACGAGCAAAAGCTGTAACGCTCATTGCCATAGTCATCGCAAGAAGTAAAGCTAAAAATCTTTTCTTCATAAAATATCTCCTTTCCTTTTTTAGATATACTAAAATTATAGCATAAAATTACCTATATTAAAAGGAAAATAATGCAAATATTGTGTGTTTTATAGCTTTTTACAACTTGATAGGACTTTAATTACTGAAAAAATATACAAATGGCTGAATAATTATTTATTAAAAAAGCTGAAAAATGTATAATGACTTAATTTTATTAGGAGAAAAAAGTGAAATATATGGGTAGATTGCCTTTAAAGGTTAAAAGTGGAAATATTAAAAGTTTTTTGCATAAAAACTATTGACAATAATATTTTAGTTTGATATTATACTAGGTAATTCAAGATTACATTAAGCAATGATTGAGATAAAGATATTCTTATTCGTAACCTCCCAGAGAGTTGTCGTTTGCTGAAAGACAATAGATTACTTAGAGTATTTATCACTCAGGAGCTTTCCCTCGGAACGATATTTTTATTAGTATGAGTGGAACGGTAATGCCCCGTTATAGGCAGAGGTTTGATGGAACCTGATGAGGAGTTTGTAGTGATGCAAACTTGAAAAAGGGTGGTAGCACGATATTTCGTCCCTGACTTGTTATAGTCAGGGGCTTTTTTTTATCTTTTTTGCAATGTAATTATTGTATTGAAAAAACCTCTCAGATATTATATAATAATGTCGCAGGTTATTTTACGACTTTCTATATTTGGTTAGTCGGGAAAGAAGGAAGGAATGCCATGAATAGACATGTTTTATCAATACTTGTAGATAATCAGCCGGGTGTTTTAAGCCGAGTGACAGGTCTTTTTTCAAGACGTGGTTACAACATAGCAAGTCTTAGCGTAGGCGTAACAGAAAATGAAGAAGTATCTCGTATTACAGTTGTTGTTTTTTGTGACGATGCAGACTGCGAGCAGATTACTAAGCAAGTAGAAAAGTTGATTGACGTTATCAGAGTTGTGGAATTAAGTCAGGAAAGAGGCGTGTTCCGAGAACTTGCTTTGATTAAGGTCAGCTGCCTAGGCGAAATGCGTTCCGAAATTATTAGTATTGCTGATATATTTAGAGCTAACATTATTGATGTTTCTTCTGAATCAGTTACTATTGAATTGACAGGCGAAAAGTCAAAGATTGAGGCTTTTCAGGAACTTATGAAACCTTATGGCATCAGAGAGGTTGTTAGAACTGGTCTTACTGGTCTTTGCCGTGGTGGCAGACCAATTAAAAAAGTTAAGACCGAAGATTAATTAATTACGATGTGAATTTTAATTTACATATATTTACTTTCAATAGGAGGAATTTTAAAATGGCAAAATTATATCATCAGGAAGATTGCGATTTAAACTTATTAAATGGTAAGACTATAGCTATTATCGGTTACGGTAGCCAGGGTCATGCTCATGCGTTAAATGCAAAGGAATCAGGTTGTGATGTTATCATCGGTTTATACGAAGGTAGCAAGTCTTGGAAGAGAGCTGAAGAACAGGGCTTCAAGGTTTACACTTCTGCAGAAGCTGCTAAGAAGGCTGACATCATTATGATTCTTATCAATGATGAATTACAGGCTAAACTTTACAAGGAAAGTATTGAACCAAACCTTGAACCAGGTAACATGTTAATGTTTGCTCACGGTTTCAACATTCACTTCAACCAGATTGTACCACCTAAGGATGTTGATGTAACAATGATTGCACCAAAGGCTCCAGGTCATACTGTAAGAAGCGAATATCAGGCTGGTAAGGGTACTCCTTGCTTAATCGCTGTAGAACAGGATGCTACTGGTCAGGCTAAGGATATTGCACTTGCTTACGCTTTAGCTATTGGTGGTGCAAGAGCTGGTGTTCTTGAAACTACTTTCAGAACTGAAACTGAAACTGACTTATTCGGTGAACAGGCTGTTCTTTGTGGTGGTGTTTGTGCATTAATGCAGGCTGGTTTTGAAACACTTGTAGAAGCTGGCTATGACCCAAGAAATGCTTACTTCGAATGTATCCACGAAATGAAGCTTATCGTTGACTTAATCTACCAGAGTGGTTTTGCAGGTATGAGATACTCTATTTCTAACACTGCTGAATATGGTGACTACATCACTGGTCCTAAGATTATCACTGAAGATACTAAGAAGGCTATGAAGAAAGTTCTTTCTGACATTCAGGACGGTACATTTGCTAAGGACTTCTTATTAGATATGTCTGCAGCAGGTGGTCAGGCTCACTTCAAGGCTATGAGAAAGCTTGCTTCTGAACATCAGTCTGAAACTGTAGGTGCTGAAATCAGAAAGCTTTACAGCTGGAGTGACGAAGATAAGTTAATCAACAACTAATATATTTGTTGAACTTTTAAAAGAAGATAGGTTTTTCCTATTTGATTAATTTATTTATGTAATTTGTTTAATGCCAACAGTTATGGATGAGCTGTTCATAACTCATCTTTTCTGTTGGCATATTTTTTTAATACTTGGGAGAGGGTTATAGTGAAAAAGGTAACTATTTTTGACTCTACATTAAGGGATGGAGCTCAAGCTGAAGGTGTATCCTTTAGTGTAGAGGACAAAATAAAGATTGTTAAGGCTTTGGACGAATTGGGTGTAGGCTATATTGAGGCCGGTAACCCCGGTTCTAATCCTAAGGACTTAGATTTTTTTGAAAGAATTAAGTCTGTTGACCTTAAAAATACTATTATTGCTGCCTTCGGAAGTACAAGACGACGTGGTATTTCACCTTCAGAAGACGGAAATTTGCAGGCACTTTTAAGTGCTGATACAAAGACTGTTGCTATTTTTGGCAAATCATGGGACTTCCATGTTACAGATATAATTAATGCTACGTTGCAAGAAAATCTGGAAATGATTTATGACACTATTGCCTATTTGAAAGAAAATGGCAAAGAGGTTGTTTTTGATGCCGAACATTTCTTTGACGGCTACAAAAATAATGCCGAATATGCTATGAAAACATTGGATAGTGCAGTACAAGCCGGTGCTGACTGTATTTGTCTATGTGATACAAATGGGGGCACATTCCCTAATGAAGTTTTTGAAATTACTAAGAAAGTAAAAGATACTTTTCCGGTAAGTGTGGGTATTCATGCTCACAATGACTGTGGTATGGCTGTTGCCAATTCTGTTATGGCAGTACAGGCAGGAGCAGACCACGTTCAAGGTACATTTACAGGTTTTGGTGAAAGATGTGGTAATGCCTGTCTTTCCACAATTATACCTAATTTACAGGTGAAATTGGACTATAAATGTATACCTGATGAAAATATAAAAATGTTGACCCATACAGCAAGAGAAGTCTGTGAAATTGCTAACTTCCAGCTTTCTATAAGAGAGCCTTTTGTTGGAAAATGTGCTTTTGCCCATAAAGGTGGTATGCACATTGATGGTGTAAGCAAGGATAGCAGAAGTTTTGAACACATTAACCCGGAAATTGTAGGTAATGAAAGAAAATTCCTTACTTCTGAGGTTGCCGGCAGAACTACTGTCCTTTCTGTAATGCAGAAGATTGACCCTAGAATTGAAAAACATTCTCCGGAAACTGGCAAGGTAATTGAAAAACTCAAAGAACTTGAATATCAAGGTTATCAGTTTGAAGGTGCTGACGGTGCTTTTGAACTTCTTATTAGAAAAATCCTTGGTAAGTATAAACCACTTTTTGAACTTGAAAACTTTAAAATTATTGGTGAACATTCTGTTGATGCCAGTGTACCAACAGCCACAGCTGCTATTAAAATAAAAGTAGGCGATGCTTACGAAATTACAGCAGCCGAGGGACAAGGTCCTGTAAACGCCCTTGATAAAGCACTTAGAAAGGCTTTGGAGGTCTTTTATCCAGACCTGGCAAAGGTTCATTTGACAGATTACAAAGTTAGAGTTTTGGACTCCAATTCAGCTACAGCATCTAAGGTAAGAGTTCTTATTGAATCTTCTGACGGTGTCGACAGCTGGACTACAGTGGGTGTATCGAAAGATATTATTGAGGCAAGCTGGATTGCTCTGGTGGACTCAATTGAATATAAATTAATAAAAGATATTGAAACAAAATTTAGAGATTATTTATAGGAGGAAAACAACTATGGGTATGACAATGACTCAGAAAATTTTAGCAGCTCATGCAGGTCTTGAGTCTGTTAAGGCAGGTCAGCTTATTGAAGCAAAGCTTGACCTTGTACTTGGTAATGACGTAACAACTCCGGTTGCTATTAAGGAATTTAATAAGATTGGTGTTGATAAGGTTTTTGATAAGGATAAGGTAGCTATTGTACCTGACCACTTTACACCAAACAAGGATATTAAGTCTGCTGAACACTGCAAGCTCGTTAGAGAATTTGCTCATTGCAAAGATGTTACAAACTATTTTGAAGTAGGTCAGATGGGTATTGAACATTGCCTTCTTCCAGAAAAAGGTCTTGTAGTACCTGGTGATGTTGTTATTGGTGCTGACTCTCATACTTGTACATACGGTGCTTTAGGTGCTTTCTCAACAGGTGTTGGTTCAACTGATATGGCTGTTGGTATGGCAAGAGGTGTTGCTTGGTTCAAAGTTCCTAGTGCATTAAAGTTTGTTTTAAAGAACAAGCCAGCTAAGTGGGTAAGTGGTAAGGATATTATTCTTCACATTATTGGTATGATTGGTGTAGACGGTGCATTATACAAGTCTATGGAATTTGCTGGTGACGGCTTACAGTACCTTACAATGGACGATAGATTTACTATTGCAAATATGGCTATTGAAGCAGGTGGTAAGAACGGTATCTTCCCTGTTGACGATAAGACTATTGAATATGTTAAGGAACATTCTAACAAGGAATGGACTAAGTTTGAAGCTGATGAAGATGCTGAATACGATGCAGTTTATGAAATTGACCTTTCTAAGTTAAGACCAACTATTGCATTCCCTCATCTTCCAGAAAATACTAAGACAGTTGATGAAGCTAAGGGTCTTGAAATGGACCAGGTTGTTATTGGTTCATGTACAAATGGTAGAATTAGCGATATGAGAATTGCTGCTCAGGTATTAAAGGGTAAGAAGATTAATCCTAACATCAGAGCTATTATTCTTCCAGGTACTCAGAAAGTTTGGCTACAGTGTGTTGAAGAAGGTCTTGCTCAGATTTTCGTTGAAGCTGGCTGTGTATTCTCAACTCCAACTTGTGGACCTTGCTTAGGTGGTCATATGGGTATCTTAGCTAAGGGCGAAAGAGCTTTATCTACTACTAACAGAAACTTTATCGGTCGTATGGGTCACCCAGAATCAGAAGTTTACCTTGCAAGCCCAGCAGTAGCTGCTGCATCTGCAATTACAGGTAAGATTACTGACCCAGAGGAAGTATAAGGAGGAAATAAATAATGAAGGCTTGTGGAACAGTTTTTAAATATGGTGATAATATTGATACAGATGTAATTATTCCTGCTAGATACCTTAATTCATCTGACCCTAAGGAACTTGCACAGCATTGTATGGAAGATGCTATTCATTCAACAGTTAAGTTTGCTGAAAATGTTAAAGACGGCGACATTATTGTAGCTGAAAAGAACTTTGGTTGTGGTTCTTCAAGAGAACACGCACCTATTGCTATTAAGGCAAGTGGTATTTCTTGTGTAATTGCAAAGACTTTTGCAAGAATTTTCTACAGAAATGCTATTAACATTGGTTTACCTATTCTTGAATGTGAAGAAGCTGCCAACGACATTGATATGGGCGATAAGGTAGAAGTAGATTTCACAACTGGTGTTATCACAAATCACACTAAGAATAAGACTTATCAGGCTGAACCATTCCCTGAATTTATGCAGGAAATGTTCAAGGTTGGTGGTCTTGTAGAGCAGACTAAGGTAAAGTTAGGCTTAAAGTAATTTGTACTAAATAAGGGGGCTTAGTATGAGGAAGATAATTGTAGGTGTTATACTTGGTGTTATTATTCTTGTGCTGGGCTTGTCCCTTATAAACTGGTATAAAAACAGTACAAGTTTGAATACAAGAATAACCCAAAGTGATAAGGTTTTTATGACTATAGGTGGTACTAGAAAAGAGATTACCGATAAAAGACATATAGAAGAGCTAAAAGAAATATTTGGTTCTCTTGAACCAAAACATTTGAGCTTTGGTATGGTACCAAGTTGTCCATTTTCTGAAAATGATACAGTGGAATTTTATAATTCAAATAATGGTAAATCTATTGTTGTTTGTCCGGCATTTGATGGTTGTGCAATTTATCAATTGAACGGCAAGTATTATAAAACCACTAGAATATTGAAAGATGATTTTGAGGAAATAGCACTAGAGTATGGAGCAGTATTTGTATAAAGACTTGTACAATAAAATAAAGCAAATAAAGTAACAGAGCGTCAGAAATGACACCCTTAAATTTTTATAACAAAAGGAGATAAGTTACAATGAATTTTAATTTAGCAGTTGTAGCCGGTGACGGTATCGGCCCAGAAGTAATGGAACAGAATATTAATGTATTAAATGCTATTGGCGAAAAGTTTGGGCATACATTTAATTATGAATATGTTTTAGGTGGTGGTTGTGCCATTGATAAGTACGGCGAACCATTACCACAGCACACTATTGACGTTTGTAAGGCAAGCGACTCTGTACTTCTTGGTGCAGTTGGTGGTTGGCAGTGGGATACTCTCCCTGGCGACAAGCGTCCAGAAAGAGCATTACTTGGTTTAAGAGGTGCTTTAGGCTTATATGCTAATTTAAGACCAGCTACATTACACGATGCTTTAAAAGATGCTTGTCCTTTAAAGCCTGAACTTGTTAAAGACGGCGTAGACGTTATGGTTGTTCGTGAATTAACAGGTGGTATGTACTTTGGCGAAAAGGGTAGAAAGCAGACTGATATGGGCGAGGCAGCTTATGATGTTGAGCAGTACTCTGTAAAGGAAGTAGAAAGAATTGCAAGAACTGCTTTCGAAATCGCTATGAAGAGAGATAAGCATGTTACTAATGTAGATAAGCAGAATGTTCTTGAATCTTCAAGACTTTGGAGAAGTGTTGTTCTTGAAGTTGCTAAGGATTATCCAGAAGTAACTCTTGACCACTTATACATTGATAATGCTACAATGCAGTTAATTATGCGTCCTACTACTTTTGATGTTATTGTAACTGGTAATATCTTTGGTGATATTCTTTCTGATGAAGCATCTCAGTTGACAGGTTCTATTGGTATGCTCCCATCTGCTAGTTTAGGTGAAGGCTCTCTTGGTATGTATGAACCAGTTCACGGTTCTGCACCTGATATTGCTGGTCAGGATATTGCAAACCCTATTGCTACTATCCTTTCTGGTGCTATGATGCTTAAATACAGCTTTGGTTTACAGGAAGAAGCTAAGGCTATTGAAGATGCTGTAACTAAGGTTCTTGCTCAGGGTTACAGAACAGGCGACATTATGAGTGAAGGTATGAAGAAGGTCGGCTGTAAGGAAATGGGCAGACTCATTATTGAAAATCTTTAATATTTATACTTTATAAATGTTTTTGTTAAGGGTGGGGATTTTCTCCACCCTTATGCGACATAATGGAAATTTAATTTGATTTTTGGGGAAGTGTTAATTTGAAAAAGCTAGTTTCTCTATTTTTGACAGTAGTTATGGCTAGTAGTTTATGCACATTTTCTTTTGCAAGTCCCTCAAATTGGGCTTTAAATGATGTTAATACAGCCAAAGGTTTAGGTATTTACAATTCAGCTTTTGAGGACAATTTCCAAAAGCCTATTACAAGAGCTGAATTTTGTTCTCTTGTAGTGAAAACTCTCGATAAATGGGAGTTTAATACAAGTGGTAATTCTAATACCGTTAAGTTTACAGATACAAGTGACAGCAATGTTATAAAATGTGCAGAACTAGGCATTGTAAGTGGTGTAGGTAATGGCAAGTTTGAGCCTAATAGTCCTATAACAAGGGAACAGGCAGGAAAAATGCTTTACAACACTATTGATAAGGCAATACCTGTTATTAGTGATTACAAAAAAGATAACAAAACCGGTGTAAATGGTGTATTTTTGCCTCACGTTTTTAGCGACGGAGCTAAGATACATAACTGGGCTAGAAATGAAATATATGCTATGTATCACTTAGGCGTTATGCTCGGTACAGATAGTGAAAACTTTAGTCCTTTAGGTTCATATACTAGAGAACAGGCTGTCTGTACGTTTTTAAGATTGTATAATACATACAAAAGCCCTGAAAATGTCAGCAAGCCAGATGCTGAACTTTATCCTGATTTGGATACAGCAGGTAAGTTAAGTCCAAGTTATAATACTAACAGATATTACCTTGATGCGTCTTATGTCTGGAATACAGGGGAGTATAACTATGACCCTAAGTATTATGACGGTTTTGGCAATACATATACTTCAAGCCAAAAGGGCTATGTCTATCCGGTAAATACTAAATATTTACAGGTTCTTACTTCTTCAGGAGCTGGAGTAGCACAAAGTGTTGTTTTAAACAAACAGGGCGACGAGGCTATTTCTGATGTCTATGATGTAGAAGATATAAACGGGGATAATGTAATTTATATTTCTAACAATGACCATAGTACATACATATACAATAGCAATACAGGGGAAAACAATGGTCCTTACAATTATGTAGTCAATGCCGGCTCTGGAATGTATAAATTCAAAAATTCAGATGCAGATTATGTAGGCTACTTTAATTCTAACTTTAAGGAAGTTATTCCTTGTGTCTATAAAGATGTTTCAGGTAAATTTGAAAACAATCTTACTGTTCTTCAGAAACAGGATAATTCTTTTATAATCGTAAATACATCAGGTCAGATTTTGAAAAGCTTTAAATTGGATTTGAGCCAATATACTGTAGATGCTATAGACGGCACAAATATGATTTTAAAGGATAATAAGACTGGACAAGCTGTATTATACAGAGCTTACAGCCAAAAGTATGTAACCGGTTACGGCACAATGAGCTTTACAAGTAACGGATGTATTTTGGCTAGTACAAATGGCAAAAATTATCTTTTAGGTATGAGTGGTCAATTAATTTTTGACGCTTATAAAAAAGGTTATGACAGTATTTCAGAAATTCAGAATACTGGTTGCTATGAAGTATATAAATTTAATAAAAATAACTGGAGTAAAATAGCTCCTTATGATATAATAGATAGTAATGGTAATGTTATACGACAAAATGTTCCTACTTTCGACAGAAAAGTTGGTGAAAATGATATAACAGCATATCTCTATAATAATAGTATTACTACTTATGATTCTTATGGCAAGGACATAGGCAATATAAGTGGAAATGGTACAATAAAAGACTTTAAGTTTATTAATGGTTTACTTCTCGTGAATATTACTAACAACGGAAAAGAGTCTGTAAAGTATTACACACCTACAGGAGAAGAAGTGAATTTGTTTTAAACAAAAGTGAGGAGGAAAAAATAAATGATAAGTGACAGAGTAAAAAAAGGACCAGATAAAACACCTCATCGTTCTTTATTTAAGGCAATGGGTTATACTGATGAAGAACTTTCAAGACCACTCATTGGTGTAGTAAATGCACAGAATGAAATTATTCCTGGTCATATTCATCTCGATAATATTGCAAAGGCTGTTAAGGCAGGCATTCTTGCAGCTGGTGGTACTCCTATTGAAGTGCCTGCAATCGGTGTATGTGACGGTATTGCAATGGGTCACATTGGTATGCACTATTCTCTCCCAACAAGAGAATTAATTGCTGACTCAGTAGAATGTCAGGCTATGGCTCACGCATTTGACGGTTTAGTTCTTATTCCTAACTGTGATAAGATTGTTCCTGGTATGCTTATGGCTGCTGCAAGACTTAATATCCCAGCTATTGTATGTAGTGGTGGTCCTATGCTTGCTGGTCATATGGGTTGTGAAAAGCTTTCTCTTTCTAAGACTTTCGAAGCTGTTGGTGCTTACGAAGCCGGTCTTATTGACGATGCTAAGTTAAAGGAATACGAAAACAAGTCTTGCCCAAGCTGTGGTTCATGTTCAGGTATGTACACTGCTAACTCTATGAACTGCCTTTCAGAAGTTATTGGTATGGCACTTCCAGGCAATGGTACAATTCCTGCTGTTTACGGTGATAGAATTTCTCTTGCTAAGCACGCTGGTATGCAGATTATGAAGTTAGTAGAAAAGGATATTAAGCCAAGAGATATTATGAACGAAAAGGCATTTAGAAATGCTTTAACAATGGATATGGCTTTAGGTTGTTCTACAAACTCAATGCTCCACCTTCCAGCTATTGCTCATGAAGCAGGCGTTGAATTAAACCTTGAAATGGCTAACGAAATCAGTGCAAAGACTCCTAACCTTTGCCACCTTGCTCCAGCAGGTTCTCACTATATTGAAGAATTAAATGCACAGGGTGGTATCAGAGCTGTTATGGCTGAAATCAATAAGTTAGGTCTTTTAGAGCTTGATAACCTTACTGTTACATTAAAGACAGTTGGCGAAAATATTGAAGGCTTTGAAGGTGCTGACGGCGAAATTATCAGACCTGTTACTGATCCATATTCAAAGACAGGTGGTATTGCTGTATTAAAGGGTAATATTGCAAAGAACGGTTGCGTAGTTAAGAGAAGTGCTGTTGCTCCAGAAATGCTTAAGCATACTGGTCCAGCAAGAGTATTTACAAGTGAAGAAGCTGCAATCAAGGCTATTTTCGGTGGCGAAATTGTTAAGGGTGATGTTGTTGTTATTACATACGAAGGTCCTAAGGGTGGCCCAGGTATGAGAGAAATGCTTTCTCCTACATCAGCTCTTGCAGGTATGAAGCTTGATAAGGACGTTGCTCTTATTACTGACGGTCGTTTCAGTGGTGCATCAAGAGGTGCTAGTATTGGTCACGTTTCTCCTGAGGCTGCTGCTGGTGGTAATATTGGTCTTGTACAGGAAGGCGATATTATTGAAATCGACATTAACGCAGGTAACATTAATGTTAAGGTTAGCGATGAAGAATTAGAAGAAAGAAGAAAGAACTGGGTAATTCCAGAACCTAAGATTAAGACTGGCTACTTAGCTAAGTATGCTAAGCTTGTAAGCTCTGCTGATAAGGGTGCAATTTTAGGTTAATTAGCAGAAGGGAGAACGGTATGTTACTTAACGGTTCTGAAATATTGGTACAATGTTTAAGAGAACAGGGTGTTGACACTATCTTTGGTTATCCAGGTGGTGCTGTTCTTAATATATATGATGCACTTTTTAAGCACAGAGATGAAATAAAGCATTATCTTACATCTCACGAACAGGGTGCAGCTCACGCAGCAGACGGCTATGCCAGAGCAACTGGCAAGGTTGGTGTTTGTCTTGCTACAAGTGGTCCAGGTGCTTGTAACCTTGTTACAGGTATTGCTACAGCTTATATGGACTCTGTTCCTATGGTTGCCATTACTGGTAATGTAGGTCTTCCATACTTAGGTAAGGACAGTTTTCAGGAAGTAGATATTACAGGCGTAACAATGCCTATTACAAAGCACAACTTTATTGTAAAGGACGTTACAAAACTTGCTGATACAATTAGAAAGGCTTTCTACATTGCACAGAAGGGTAGACCAGGTCCTGTACTTGTAGATATTACTAAGGACGTAACTGCTGCTATGTGTGAATACACAGCAGAAAAGCCTTATCGTATTGAAAAGAGAACAAGCACAATTACAAAGGAAGACCTTGAAAAGGCTGTTGAGCTTATTAAGAATGCTAAGAAGCCATTTTTATACTGTGGTGGTGGCTGTATTGCCTCTAGTGCTAGTGAAGAAATTATAAAGTTTGTTGAAAAGACTGATATGCCAGTTTGCTGTACAGCTATGGCACTTGGTGTAGTTCCAGCCGATTTACCTAACTATACAGGTATGATTGGTATGCACGGTACTGTAACATCTAATAAACTTGCAAATGAATGTGATTTATTTATTGCTCTTGGGGCAAGATTTAGTGATAGAGTTGCTACAAACTTCAAGACTTTTGCTCCTAATGCAAAGGTTTTACATATTGATATTGACCCAGCTGAAATCAACAAGAACATTGCTGTTACAGGCTCTGTAATCGGCGATGTAAACGAAGTTGTGGTTCGTCTTAACAATATGCTTGATAAGGAAGAAAGACCAGAATGGATGGCTTATATGGAAGAATGTAAGAAAGAAAATCCATTAAAGTATGACCACGATGGTTCATTAAAGCCACAGTATATTATGGAAAAGATTAACGAAGTTACAAAGGGCGATGCCATTGTTGTAACAGAAGTTGGTCAGCATCAGATGTGGGCTTGTCAGTTTATTAAGAATAAATACCCTCGCCATTTCCTTACTTCAGGTGGTTTAGGTACTATGGGTTATGGTCTTGGTGCTGCTATTGGTGCTAAGGTTGGTAAGCCGGATAATGTAGTTATTAACATTGCTGGTGATGGCTGTTTCTATATGAACCATATTGAAATGGCAACTGCTATTGCAAATGATGTACCTATTATTGAAATTGTTATTAATAACCACGTTTTAGGTATGGTTAGACAGTGGCAGGATTTATTCTACGATGCTAGATACTCTAGCACTACACTTGACGGCAAGGCAACTGACTTTATGAAACTTGCTGAAGCATATCATGCAAATGGCTATAATGTAACAAAGCCAGAAGAGTTTGACGTAGCATTAAAAGATGCTATTGCAAGCAATAAGCCTTGTATTATCAACTGTGAAATCGGTAGAGATGAAAAGGTATTCCCTATGATTCCAGCTGGTAAGGGCTATGATAATATGATTACTTTCGATGACTATAACGAAAACTAATAATAGTCTTTGATTTTATACTGCCTATGGGTTTTACTTGTAGGCAGTTTTTTGTGTAGGAGGTATTAGTATGCAAATTTCAAGTCGATTTACAATAGCACTTCATATTTTGACTTGTATTGAAGAATTTAAAAATGATTATAAAATAACAAGTGATTTTCTTTCAAGTAGTATTAATGTAAATCCTGTTGTTATAAGGCGAATACTCCAAAAACTTAAGTCAGCTGGTATTATTACAGTTGCCAGAGGAAATGTGGGAAGTATGGAGATAAACAAGGATTTAAAGGATATTACATTTTATGACGTGTATAAGGCTGTAGATTGTGTAGACGATGAAGGACTTTTCCATTTTCACGAAAATCCAAACCCTCTTTGTCCTGTAGGTAGGAATATACACAATGTCCTTGATAAGAGATTAGATGCTATACAGCAGGCTATGGAAAATGAAATGAAAAAATCTACTTTAGCAGATGTAATTAACGAAACCTCCCAACTTATTAAAAATGAAGATTAGTATATAAGGCTGTATTCAAAAGAATACAGCCTTAAAATTTATTTTATTGTAACTATTGACATTACAATGTAAATGTGATATTATTCCATTGTAACAAAGATGGTTACATAAAATTTTGGAGGTGCTTATATTATGAAAAAAGTAGTTGAATTTTTACAGGCAAACCCTGTTCAATATCTTGCAACTGTAGGTAGAGACGGCAAGGCAAAGTGTAGACCATTTATGTTTTCAGCTGAAGTAGGGGGCAAATTATGGTTTTGCACTAATAATCAAAAAGATGTTTACAAAGATATATTGGAAAATCCGGAAATTCAGATTTCTGTTTCTTCTCCAAAGTATGAATGGATAAGATTATCAGGTAAGGCTGTTTTTGAAAACAATATGGAAGTAAAGAAAATTTGTATAGAAAATCCTATTGTAAAAGGTCAGTACAAAACAGCAGATAATCCAATTTTTGAAGTGTTCTACATTGAAAATCCTCATGGTGTAATTGCAGACTTTTCAGGCAATCCACCTTATGAATTTTAATTTTTACACATAATCTATAAAAAGTTTTGTAAAAATGTGGATAAATTTCATTTTGTCAGGCAATAATTTAACCAAAGGAGCTGATAAAATGAAATTACCAAGACATATTGGAATTATACCGGACGGCAACAGAAGATGGGCAAGAGGTCAGAATTTGAGAAAAGAAGAAGGCTATGCCAAGGGATTACTACCGGGGGTAGAGGCTTTTAAGTGCTGTCAAAAATTAGGTATAGAAGAAGTGACTTTCTATGGCTTTACTGTGGATAATACTAAAAGACCTAGAGAACAGACTATTGCTTTTACAAAGGCTTGCGTTGAGGCTGTTAAAATGCTTGAAAAGGAAGACGCTGAACTTCTAGTAGTAGGCAATTCAGAGTCAAAGATGTTTCCGGAAGAATTGAAACCCTTGACCAAAAGAACTAAATTTGGTAAAGGTGGTACAAAGGTTAATTTCCTTGTAAATTATAGCTGGGAATGGGACTTAAAGGGCAAAGTAAATTATTATAATACCTCAGATATTTCAAGAGTGGATTTGGTTATTCGTTGGGGTGGAATGAGGAGATTATCAGGATTTTTGCCTGTACAAAGTGTCTATGCCGACTTCTATGTAGTAGATGAGTTGTGGCCGGATTATAAAGATGAGCATATTTACAATGCCCTTGATTGGTACAGTAAGCAAGATGTTACTTTAGGTGGTTGATATTATTGAAAAATTCCATAAATATATTTATCGTAAATATGTTTGATAAGTAGCTTATATTGATAAAATGATACAAAAAAAGACCGTTCGTTGCCGAACGGTCATATTTTTTAGGATTATTCCTGAATGTATGGTAAAAGAGCAAGATGTCTAGCTCTCTTGATAGCTGTAGTTAAAACTCTCTGGTGCTTAGCACAGTTACCAGTAATTCTTCTAGGAAGAATCTTACCTCTTTCAGAGATAAATCTACGTAACTTAGCTACGTCCTTGTAATCACAAGTGTTTACCTTTTCAACACAGAAGTTACAAACACGCTTTTTTCTACGACCACGCTTTTTGTTCATCATAATAAAAGACCCTCCTTACAAAATTTTAATTAAAACGGTAAAATATCATCATCTGCACTATCATCGATAGGGAAGAAATCATTGCCGTTGTTACTTGGTTGTGCAGGATTTGGAGCAGGTGCCTGAGCACTATCCATAGTAGCATTATTTACGCTACCACTATTTGAACCCTTGTTTTCACAGAATTCAAAATCCTCAACGATAACATCAGTAGAATATCTCTTCTGACCGTTATTATCCTGCCAATTGCTAACCTGTAATCTACCAGTAATAGCAATTCTATTTCCTTTACGGAAATACTGACCTATACTTTCGCCACGCTTACCGAAACATACACAGTTGATAAAATCAGCTGTTGCATCGCCTTCAGTACGACGAGAAGAATATGGTCTGTCGACAGCTACAGCAAATCTGCAAACTGCCATTGGTTCATTACCTTGAGTGAAACGAACTTCAGGATCACGAGCCATACGACCCAATAATATAACTTTATTCATAAAGCATACCTCCTAAAGAATTATTCTTCCTCAGCAATGATTAAGTAACGAAGCACGTTTTCCTTGATACGCATACGAGATTCGATTTCAGCTGGAGCAGTAGTATCTGCAGTGAAGCTGATGAAGCTGTAGAAACCTTCGTTTACCTTGTTAATTTCGTAAGCAAGTCTACGCTTACCCCAATCGTCTACCTTATCAACAGTACCACCGAATCTTTCAATAAGAGCGTTTACGCTGGCCTTTTCTGCTGCTAAAGCTTCCTCATCTAATGTAGGGGCAATAACTAATGCAAGTTCATACTTTTTCATATCTTACACCTCCTTTTGGACTTTGGCCCTTGCACTTATGCAAGAGCAAGGATGTACAACGCTTTTACGCCATACAATGACTATATTAACATATTTACAAATTTAAGTCAAGCCTTTTATTCTATTTTTTTAGTAGTATTATTATAGTAAATAAATTTTAGGGAGGTTGATTGTATGGATATTAATATAAGCCTTGAACAGCTTATGAGAAAGGCAAAGGCAGATAGTGATTTAAAGGCAAGACTTATTGCTACTGAAAACCACAAAGAGCCTGTGGAGGAGTTTTGCAATATTGCTACAGAAGTAGGCTGTCCTATAGCTATGGGAGAATTACTAGCACTTAATGAAACATTTTGCAGTAACCTCCTTAAAAGTACTAACGGTGGAGCTACATATCCTATTGATGATTGGGCAGATACTTACGAACAGTTTATTTGCTCTTTGAAAATGAACTAATTTTGTCAGAAATTTAATATTTATAGTTAAAATAGTCAAAAAAATTTTTATAAAGACATATTCTGTCTATACCTTATGTTATCATAAAATTAGATAATAGTAGATGGGGTGAATTTTATGTTTATAATTTTGATTTATGTCATAATTGGTGTAATTTACTTTGTAGCACCGGTAAAAATTGAACTTCTAATATTTATTGCAAATATATTTTTGCCAGACCCAATACCATATGCAGATGAAGTTGCAATGATGCTTATTACGGCAAAGAAATTAATTTAATTAAAGAGGAGTGATTATTTATGGAAAAAAGAGTAGACCCAAAGCATACTAGATTATGTGCCTTTTGTAAAAATTGGTATGACCCTACAAATTCAGCTATAGAGCCTACAAGCTCACCTGTTAGTTGGAAAGTTAAAGATACAATGCAGAAAAATGTCTGTCTTGCAAAAAATAATTTGAAAACTTCAGCAGGGGCTGGTTGTCCAAAGTATGAATGTAAGTTATACTAGAATAAAGGCTGTGTTCTAAACAAACACAGCCTTTATTTTTACTTTACAAGACCTCTGTTAAGTAAAATATTGCTTACAACATCAGTAGGTATTACAAATTCCGGAGCACCCATATATCCAGGGGCAACGTCATATTTATTAAAGAGAATAACAATATTTCCATCGCTATTAATATAGAATGTTTGGTCAGCCTTTATTTTATCAAAATTATCATCAGTATCATCGGAACTGTCAATAAAGTATACCTTACTATTATCAGTTTTCATTTGTTCACGCATCTGTTCTTTAATGTTGTTACTTATAATATCAATATATGAATTATCTTTGAAAAGGCTATTCAATGTTACAACAGCTTGATTTTTCTTATCTATAGTATAAGCCTTGTACTGAATATCTGAAGAACCTGCAGTTTCATATTTTGAATAAACAATGGAGTAAATGCTGTCATTATCTGTTTTTACTTCATAAGATGTTCCTACAGACTTATGAGCATCTCCTTTTAATTCTTTCATTTCTTTTAGGAAATTGCTGTATTCTTTTTGACCTTCTTCTATAAATTTTGAGTTAAGCTCATTTTCAAGTTCTTTATTTGAAAGACCTTCTACCTTAGCTACATTTATATTAGCTTCCATATTGCCGTTTTCGGCTGTGTAAGTTTTAAAGTTTACCAACTTTACCATAGAGCTTACAACAGGAATGTTTGACATACTTTGTGCAAAAGCTGGACTTATGTTTACAGCTGATGTAAATATTACTATTATTGAAGCAGCTACAATGCCAGCTTTTCTAAAGTAAGCAGAAAAAATATTTGGCTTTTTATCAATAGCTGTATTTATTATGTTATCAAGCTCTGTAGGAATTTCAATATTGTTGTACTGTTTTCTTAAATTTTCTATATTTTTCATTTTTAAGCCTCCTCTATGTTTATTCTTAATACTTCAAGGGCTTTGTATAGCCTAGTTTTAACGGTATTAATATTTTCGCCTGTTATTTCGGCAATATCTTTTATTTTCATATCCTCAAAAAATCTCAATGTTATTATTACTCTTTGGTCATATGTAAGTAAATCCAATGCTCTTTTTAAGTCTATATCTTCATAAACGTCATATTTTCCCTCTGTTTCAGCACTATACTCTGTATCAAGTGGAATATATTTGCTATTTTTTCTTATATAGTCTATAGCAGTTCTAGTCAGTATTTTATAGTACCAAGTTTTAATATACTGTGGGGTTTTAAGTGTGTTTGCAGATTTTAATGCTTTTAATACTGACTCCTGAACTATGTCTAGGGCATCTTCTTTATTTTTGGTATATGAAAAGGCTATACGGTATAATTTTTCTTTGTTTTCTATTGTGTAATTTTCTATTAATTTCCGTTTCATATTTAGCTCCTTATTTATTTTTTTGAAAAGCTTTTCTTTTTGGTTTACACTATATAGACGAAGTTGGGGATAAAAAAGTTTTAGCATAATAAAAATAAAACCCTGACATAGGGTCAAGGTTTTGAGATTATTCTATTGGTACTACTGTTATGAAATATCTATAAAGCTTACCGTCTTCTATTGATGAGGCTGTTGTAAACATATATATTTCGCCATTTTGCTTATAGTTATATTCTTGCATATAGTCAAAAATTGTCTTGTAAAGTTTAGTTTCCTTGAGAGGTTTTTTCTCATCAATGAAGTAATTGGCATCATAAGGGCATTTTCCATAGTAAAAAAGGGATTTTTTATTTCGCAAAAATCTTTTTGTATAAGGATTTGAAAAAATGCTTTCGTCTTTTATGTACATAGTTTTTATGCCAAGACCCAGAAAAATAGAGTCGGGACAAGTTTCATCATAGTAGTAAATTTGCTGAACAAAGGGCTGGTGCTGTATAAATTTTTTCAGCAAAGCAACGTGTTTTTTATCCATAAAAGTTTTGCCGTCTTTTTTATAGACCATAAAGGTATAATCTACATTGGGATATACAATAAAGCGACCAACATTATCACGACAATTAATAAGCAATTTTAAATCGTTTTTAAGACGGGTTTTCTTTTCTTGAAGGAGTTTTATTTCTTCGTCAAATTCCAAATTTCTCTTTTCGTATATATCTACAAGGTCGTATATACTTGCTTTTGTTATATCGGATATATCAATATGAGAAAAGCCAAAACCTCGGCTTTTACTTACATTTACAAGTTTGTCTATATCTTCTTCGCTATAGTGACGATAGTTATTTTCGTCACCTCTACTAGGATTGATATATCCATAATCTTCATATCTTCTTATGGTGTTTGTAGATACATCGAAAAGGGAGCTTAATTCATTTATTTTATACATAAACATCTCTTTTCGTATGGTAAAATTCATTTTCAACATTATATCACAAAGAAAAATTTTTTTCAATTTTTTGGAAAAAACTATTGACCCTCAACTAATGTCATAGATTATAATGACTGTGTTGACGGAAATAGGGAAAATTCAAAAATCGGTACGATGTTAAGTAAAAAAAGGAAGAACGGCTACGTTAAAAACCGGTTTACAGGGAGTGAATGATTTTTCTATTTACCGTTCCGTATTTTTCATGGAATAGACGGGAGTGTGTCGTCTATATCCTTTCCTCACCTAAAATTAATAGCACATCAACAATAAAAGCCCCGTTTGTCATCGGGGCTTTTATTGTATTTAGTTACCTCTTTCAAGGCTTATCTTATTGAATACATTTAAAATATTATCAACAGAAGTAGATTTCTTATCCTGTTCATTTAAGTCCATAATAGCATTGCCTTCGTGCATCATAATAAGTCTGTTGCCATAGTGAAGGGCGTGCATAAGATTATGAGTTACCATAAGAGTTGTAATCTTTTTCTTCTTAACAATATTATTTGTAAGTTCCATAATAATTTCTGCTGTCTTAGGGTCAAGAGCAGCTGTATGTTCGTCTAATATAAGAATTTCAATAGGTGACATAGTGGTCATCAAAAGTGCCATAGCCTGACGCTGACCACCGGAAAGCAGACCAACCTTTACACCTAATTTATCTTCAAGACCTAAGTTTAATTGACTTAAGAGTTCTTTGTAATAGTCAATTCTCTTTTTGTTTGTACCCCAACTGAGGTTAAAACTTCTGTTTTTGTTATCAGCCAATGACATATTTTCAAGTATTGTCATTGTAGGGCAAGTACCCTTTGAAGGGTCCTGATAAACTCGACCAATAGTTTTATAACGCTCAAATTCTTTTAAAGTGTTTATTTTCTGATTGTTTATAAGTATTGTACCCTTATCAAGAGGAATAGAGCCACAGACAAGGTTAAGCATAGTTGTTTTACCAGAACCGTTACTACCTATAACACTTACAAAGTCACCAGGGTTTATGTTTAAATTAAAGTTTTCAAAAAGTTTTGTTTCGTTTACTGTATGAGGGTTATATGTTTTACAAATATCTATAAGTTTTATCATAATTTTCCCCTCCTTTTGAAATTACCACAGATAAGAATAACAAGGAAAAGTAAACCTGTAATAAGTTTCATATCAATGGCGCTAAGACCAAGACTAATAGCAGTACCTACACAAGCCTTATAAATAATAGAGCCTACGAAAACGGCTGTTGTAGCCTTTATAATTGTTACCTTTTTGAAAAGGTTTGTACCGATTATAACAGATGCAAGACCGATTACCATTGTACCTGTACCCATAGAAATATCGAAAAATCTCTGTTGCTGACACATAATACAACCGGCAAGGGAAACAAGAGCATTAGAAACCATAAGACCAAGAATCTTTACTGTGCCACTATCTTTAGCAAGAGAAGTAACAAGAGTAGGGTTATCGCCTACGGCTCTTAAAAGATAACCGGATTTAGTTTTCATATAAAGGTCTAAAAGGAATTTTGCAATAAGTGAAATTACAAGAACAACAATTACAGTATTAAACTGACCTGCAATATCCTTTATTGGGGATAATGAGAAAATACTGTCGTTATTAAATAAAGGAATATTTGCTTTTCCGTCTGCTATATGAAGGTTAATAGAATAGAGTATTGTCATAGTGATAATACCTGAAAGAAGGTCCCTTACTTTGCACTTAACGTGTATTAAGCCTGTAACCAAACCGGCTAAAGCACCACATATAAAAGAAACAGGCAAAGTAACAAAAGGATTTATTCCACTGGAAATCATAATAGCAGATACAGCAGATCCCAATGGGAAACTGCTGTCAACTGTCAAGTCGGGAAAGTCAAGTATTTTGTATGTAATGTATATGCCTAAAGAGAGAACAGCGTATATAAGACCCTGTTCTAAAATACTTAAAATTAATGACATAAAAACTCTCCTAACAATTTTTTCTTTTGATTATTTTGCTTCAACAGCTGAAGAAGCAAGGTCTGCTGGACACTCCATGTTAAGGTCTTTAAGAGCAGCAGAGTTAATATAAAGGCTGTATTCAGAAATAGTTTCGAAAGGTATGTTCTGTGGGTCTTCGCCAGCAAGTACCTTTGCTGCCATTTCACCAGTCTGCTTACCTAAAGCAACATAGTCAAGACCTTCAGTAGCTACACAACCGTTCTTAACCTGTTCAATTTCGCTACCGAAAACAGGGATACCTGCCTTTTTAGCTGCATCCAACAAAGTAGGAAGACTTGAAACAACAGTATTGTCTGTTAAGTTGCTTATACAGTCTACCTTTGATGCTAAATCACTAGCTGCCATAGGAATATCAGATGGCTGGCTGATGCCTTTATCTACAATTTCGAAATTATAATTTGGAGCAAGTTCCTTGTATTCAGCAATAGCACTTACTGAATTAGTTTCGCTTGTAGAATATAAAATACCGATTTTCTTAGCATCCGGTAAGAATTCTCTTATCATCTTGAGCTGTGCATCAACAGCAAGTTTATCACTTGTACCGGTAATTTTGCCTACGCCTGTACCGTCTTCTTTTGCAAGCTGAGCAGCTACTGGGTCAGTAACAGCTGTGTATACAACAGGAATATTCTTTGGCTGTGCTGCGTTGTATGCTGCCTGAGCCATAGGTGTAGCAATAGCACAAATTAAATCATTTTTGCCACTAGCCATAGACTGTGCAATCTGATTTGCAATACTCATATCGGCTTCAGCATTTTTGTAGTCAATAGTAAGGTTTTCGCCTTCCTTATAGCCTGCTTCAGCAAGACCCTGAATAAAGCCTTCACGACAGTTTTCAAGAGATGGATGCTCTGCAAACTGAGCAATACCAATAGTAATGTTATCTTTGCTTGCAGTATTACTTCCGTCTGCTGAATTTGTTGCTCCACCACAGCCGGCAAGAGAGGCAACAAGTACAGCTGATGTAATTATAGATAAAAATTTCTTCATTTATATAATCCCTCTTCCTTAAGATTTTACAAATGATTATAACATACTTTTAGGAAAAATAAAAGGAAAATATATACTACAGTATAAAATTTTTGCAACTATCTCCTGTTAAATTCACCCATAATTTCTCTTACGTCAGTAACTATGACGAAAGCATTTTTGTCACTTTCTGAAATTGAGGTTTTTAATATGCCAATTTCTCTTTTGGAAACTACGGCAAGTACAATGTAGTTAGGCTTTTGAGTGTAAGAGCCTATTGTATTTATTATTGTTGCACCTCTTTGGAGATTTTTAAAAATAGCATTTAATACCGGTTCAGGGTCTTTGCAAATTATAAAGGCTGCTTTGGCAAAATCTATTTCTTCCACAATCAGGTCTATGACTTTTATGGAAATATAGAGGGTTATAATTGCGTACATTGTAGGCTCAAAACCTAGTATAAACATACCACCCATTATTATAATGGCATCAATATACAGCAAAAGTCTTGAAATTGTAACGTGCTTAAATTTGTCGTGCAACAAAACAGCCAAAAGTTCGCTACCTCCAGTTGTAGTATCGGCTTTTAACACAAGTCCCAAACCGGCACCTGTTAATATACCACCAAAAACTGTGGCAAGAAAAATGTCATTGTCTACAAATACAAAATCTTCTGTAAAGCCGAGAGAAAGGGAATAAATAAATGTTGCAACCATTATGTCTTTTGTGTATTTTACGCCTTTTTGAAATGTGGCAAAAAACAATAGAGGAATGTTCAAAGCTAGGTTACTGGTCCACAGAGGAACAGAAAAAAGTTTTTGCAAAATAATGCCTATACCACCGGCTCCACCTATGACCATATTAAAGGGAGATAAAAAGCCGTTTATGCCTATGGAAAGGAGCAAAGAACCCAGTGTAATATAAATGTATTTTTTCATAGTTTCACCTACTTTTTTCCTTTAGTTTTTGTAATGTTACAAAAATAATACATTTAAAAAATTTTTAATGAAAAATTTCAAATAATTCTTGACTAAAAGCAATATATCTAATATAATAGGGGAAGTGCTTGATTTGACTTTAAGTAAATATATGTATATGAGAAGGAGGTGCGTTTACAATGAAGATGACATTCCAGCCTAAGAAGAGACAGAGAGCTAAGGTTCACGGTTTCAGAAAGAGAATGAGTACTGCCAACGGCAGAAAGGTACTCCTTGCAAGACGTAGAAAGGGCAGAAAGGCATTAACTGCTTAATTTGCTTTTACTACAAAGGCTTATGCTAAATTTGTTTCGGTTTGGACTTTAGGTCCAAATCAATTAAAGCCCGCTTAGTTTTAAGTGGGCTTTAATTGGTATACGGCATTATTTGTTTTAGGAAAGGGAAAGAATATGGAATTTACAGAGTCCCTTAAAAAGAATTATCAGTTTAGATTTGTCTACAATCGTGGCAAGTCTATTGCCAACAGATTGTTGGTTATGTATGTGGTGCGTAATGGCACAGATGGCAATCGTTTTGGTATTTCAGTTAGTAAAAAAGTAGGCAACAGCGTTGTTCGTAGCCGTATTACAAGATTATTGAGAGAAAGCTACCGTTTGTCAGAAAGTAAGTTTTTGGCAGGCTATGACATTGTTGTTATTGCCAGAGCTTCTGCTAAAGAGGCTACATACAGGGAAGTAGAAAGTGCTTTGATGCACTTGTTAAACAAACAGAAACTTATTAAGTCAGAATAGAGGACTGAGTTTTATGCTGAAAAAAGCAGCATTATTTTTAATAAGGGTGTATAGAAATTGTATTTCACCCTACAAACCGGCCTGCTGTAGGTTTGTGCCAACTTGTTCAGCCTATGCCTATGAGGCATTTGAAAAGTATGGCTTTTGTAAGGGTTTGTATTTAAGTATTAGAAGAATTTTAAAGTGTCATCCATTCCACAAGGGTGGGTATGACCCTGTTCCGTAAAGGGGGATTTTATTTTGTTCAAAGGCGTTACTATGCTTGCCGGTCGTAATGTATTAAAGGACCCAGGTATTATTGTAGGACCTATTGCCTTTATTTTAGGTGCGATAATTAACGTGATTTTCAACTTGGTTTATAATGTACTTGGAATACATACAAATTCTTTGGGTATTTCAATCATCATTTTAACTGTTTTCGTTAGACTTCTTATGACACCTATTGCTTATCATCAGCAGAAGTCTATGTTTAAAATGCAGGCACTTCAGCCTGAAATGAAGAAAATTCAGGAAAAGTACAAGGGTGCTATGTCTGACCCTGAACTTCAGAGAAAAATGAATATGGAAATGCAGAAGTTATATGCAGATAACAACTACAACCAGCTTGCAGGTTGTTTACCAATGCTTATTCAGCTTCCTATTTTCCTTGGTCTTTACCACGTAATGCAGAATCCGTTTAAGTATATAGATATTATAAACACAGTTTATAGCCAGATTTCAGACATCGTTCTTAATGCTGCTCAGTCTAATGACACAGTTATGAACCTTGTAGTTGAATTTGGTAAATTAGGTAATATTCCAGCCGGTACACAGATTGATGCTAATGTATTCAGCAGAATTATGAATATTCTTGGTCCGGACCAGATGAAGAGTCTTGGTACAGCTATTTCATCAGCTGACTTTACTTCTCTTTACGACAAGAAGAATGCTATTGAATACTTTATGGGTCTTAACCTTACAGAAACTGTAGGTCTTTCACTTAGTCCTAGACTTATTATTCCTATTCTTTCCGGTGGTACTACTTGGCTTTCTAGCTGGCTTATGTCAAGAAAGAACAAGCCTACTGACCCAGCTATGGTAACTCAGCAGAGAATTATGAGCATTACAATGCCTCTTATGATGGCTTGGATTACTACAAGTCTTCCAGGTGGTATTGGTGTATACTGGATTACATCTAACTTATGTATGATTATTCAGCAGTTCTTTATTAACAAAAGACTTTCAAAGCACCCTATTGTAACAGTTAATGCAAAGGGTTCAAAGGCTAAGGGAGGAAAATAATATGGCAAGACAGATTGAACAGACAGGCAAAACTATCAGCGAAGCTGTTGAGGCTGCTGTTAAAAAACTTGGTGTTGAGCTTAGTGATATAGAATACAAGGTTCTTAGTGAAGGCTCAAAAGGTTTCTTAGGTCTTGGTGCTAAACCGGCTAAGGTACTTGTTACTGTTACTGGTGAAGATGAGGCAGAGGAAATTCTTGAAGAAGTAAAGATTGAAGAAGTAGCAGAGGAAATAAAAGAGCCTCGCAAATTCTTCAAGAAAGAAACAACAGTTGTAGAAAAGGCAACAGAAGAAGTTACAGAAGTTGTTGTAAAGGAAACTGTTGAAACTGAAAAGGTTGAAGCTCCGGTTGAAAGTTCAAGAGCAAGCCTTACAGAAGAAGACAAGAAGATTATCCTTGGTACAGCTACTGACTTTTTAAAGAGCATTTTCGATACTATGGGTATGGAAGTTAAAATTAATACTTCTTTTGAAGATAATAAGCAGATACTCATTAACCTTGAAGGTGAAGAAATGGGTGCTATTATTGGTAAGAGAGGACAAACTCTTGATTCACTTCAGTATCTTACTAACCTTGTAGTAAACAAGGGCGAATATGCTTATATGAATGTAACAATAGATACTGAAAACTACAGAGTGAGACGTAAGGAAACACTTGAACATTTAGCATTTAACCTTGCTAAAAAGGCTAAACATAACAGAAGAAATGTTACTTTAGAGCCTATGAATCCTTACGAAAGACGTATTATACACGCAACACTCCAGAACGACAGATATGTTACTACTTACAGTGAGGGTGTTGAACCTTTCAGATATGTTGTTATTGCTTTAAAGAATAACTATTCTAGCAGAAAGAGATATAACAACAGACCACAGGAACGCAATAATACAACAGAAACAACTGAGGAATAAGAATTAATAGGCGTAGGCTTGCTTTTAGCCTATGCCTATATTTTTATATATAGGAAAATTTTACAGGAGGTGTGAAGAATGTTAAAGGTTAATCTTGAGGATACAATTTCAGCTATTTCTACGGCTACCGGCAACGGTGGTATAGGTATTGTGCGTATGAGTGGAAAAGAAGCTATTGAAATAGCTGACAAACTCTTTGTATCCCCTAAGGGCAAAAAGTTAAGTGAACAAAAAAGCCATACTATACATTTTGGCACAATAGAAGTAGACGGAAAAGTAGTTGATGAAGTCCTTGTATCAGTTATGAAAGCTCCAAATACTTACACAAGAGAAGATGTAGTAGAAATAAATACCCACGGTGGATATAGAGCAGTAACAGCTGTTTTAAATGCAACAATAAAGGCTGGCTGTAGAATGGCAGAGCCTGGAGAATTTACAAAAAGAGCATTCTTAAATGGCAGAATAGATTTGACACAGGCAGAGGCTGTTATTGATATTATTAATGCTAAGACAGACAAGGCAAAAGATGCTGCTGTTTTGAGACTTGAGGGTAAACTTTCAGAAAAGATAAAAGGTCTTAGAGATAGACTTCTTACAATGATAGCAAATATTGATGTGTCTATTGACTACCCTGAACACGAAGAAGAAACAATGAATTACGAGGCTGTAGACAAGGGTGCTAATGAAATGTTAGTGGAAGTAAATAAACTTATTGCTACAGCAGACACAGGAAAAATATACAAAGAGGGTATTAAAACTGTAATTTTAGGCAGACCGAATGTAGGTAAGTCATCACTTTTAAATACCCTTTTAGATGAAGACAGAGCCATTGTAACAGATATTGCCGGCACTACAAGAGATGTGCTTGAAGAAATGATAAATGTAGGTGGTATTCCCCTTAACATTATTGATACAGCCGGTATAAGAGATACAGACAATGTTATTGAACAGATAGGTGTTGAGAAGTCAAAAACTCTTGCTATGGAGGCTGACTTGGTACTTCTTATGTTTGACGGCTCAAGGGAATTAACAGACGAGGACAGAGAACTTATAAAGTTGACAGAAAACAAAAAGTCTATTGTACTTGTTAATAAGTTGGATTTGGAACAGAAAATAGATACTGACGAGCTTGAAAAACTTACCGGTGGTTTTATAAACATTTCAGTAAAAGCTGACAAGGGCGTTGAAAAATTGTATGATGCCATAAAGTCTATGTTTATAAAAGGCGATATAAATGTGGATAACCAAGTTCTTATTTCAGGAGAAAGAAACAAGGCTAGTTTGGTAAAGGCTAAAAACTCCCTTGAAAATGTTATTGAAACCATAGCTAACGGTATGCCAGAAGATTTTATGATTATGGATTTAACAGATGCCTATGAGGCGTTAGGCGAAATTTCTGGCGAAACACTTGAAGAAGATATTATTGACAGAATATTCAGCGAATTCTGTTTAGGTAAATAAAGTATTTTAAATTATTTGAGGTGAAAAACAAATGGAAAAGCCATATATTGCTGATGAAGTTGATGTAATAGTTATTGGTGGTGGTCATGCTGGTTGTGAGGCTGCTCTTGCATCTGCTCGTATGGGACTTAACACTATAATGTTTGCCATTAATTTGGATAGTATTGCAATGATGCCTTGTAATCCAAATGTAGGTGGTAGCTCTAAGGGGCACTTGGTAAGAGAAATTGATGCCTTAGGTGGCGAAATGGGTAAAAACATTGATAAAACCTATATTCAGACTAGAATGTTGAACACTGGTAAAGGTCCGGCTGTTTACTCTTTAAGAGCACAGGCTGACAAGGCTAAATACCACAATGAAATGAAAAAGACCCTTGAAAATACAGAAAACTTACTTGTACGTCAAGGTGAAGTAAATGAAATAGTTGTTGAAGACGGCAAGGTAACAGGTGTTATTACTGAAAGTAATGCCCTTTACAAGTGTAAGGCAGCAGTAATTTGTACCGGTACTTACTTAAAGGCTCGTTGTCTTTATGGTGATACAATTATTGAAAGTGGTCCTAATGGTTTAAGACGTGCTAACCACCTTAGTGACAGTCTTAAAAAGTTAGGTGTTGAATTAAGAAGATACAAGACAGGTACACCTGCCAGAGTTGATAAGAGAACTATTGATTTTTCAAAAATGAAAGAACAGCCGGGCGATGAAAAGATTGTTCCATTCTCTTTTGAAAATAAGCCAGAGGATATTGCCAGAGAACAGGTTAGCTGTTATTTGACATACACAAACGAAAAAACTCACGAAATTATTAGACAGAACTTAGACCGTTCTCCTCTTTATTCAGGTGTAATAACTGGTACTGGTCCTAGATATTGCCCATCTATTGAGGATAAAGTAGTTCGTTTTGCTGATAAGGACAGACATCAGATATTTATTGAGCCAGAGGGTGAAGACACTAACGAAATGTATGTTCAGGGTATGAGTTCATCACTTCCAGAAGATGTTCAGATTGCTATGTACAGAACTCTCCCAGGTCTTGAAGATGTGCGTTTTATGAGAACAGCTTATGCCATTGAATACGATTGCATTGACGCAAATCAGCTTAAACTTTCTCTTGAATTTAAGAATATTGCAGGTCTTTTTAGTGCTGGTCAGTTTAATGGTACAAGTGGTTACGAAGAAGCAGCAGCACAGGGTATTATGGGTGGTATAAATGCCGGTGCATACTGTAAGGGCTTAGAACCTTTAATACTTGACAGGTCAGAGGGTTATATTGGCGTATTAATAGACGATATTATAACTAAGGAAAGCCACGAACCATATAGAATGATGACTTCAAGAGCTGAATACAGATTGCTTTTAAGACAGGATAATGCAGATTTAAGATTAACTGAAAAGGGTCACGAATACGGTCTTATTACTGATGAAAGATATGCTAAGTTCTGTGAAAAGAAAAAGGCTATTGAAGACGAAATTGCAAGAGTAATGAAAATTAATTTAGGACCTACAGAAGAAGTAAATTCACTTTTGGAAAGCTATGGCTCAACACCTTTAAACAATGGTATTAAAATGGCTGATGTTATTAAACGTCCTGAAATGGATTATGACAAACTTGCTCCAATAGACTTTAACAGACCTGAATTGCCAGACGATGTTAGAGAACAGGTAAATATACAGATTAAGTACGAAGGTTATATTACAAGACAGCAACATCAGGTACAGCAGTTTAAGAAGTTAGAGGCTAGAAAAATACCTGACAATATTGACTACGAACAGGTAATGGGTCTTAGACTTGAGGCTAGACAGAAGTTAGAGGCTGTTCGCCCTGTAAATATTGGACAGGCAAGCAGAATAAGTGGTGTATCACCAGCTGACGTAAATATGCTTTTAGTTCACTTAAATATGTGAGGTGCTTATGAATAGCTTAAAAGAATATTTAGAAAAGTTAAATATAGAAATTAATGACAGACAAGAAGAACAGTTTGTTCAATATATGAATTTGTTGGTGGAATGGAATGAAAAAATGAACCTTACTGCTATTACAGAAAGGGAACAGGTTTTCATAAAGCATTTTGCCGACAGTTTAACTCCTCTTATGTACTTTGATTTTAAGGGGAAAAGTGTCATTGACGTAGGTACCGGTGCAGGTTTTCCCGGATTGCCATTGAAAATTGCTGAACCAACTATTGAACTTACTCTTTTAGATGCTTTGCAAAAGAGAATTGGCTTTCTTGAAACTGTTGGTCAGGATTTGGAACTTGAAAATGTTCACTACATTCACGCAAGAGCAGAGGAAGGCAGTCGTATGCCTGAGCATAGGGAACAGTATGACATAGCTGTTTCAAGAGCTGTTGCTTCTCTTAATGTTTTAAGTGAATATGACTTACCTTATGTTAAGGTGGGTGGAAAGTTTATAGCCCTTAAAGGACCTACAGCTTATGATGAAATAAAAGAAGGGGAAAAGGCTGTTGAAATATTAGGTGGCGAAATAACTTCTGTAAAGGAAGTTACACTTCCACAAACTGATATTACACACACAATAGTTGAAATTACAAAGATAAAATCAACTGACGAAAAATACCCAAGACGAGCAAAGAAAATTTCTTCAAGTCCTTTATAGGAGTATATTTATGGAAGTAAAGTTTTATAAAGACGAAAATGCAGATGCCTTTTACGTAAGAAGAAAGGTATTTGTGGAAGAACAGAATATTCCTGAATGTGATGAATTTGACGGTAGTGATATAGGTGTAATACAGGCTGTTGTTTATGATAACAACAGTCCTGTTGCTACTGGTAGGCTTATAAAAGTGGAAAATGAAATGAGAATAGGCAGAGTAGCTGTTTTAAAGGAGTACAGAGGTACTGGAACCGGTAAATTACTTATGAATTCTCTTTTGGAAAAGGCAAAAGAGTGTGGATACAAGGAAATTATTGTACACGCTCAAACTCACGCCTTAGGCTTTTATGGCTCTCTAGGTTTTGAAGAATATGGAGAGTTTTACATAGAAGATAAAATTTTACATAAATCAATGAAAAAAAGAATTGCATTTTAACCATAAGACTTGTATAATTATACTGTATGATTTGGTGTTAAATTTATGCACTTTTTATAGGAGGTTCTCTAATATATGAAAAAGAGATTAGTATGTTTTGGTCTTGCCTTAGCATTTTCTTTAAGTAGTTTTAGTGCAATTTCATTTGCAGAAGGCTCTTGGAAAAAAGGCTGGACTGGTAAAGCTGATGCTGCTGCATATACAGTAAATGCAAACGGCTCAACTGTTACAATGTCAAATGATAATGTTAATAATGGTAAATTTACAGATGGCGAAGATAGTATTGTTTACTATGCTAATGAATTAAAAGCTGATGAAAACTTTGAATTAAAGGCTACAGTAAACATTGATTCTTATAATACAGCAAAAGACGGTAGCAATCCTCAGCAGGGTTCTGTTGGTATTGGTGTGCTTGACTCTCTTTATAACAAAACTGATGATAAGACATATGATGACGGTGTTTTCTTAGGTTCTTACGCATCTCAGAAGGATAGCCCTATGGCAATTCATTCTCTTGTGAGAGCAAACAGCAGTAAGAAAACTGTTGGTGATGCTTTATCAGATACTTTTGCAAATACAGGTGAAAATTTAGGTACATTTGATTTATCTATTAAAAAAGTAGGTAATGCTTATACTCTTACTTGTGGTGACAAGTCAACAACTGTTGAAATGACTGCAATGGAAGATGAAATTTATCCTTGCCTTTATATTGCAAGAAATGCAAAGGCTACATTTACAAATGTTTCACTTACAACTGAAACAAGAAAGGCTACTTCTCTTACTTTAAAGGGTAAGTGCAAGACAGCTTATTCATATGGTGAAAAGCTTGATTTATCAGGTCTTACCGGTACTGTTACATATGATGACGGTACAAAGGAAGATGTAACAGGTTTCCTTGCTTCTGGTTATGATGCAACTAAGACAGGTAAGCAGACAATTACTCTTTCTTATGGCGAGGCAAAGGCAAACATTGATGTTAGTGTTGCAAATGTTGCATTAACTGATGTTAAGATTGGTTTTACTCCAGTAAAGACAGATTATAGCTTAAATGGTCCTTTCAGTAGTACAGGTATTTCAGTAGAGGCTGTTTACTCAGACGGCACTACAAAGAAACTTGACAGCGACCAGTATACATTCTCTCTTAACGGCAAGACAATTAAAGACGGTGATGCTGTAACAGGCATAGGTCATCAGATTGTTAAAGTAAATGTAAAGCCACAGAAGGGTATTAATACTACAGCTGTAGGTAGTTACAACATTTACATAAACAAGAATGCTTATTCTTCTCTTGAGGCTAAGGGTAGTGGTTTTGATACAGCTTATTACTTAAATGACCAGTTTGATACAAACACTATAGAAGTAACTGCAAGCTATACAAATGATAGTGGCAAGGTTGTTTCTGAAATTGTTCCAGCAGGTTCTTATACTTTAACAGGTTTTGATTCTAAAACAGCCGGCGAAAAGGAAGTTAAGATTTCAGCCGGTGGTTTAGAAGTTTCTAATACTGTTACTGTAAAGGAAAAGCAGGTTACAGGTATTGAACTTACAAAATATCCTAAGACTACATACAATGTAGGCGAAAGTTTCGATAAGGAAGATATGGCTGTTGTTGTTAAGTATGATAACGGCGATGAAGACGAATTAACAGATTATACTGTAAATACAGATAAATTTGATACTTCTAAAGTTGGCAAGACTTCTGTTACTGTTAGCAGTAAGGAAGGTAGTGTAGAATTACCTTGTACAGTAGTTGAAGCTAAGGATGCTAAGTGGAGAAAAGTTGTATTCGGTCAGAGTTCTAATTACGACAAGCAGGACGAAGGCATTAGTGGTGTTACAGCTGATGAATATGGTACAGCTAATGGCAAGATTAATGTAAGGTCTTGGAATGGCTCAGGTAAGATTACTCAGGACCACGATGGTATCAGCTACTACTATACAACTGTAGACGGCAATGAGGATTTCAGAGTTACTGCCGATATTAAGGTAAACAAGTACCTTGAACACGATAACAACGATACTAAGAGAAGTGGTCAGGAAGCCTTTGGTATTATGGCAAGAGATGTTATTCCTTTGACTGGCGAAGACGGTAAGATTGTTACTGATGAAAACAGTGCAAAGAAAGATAGCGAAGGTATTTCACAGCCTCTTGATAACGGTGCTGTTTTTGCATCTAATATGGTAATCTGTGGTGGTTATTCTGGTACAGGCTATCCAGCAGATAAAAGTATTAGTAATTACGACAATATTATTAATATGAACAGAATTAACCTTATTGTCAGAGAAGGTGTTACTGCTACTGACGGTGGTGGTAAGAGAATTGGACCTTATGCTATTAATAGTGAATTCCCTAAGGAAGGTAATACATACAGAGTTACTCTTGAAAGAATGAATGGTGGTCTTTATGCTAAGTGCTATGACTATCAGACAGGCAAAACTCAGAGTACAGTTTACAATGATGATAGTTTCCTTACAGTTCAGAGTGACAAGGTTTATGTTGGTTTCTTCACTTCAAGATGGGCTGACATTGATGTATCAAATGTAGAATTCAGAACTTCTGACAGAAGTACAGACCAGAAGGTTGCAGAAAAGGAAGAAGAACCAGCTACAGCAGGTCTTAGCTTTAAGACAAAGGGCTATTCAACAAGCGAAAACTATGGCTTTGATTTAGCTGCATCTGACAGCAAGGGTAAAGTAACAATCAAGGTAAACGATGCTGTTGTTGCTCAGAATGTAGATATGGCTGATACTCAGCACTTTACAGCTAAACTTAAGAATAATACAGCAAACAAGATTGTAGCTGTTTATACTCCAGATAAATCTCTTAACCTCAGTAGTTATGAACCTATTGTTGTAAGAAAGACTGTATATTGCAAGGAAACTCCTGCAAATGCTACTACACTTTATGTTTCTCCACAGGGTAGTTTCAACGGTGACGGTACAAAGGAAAATCCTTTTGATATTGATACAGCAATCGGTCTTTGCAAGGCTGGTCAGACAGTTCAGCTTGCAGGTGGTGTATACAACAGAACATCAAGAATTGATATTTCTATAGGTGATGACGGTACAGCAGAAAAGCCAAAGACAATTAGAGCTGATGAAAATGACAGAGCTATAATTGACTTAGGTGCTACTTGTGCAGGTTTCTACACAGGCGGTAATTACTGGGTATTCGAAAATATGGACGTTAGAAATTCCGGTAATAACTTAAAGGCATTTAACTTAGGTGGTTCTCACTGTGTAGTTAGAAATTGCCGTTTCTACGATAACAGAGACACAGGTTTCCAGATTAGTAGAATTGACGATAACCAGACTAGAGAATTTTGGCCAGGTTACAACCTTGTTGAGAATTGTGAATCTTTCAATAACTGTGACCCAGCTATGATTAATGCTGATGGTTTTGGTACTAAACTTACTTCTGGTGACGGTAATGTTTACAGAAATTGTAAATCACACCACAACCTTGATGACGGTTGGGATTGCTATACAAAGGTAAATACAGGTGCTATTGGTGCTGTAACTCTTGAAAATTGTCAGGCTTACAAGATGGGTCTTAGATTAAATGAAGACGGTACAGAAACTCCTTACGGTGCTGGTGGTCACAACGGTTTCAAAATGGGTGGCGAAAATATTGCTGTAAACCACGTTCTTAAGAACTGTGTTGCTTACGATAACTTAGCTTGTGGTGTTACAACTAACTTCAACCCTAGTCTTACTCTTATTGATGTTAAGGCTTACAACAATGCTGAAAGCAACTTTAACTTCTTTACAGATAAGGCTGACCAGTATAACTACACTGTAACTGGTGCTGTTTCATACAATGGTGGTGCGGCTGATAGAATTCCTACTGAAAACTATAACAAGGAATACAAGAATAATAGCCAGACTCCACTTATTAGTGAATCTAACTATTGGGAACTTGCTTTAGGTAAGAGTGTAAACAAGTCAGGTAGAGAAGCAAACGAAAGTATGCTTAAAATGAAATAATAAAATATAGAAAAAGCTCCGAAAGGGGCTTTTTTTATTGCCTGAATAATTTATAGTATTATTATAAAAATATTACAAATCAAAGTTTTTATGACAATTTTCGGCATTTGTGATACAATAACTAGGAATAAGAAAGAGGTGTTTGTTTTGAGTTATAAAACAAAAAATATTATAGTGTATATTGCTGTTGTTATATTCAGTATATTATTTTGTTATTTTGGCAACAAGTACACTATGGCAAATTATAAGTTATTAAATAATCAAGGTGTAGATGCTACTCACCCTGGGGTTATTACGGAAATAACTAATGAACAGGACTACACTTACCAAAATGGTCTTGGTGGCAGTAAAATTTCCTTTAAGTGTACGTTGAAAGATACGGGAGAGGAAATAGAAGGTACACAGGTTGTTGATGACTATGACCCTGTTCCTTACAGAAAGGTTACAAAAGGGGATAAAATACTTTTGGACTATGATGACACCAATGGATGGCAGTTTACAGAGTATATAAGAACTGATGCTCTTATAGTATTAGGTGCTATATTTTTGATTGCACTTTTATTCTTCGGCAGAACTAAAGGTCTTAACACAATTATTTCATTAGGTTTTACCTGTATTGCAATTTTTGCCGTATTTATTCCTGCTGTTATAAGTGGGCAGAATATTTATTTATGGTCAGTAGGCATATGTGCATATACAATAATTATGACATTGCTTATTGTAAATGGTCCTAATACAAAAACTCTTACATCTTGTATAGGTTGTTTTGGTGGTGTTGTTTTAGCCGGTATTCTCACATTTATTATGACAAAGGTACTTGCTCTTACTGGTGTTGTAGATGAGTCATCATATTCCCTTACAACAGTAAATCCAGACCACCCTATTGATTTGCTTGCTATTATATTTGCAGCTATTATAATCGGTGCTATGGGTGCAGTAATGGATGTTGCTATGTCACTTTCTTCATCACTTCACGAATTAAAGTTAAAGGTTATGAGTATATCTCCTAAAGAGCTTTTCAAAAGTGGTATGGTTATTGGTAGAGATATGATGGGTACAATGGCTAATACACTTGTACTTGCATATATTGGTAGTAGCCTTACAGTTACTGTACTTATTGTAATTTACAATAGTTCAATGACAGAACTTCTTAACAAGGAAAGAATAGTTGTTGAAATTTTACAGGCACTTGTAGGTAGTATAGGTATATTGTTTACAATACCTTTCACTTGCTTTGTTTGTGCTATGTTATACAGAAATTTAAAGCCTTATGACAACAGTGTAGAGTTTGATGAATATGCTTATTGTGAGCAACTTGCTGAAGAAAAAGAGGCCAGAGAGGCCAGAGCTTTAGCTAAGAAACAGGCTAAGGAAGAAGAAGCAAGAGCTATAAAAGAAGGCAAGGAAGAAGCGAATAAATTATAGGAGAAATATTCTATGATAGAAGTAAAAAATATTTCCAAAAGATATAGGAATACTGTTTTGGACGATATAAGTTTTACTGCTGAAAAAGGTCAATGTGTGGGCATAATAGGAGCAAATGGCTGTGGAAAAACAACATTACTTTCTATTATGGCCGGTGTAAACAAGGCACAGTCAGGAAAAATATATTACAACAATGAGCTTGCAGACAAGAAAAGTGTTTTCAAAAAGTATATTGCCTATGTACCACAGGAAAATCCTCTTATTGACGAGCTTACTACAAAGGACAATTTACTTTTGTGGCTTGGAAGTAATAAGAAAATAAAAGACGGATTTGAAAATGGTGTCTTAAAGGACTTGGGTATTGACGAATTTTTGAACAAGCAAGTTAATGAGCTTTCAGGTGGTATGAAAAGAAGGTTAAGTATAGGTATTTCACTTTCAAACAATGCACCAATAATGCTACTAGACGAACCGGGTTCAGCTTTAGATATTTATGGCAAACAGGAAGTAAATTCTTATATTTTAAACTATGTCAAAAATGGTGGGACTGTAGTAATGAGTACCCACGACAGAGATGAAATAGATTTATGCACTAAACTATACAAAATAGAAGACGGAATTTTAAAGGAATGTGAGGGATAAAAGTGGACGATAATATTAAAAATATGGAGGGTATGGAAAATAAGCCTTCGGGGCAAAACCCTGAAAATAGTGTAGAGGAAGTTACTAATGAAGTAACAGAAAATGTTGAAAATGTATCTAATGAAAATATAGAGGAAACAACAGAAGATGTTGCAAATGAAGATACTTCAGAGGAAAATGCTGATGAGGTAACAGAAAATGGCGAAATTTCTTTGGAAGAAACAAAAAATACAGAATCTGAATTTGATACTAAGGAAAGAAAGCCAATAAAAAATCTTGGTAAAATAGTTATTTCTGTTGTTGCTGTAGCAATGGTTGCAACTACAGCTTATGCAGTTTTAAATCCAGTAAATATTATAAAAAGAGCTACTACAAAGACTCTTAACCAGTATGTAAACAGAACATCTATAACAAATACTATAGGCTTAAAAGATATAGTAAATATGATAGATACAAAGTCAGTTTCTGTTGATGCTGAATTAAATGTAAATGACAATTCATATATGCCTAGCATAAATGGTGGTGGTATCAGCTTTAGTTTTGACAAAGATGTAGACAAGAAACTTGCACAAAGCAAGATTTCAGCTTTGTATAAAAATACTGCCCTTATGGACTTATATTCTTACACAGACAATAAGGATATTGTAGTTTATGCTCCTGCTCTTTATGAAAAGGCTATTAAATTTAGCTGTGACAATATTTTGAAACAGTATTTTGATTCGCCTTTAATGGCAGGCTCAAGTGCTGAATACAATAAGGACAAGGACTTTTCAGTTAAACTTTTTGACGACAACAAGGTAACAGAAAAGGCTGACAAATATTTTAACATTTATAGCGATTTTACAAGCCAGTTACAGTATTATACTAATCTTCATTGGAATGAAGCTACTAAAAATGCTACTTTGAAGAAAAATGAAAATAAGGATATTACTGTTGGGGAAAAGGAATTAAAGTGTAAAAGCTATACACTTACAGTACCTTATGAAGATGTAAACAAGTTTATAATAGGCGTTGTGAGAGATACAAGCAAGGGCTCAGGTTTCGACAATTTCTTAACTGAATATGCTACATATATGTACACTTCACAGCCTATGTATCAGTATTTCTTCGAAAATGAAGCAGATTTAGAAAAATATATAAAGGATAGTGTACAAGAGTCAATTTCAAATATAGAGAAAAATGCGAAGTTTGGCGATTTAGCTATTAATTTCTACATAAATGGTGGTATGCTTGTAAAGTGCGAAAGCAGTATGAATGTAACAGTAGACAATTCTGTAATGGATATTAATGCTAATATGGCACTTAACGGAAGTGAAAATCCTATAGATTTAATAAATAGTGAAGTTGCTTTTAATAGTGACGGTAGTGTACTTAAATTCTCTCTTAGTGACAGAGCAGAAAATAAGGAAAATTCTATAGATGTTTCAAAGGAATTAAATGTTGATGATGCTCTTGGAAACAATATCAAACTTGTGGCAAATGGCAGATACGATACAAAGAATAATCAGCTTTTGGCAAGCATTGACAAGAGTAATTCCGGTAGAGATACACAGGGTATAAGCCTTAAGGCTAAGGTTGTTCCGGCTAAGGACACATTAAATGCTGATATAAGCGAATTTAATGTAGATATGATGGGTGTAACTTGTTCAGGTAATGGTCTTTTAGATGTCAGACCTTTAAGTGAGGATATAGCTGCTCCTGACAGTGAGGCTATGGAAGTATTTAAGGTTGACAAGGAAACTGTTGAAAATGCAATGAACTCTGCAAAAGATAAATTTACAGAGATAATGTCAAAATTTAAAGGATTAAAATAAAAATGTTTTTACGATATTTATTTATGGAATTAAAAAGGTCATTGTACCTTTTGCCTAAAATTTTAATAGGTGCAGAAATTCTTGTTTTGGCTATGGGTGTAGTGTCTTTTGTTGGCATTTCTGCTATGGATAAAAGTTCAGCTGAAATAAAAAAGTCAGTTGTAGCTATGTATATTCCTGACGGTGGTGCAACAGAAGATATGGCACTTTCTATTGTGGAAAATATGGAAAGTGTAGGCACATTGTGTAAATTTGAAGTAGTTGACAGTAAAGATAAAGTGAAAAATATGGTTGAAAATGGCTCTGCTTTAGGCGGAGTCATTTTGCCTAGTGACTACATTCACAGCATTTTAAAGGGAGAAAATCTCCACCCAACACTTATACTGCCAAAGGGTACAGACTTAAACAATAAACTTTTTGAAAATCTTGCAGAGGGTGGCTGTGGTATTTTTGCAGCTGTTCAGGCAGGGGTATATTCTGTTCAAGATGCCTTGTTAGCTAAAACCGGCAAAGAGGTTTCTATACTTAAATTGGCTGAACTGGATATGGAATATGTAGACACAGTTTTGCCAAGAGCAACATATTTTGATACAAATATGGTAAATAGTGAAAGTGATTTAACAGTAAAGGAATACTATTTAGCAATGGCTTTAGCTATGGTTATACTTCTTGCCGGTATGGCAATGGCACCGGTTGTAAGTGGACACAATATGGCTTTTTACAACAAGTTAAAAATGTCAGGTGTTGGCTTTTTACTTAATTCTCTTGTAGTAAATATAATAGTATTTTTGATATATGCAATTATATATTTAATAATTTTAGGGCTGTTTTGGATTTTGAGATTGGATATACAGTTTAATATTTTATCCTTTGTTATGCCTTGTTTTATTGGCTCTATTTTTACAACTGCTGTTTATACATTGTGTGGTGACAGAAGTTATGGAGGACTTTTAATATTTGCTTTTAGTATGGTCTTTGGCTTTTTAGGTGGTGCTTTTGTACCGGTTTCACTTCTTCCTGATACCATAAAGGCAATAAGCCCATATTCTCCCGTAAATATTGTAGGTAGCCAAATTATGGGTATGTTTTCTGCCTATGACTATACTTCCTTAAAATACGGAATTGTATTTGCTGTATTTCTCTATGTTGTTACAGCATTGAAAGGGGCGATAAAAAGATGAGTGTTTTTTGGCGAATACTGATTTATATAAAAAGACTATGTAAAATGCCGGCCTTTGTTATTGCTCTTTTGTTGATGCCAGTAATAGCCTACGGAATAAAGAACTTTACTACTCTTGAAAATAAGGGTATAACAGTAGGCATTTATGCTACAGGAGAAGTTGGAAAGGCCGTTTGTGAAGATTTGTTGGGGAAGGACTATGTTGTTAAATTTGAAAAATATGACAGCATAGAAAAAATGAAAGAAGATGTAGAATTTAAGACAATAGAGTGTGGCTATGTCTTTGAAGATGCTTTTGAAGAAGGATATAAAAAAGGGGATTTGACAAGGTCTATAGGTTGTATAACATCTAATTCCTCTGTACTTCACAAAATGATAAATGAAGTTGTCTATTCTTCAATTATAACAAAACAAGCTCCTGAAATAGCAAACAACTATTTAAAGGATAAAAATATACCTGTTACAGTAGATGAGGATTATGGAAAGTATATGGACAGTGATAGGCTATTTACTGTTGATACTGAATATGTAGACTCTCCACAGATTGCGTCTAAGAAACTTTTTAGTGTGTCAAATGTGGTAGCTCTTTATACTATGCTTGGCGTTGTGCTTTTGTCTGTAAATGCTGTGAGAGATAGGAAAAAAGGTATTAGAATTAACGGCTATTTTGGCATTTTTGCAGGCTGTTTGCTGTTTACTGTGTTCTCTATTATTTCATCAAAAATAGCCGGAGAATTGACAAATGAGGCTGTTTTAAGGTATGGCATATATTTGTTTGTATTAAGTGGCTTTGCTTATTTATTAAGTGCCTTGCCTAAAGAGGAAATTTTGTTTGGTATATTGCCTGTATTGGCAGTAACTTCTGTAGTTCTTAGTCCTATATTTATAGATGTAAGTAAGTATTTAAAAATACTTGAGCCTTTGCAATACATTTATACTGTAACATACTTTGCAAAAGCTGATGTAATGACTATGGGGATTGTTGCTATAGTATTAAATGTTGTAGCATTTTTAGTGAATAGAATAGTGAAAAGATAAAAATTGAGTCCTTGTTTTTGCAAGGGCTTTTTTTAATGAACCGAAAGATAAATCCGATGCCTTGCTTGCAAGGCACATTATTGCGAAGCAAAATGTTCTGACAATGAATCGGAAAGATAAATCGGACGACTTAATTTGTTAAGTTGCAAGTTAAGGTTGTAATTTGGTTTAATTGGAAGTCCGTAAAACAAATGAGGAGTAACAAATAAAATTGTGATAAACAATCCTCATTTGTGGTTTACATAAAAATATATAATAAACAAAAAAGAGAAGGTAAAAACCTTCTCAACTTAGCTAGGCTAGCAGGATTCGAACCTGCGGATGACGGAATCAGAATCCGTTGCCTTACCACTTGGCGATAGCCCATTATTAAATTATTAATGATATAAGAGAGACCAAAAAGCAGGGCTGGCAGGATTCGAACCTGCGAATGCAGGGATCAAAACCCTGTGCCTTACCGCTTGGCGACAACCCTATATCACCGTGCGGGGTCACCACACTATTTAAAAGAAAAGAGCGCGAGACGGGATTCGAACCCGCGGCCCTCGCCTTGGCAAGGCGATGCTCTACCACTGAGCCACTCGCGCACAATGCAGTCGACGGGACTTGAACCCGTACCCAGTAAACCCAGACTAGATCCTTAGTCTAGCGCGTATGCCAATTCCGCCACGACTGCATATTTGGTTGTTTTCGTTTGCTGTAATCACCAGCGAACAAATAATATTATAATCACACTTTACCGTTTTGTCAAGCATTTTTTTTAATTTTTTTCAATTTTTTTTAATTTAGCATTAAATTCATATAAAATTGAGGCTTTTCTGAACCATAAAAAAGTCCCATACCTATAGGATTTAAGCCGTTTACAGAGGAAACTTCTGCAAATTTTTCACAATGCAAATTTATTAAAAAATTTATAAAAAATTGGTCGTATTTTTTGTCTTTTGAAATAATTTCTTGAATTTTTAATGGATGAAGTTCAGAAATAAAAGCATAAGATTGAATAATATTTTTATCTTTTAAGACATAAACTTCCCCACCGAGGGCGTTAAACATTTCAATTTGGTTCTTAAAATAGTCTTCATTTCTTTCTATAAGAAATTCAGAACAGCTATTATATATTTCTGCCATAGATTTTAAATCTTCTGCTTTAGGTTTTTCGACAGTATATTTAAGTTCATTTGTAGACTCCATTACCTTTGTGTCTACATAGGATAGAGTTTCATAGCCAAATTTACTATAGTAATTAAAAAGTCCTTGGTTTGCCGGAATAAGCACAGAGCCTTTTATTCCTCTTGATTTATCAATTTCAAAGGATTTTTTCAACAATTCGCCCATTAAGCCATTTTTTCTATAATCAGGGTGGGTAGTGGCACCGTATATATAAGTAACAGCACCAATACCCTTTAATGTATAAGGTATCATTTGCAACATAGCCACAGGTTTTTCTTCTATATAGAGAAGTGTATCTTCATATTTGAAAAAGTTATCAAAAAAATACTTGTTAAAATCCGGTTCTTCACCAAAGGCTATGTCCCAAAGTTCTTTAATATATGGAATATCTTTTTTTTCTGCAAATCTTATCATATTAATGTACCTGAATAAATCTTTGTTATAAATTCTGGGTAGTATGAAAGTTTAGATTTTCTAAGACCTTCAATACCCAAATCTTCTTCTCTATCTATATATTTAACATTCTGACAATTTCTCATAGCAAACTGCTGGTTTATCATCTGATATGAACCGGGAACGTCATAGTCAGCTTTTTCAATATGTATAATGTACATATCATCAAAAGGTTGACTACCTAATGTTATAGCTATAATCTTGCCGTCAAGTCTAATAAGTCCACCTTTTATACCTAAATACTTAAAGTTTCTCAATGCTGTAGATGAGGCACAAAGCTCACCGAAAAATTGGTTATCGTTTTCGCTCCAACCTATTTGGTAATCAAAGAAATCGTGGATATTATTTTCTGTAAGTTCTTCGTATTCCCATCTACCGTCATATTCCTTTAAAAATTTGTTTATATGGTTTCTCTTGCCATGAAGTTTTTTACCTTTAAGCGTAATAAGACTTTGGGCATCATAAATGTAATCGCCGTTGTCACGCATTTCATCGTACTTAAAACGATTAGGAAAGGCTGTTTCCAATTTTTCTCTTAATTCTTCGTCTAAGTTTATGATTACGCACTTATCTCCCTTTGCTTCAGCGTGGGCAATAAGTTTTTCAACAGCACCTTTAAAATCTCCTTTATCTCCAATAGAAATAGGTGGCATAAAATATTCAATATTGCCATCACCAGCTACTGTAAAGAGAAAACCGTCTTCTTCACAAATTTTTGTTCTGTAGTTATGTGCCCATATGATAATATCCACAGGGGAATAATCACAAATAAACCTATTCTTTTGTGTATAATATTTTTCTATTAAATCCTTGTGTTCAAGGGTTACTGGTTTAAAATCTAACATAATGTATCTTCTTTCATATTATTTTTAATCCGTAATATTATAGTGTATTTATTAAAAATAGTCAAATGATGACAATAATTATTAATTAAAAAATATTTTCATTAAAATTCTTCTATTTCCTTTTCTATCTGTTCAAGACCTTTAAGCCAAAAATCTTCTGTAGTTAAATCAAAGCCGGCAATTTTAGCAACGTCTTTTAATTCCATTGTACTTGAGGCAGAAAGGAACTTATCGTATAAAGGTATAAATTTCTCTTTATCCTCTAAATAAAGGCTGTAAAGACCCTTTGCAAGAAGTAGACCAAAGGCATAAGGGAAGTTGTAGTAATTAAAGTCAGCATCGTAATAATGAGGTTTACAAACCCACATATAAGGATGGAGGTAATTTTCGTCAAGACCCTCTCCGTAGGCTTTTTTCTGAGCATCTATCATAAGTCCACAACATTCTTCCGGAGAAAGTGAACCATTTTCACGAGCTTTAAACACACTATCTTCAAACAAAAATCTACTATAAATATCAATAATACATTGTGTAGCACCCTGTAAGTCATTTTCTCTAATAATAAGTGCAGAATTTTCATCGGCTTCTTTGAGAGCCTCATTTACTACTATTGTTTCACAGAAATTAGAGGCTGTTTCAGCTATAGGCATAGGATAGAAACTGTTAATCTGTGAAAGGTGGAAAAGCCTTGTGTTGTGGAATGCGTGACCAAGCTCGTGAGCTATTGTTACAACATCATTAAATGTGCCACCAAAGTTTGTAAGAATACGGCTTTCCTTTATAGAATGGATAGTTTCACAGAAAGCACCACCTACTTTACCCTTTTTAGGCATAAGGTCAATCCACTGGTTGTCAAAGGCGTAAGTTGCGAAATCGCCTAAATCCTTGCTAAACTTATAGAAACACTTTAATACAAAGGCTTTTGCTTCCTCTAAAGTATATTTTAAATCTTTTTTGCCAACAGGAGCAAAAAGGTCGTAGAAAGCTAAAGAACCATTGCCACCTAAATATTGAGATTTTTTAATAAAGTATTTTCTTAAAGCAGGAAGTTTTCTGTCAATGGCAGAAAACATAGCATTTAAAATTGTAGAGTCAATACGAGAGTCTGCTAAAGTCTGTTCCAAAGGAGAAGAATAGTTGTGTAATTTACTTGTAGTAATAACCTGTCCTTTTATACCATTAAGGCAAAAAGCTGAGGACATATCTATTTTTTTGTATGCTTCCAATTCGGCTTTGTAAGCATTTTTTCTTACATCAGGGTCATCACTGTAGGCTAAATTTCTTACAACAGAAAGAGGCTCTTTTTTGCCATTGTAATCAACTTCCAATGTAGAAGAAATCTGGTCCCAAAGCTTTTCCCACATATTTGAGCCAGTAGTTTTCATTTTTGCGATTATTTCTTCCTGCTGAGGAGAAAGAGTATGAGAAGACATATTGACTTTTTCTGTTATAAAAAAGCTATGTTCCTTTAAAACCGGACTATTTTCTACTAATTTGTCGATGTCTTTTACTTGCTTTAAGAACTCAATAAGCATAGTATTTTCATAGGCAGTATTTGACTCAATATTTTCTACAGTATCTAAAGCCTTAGCAAGTTCAGAATTTGTTGTATCTACAGCAAGGGCAAGATTAATATACATACCTAATTTTTCATAGGCAAGAACTGAATTTTTTAATTCAATATATTTTTCCAGCTTTTCCTGAGGGTTATTTGTGTTTGTGAAGTTTTCACTACACCACTTGTTTAAATTATCTACAGCTTTTCTGTAATTTTCTATGTCAGTTTTAAATTCTGTACTGTCTACAGATGGGTATATATTGTCAAGATTCCAATTTGTATTCATGATTTATTTTACCTCCGAAATAAATTACTATTAATATTTTACATCAAACTAAAGTTTTATACTAGCATTATTTTGGTAAATGTTATATAATAACCTAAAGAGTATTTGTATTATATTTGGGAAGTTTTCCAAAAAGAGAAGGGGAGTGTTAATATGTATTTTGCAACTTCTATGAGTGATTTGCAACTTATTGTCAATTCAAATTGTGGTGACCCACACAGAATTTTGGGTATGCACGAAGAAAATATAGGTGGTAAGGACTGTGTAGTTGTCAGAGTATTTAATCCGGAGGCTAAAGCTGTAAAGGTTATTGACGACAAAAAAGGTACTACATATAATATGGAGAAAATCCACGAATATGGATTTTTTGAATGTGTAATCAAAACTCGCAAGAGATATTTCAAATATCAGTTAGAGTTTACTTGGTTTAATGATGAAAGATGGACAAGTTATGACCCATATTCTTTCCAGCCGGGTATTACTGATATGGATATTTATTTATTCAATCAGGGTACAAACTATGAAATTTACAATAAATTAGGTGCAAACTTAATTGAAATGAATGGTGTTAAGGGTGTACTTTTTGGCGTATGGGCTCCAAATGCTAAGAGAGTAAGTGTAATAGGTGATTTTAACTCTTGGGACGGACGCAGACACCAAATGCGTCTTTTAGGAGAGTCTGGCATATGGGAAATTTTTGTTCCTGATTTACAGTCTTGTGACAAGTACAAGTTTGAAATCAAGACCACTGACGGCAGTGTAATCGAAAAGTCAGACCCTTATGCAAAATTTGCAGAACTTAGACCTAGTACAGCATCTTTGGTTTACGATATTGACCAGTACAAGTGGAAAGACAAGCCTTGGTACCACCAGTTAGAGGAAACAGACAAGTTCGATGTACCTATGAATATATACGAAGTTCATTTAGGTTCTTGGAAACGTGTAGAAGACGAAGAAGACAGATTTTTAAGCTATTTAGAATTGGCTGATGAGCTTATTCCATATGTTAAGAAAATGGGATATACTCACATTGAAATGTTGCCAATAGAGGAACATCCTTTTGACGGCTCTTGGGGCTACCAGGTAACAGGTTACTATGCACCTACAAGTCGTTATGGCAATCCAACTGAATTTATGGAATTTGTAGACAGATGTCATCAGGCTGGAATTGGTGTAATTTTAGACTGGGTACCTGCTCATTTCCCTAAAGATGCTCATGGTCTTGCTAAGTTTGACGGTTCAGCACTTTATGAACATGCTGACCCTAGACAGGGGGAACACCCAGAATGGGGTACACTTATTTTCAACTATGGCAGAAATGAAGTTAAAAACTTCCTTATTGCCAATGCTTTATACTGGGTAGAAAAATTCCATATTGACGGTTTAAGAGTTGATGCTGTTGCATCTATGCTTTACTTAAATTACTGCAAGAATGACGGCGAATGGGTACCTAATAAGTACGGTGGAAATGAAAACCTTGAGGCTGTTGAGTTTATAAAGCACCTTAATAGTGTTATGGCTCACAGAAACCCTTATGCTCATATGATTGCAGAGGAGTCTACATCATGGCCAAATGTTACAAAGCCAGCTGATGATGACGGTCTTGGCTTTACACTTAAGTGGAATATGGGTTGGATGAACGATTTCCTTGAATATGTCGAAAAAGAGCCTATTTATAGAAAGTATCATCATTACAATATGACATTTGCCTCTACATATGCCTATAGTGAAAAATATGTTTTAGTGTTAAGTCACGATGAGGTTGTTCATGGCAAGAAGTCAATGCTTGACAAAATGCCGGGAGATTTGTGGCAGAAGTTTGCTAACCTTAGAGTTGCCTATGGTTTTGCTATGGCTCACCCAGGCAAGAAACTTCTCTTTATGGGTGGCGAATTTGGTCAGTTTATTGAATGGGACGAAAAGCGTCCTTTAGACTGGTTCTTACTTGAATATGACCATCATAAGAATATGTTAGGCTATGTTAAAGCCCTTAATCATTTTTACTTAGAGCATAATGCCCTTTGGAAAATGGATTTTGATGCCTTTGGCTTTGAATGGATAAATGCAGACGATAAGGAAAGAAGTATCTATTCTTTTGTAAGACGAGGAGAAAAGAAAGAAGATACATTACTTGTAATTTGTAACTTTACTCCTGTTGTTTACGAAGATTTCAGAGTTGGTGTACCTTTTGCAGGTGAGTGGGAAGAAGTATTTAACAGCGACAGCTCAACATTTGGTGGCAGTGGCGTTGTTAATACAAAGCCTTGCGTAGCCGAAGAAGGAGAATGTGACCACAGAGAATATAACATAGGTTTAAGACTTGCTCCACTGTCTGTTACAATTTATCAATGCAAAAATATTGATTAATAGCATAGATTGACGGTAAAACTAACATTCTATCAAAAAAAGTGTTTGTGTTTTTGAACTTTTATAAAATCGGGTGTCTTACTTAGAGGTTTGACACTCGATTTTATTTTTTGAAATTTTAATAGTTTGTGCAAGGTTTGAACTTTAATTTAAAATTTGACAAATAATAGCATACTATTGACAGTTAGGATATATTATGCTATCATGGGTAACATAATATATTTTAGATAAAGGGAGGTGTAACATAATGGGTGAATATAGATGTGGTGCATTGTTAAAACAGATTAATGATTTTATGGAAAAAAATGCCAATAGGGCTCTTAAAGAACAAGATATTACTATTTCGCAGTCTGGGGTTCTTGTTTTGTTGGATAAAAAAGCAGAAAAAATGGCAACATTTAAAGAACTCGAAAAAAGTTTTGGTGTATCGCAACCGACTATGGTAGGAATAATTAATCGTTTAGAACATAAAGAACTGGTTGATATTTTGGCTGATTCTGATGATAAAAGAATCCGTAGAGCACAGCTTACGCAAAAAGGTGCAGATAAATGTAGAGAAGGATACAAACATATGAAAGCGGCAGAAGATTTACTTCTCAGTAGTTTGACAACAGAAGAGAAAAAGGAGTTTTTGAGATTGTTGGTAAAGATAAAAGACTCTATGCGATAAACGAAAAATTATAGTACGCTGCGGCGTACTAGATTTTTTTAAATAAATTGATAGTATGCTATTAAAAATATAACAAAAATATTGATTGGAGGAATAGTGATGAAAGAAAAACAAAAAAATTCATTAGAAGTATTTGAAAATGCACCAATAGGACAGGCGGTTATGAAAAATAGTATTCCGGCAATGCTTGCCATGCTTATGGTACTAATATACAATCTAGCAGATACATTTTTTATAGGACAAACAAAAAACGCTTTAATGGTTGCATCAGTTTCTCTTGTCACACCGGCGTTTTTATTATTTATGGCACTAGGAACAGTATTTGGAATTGGTGGAACAAGTGTAATATCCAGAGCAATGGGAGAAGGACGCAGAGAATATGCGAAAAAAGTTTGTGCTTTTTGTATGTGGAGTTGTATTGCTGTAGGAATTATAATGGCTATTATCATATTTATTTTTATGAATCAAATTCTTGTAATACTTGGTGCAAGTGAGAATACAATAAGCTATGCAAGAGAATATTTGTCTATTGTAACAATTGCGGGACCGTTTGTGCTTGTATCAAATTGTTATGCTAATATTATTCGTTCTGAAGGAAAAGCCGGAATGGCGATAATTGGTCAACTTGGAGGAAATATTCTGAATGTAATTCTTGATGCGGTTTTGATATTAGGTTTTGAATGGAATGTCGTAGGTGCGGCGATTGCCACAGCAGTAAGTAATATGATAAGTGCCGCCTATTACATTGGTTATTTTAGATGTGGAAAATCTATGCTTAGTATTAAATTGAAGGATTTTTCTGTAAAAGATAACATTTTTAAAGGAGTTGTTTCTATTGGAGTTCCAGCGGCATTGGGAGATATTTTGATGAGTGTATCAAGTATCATCTTAAATGGGCAGATGGCTCAATATGGAGATATGGAAGTTGCAGGAATTGGTGTAGCAATGAAAATTACAATGATTACCGGAATGATATGTATTGATTTTGGACAAGGAATACAGCCTTTACTAGGGTATTGTATAGGAGCTAAAAATTGGAACAGATATAAGGATTCTCTCCGTTTTTCAGTAGTTTTTGGTTTTGGATTAAGTATAATTATGACAGTTTTTTGCTATTTATTTGGTTATCAAATTGTAAGTATATTTTTATCAGAGCCAGAAGCACTATCTTATGGTTTAAAATTTTCAAGAATATTACTTACAACCAGTTTTTTGTTTGGGCTGTTTTATGTTTTGTCAAATGCGTTGCAGGCAATGGGAGCTGCCACAGCTGCACTTATTATAAATGTAAGTCGACAGGGGTTGATTTATATACCGATAATTTTTATACTTAAGAAAGTACTAGGAATGTATGGACTTATCTGGGCACAGTCGATAGCAGATGTTTTATCAGTAATATTAGTTATTATCATATATCATATTACAACAAAATCGAAGATAAAAATTTAAGGATAGATAAATAGTCTTTGATAAGAGCTGAAAGTTAGATATATTTTATTTAGTTTGCTATGTCGTTTTAATTTTGTGTTATAATACATTATAAGATTTTTCTGTTAATGATTAATGGGTATTTGTAATACTATTTAACGGCATAACACAAGGAAAATTAGCTGACTATAATCTAGTATTTACGATGGTTTGCGTAGGATTTAATAATACAACAGATATTAAATATTACAAGATAGTTAAACTTTTAATCAGGATATAGTTGTTTGGCATATTGAAATAATAATATTGATTGCTGCACTAACTTTTTGTTTAACCGACAAAAATATAAAAAAATTTAATTTTATGGTTGACTATATGGCGAAAATTGTGTATAATTTGGTAGTATGCAATTTAAGAGTGCATTTGATATGGTAACCGGAGGGAGGGAAATTTAGTGTCTGAGGTTAGAGTAAAAGAAAACGAATCTTTAGATAGCGCACTTCGTCGTTTTAAGAGAAACTGTGCAAAGGCCGGTATCATGGGCGAGGTTCGTAAGAGAGAACACTACGACAAGCCAAGCGTAAGACGTAAGAAGAAGTCTGAAGCAGCTAGAAAACGTAAGTTTAACTAATGTGACGGAAAAGAAGGATTGATTCTATGTCTTTAAAAGAAAGACTTTTTGACGATTTGAAGACTGCTATGAAGGAAAAGGATGCTATCAAGAAAGAAGTTATCCAGATGGTTCGTGCAGGTGTTCTTCAGGTTGAAAAGGATAACAAAATAGAAAGCTTGGATGATAGCGGAGTATTGACTGTAATTTCTAAGGAAATTAAGAAATTAAAGGACGTTTTGCCTGACTTTGAAAAGGCTGGCAGACAGGATTTAATTGATGAAGTCAATAAAAAAGTTGAAGTTCTCGATGCTTACCTTCCCGAGCAAATGTCTGAGGACGAACTCAATGAGGTTATATCAGCTGTTATCAATGAGGTAGGGGCTGTTTCTATGAAAGATATGGGCAAGGTTATGGGTGCCGTTAAGGGCAAAACTGCAGGCCGTGCCGATAATAAGACAGTAAGTGACCTTGTTAAAAAGGCGTTACAGAGTTTATGATTTATTTAAGGGTGGATTTTTTAATCTACCCTTTTTAAGTTTTTAATAATTTTATATATTGGGAGATTACGAAAATGAAGAAAATGATTACAATGTTTGCAGCTACTATAGTTGCAGTATCAGCAGCTCTTACACCAGCTTTTGGTACAACTTACGCAGGTGTTGAATTTAATGGCGAAAAGGTTCAGTTTGAACAGGACCCAGTTATTGAAAATGGTAGAGTTCTTGTACCTTTCAGATTTGTTGCTGAAAAGCTTGGTGCTACAGTAGCTTGGGACGCAGAAACTAAGACTGTTACTTGCGAAAAGGACGGCGTAAAGATTTCTCTTACAGCTAATGTAAAGGATGTTGTTGTATCTGGTCAGTCTTTAGAAATTGATGTACCTGCTCAGATTATGAACAGCAGAGTTTTCGTTCCATTAAGATTTGTTGCTGACAATATGGGTGCAGATGTAGAATGGGATGCTGAAAACAAGACTGTAAAGATTAACACAGTTAAGGAAGATGCTAAGGACGAAGTTGAATCTGCTTCTGCTGTAGATGTAACAGAAACAACTACTGAAGAAACTACAGAAACAACTACAACTGATGAAAGCACAACTGAAGAAACAACTGTTGACGAAAGCACAACAGAAGAAACTACAGTTGACGAAAGTACAACAGAAGAAACTACAGTTGACGAAAGTACAACAGAAGAAACAACTGTTGAAACAACTACAGTTGCTGAATAATTTTTAAGTTATGGAGTGTGCATTGGAGAAAAGTTCTTAAATGCACACTTTATTACTCTATGGAAAAAATACGAAAAAGGGTGTTTTTTCTGGTCCGTTGTGGAATTTTAGCTTATGCTATGCTTCCGTTTTAAAAGGAGGAATAACAAATATGAAAAAGATGATTGCTTTATTTGCAGGAGTGGTTCTTACTGCTTCAATGTTGGTTTTTCCTGTATTAGCTGCACAGGAAATATCTGTAGAATTTAATGGCGAAATAGTAAAATTAGACCAAACACCGGTTATGGAAAATGGTCGTGTACTTGTACCTTTCAAGTTCTTCGCAGACACATTTGGTGCAACAACTAGCTGGGATGCTGAAACAAAAACAGTAACTTGCACATATGGCGAAACAACAATTTCAATGACTGCTCATTCACAGGTAATGAAATTAGACGGAAAGAATATTGCCGTTGAGGTACCCGTTGATATTATAAACAGTAAAGTTATGGTTCCTATAAGAGTTATAGCAACAAGTTTTGGAGCTAACGTAAGTTGGGATTCAGACAGAAAGACAGCTGTTATAAATACCGGTGATGTTCATTTTAATAGAATAAACACAGCCGGTAATGTATCATTTACATATGCTGAAACAGCCAGTGAAGGTGGAAAGACTAAGTCTACAGCTAAATATCCAGTATTTACAGGAAATTTTGGCTCAAAGGTAAATACTGCTATTTCTGCACAGGCAAAGGCTGATATTAAGGCTTTTGAGGCTGATATTACAGAGGGCGATGATTTATCAAAGTGTACATTTACTTCTAGTTATGATGTAAAGTGTAATAACAATGGTGTTGTATCTATTGTAAACACACAGGAATCATATACTGGTGGTGCTCATGGTAGTACAGTTGTTTCTGCTAAGACATATTGTATTGAGGACGGAAATGTTATTAACATTAAGTCAAGTGATATGGACACAGCTATTGAACAGTTTAAAGAATTAATAAATGCCAACAAGGAAAACTATTTTGAAGATGCCCTTGATAATGTAAAGGCTGAAAATATAGGTTGGTATGTTGATAAAAATGAAAATACTGTATTTTTCATAAATGAGGGCGTTGTAGCACCTTATGCTGTTGGTCTTGTAACTGTAACAATGGATAAAAATGTGGCTGTTGAAGCATTGACAGTAGACGAAAGTGCTACTGATGTTGTGGCAGACAAAACAGTTTCTCCTTCAGCTATTGATGTTAGCAAGATAAAATACGATAAGTTGTTTGATGCTAAGGGCAATATTTCAGTTACTACAAATGTTCCGGTAGTTTCCGGTAATTATGCAACATTAAATACTACCATTAAGAAAATGGCACAGGATAAGGCTAGTGCTATGGTTGAAAAGTATAAAGGCAAGTCTTTAGACGAAACTAATAGTGCTTATGCCGGTACAATTAATGCTACTATTACATATGCTGACGATAGTAAGGTTTGCGTATTGTTTACAGAAAATGTGCGTTCTGGGGATAAGAAAGGCTCAACTTATGTTTCAGCTTTATTCCTTAGTGCTGTTGATGGTTCAGTAGTTGATGACGGAACAAATGTACAGTACAAAGAAGAAGGTGCAAACCTTATAAATGAAGCTGTTAAAAATGATAAAACAGGTGCATTTACACAGGGTGCAACTGCAAAGCCAAAAGATGTAGGCTACTATTTCGATAATGATGGTGTTATATTCTTTGTAAATGAGGGCGTTGTAGCTCCAGCATCTTCAGGTTTGGTTACTGTTGAAAGATTAAATTAGTGGGCACATAATTTTTATATATAGGCGTGGTAACTATGGTTGCTGCGTCTATTTTTGTGCTTTACAATGGGTATAAATAAATGGAATATAAAGGACTAGGTATAATTTAGATAAAATCTTTTACGTCACCGAACTTTACGCAAACAGAGTCTTTAATTGCATATAATTGTTCTTTCTATTTCTATGTCTACACATTTTTTACTATCTTGTTTTTTGTAAAAAAAGAAGCAGGAATTCCCGCCTCTCTCATTAGTTTATTTCCGTTGAAATGATTATTTAATCAGTTTTCATATTTTATCTCAAAATAATCTAAAAGCTTTTTATATCTATCTTGTGCGGTCAAGCATGTATCCCTTAAATAACCTTTTTCATTATCCCATTCTTTTAACCCACGATAGTAAAACATTTTAAGATTATCTTCAATAATAAATGGAACAATATTATATTTTAAACATTCTTTAAACATAATAATTCTTCCTGTTCTTCCATTTCCATCTTGAAAAGGATGTATTCTCTCAAATTTCACATGGAAATCTAATATATCATCGAAAGATATATTTTGTTTTCCTAAGTATTCATTAAGCAGCTTATCCATTTCTTTCTTTACTTTTCCTGGTGGAGTGGTCTGCCTGTCGGCAACCATATTTCTTCTTGATTTATATTCTCCAACATTAAACCATGGAAGTCTACTGTCAGATGTATTTGTTTTTAATATTTTATGAGTAGTTTTAATAAATTCTTCATCTAAAGTATTATTTGCACAATCAATCATGTAATCGAAACATTGAAAGTGATTAATTGTTTCCATAATATCATCAATGCTTGCTGGTTCTTTTTCTAAACCAATAGTGTTTGTTTCGTAAATATATCTTGTTTGGTCTTCTGTCAAACGACTACCTTCGATATGGTTTGAATTATATGCTAGTTTAATTTGTGTTTGATGATATATACTTCCTTTGAGTTTCGCTTTCTTTTCCTCTTTTAACCTATAAAGTAATGTATCTTTATCTATCTCACGTTCTAATTCCATAATGTCTCCGGGCTGACAATTCAAATAATTACATATCGCTATAAGTGTAGCCATAGAAACCTGCTCGTTTTTTGATAATTTTGCCAAGGTTGCAGATGATAAATCTAATATTTCTTTTAATTGACTTTTACTAATATCTTTTTTCTTTAAAATCTCAAATAATTTTCTATAACTTACATTCATTATATCACCTTCCTTATAGTAAGATTATACCACATATCTTTAGTTTTGTAAATGTATATATTATAATTTTTAGTTATCTAAATTTATTTATTAATCTTAAACGAAATATTTTATATTCCAAATTTAAATTTATTTTTTGCAAACTTAGCGAAACGTTTAGAAATTTCAAGCAAAGTATTATTATTTTTCAATGCCAATAAACTATATTCAATATACTTATTTACCTTTAGTGTACCAAATCTTTTAAGTAAGCAGTTAGCTATACTTTCTCCTTTCTTTATTTTTCTATTCTCTAAATATTAATTAATTTCTTATTGTACTCGTTTTTCAAAATATTCTTTCTTTTGCTTTAAAGAGTCTTTGATTCCATACATATAATCTAAGAATTTCCGGAACAACAGCTTTCTCTATGCCTAAATTTTAAAATGTTTTTTATTCTTTATGTTATCTAAAAGTGACTTTTCCTTATAAGAGTTTATAGTTTTATGAATATTAAACTAAAATACAGTATAATTTAGAAAAAACTCGTAAAGGGGACGAAAATTATAACGGAAGTGGGGATGGATATAACAACATTTTTTACAATGGGAGCAAAACAAGCTGTGAGAGAGCAGGCATTACCTTTTTGTCCTAGTATGAATACTGGAATTTATGGATTAAAGGCATATCAACTTGCTATGAAAAATACAAAGTATGATGATAAAGGTAAAGCTGTTATATCATCAAATGATGAATCTGTTACAGAAACTGAATGGGATGATATGTTTACACAAATGAAGAAAAAGATAAGATAACAAAACCACTGATGATTTTTCATCGGTGGTTTTTTGTAGTTATAAATTATTCAATTTTTCTGCCATTTCTTCTATTTCCAACATAGCATTAGTATCATTTTTAGACGGTGTAGTGGAAGTATGCAGGCTTCTGGCATAGGCTACAACGGCTGTATTTATGCTTCTAAGGGCAATTCGCATTGTTTTTTCTGCATCAGCTGAATTTACAACACAATCGCCACCACCTACTACAATTATGCCGGCTTTTTTGGGATTTGCCTTTAAATTTGGATTTAAAAACCACAACTGGAAACGGGATAAAAAGCACATCATATCCCCTGTAGGCTGGTTATAGTAAAGGGGAGTAGCAAGGACTATATTATCGTAATTATTAAGACTATTTATAATATTCTGAGCATCGTCATCAAGTACACATAGACTATTTTTTTTACAGCTTTCACAGTCGCAACAGCTTTTAAAATTTATATCACTTAGAAAAACTATATCTGTTTCGCTTTTTAATTTTTTTGAAAGAAGATTGGCTAAAAAAGACGTATTTCCATTTTTATGGGGAGAACCGTTTATAATTAATGTTTTCATTTTTACACCTCAGCACAATTATAGTATATTTTTAGGGGATATTCAAATAAATATTGTTAAATTGCAGAAAATAGGATATAATGAAAAATTGAAAGCGAAGTGATTAAAGTGGATTATTTGCAAGCCAGAGATTATATTGCAAACGGAAATAGTGGAAAAATAGTTTTAGGTCTTGATAGAGTACGCAAGCTTTGCGAATTTTTGGGCAATCCTCAGGACAAAGTAAAACTAATACATATTTCAGGAACAAATGGAAAAGGCTCAGTAGGCACTTTTATAGCCTCTGTTCTTACAGCCTCAGGCTACAAGGTAGGAAGATACACTTCTCCAGATGTTTTGAACTATAGAGATAAATTTAGCATTAATGGTCAATGGATAAGTGAAGACGAATTTGCTTCTCTTACAGATGTTATTTCAAGATTTGTAGATAAAATGCCAGACAGACCTACACCATTTGAAATTGAAACAGCTTTAGCATACTATTTTTTTGAACAAAATGACTGTGACTTTGCAGTTGTGGAATGTGGTATGGGTGGAAAGGAAGATGCTACAAATGTGGCAGACAACAAGGTACTTTCTGTTCTCACATCAGTTGCTCTTGACCATACACAATTTTTGGGAGACACACTCGAAAAAATTACAGAACAGAAAATAGGTATTGTAAAGGGTTCTCCTTTAGTAAGTGCAGGACAGTGTTCAGAAGTACTTGCTGTTTTAAAAGATAAAATTTCCGATTTGACTTTGGCAGATGTAAGCAAAATTGTAAATACAAAACTTAGTTTTGAAGAAACAACTTTTGATTATAAAGAATATAAGAACGTAAAAATAAAAATGCTTGGAAAGTTCCAATGTGAAAATGCTTCATTAGCTCTTGAAGTTATAGACAAGCTCAAGGAGTTGGGCTATGAAATTAATAATGTTCACGAGGGTATGGAAAAGGCTTTGTGGCCTTGTCGTTTTGACCTTGTAAGCACAGAACCTATTATTATTATAGATGGTGCTCACAATCCTCATGGTGCATTGGCTTTAAGAGAAAATATACAGTATTATTTGACAGAGCATACAATAGCCTTTGTAATGGGTGTTTTAGCAGACAAAGACTATGAAAGTCTTGTAGAGATTACAGCAAGCCTTGCTACTTCCATTTATACTGTAACACCTAACAACCAAAGAGGTTTAAGTGCTGAAAAATTAGCTGAATGTGTAAAATTACACAACAAAAATGTACAGGCTATGTCATCTATAGAAAGAGCAATAGACAACGCCCTTGCTGACGGCTGTGAAGCTATTATTATATTTGGTTCTCTTAGCTTTTTAAGTGAAGCATACAAATTCCTTGGAGGTGAAACAGTTGACTAGATACAACAGAATATTGAAAAATAGCCAATATTCTAAATATATGAGTGATTTAGCCAAAAAGGAAGAAGATAGAATTTTCTGTATACACGATATTGAGCATTGTCTTGATGTAGCTAGAATATCTTATATTTTAGCTTTTGAAAATGGTATTAAAATTGACAAGGACATAGTGTATGGGGCTGCACTTCTCCATGATATAGGCAGGGCAATTTCTGTGGAAAATCACGAAATAGAAAGTGTTAAAACTGCCAGAGAAATATTGAAAAAATGTGAGTATACAGAAAATGAAATAGATATAATTTGTAATGCTATTGAAAGTCACAGAGAAAAAAGTTCGGAATTAAAAGATTTAAGTGATATTTTGGCAGTTGCAGACAAGATTTCTCGTCAATGCTATAGTTGCAAGGCAATAGACCAGTGTTATTGGAGCGACAGCAAGAAAAATATGGAGATTGAATACTGATGATAATAGGTAATAGAGAATTTAAGGACAGAACATATGTTATGGGTATATTAAATGTTACTCCTGACTCATTTTCTGACGGAAGTAAGTATAACACCCTTGACAGAGCTTTAAAGCACACAGAAGAAATGATAAAAGACGGTATGGATATTGTAGATGTAGGTGGAGAGTCTACTCGTCCCGGCTACACTATGATTTCTGACGAAGAAGAAATAAGCAGAGTTGTGCCTGTTGTTGAAAAAATAAAGGCTGAATTTGATATTCCAATTTCTGTGGATACTTATAAATCCGGTGTTGCAAAGGCTGCTATTGATGCTGGTGCAGACTTAATAAACGATATTTGGGGATTTAAGTACGATGAAAATATGGCACAGGTAGTTAAAGACGGTAATATTTCTTGTTGTCTTATGCACAACAGAAAAGAAATGGACTATACTGACTATATGAATGATGTTCTCAATGACTTGAAGGAGTCTATTGCTAAGGCAAAGGCTGTTGGTATTGATGATAACAGAATTTGTACAGACCCTGGTGTTGGCTTCGCTAAAACTTACGAACAAAATCTTGAAATTATAAATAAATTGGAAATGCTTAATACTCTTGGATATCCTGTGCTTTTAGGTACTTCTAAAAAGTCTGTAATCGGTCTTACTCTTGATTTGCCATCTGATGAAAGAGTTGAAGGTACTATAGCTACAAGTGTTTTAGCTGTTGTTAAAAATTCACTTTTTGTCAGAGTTCATAATGTAAAGGAAAACAAAAGAGCAATCCTAATGACAGAAAAGATATTAGGCAAGTATTAAGGAGTTATAGTGTTGGATAAGGTTATAATTAACAAGCTGGAATGTTTTGGAAAACACGGTGTTTTTAAAGAAGAAAACGTACTAGGACAGAAATTTGTTGTGTCAGCAGAAATGCTTGTATCTAGGTCATCAAATGACGATTTGGCTACAAGTGTAAACTACGGTGAGGTTAGCTTATTTATAGACAATATTGTCAGAAATAAGGTCTTTAAACTTATAGAAACTCTTGCAGAAAATATTGCTGAGGGTATACTGAAAAACTTTAATGTCCACGAAGTAACGGTAAAGGTGGAAAAGCCTTGGGCTCCTGTAGGTTTACCTTTAGATAGTGCATCTGTTGAGATACACAGAAAGTGGAGCAAGTCTTACATTTCCTTTGGTTCAAATATGGGAGAAAAGTCAGAGTATATTTCCAATGCCATTGAAAGTATAAAGGCTGATGAAAATATAAGAGTAAATAAGGTGTCAGATATTATTGCTACAAAGCCTTATGGTGGAGTAGAGCAGGACGACTTTTTAAATGGTTGTATGGAAATTGAAACACTTTATTTCCCAGAACAGTTACTTCACTTTTTACAGTCCCTTGAACAAGAGGCAAAAAGAGTGAGAAAGGTTCATTGGGGTCCTCGTACACTTGATTTGGATATTGTGCTTTATGAAGACGAAATTATAAACACAGAGGAATTGACAGTACCTCATATTGATATGGAAAACAGGTACTTTGTTCTCAAACCTTTAAGTGATATTGCTCCTTATGCAATGCACCCAATTTTCCACAAGTCAGCAATACAAATGTACAAGGAATTAGAAAAATAGTTTTTAAGCCACATAAATAATTGAGTTTATGTGGTATTTTTTTAGGAGGTGTTTTTATGTATGGAGAAGGTGGAAATCCATTTCCTCACGACGGGGAACATGGTGCAGATTGTACTGGTTATGGCAGTTGTGATTGTGATGAGAAAAACTATGGCTATAGAGGTGGTGGCTCATCAGGAGGTTCTTCAGGAGATAATTCAGGCTGTTTAATAGTGGTAGCTTTAATTGTAGCAAGTATAGTAGCATATTCAATAAGTGAAATTTTAGGTACAATACTTTTAATTGTATTAGTAATTGGTATTCTCTGTACAAGATAGTATTATGGAAAAAATAAAGAAATTTTTGAAAAGTGATATAGTCTTTGCAGTTTCGGCAATACTGGCTTTTGTAAGCTGTTTTTTTGTACACCCTAGCAAGGATTATGTAGGTTATATTGATTTTAAGACATTGAGTTTGCTATTCTGTCTTATGATAACTGTATGTGGTTTCAGGAGTATAAATCTTTTTACGGCATTGGGAAATGTACTTAGTAAAAAGGCTGATACTAACAGGAAAATTACATTTTTTATGGTTATACTTTGCTTCTTCTCAAGTATGTTTATTACAAATGATGTGGCACTTATAACATTTGTGCCTTTTACAATATTCTTCCTCAAATCTGTAAATGAAAGTAAGAGCATAGATAAAATTGTAATACTTGAAACTATTTCAGCAAATTTGGGCAGTATGCTTACTCCTGTAGGTAATCCACAAAACTTATATATTTACTCCATATCCAATATGTCAGTTGGAGAATTTATAGGCACAATGTTGCCTTTATCCACAGTTAGTTTAGTTTTAGTTCTTATTTTGTGTATAACTGTTAAAAATAAAAAGTTTGAAGTTGAAAATACAGAAAACAATGAAATTGTTGTGGATAAAAAGGGTGTTGCAGTGTATGGTGTGCTGTTTTTGCTTTGTATAGGCTGTGTACTCCATATTTTAAATTACATATACCTTTTTGTAATAGTTAGTGTTGTAATGGCTATTTACAACAGAAAACTGTTTTTAAAAGTAGATTACATACTGCTTTTGACTTTTGTGTTCTTTTTTGTGTTTATAGGTAATTTAAGCAATATGGAAAGTGTTAAAACTTTTCTCGAAAGCATAATAGACGGAAAAGAGTTGTTTATAGGTGCATTTTTAAGCCAGTTTATAAGTAATGTGCCGGCAACAATACTTCTTTCTAAGTTTACTGAAAACTATAAACAGCTTTTATATGGTGTAAATATTGGTGGTTTAGGCACTCTTATAGGGTCTATGGCAAGTTTAATATCCTATAAATTTTATAGTCAGGAGGAAGAAGCAGATACTAAAAAGTATTTAAAGGATTTTAGTATTTATGGCTTTTCTTTGTTGATTATTTTAATAGTATTTGCAATATTTATATAGCAAAAAGTGGCTACCTTAATGGGTAACCACTTTTTTTAGGAAAAATTTAAAAATATAATATATTGTGATTTTATTGTTAGATATTGTTATTTTTTAGACAAAATGCCTAAAAAACTGTAGTATAACATATATTTTATATTAAATATAGCCTAAAAAATATGTTTATAAATATTGAATAGTAAGAAAAACTGCCGTATAATGATTTTGAAAATAAAAAAACATAAATGGAGGAAATTATGGACGCACAACAGATTATTTCAATTATTATTTTTGTTGTCACTATGGCAGCAATAATGACAGAAAAAGTTCATCGTGCTTTGGCAGCTGTTGCTGGTGCAACTTTGTTATTGGTCTGTCAGATACTTGACGTAGAGAGTTTAGCATCTTACATAGACTTTAACACTGTTGGTATATTAATAGGTATGATGCTTTTTGTGTCAGTAGTAAAAATTTCCGGCTTGTTTGAATACATAGCTATTAAAGCAGCCAAATTATCAAAAGGTAAGCCTTGGATAATAATGATTTTATTCTTCATTATTACAGCCGTTCTTTCTGCTTTCCTTGATAACGTAACAACTGTACTTTTGGTTGGTCCTATGACAATCGCTGTTACAGAAATGCTTGGACTTAATCCAGTACCATTTTTGATTACACAGATTTTAGCATCTAATATTGGTGGTACAGCTACACTTATTGGTGACCCACCTAACATTATGATTGGTAGTGCAGCTAAACTTAGTTTCAACGACTTCATTGTAAATACAGGTTTACCAGCAGTTATTATTGGTATTCTCACATTATTCTGTTTCTACTTTATTTATGGTAGAAAGCTCCATGTTACACCAGAAAAAATGGCAGCAGTTATGGAATTAGACGAAAACAAGGCTATTAAGGATAAGGTACTTCTTATTCAAAGTGTTGTTGTAATGATTTGCGTTGTTGTTGCTTTTATGCTTCACGATGCTTTAGGTATACAGTCTGCTACAATAGCTATTGCAGCAGCAGCAGTTATATTATTCCTTAGCCATGGAAAGGCAGACCCAGAAGAAATTATTGCAACAGTTGAATGGCCTACTATTGTATTCTTTGTTGGTCTTTTCGGCGTTGTAGGTGGTTTACAGCAGACAGGTGTTATTGATATGATGGCAAAATTCCTTATTAATGTAACACAGGGCAACGATTTACTTATGCTCTTGCTTATTTTGTGGGTTTCTGCTATACTTTCATCATTCTTAGATAACATACCTTTTGTTGCAACACTTATTCCACTTATTATTACAATGGGTAAGAGTGGTATGGATATTGCACCTCTTTGGTGGGCATTATCTCTTGGTGCTTGTCTTGGTGGTAATGGTACACTTGTTGGTGCATCAGCTAACGTTGTTCTTTCAGGTATCAGTAAGAGAGATGGACACGAAATCACATTTGGTAGCTACTTCAAAATTGGTTTCCCACTTATGATTATGTCTATTATTGTTTCTACTGCATATCTTGTAATTATGTATGAATAAAATATCAGAGGAGGGATTTTATGAATCAAAATACTGTAAGTGGCGATATTATCGCTTTTAACCTTAAACAGCTTGGGGCAACGGATATTAAGGTTTTCGATAGCCGTATGCACATAGCAAATTTTGATTTAGGTAATGGCTTGGTTGTTTCTTACGTTTTCAACATTACAAGAAAGGATAAATTTTTCCTTCAGCGTATGAGACCTTATGCTATGGTAAAGGGTAAGTACGCAGACCAGAGAGAAATTATCGAATTTATAAAAGACGATATTACACGATTTAAAATGTCTAGTCAGCTTAACAATATTGATAAGTATATTGAGCTTGCTGAAAAGACAGGAAACGCCTACGAAAGAATGGAACACATTTTCTTACATCACAAAGTTGATGACAAGATTATGGATAGACTTACATCAGAAATCAGTGACCTTGCAAATGAATTGGAAGAAATACATAAGGACTCAGAAATTCTCAAGGTTCATTAATGAATATTGAATTTTTAAAGGGAGTGTTTAGGCACTCCCTTTTTTAATGAATCGGAAAGATAAATCCGATGGCTTGTGAACAAGCCATATTTAATTTGACAATGGCAAATACATAATAGTATAATTGAAGTATGAACACATAGAGAAAAAGAGGAATAAAAATGGAAAACGATTATTTAGTAAAGAAAAAGCCTATATTGGCTCTTTTTATTTTTGCTTTGCCTATGATTATAGGTAACTTTTTTCAGCAAATGTATACTATGGCAGACTCAGCCGTTGTTGGCAGATATGTAGGGGAAGAAGCCTTGGCAGCAGTTGGTGTTTCCTATTCCTTGACTACAGTTTTTATCTGTATTGCCATAGGTGGAGGAATTGGGGCATCTGTTACAGTTAGTCGATACTTTGGTGCAAAAATGTACAAAAGAATGAAAACAGCTGTTTTTACGGCTTTCATTGCCTTTTTGGCTGTAAGTATATTCTTAGGTGTATTTGGCTTAATGTTTAGTAAAAAGATAATTATACTGTTAAATACACCGTCAAATGTAATAGATATGGCTGTGGAGTACCTGAATATCTACTTTTTAGGCTTACCATTTCTATTTATGTATAACGTAGTTTCATCAATGTTTAATGCCCTTGGAAAATCCAAAATACCTTTGTATTTTCTTATATTCTCATCTGTATTAAATATTATATTGGATATATTGTTAGTAACCCGTTTTAATATGGGTGTAGTTGGTGTAGCTTGGGCAACATTTATTGCACAGGGTATTTCTGTGGTGTTGTCATTTTTTGTATTTATGATGCAGTTAAGAAAATTGAAGATAGGTAAAACAACTCTATTTGATATTTCAGAGCTTGTAACAATGGCTAAAATAGCCTTTCCTTCTATATTACAGCAATCTACAGTTTCAATAGGTCTTATGCTTGTGCAGTCATCAGTAAATAACTTTGGTTCAGAAGTGCTTGCTGGCTTTTCAGCAGCTATGAGAATAGAGTCAGTATGTGTCGTACCTATGGCAGCTATAGGTAATGCCTTGTCATCATACACAGCTCAGAATATAGGTGCCGGTAAAATGGAGAGAGTACCTCAGGGCTACAAAGGTGCAAACATTATGGTTATTATATCCGGTGTAATCATTTTGGCTGTTATTGAATTGTTTAATGGACAGATTATGTCGTTGTTTATGGGTGGAGATGCTACAAAAGTGGCTTTTGACACAGGGTACAACCTTATGGCTTATATGGGCTTTTTCTACAGTATGATAGGCTTTAAAATGGCTATAGACGGTCTTTTGAGAGGTGCAGGGGATATGGTAATGTTTACTGTTGCCAATTTGGCAAACCTTTTTATAAGAGTTTTTGTGGCAGTAGTATTTTCTCCTAAATTTGGTGTCGAGGTTATATGGTATGTTGTGCCTTTAGGTTGGTTTGTAAATTGGCTTGTTTCATTTTGTCAATATAAAACAGGAAAATGGAAAAGAATATACCAAAGTGCAAATTGATTTTTAAACAATGTTAAGTAAAAATATTGACACAGGTAGTTATGATTATTATAATGAAAATATAATAATTATAAAGAGGGTGTGTTTTTATGAAAAAGAACTTGAAAAAGGCATTATGTGTATTAATGTCAACAGGTATGTTATTTAGTGGAGTTACTGTTGCATATGCTGAAGAAAGTAATATTTCTTTGCAGATTAATGGTAGTGAAATATCAGCAGAAGTGCCACCTACTATTATGGAAGGTAGAACAATGGTACCTGTAAGAGCAATATTTGAGGCTGTTGGTGCTAATATTGATTTTGATGCAGAAACAAAGACAATAACAGCTAAAAAGGGCGATACAACAGTGAATATGACAGTTGGAGCAAAGATAGCAACTGTAAATAGCAAGGAAGTACAGTTAGACGCACCGGCAGTAATAGTAAATGGCAGAACATTAGCACCTGCCAGATTTGTAGCAGAAACTTTTGGTTATACTGTTCAATGGGACGCCGAAAACAAAATAGTAAAAATCAATGGCAAAGAAAGTAGTACAGAAACTACAACAGAAACCACTACTGTAACAACAACAGAAACTACAACAGAAACTACTACAGAATCAACAACTGAAACAACTACAAAAGCGACAGGTTCTGCAACTTCATCAAGTGCAAAGTACTATGAAGAATATAGTGACGTTTTAGACTATGGAGTTTTTAGTGGTGCTAATCTTGTAGATAAAACGATCGTAGAATTAAGAGATTTTAATAGCTGTTCTTATATATATGATTTTAAGTATGATAAATCAAAGTTTAGTGGTTTAGATAAAGTAGTTGAAGCTTATGCTAAACAAGCTGAAAAAAATGGTTGGGAAATTACAGCTATGGCTGAAGCTGAAGATGCTGGTATACTAACATTGCTTTGTACTAAAGATGATAGAATTTTATCATTTGGCACTAATTTTTACGATAAGAAAATAATGGTTGAAGTTATTAAGAGTTCAAAAAATACAGAACTTTTAAAGAAAATGATGGAAGAAAGTAAATAATTTTTTATTAACTCTCAATTTTTGGACAATGAAGTCTGAAATTTGGGAGTTAATTTATTTTGTAGAAAATGGCATTTGCACACTTTATTGACATAGAAAATAAATTTTATTATACTTAATACATACAATTAGAAAAGGTGGAAAGTTTATGAAAAAGAGTATAAAAAATGTATTTTGCGTTTTGCTTTTAGCTACAATGTTATTAGGTGGAGTTTCAGCAGTATATGGTGGAGAAAAGAGTATTTCATTACAGATTAATGGTAGCGAAATATCAGCAGAAGTGCCACCTACTGTTATAGATGGAAGAACAATGGTACCTGTAAGAGCAATATTTGAGGCTGTTGGTGCTAATATTGATTTTGATGCAGAAACAAAGACAATAACAGCTAAAAAGGGCGATACAACAGTGAATATGACAGTTGGAGCAAAGATAGCAACTGTAAATAGCAAGGAAGTACAGTTAGACGCACCGGCAGTAATAGTAAATGGCAGAACATTAGCACCTGCCAGATTTGTAGCAGAAACTTTTGGCTATACTGTTCAATGGGATAGTGAAAATAAAATAGTTAAAATTACTGGAAGTACAGAATTTTATAAGGACTATAGTGACTTGCCTGACTACGGAAGTTTCAGTGGTGCTACTTTATTGGGAAATGAAAAAATAGATGTAGATGGTTTTGTAGGACAGGGGTATATATACGATTTTAAGTACGACAAAAGTAAGTTTTCATCAGGAGATGATGTTGACAGAGAATATGTTAACAAATTAAAAGAAAATGGCTGGGAATATGACGGAAAGACATATGGAGAAGAAAATGCTGAAATAATGCTATTTTTCAGAAAAGGACCTATGTTGTGTGGTTATAGTGTTTGCAATAACCATAAGCAGGTAGCTATTATTATAACGAATGTTATGGGCAAGGATATTGACCTTGAAAATGCTGTGACTGTATAGAAAGAAAATGATTATAGATTTTAGTATCAATTGATAGTCAGTTATATTTTTATATAAATAATTAAATATGATTTTGTATAATATTATGAAAATCCTTGTAAATAGTTAGATTACAGGGATTTTTCTTTTGTGTACTTCTTGCAATATGATTTTGTATACTGGCATTGTAACATATTTAAATGGAAAAATTATTGCTTTAAATGTAGTGTTATGTTATAATTTGTCAGGCTGATTTAGTCAGCTTACAAGAGGGAATAACGGCGGTTACTCCCACCCATTCCATATACATCGGTGTTGATTACTTATGATTTAAGTGATTTTATTTTCGGGAGTATATGAAAGGGGGATTTATATGCGATATGAAAGATTATTTGAAAATGATGTTCTTTTTGATTATTGTTCAGAATATTCTTGCATTACTTGTAATGCTATACATATTAAAATAACCGCCCCAATCTCCCCAGACTAAGCGGTTATTTTTAACTTATAGGTGGGGTAGCAACCTTTGTTGCTCCCTCTTGTACATTTATATTAACATTAAAGTTATATATAGTCAAGAGTTTGAAATAGTAAAATGTCATAGACTGGGTACAATAATCCTAGATATTCAGGAATAATTTAATAATATTTTATTTCTTTTTTGTTTCATCTTCTTCCTCTGTATCGTCATCATCGTCAGTGTAATCATAAAAAGACGAATTTGCATAATAAACAAGTTTATAAAGTTTTTTAGGGTCTTCTATACAGCAATATTCATCATTATATGGTTTTAAAAAGTCTATAAGAATGGGGCTAAATTCAAAGTCTTTTTTATTTTTACGATTTTCATAATACATATAACATAAGTCCTCGAGATAATCCAGATGGTCTAGGGGATAAAGACATCTGTTTTCATTGTCGTATTTCAATATATCTTTTAATAATAACAAATCTTCTTCAGCACTAGCTAATACATTTGTTCCATGTTCTAAATTTTTAACATATTCTATAACAGCTTTTTCAACAAGTTTAGAAACAGATTTTTCCCCTGTGTTTTTAACAATAATTTCCAGTATAGATTTTATTCCTTTTTTACACTTGTAACCAACGGTTTCATAGTTTTGTTTTGCAAATTTATTATTAGCTTTTCTTCTTGCTGGACTTGTTGTATATTCGCCGGCTTCTTTAATTTTTCTAGTATCCTTATTTACAGCCATAATTACGCCCTCCTAGAAGTTTTCGTTAAATATATATAATTTATTATATATAAATTTATTAAATTTGTCTATAGACTTAGGATATGTTAACCTGTATAATACAAGATAACCTACATACATTCCCGTAGAGGTTGTTTTCATTTCTTCATAATTCAAGAAAATTTTTAGATTTAAAAGGGGGATTTTTTATGAAAAAATTTTGTGCTGTTATTATTACAATTATCACTGCTATAACTAATTGTTGTGTTGGGTTTGCATCTCCTTTCGGAGATAAATTGGAAAATGGTATATCAACTTACGCAAAACAAATTGATATGTCTAAATATAAGTATTCTCAAGAAGAAGCTCAAAATGAATTTACTTACCTAGTTAGTAGAAGTGAAAATGCTTGGTATGTAAAACATTCGGCTAAATTTAAAATGAATGGCAATAAGGTAGATAAAATAATTGTGGAATATAAATATAATCCACAGCAAATAAAAGAAAAAAGAGAGTTTATAGATAATGTAGTTGAACCTATTGTTGAACAGGCTCAAGAATATAAAACTGACTACGAAAAAGCAAAGTTTGTTTACGATTACTTAATTGATAATTATGACTACGATTGGACTTTAAAAAATTCTGATGATTTAATGTTATATGAAAGTGGAACAGGTGTTTGTAGAGCCTTTGCTATTGCCTATAAAAATATATTAACAAAATTAAATATCCCTTGTGATGTTGTAATAAGTAAATCAATGAAACACGAATGGAATATAGTACAAATCAACGGCAAATGGTATAATGTGGATTGCTCTGGTGCAGATTTATTAAATAGTGATAGAGATTGTTTTTTCCTTAAATCAGATTTATTTTTTAGATTTTTAGGATATTACAATGGAATTTCATATAGTAATGAAAAAGCTGAAAATGTAGACTTAGACTAAGAAAATAAGAAAAGGTGCTAATTTCAAATTTTACTGAAGTTAGCATCTTTTTTTATTATGTAAATAATTAAAAATAATATAGTCAAATAGTATATTTAATTATACATAATACCTACCCCCTTTCATATATTCCAAAGTTAATTACTCAAATTATAAGCAATCACCCTTTCAATATATAAAATAGGTGGGGCAAATAAACCGTTAGAAGTCTGATTTTAGTGGGGATATAAATACGATGTTGGTTATATACTGTTTACAAGTGATTTTTTGATAAAGAGGTTGACAGCCATATAAACAAAGGATATACTCAAGAAAATTAATAATAAAATATTTAAAATAATTTGAAAAAAGTTATGGAATTGAGAGGAGTGAAATCTAATGGCTGATAATGAATTAAAAAATGGATATTATGAAGGACCTAGAGAGAATCAATATGAGGGATGGACACAGGAAGAAATTGATGACGATTTGAAGAAGGCTTTTGAAAAAAATAAAGAATTAAAAGAATGGCCACCAATATAAGCACATATTTAAAGTTAATTCAAGGGTACTTTTTATTACGCTGAAGCTCCTTAAAAAATAAGGCAGGTAATCATTGACTACCTGCCTAACTGAATACAGAAATTAAGTGGGGTGACAATTCCCACATCTCCTAACCTCTTGCGAGGGGTGACGGCTGCCTGTTCCGTCCTTTAACTTCCATATATAGTTTATTACAATAAAAAAATATTATACAAAACTAACTATATACTTTCTATATCTTCATTATACACAGTCTAACAGCCTTTGTCAAACCTTTTTTAAAGTTCCTTTTGTTATAAAGTTCTTTACTCTATTGTTATTTAGTATATACATTGACCTAGCAAATACATTACCATTTAAAGAAATTCTAACAGCAACTTTTACAAATTCATTGTCAATTTCAAACTCTTTTACATATTCTAGGGAATTATCCTTTTTATTTATACCAACATAGTCAGGGGAACACAGTATATTTGCAATGTGACTACCATACTTTTGATAATCGGCAGGGTGTGATGTTTGCATATGTTTGATGTTAGTATCACCAAGTAGAATAGGGGTATCAGGCTTGATATAGGTTATACCTAATATATTTATTATATCTTGTGTTATTGTGCCTACTTGTACCGTCATTTAATCACCTTGATTTATATTTTTTATACTCTAGCGAGAAATTTAAAATAATTATTTAACCTGTTAAAGATTAAATCAATATCGTTAAAGTCGATAGAATATTCCTTTGTTTTTAATCGAATGTTTATTACAATGTCGCTAAGAGAATTATAGTTATTAATGGAATAATCAATATTTTTATAATGTAAAAATATTTTACAATGTCAAATTTATTTTTAGTGGTATCTAAAACTGATAATATCTATTTTTTTAGATTATCGTCAATAGTTAAGGGTGTAGTGTTTTCGTCAAACTAAACAATTACAAAAAGATTATAAATAGGTTGCTTGTGTTTGTCAAGTATATAAACCCCGATACCAACAGGGCAAAAGGTAATACCTAGAAAATGATATAATACATAAAAACTAACAGGAAAAACTACTAAGAAAAACTACCGACAAGAAATTGCCAAAGTAAAATATACTACAAAATACTACAAAAATATAATAATAGGGGAATTAGTCAGGATAAACAGCCTTTAAGTGCTAACAAATGCTAACATTTATATAATATATATACTATCAAAAGCATTGGTATTATAGCTTAAAGACAATATCAACAAAATAAGTATTCGGAGATTTCGGAGTTCCTAAAAAGGAAAGGAATATAATTTATTTTTGGGTGAATAGTCCCCTAAAATTGAAAATATAATAATTTGTGCAATATTACAAAACATAAAAAGCCCCGTAATCACCTAGATTACAGGGCTTTTGTTATAGTGAATCGGAAAGATAAATCCGATGGCTTGCAAGCAAGCCACAAATTAAGGTCGTTAATTTGTTCTGAATAAGCTAATAACGGGAGTTGAACCCGTGACCTCAACACTACCAAAAAATCTATCAATATAAAAATGATAAAAACAAACTAAAAATAGCATAAATATTGGTGTTTTAGAGGTTTTTTAAACTTAATAATGGTAAGAGAAAAGATTTAGCATTAAATTGTTTGTACCATTTATAGGACAAATATAACAGGCTATACAACATATATTTATATCAAACAACCCTAACCTGTATATTAGACAATATTTATTGTTGACCCATAGCTTTATCAATAGCTTCATTAACAAAGCTGTTGATACTTTTTCCTTTATTTGTGGCGTATTTCCTAATTATTTCTTTTTTTCCTTTAGGGACAACTATTCTGAGGCTATCGTAATTGGCAGCATTGTATTTATTTTTTGCTCTTGTAGCTGCTTTTCCCTTTGTTTCTTGCACATCAGTCATATTATCACCTCTTGACTTTTGGTTATTATCGTGCTATTATAAAAACACAAGAGGGAATACAGCAAGGTTTATTGTTGCCCCTCACAAATTAGTTGTTTATAAAAATAATCGCCTAAGTTTGCAGACAGGGGCGGTTATTTTTTTATTAAAATAATTATGATTATCAATAATGTTAAGTATGTAATTGACTCATTCATAATACCTACCCCCTTTCATATATTTCAAAGTAAATTACTTAAATCATAAGAAATCACCCTTTCAATATATAAAACAGGTGGGGGCAAACAAACCGCCTTGTTATATTCCGTTGTGTGGGCTAAGGTTTTCCCCTAGCTTAGCAACAGTATAACATAATTTATGAGCTTGTACAAGTATAAAATTATACAAAGTTTAATGCTGATACTTGAAAATGCCTGTAAAGAAGGTTATAACACCAGTAGGAAAAAGTTAAGAGTTAGTCCATAGGACAACAAAAAAAGCCACGAGTTCGCACCTTGTGGCTTTTTGCTATCCTATCTAAAAAGTAGGAATAATATGGCAAACTCTATTCCTCATCTTCATCTTCTGGATTATAGTTGTACATAATGGAATTTGCATAATACACAAGTTCATACAATTTCTTAGGATTTTCAATATACCAAAAATCTTCATTATAGGGTTTCAAAAAGCTGAAATCAAAATCAATAACTTCACAATCCGTTTTGTTTTTGCGATTAAATTTATACATTTTTTGTAAACTTAAAAGGTAGTCAAACTGGTTTTTAGGATAAAGGCATTTATTGTCTTCGTCATATTGTAATATTTTTTTAAAAACAGCTAAGGCGTTTTTTTCGGCAGTGTCTAATACATCTCTTTGTTCTATTTTTGCTACATATTCTATTACAGCCTTTTCAACAAGTTTAGAAACGGATTTTTCACCTGCATTTTTAGCAACGATTTCCAATATAGATTTTATACCCTTTTTACATTTATAGCCCACAGTTTCATAATTTTGCTTTGAAAATTTGTTATTAGCCTTTCGTTTTGCAAGAGATGTTGTATATTCATTTACATCTTTTAATTTTCTTGTATCTTTATTTATTTTTTTTGTATCTTTGTTTTCAGCCATAAAAATACCCCCAATTAGAACTTTTCGTTAAATATATATAAATTATTATACAGAATTTTATTTAATTTGTCCATAGACTTTCGTTAAGTTAACTTGTATAATACAAGATAACTTGTATGGAACACTTTTACCTGTATTTTTATAAAATACAAAAGGGGGCGTTTTTTATGAAAAAAATATTTGCTATTATTATTACATTTGTTACTGCTATGACCAATTCTTGTGTGAGCTTTGCATCTCAATTTGGAGATGAATTAGAAAAGGGTGTAACAAATTATTCAAACCAAATTGATGTATCAAAGTACAACTATTCTCAGGCTGATGCACAGAATGAATTTACTTATTTAGTTAGTAGAAGTGAAAATGCGTGGTATATAAATCGTTCAGCTAAATTTAAAATGAATGGTAATAAGGTAGATAAAATAATTGTTAGTTACAAATATAATCAGAAACAAATAAAAGAAAAAAGAGATTTTATTGAAAACACAGTTAATTCTATTGTTAAACAAGCTCAACAATATACAACTGACTATGATAAAGCCAAGTTTGTATATGATTATTTAATTGATACTTATGACTATGATTGGTCTTTAAATAATGCTAGTGATTTAGAATTGTATGAAAATGGAATAGGTGTTTGCAGAGCCTTTGCTATTGCATACAGAAATATTTTAACAAAACTAGATATTCCTTGTGATGTAGTAATCAGCAGTGCGATGAAACACGAATGGAATGTAGTTCAAATCAATGGAAAATGGTACAATGTGGATTGTTCAGGAGCAGATTTATTAGATAGTGATAGAGATTGTTTTTTCTTGAAATCTGACTTATTCTTTGGATTTTTAGGCTATTACAATGGAATAGCTTACAATAATGAAAAGGCTGAAAATACTGATTTTGATTAAAGAAAGGTGCTAATTCAATCATATGAATTAGCACCTTTTATTATGGGTATGTTTGTATTTTATTTTTTGTTAGGGAACATTTTATCAAGTGTATTTGCACATATTTCATCTTGTTTTTGTATACTGTGGGTATAAATGTTAAGAGTTGTACTTGCATTTGAATGTCCTAGCCTTGCAGATACCGTTTTAATATCGGTATTAGCTGATATTAGCAGAGTTGCGTGGGTATGTCTAAGTCCGTGCAAACCAATGTAAGGAAGTTTTTCACTATCATTATCAACAGTTGCATTATATTTATCCAGTATATCATTAAATGTGTTGGTAGGAGTTGATATGTGCATTTGTTTACCGTTCCATTGTACGAAAACATAGTTGTTTTCTATCCATTTATCACCAGCTAACTCTTTTTGTTTATTTTGTTCGGCTTTATATAACTTCAAAAGGTCCATAACAACGTTAGGTAAAGATACTGTTCTTTCACTACCTTTGGTTTTAGGAGATTTAGTATATAGTTTATGATTTGCATAGCCAGTAGCTTTGTCAATGGTAACGGTATTATTTTCAAAATTTATTTTATCCCAAGTTAAAGCAACAAGTTCCCCTCGTCTAAATCCACCCAAGAGAGCCATATAAAAGAATACTTTAAGCTGTAAAGGAATGGTTTTTACTCCTTTATAAGGCTTAACAGAATATTTTTTGCCATTAGAAGAAGTTCGTGTCCGTTCTCCATAGTTAAATACATATTTGAGGTCAAGAGCTTTAAGGAAGCAGTTAGCTTGTTCAATGGTAAAATACCTAATTTTTGTTGTTTTTTTGCTAGATTTAGGTGGTTTTACTCTTTCACAAGGGTTGCTATCTATCATCTCCCAATAGTAAGCTGTTGAAAGAATAGAGGAAATAACAGCGTGATACTTCCTAATAGTGGCAGTTGAATAGCCAGCTTGATTTTTAGTTTTTTTAGTATCAGAGGGCAAAAGAGAATTATAGAATATTTGCAAGTGTAATGGCTTTATTTCAGATAACTTGTAATGCCCTAAATATGGTATTATATGCCTGTCTAAACAATCAATGTAGCTTGCAAGGGTTGTTTGCTCCAACTGATAAGAAGCATATTCTTCTATCCATTTGACAGTAAATTCATAAAAAGTCATTTTACTACCGTCTAATAATTTATCATTTTTTACCTTATTTTCAAAATCAATGGCAAAGGCTTCAAGAGCTAGTTGTTGTTGTTTAGTAGATAATGAAGTATCAGGGTAGTAAGTTGTTGTTTTTGATAGCTTTTTGCCTGTAATATCACGACCATTTGATACAGTTATTCTATAACATACACCATTTTTATTATTAATTTTTTTTATGCTTGACATAATAATCACCTCAATTAAAAAAGACAGATAGCCAAAAAACTATCTGTCGGACTTATCAAGTATAATTATTTAAGAAAAAATTCATATTTTCTATTCATTATCAAGCAAATTTCGAATATATGCTTTTGTATACAATTTATAAACTTCACGAAATTTATTATATGCAGACATATCATTAAAAGTATAGTATTTCCCAGTAAATATCTGTTCTATTATGTCATTATGGTACTCTACCATATCTGTATATTTCTCTTTATCAACCCCAGTAACCTCTAAAATATCCATATTATTTTCTTTAGCATATTTGTAGGCTACATCAAAAATATGCTGATATTTCTCATAATCTGAGGCATTAAAGCAGTATTTTTGACCTATTAAGCTCTTAGGTGGCTCTTTTATAAACTCGTCTGAAATAAACTCGTCTGAATTTTTATTATACTCTGATAAAAGAGTGCTAATTAATGGTTCAGGAAGATTGATAATCTTTGGAATATCAGTTCTTCCAATGAGGTAGTCAACAGATATGTCAAGATAGTCAGCTATTTTTGCAAGGCTATCAAAAGCAATAGCTTTATTGTGTTTTAAATGGGACATAGTATTTGAACCTAGGCCACAATCAGATAATAAATCTTTTAAAGAAATATTTTTTAATTTAGCTATTTCTTTTATTTTATTAGCTAAAGCTGGCGAATTATACACAAAAAAACACCTCCATAAAACGCCATATTTGTACAATACGGATAAAATCGCTATTTAGGATAAATAATATTGACAATCGCTATTTAGAGCGATAAAATATAATTATGAAATCGAAAAACGATTTAAAAATTTGATTTAGATAATTATATCATAAAAAATTTAATAAGTAAACTTTAGGGAGGAAATTTTATGGCAAAACTTACAACACCACTATCAGAGTGGAATAAGACAGTTAAAAAGGCTTTAATTGACAGGAATATGACTATTAAAGAACTTTCAATTATGATTGGGTACAGCGATACATACACACGAAATGTTGTAAACGGCAAGATTGTTGGTGCTGTGGCTGCTGAAAATAGAATTAATGAAGTGCTAGATTTAAAGTAAGAGGTGATTTGTATGGGTAATCGCAGGGTTTGTACTAAGGAACTTGCCGAACTGACAGGGTTATCTGCCTACCAAATAAATTTGGGGATAAAAAAAGGAACTATTCCCTACATCAAGATTGGCAGACGACTATTATTTGACCCTGAAATGGTTTTAAAGGCACTTGATTTAGAGGCAGAACAAAATCAGGAAGAAGCCAAAAAGAAATATGAATTGGCTCAACAGGAAAAAGAAGTAATACACTATGGCAAATTAATTGATTTGCTTAAATAAATTTTGATAAAGAGGTTGCATTGTCGTTTACATTTAATAAAAAAATAATGTGGGTTGCAATGTCGTTTCTAAAATAATTTTATAATTTTTGTCAGGAGGTAATTAAGTGGCAAGACCGAAAAAGGTTGGCTTAGATTACTTTCCACTTGACACAGTTTTAGATACCAAATTCGAATTGATTGAAGCTGAATTTGGGTTACAAGGATTTGCAATAATCGTTAAACTCTTGCAAAAAATTTACCGAGAGTTTGGTTATTACTGTGAATGGGATACAGAGGTTGCATTGCTGTTCAGTAAAAGAAATAATGTGGGTTGCAATGTCGTTTCTGAAACAATTTCATCGGCGATTAAAAGAGGTATTTTTGATAAAGCTATTTACGATAAGTACCATATCCTTACATCAGAGGATATTCAAGTTAGGTATATATCTGCAAAAAGAGCAAATTTTTCAATCATCAAAAATGAATACCTTTTAATTAGTGTACCCGAAAATGAAGTTTCTGCAACAAAAACCCCAGTTTCTGTAACAAAAACTGACGTTAATGTGGAAACTATGCCACAAAGTAAAGTAGAGGAAAGGAAACCAAACAATAGTAAAGTAAACCAAACAAAAATAAATAATTGGTTTGAGGAGGTTTGGTCTGTTTATCCTAAGAAGATTAAGAAACAAGAAGCATTTGATGAATTTTGTTCTCTTGATTTAGATGAGAATTTATTAGTTGTTATTGTAAATGCAATTAAGAAACAAAGCAGACAAGAAGATTGGAAAATTGAAGGTGGTAAATACATACCATTCCTAGTTAATTGGTTAAAAAACAAACGTTGGGAGGATGAGATAAACGACAAAGGTTACATAATACGGAAAGGTACAGATAGCTTTAATAATTTCACACAAAAAATTTATAGTGACGAATTTATAAAAGAGAGATTAAGAGCTAAAGGACAAACCTGTATCTAAGCTAACAAAAAAGAAAATCGGTAGATAAAGGAGATGTTTACTATGAAAATTACGGTAGACTTTTATGTCGATGAGGAGAAAATTAAGAACAAACTAGACCTGATACATCGAGCTTATAGAGAAGTGTTAGACTATGATGAACCTGATGAAATTATTTTAAAGAATTTAATTTTACTTGGTTCAGCTGTTGAAATTGAGAAAAAATTACAAACACAAGCCCAAATAGCTATCAACACACTCCATAATGCGTGTATTATCAATAGTGATGTAGCTGACAGTTTAAGAAAAATGATTTAATTCGCTTTATTATATGTGTTTTTAGCCTAAATTTTTAACTTACTGTAATTTTATGTATTTTATTAATAAGACATATATTTATTTAAATTTGAGGCAAAGTAGTGAAATGGTTTATCTCAGTTGGAATACAAAATAAAAGGATTGAGATATTCAGAGTATCTCAACCCTTTTATCAGTAAATATATGAAAGTCAATAATTATTCAGTATTATTGAATCACAAATCTAGTTAATTGTCAAATATTTTAAGGAGGTGAAATTATTGAGAATAATAAAAATTATAACTGAAAATGTTACAAATTCTATTATTGACTTAAATGTTCTTAATGCAATTTTAAACGACCAAAAAATAAAGAGAGCTAAGTATTTTTTTATTTTGGCTGGTATTGATGATGAGGAAAAAGAAATGTGGCAATACACAATAGGGCTTGACAAAAACATTAAGAAAGAGTGTTTGATAAATTCTGAAGCCTCTTTATTAGCAAATATGCCTAAAATTAGCACAAAACAACTGTTTGATGTTTTATGTAAATTGAAACCTGAACAATGGGAAAATATACTATCAGGAAGTGACGAATATTGAATTTACAGGAAAAACAAAAATTTTTTTTAAACTGGGCAGAGGAATATGAAAATTCAGCAAGTCTAGCATATCAAAAGGTAGTTTTTTATAAAAATTTATTGTTGGTAACAACAGATAGTGATGCTAGATTGATGTTAGATATTGAGCTGAAAAGATGGTATGCAATGTATATAGACACAATGGAAATTTATAAGTTGCTAAAAAATTATATTCCTACAGTTAAAATTAAGGAGGCAGAGAAAAATGAAGAAGAAAATAGTAGTTATAATGGCTATTTTATTCATACATAACACAGTCTATTGCTCTACATTATCTGACAAACTTGTCAAGAATATAATAGAAAATAACAAAGTTATAGACATTGATGATGATACTATAACGGCTGAAAAAGTAGGTACTGAAATAAATAATGTATTTCTCTATAATTCAGATTGTTGGAATTTGACAGGTGCTGTATACAACTCTCCTAGCCAAAAAATATATTTAACTTATAAATATGATAATGTTAATAGCAAAAATGATGAGATTGAAGCAACTGTAAATAGAATTGCAACAGAAGCAATTACATTAAAAGATAATTATGAAAAAGCAAAGTTTGTTTACAACTATCTTGAAAAATATTTTGATTACTCTAAAGAGAATAGTCCTAATCTTTATGAGTTAGTTTCAGATAAGAAAGGTAATTGTCACGCATTTGCACAACTGTATGAAAAAATATTAACTAAGCTCAATATTCCTTGCAAAAGTGTTGTTAGTGTTGCTATGAACCACCAATGGAACATAATTGAAATTAACGGCAAATGGTACAATGTGGATTGTTCACTGGCTTCAATGTGTAAGAATTATAATCTGTATGATACTTGGTTTTGTAAGCCTGATGAATATTTCAAAAGACTTGGTTACAAGATTTAATTAATTGAGAGTTGAGGGAGGTGACAATATGAAAAATACCAGAATAAGTATTACAGATAAAAATAAAGACTTAGTGGAGTATGATAACTATTTAAAAAATATATCAGCTACAAATGATTACACTATTAGTCAGATGACAGAAGCTCTATCTAAAGCTATGAGTTATCTTTCTTTGTCTGATAAAAAGATATTGTATCTTTATTTTTATAAAGCACTAACACAAAATGAAATTGCAACTCTTGAAAATATATCTAAACAGGCAATTTGTTTAAGGCTCAAAAAAATTATTTTAAAAATACAAGATATGATAAAAATGCTAAGGATTGATATTAGCGAATTAGGTTTAAGTGAAAGAGAAGAAAAAATTTTTAAATTATATTACATAAAAAAAATAAAAATTAAAACAATCTCAACTCTATTAAATATTTCTAAAAGCACTGTTGTAAATGATTTGCGTAAAATAAAATACAAAATAAATTACACAGAAAGTTCCAACACGCTTTAGAGTTTTAGAAATAGTACTCAATAAAAAGAAAATTTAGTTTTATTAGTTAAGGAGGAAATTATTATGTCATCTGATGAAACAGCAAAGGAAGCTCTTTCCTTTATTTTTAGAACAGCCCAAAAAGCACCTAAGTTGTTTAAGACAATCAAGCAAGTAATTGATTTGATAATAGGTTTAAATGAGGAGCAACGAAGAAAAATTGAATTAAATAATTATGCCAAAAAGGTTAATTGGAGTGAATTTTCTTATAGCGAAAGAAATGCAGAGGATTTAAAAATTTTCAAAGATACGATGAAAAAGTATGGAGTAGAACATTCAATATTTAAAGGCAAGGATAATCCTGACGGTACATCAGATTATGTTATGAAATTATATGCGAAAGATTTAGAAGCAATCAAGAAAGCTTTGAAAGAGTTTTCAAGCAAACTTGAAAAAATGTATGAGAAAACTTTTGATAGCAAACTTGAGAGAGCTAATAGGCGAGCTGAACAGAAAAATGAAGCTCGTACCCAAAACAGAGAAAGAGGTGCAACCAAATCAAGGTCAAAAGGTATAGAGTTGTAACCTATTAGGAGGAATAAAAATGAAATTTGTAAAATTAAAGTTGTTGTTTATAAATCCTAAAAAGAGAAAATGCAAATCGTGTTGTCTGTTTTGTAAATTTGCAAAAGAGTGTTCAGAGGATTTATTTGAATTTTAATTATCAAAATTGCTGACAAAAAGCTCGCCGACAAGCGAGTACATAGGTGGGCAAGGGGATACCCCTACCCACCTTGCCTACGGCGTATAGAGGAACTAGCAAGCTCTGCATTTGTAATACAAATGCACAAAATTTTCAATTTTGGCTTGTTAGGGGAAGACCCCTAAGACCCCTTGTTTACAATTTATTCATAAATTGTAAACCTATGAATTTTAAAAAAATTAATTTTTTAAAATCCATTTTATGAAATTTATGAACCAATTTCATCTATGAAAGGAGCTGACAAAAATGGAAGAAAATATAAAGGCAAAAAATATATTAATCAACGCAAGAGTTAATATTCCTGAATATATGATAATAAAAGAAAGAATGCGAAAGTTGAAAATCAAAAAAATTTCAGACTATATTAGACAAGCTACGATTTTTGGAACACTTTTCAGATTTCAAGATTTTTATGATATGGCAAATGAATGGATAAAGTATAATGCTCAAATTAATAAAATTGGAACTAATATAAATCAAATTGCACATAGAGTAAATTCAAATCCTGAAAAGTTAGAGTTGTACTCAGAAGATATAGAATACTTAAAACTTAAAATTCAAGAAATACAAAATACTCATAATGAAATGGTAAAAGGGGTTTTTGAAGATTTTCACATTCATATAAACTAGGGAGGTATAAGTATGGCTGTTACAAAAATTATGCCGATTAGAGCAACTGTTCAAAAAGCAGTAGACTATATTTGTAATCCTGACAAGACAAATGATAAATTATATATTGATAGCTCAAACTGTTCTCCCAATGGTGCAGATATAGAATTTGGATTTTATCGTTGGAGATATAATGATAGCAATCGTGAATATAATCAAGGAGTAAAAGCATATCATCAGATACAATCTTTTAAACCTGATGAAGTAACACCAGAGCTTGCACATAAAATAGGAATGGAGTTTGCCAAAAGAGAGTTTGGCGAAAAGTATGCCTACATTGTTGCAACCCATACCGATAAAGGACATATACATAATCACATCATAAGTTGTGCCTATGCAACAGACGGTGGTAAAAAATATCACGATGGTGGCAAAAAAGATATTTATCGCAGAAGAAATTTAAGTGATGAAATTTGTAAAGAGAATGGCTTATCGGTTATTGAACATAATAATAAGAATTGGCAATCTTATAAAGAGTGGGAAGAAAATAAAAAGGGAACAAGTTGGAAACAAGAATTAAAAAATATAATTGATAAAAATATAGCTGCGTCAAATAACTGGTCTGATTTTATTTTTTGTATGCAAGAAGATAATATAATTGTAAATAATACAAGAAAATATATTACTTTTAAAGGGGAAAATAAAAAAGCAGTTAGAGGGAATACTCTTGGAGAAAATTATTCAAGGGAAAAGATTAAAGAAAGAATAAAGACAGAAAATGAAGTTAAACATAAAAAAGAAACTGCTGAAATACAAAATAGTTATAGATTTGATAATAGGATAATAGATACTTCGGAAGAAAAATTCCAAAATAATATTGGTCTTAACAGGTGGGCAAATAAAAATAATATGGAAACAGCTGACCAGTTATTCAATGAAATAAGGCAAGAGGGATTTAATTCTGTTGAAGAATTAAGAGATTATATAATAGATAAAGAAATTGAAATAGATGATTTAAAAGAAGTTATTGACTATTATAAAACACAAGCTAATTATTCACAGAGAGCAATTAATGCTATTAATGATTATACAGATTTTAAGAAATATAGAAATGGCTTAAAGCAAGCCAAAGATAAAGAGGCTTTTAAAGAAAAATATAATATTCAGTTGAATAGATTTAATAATGCTAGAAATTATTTAAAAGAAAGTAATTTAACAGATTTTAATGAAATGACAATTACATCACTTCAACAAGAAATGGGAATGAGTTACATTGCTATTTCTGAAGCTGAAAAGAAGATTAAAAATATAGATGATACTTTATTGAATTTAAGAGATAAATTAAAACAGCTTGATACATATTTAGGAAATACATCAGAAAAGACAAGAAAACCAAAGAAAAATTTTGATATAGAATTATAAAAAAATTGTTTAGGTTAAAAAAATAGTCTGTGTTGAAAATTTTCATTTCAAGTAAATCAAAATAACACAAAAATAGACAAAGTAAATTAAAAATAATCAAAATAAACGGTAGAAAAGTGGTCAAAAACACACTTAACACAAACGTTTTATAAATTTCACAACAAATAAAAAAGCCCTGTAGCAAGCATAAATACAGGGCTTTTGCTATAAGCTAATAACGGGAGTTGAACCCGTGACCTCAACACTACCAATGTTGCGCTCTACCTCCTGAGCTATATTAGCATACTCCCTAAATTATATATTATATAAATATTTTCGTCAAGTATTTTAACAAAATTGTAACTTACATTATAGTACAAAAAGATGATAAAATATAAGTAGTGTATAGTAGTATAGTTTGTTTTGGAGGTTAAATATGTTTAATGTAGATGAAAATATAATGTATGGAAATGTTGGGGTATGTCGTATTGAGGGCATTTTAGGTGGAGACGAAATAGGTATGAATACTGAAAAGAAGTATTACAAGTTATATTCCTACAGAGAAAAGGAAATAATATACACACCGACAGATACCAATGTTTTTATAAGAAAGATAATGACAAAGGAACAGATAAAGGAGCTTATACGCAAAATTCCTAGTCTTAAAACTATAGAAATTCAAAGTAAAAATATGAAAGTGCAATCGGATTATTACAAAACGTTTTTGAAAAATTGTGACAGTGAAAATATGTTGATGCTTATTAAGACCATATATGAAAAGAATTTAGATAGAAAAAGGGAAGGCAAAAAGGAAGGAACTATAGAAAATATATTTTTTAAAGAGGCACAGGAGAAACTTCATTTAGAAATAGCTATTGCCTTTGGCGTGAATATTGAGGAAGTACCTAAAATAATAGAAAATGAGCTTAAAAATATGTAGGTCAGAACAAATTAAATTCGTTAAATTATAAAAAAATCTGAGGACAATGATATATCCTCAGATTTTTCTTTATAGTGAATTGTCAAGCCACAAATTAACAAAGTTAATTTGTTTTAAATATTAAATTATCTCTTTCTTAAGAAAGTTGGAATAGCAAGGTCAGAATCTGTGTCATCTGATACAGGTGTGTAAACCTGAGTAAAGCTACTTGGAACGGCTCTATTAGGAGCCTTTGTAGCAGGTCTAACAGCTTCTTCTTTAGCAGTTTCCTTTGCAGAAGCTGGCTGTTCAATCTTGTTAGCAGCATTGCTTTCGTCAAGACCAGTTGCAATAACAGTAACGATAACTTCATCTTCAAGAGTATCATCGTAAACTGTACCAAAGATAAGTTCTGCATCTGGGTCAAGAGCTTCACCAATGATATTAGCAGCATTGTTTACATCGAAAAGACCGAGGTTTCTGCTACCAGTGAAGTTTACGATTACAGCCTTAGCACCATCAATAGAAGTTTCGATTAATGGAGAGTTAATAGCAGTTCTAGCAGCTTCTTCAACATCAGTAGAACGACCGATACCGAAGTGAGCAAGACCCTGGTCACGCATAACTGTACAAATATCAGCAAAGTCAACGTTAATATCACCGGCCTTAGTAATAAGGTCAGAAATACCAGTAACACCCTGATAAAGAACGCTATCAGCAAGTTCGAAAGCCTGTGGAACAGAAATGTTCTTGTCAGCTGACTGTAAAAGCTTCTGGTTAGGAATAACGATGATTGTATCAACGTGTTCTCTTAACTTTTCAATACCTTCAAGGGCAAAGTTCATTCTCTTCTTTCTTTCAAAGTCGAAAGGCTTAGTAACAACAGCTACAGTAAGGATACCCATTTCCTTAGCCATTTTTGCAATAACAGGAGAAGCACCAGTACCTGTACCACCACCCATACCAGCAGTGATGAATACCATATCAGCACCTTCAAGTGCGTCAGTAATATCAGCAGAATTTTCTTCAGCTGCCTTTGCACCTACTTCAGGACGAGCACCAGCACCAAGACCTCTAGTAAGTTTTGCACCTATAGCGATTTTCTTTGTTGCGTTTGATTTGTTTAAGGCTGCCTGATCTGTATTTACGGCAATGTATTCTACATCAGTATTTGATGCAATCATTCTGTCAACGGCATTACATCCGCCACCACCTACACCAATTACAACAATCTTTGCAACATCTTTTAATTCGTTTACAATTTCAATCACAACATTATCCTCCTATATATGAATAAACATCAAGTCGTTCATTATAATAAACCGTTTACAACCTCCCAGTCATAAACCTACCTATTATTATTTTAATTGCTTTTAGGCAATATTGCAAGCATATTTTCTATAAAAATAAAATTTTGGTTAATTTATCATATTTTCTTAATATTTCCATACAAATTTATATCATAAATTAATGTATAATCGGTTAAAAATATTTTTTGTTAGTTATATTTTGTTTGCGAATTCTTAATGGTCAATAAAATAAATTAACTTTTAGTTAATATATGTGCAAGTTGGATTGCCACCAGTCAAATTAAGTACACCGGCATAAGAAGTATCTAACTGCTTTAAAACTTCATTTAATGTAAGCAATTTTTTGTTTGCATCGTCAAAGCTACCAAACTCTACATCAATTTTACCTACATAAAAATGTATATCGTTTTCATCAGAAACGTCGACTCGTACAATAGTATTTAAAAGCTGGTCCTTTTCAAAAAGTTTGGAAAGCTGAACTACTGTATCAAAGGCACTAGGGTTGTCTACCTGTAAAACTTCTCCCAATGTAAATTGGTTAAATTTAAGACCCTCTACAACAGGCAACTGCTTCTTAAATGTCTTTTGTGTGTCCAGTATTCTTCCGTAGTCATTAATATAAAGATATGAACCCATATAAGGCACATAGGCTCTTAGCTTATATTCCTTTATGTCTACAGTTATTGTTGAAGGAAGTTTTCTGTGAATACTAACTTCTTCAATGTAGTTGTTGGATTTAATATTTTTTAATGCTTTTGTTTTATTAAAGGCGAAAATATTATTCCCAACCTTTGTATTTAACATACTTTCAATTTGTTCTTTTGATAAATTTTCGTTGCCATTTATTTCTATTGTCTTTATATTAAACACCGGCAAAGTAAAAAATGTAAGCCACAGTGCTAAAGCTACAATACCAATAAATGCAACAAAAAATAATTTTCTATGCACGTTATCACCTACCAAAGATATATAGTAATATTAAAGTCATTCATTGTCAACTATACAAAGTTATTTTATAACCCTGCAATTATTAAGGGATACTTCCTTTTCCTCAATATCTAAACCCTCAAGGGCGTATTCAGTTGTATTTTCAATACCAAAAAGACCACAAAGCCCCTTTATGTAGTTATACCCTAAGTTGTAATTGCCCAAATATCCACCACAGGTTGTGATGTATGTCAATTCTTTGCACCTACAAAGACCCTTTTCCACACCGTTTTCGTCATAGGCAAATGTAATACCACATACGCAAATATGTTCAAAAAACACCTTTAAAAGTGACGGAAAACTTAAATCCCAATAAGGGGCAGAAATGACAATGTAGTTTGCACGTCTAAATCTGTCGGCAAAGTCAAATATTGGGTCATTGAGAGAACCGGATTTTAAAAGTCTATCTCTCTTTTCAATGTCTTCCTTTTTCAAAGGCTGTAGTTTTTGTAATGAGAGGTCTATTTCTACAACTTCTAAATTTTCTTCGGGTTTATATTTTTCCAAAAACTCCTTTGAAAGTTTGTAAGTCCTTGAATTTTCCTTGCCACTGATACAGCAATTAATCCACAATAATTCCATAAAAACAACCTCCTAAAAAAATATAGTAATATAATACCACGAAAAACAAAAAATCGCCACAATTTTGTGACGACTTTTTATAATGTTTATACTGATTGTTTATATTTAGCCTAAAAGCATTCTGTCGTTGTCCATTTCCTCGCCACTTGCTCTTTCGAACATCTTGAGAAGGTCAGAAACTTCCATATTTTGCTTTTCTTCCTTAGAAAGGTCTAAAATAATATTGCCGTTGTGCAACATAATAAGACGATTACCGATTCTTAATGCGTCTTTCATATTGTGAGTAACCATCATAGCAGTAAGTTTTTCTTCTTCTACGATTTTTACTGTCAATTCAAGGACTTTTGCAGCTGTTTTAGGGTCAAGGGCAGCTGTATGTTCATCTAAAAGAAGAAGCTTAGGCTGGTGGAAAGATGCCATAAGAAGTGTAAGAGCCTGTCTTTGACCACCAGAAAGGAAACGAGTTTTGTCCTTAAGTCTGTGTTCAAGACCTAAGTCAAGCTGAGATAAAAGTTCTCTGTAAAGACCTCTTTCTCTTTCTGTAATACCCCAACGGAGAGTACGCTTTTTGCCTCGTCTGTAGGCAATAGCAAGGTTTTGTTCAATAGACATATCAGAGGCTGTACCCATTCTTGTGTCCTGAAAAACTCTACCAATGTACTTAGCTCTCTTAAATTCAGGTTCAGCAGTTACATCATCGCCATCAATAAAGATTTTACCGGAAGTAACAGGGAATGTACCTGCTACAGAGTTTAAAAGTGTAGACTTACCGGCACCGTTACCACCAATGATTGTTATAAAATCTCCGTCATTTACTTCAAGGTTTACACCTTTTAAAATATGTTTTTCGTTTACAGTACCTATTTCAAAGGACTTATGTATTTTTTCAAGTTTAAGCATTTTCACTGCCTCCCTTTTTAATAGAATTTTTAAGGTTCTTTGTAAATATATTTCTGATTGCAGGGAAACACAATGCAATAGCAAGAAGAACTGAACTTATAAGTTTTAAATCGTTTGAGCTTAAACCAAGCCATAAAACTAAAGCTATAATAATTCTATAGAGTATTGAACCTAAAGCAACAGCTATAAGGGAATGTAAAAGGTTTCTGTGACCAAAAACAACCTCACCAATGATTACTGATGCAAGACCAATAACGATTGTACCAGTACCCATACTAATATCGGCAAAACCATTGAACTGAGCTACAAGAGAAGATGAAACGGCAATAAGACCGTTACCAAGCATAATACCGAAAATAAGAGTATTGTCAGTATTTACACCCTGTGCTCTAATCATATTTTTGTTGTCACCTGTAGCACGAAGTGAGAAACCAAGCTCTGTGTTAAAGAATATCCATAAAATGAAGATTACAAAAACAGTGAGAACAAGACCGGCAACGATGGCTGCTAAGTTCTTAGTAAGACCGACATCTTCTAAAAGTGAAATAATTGTAGTCTGCTTTAAAAGAGGTATATTTGACTGACCCATAACTCTAAGGTTTACAGACCAAAGGGCTGTCATTGTAAGAATACCGGAAAGCAAAGCAGGAATTTTGAGCTTAGTATGTAATAAACCAGTAACAAGACCGGCTAAAAGACCGGCTAAAAAAGAAACGATAGTTGATGTGAAAGGGTCCCAACCTAATGTAACAAGTTTACAAGTTACGGCTGCACCTAAAGTGAAACAACCTTCAGCTGTTAAGTCAGCAATATCAAGTATTCTGTATGTAATATATACGCCGATTGCCATTACTGCCCATAATAAACCTTGAGCAAAAGCACCTGGCATAAGACCCAATAAACTTAAAATCATATTAATTCTCCTTACAGTAAAAATAAAATATAAAGGGGCAGAGATTTCCGCCCCTTTACAAAATTAAAAATTAGATTAACTGCAATAAAAGTAAATATTGCATTATTCTTCAATCATTTTAGCCTTTGAGGCAACATCATCAGGAATAGTAATACCCATTTCAGTAGCAACCTTCTTGTTTACAACAAGCTGTGGGTTCTGAGTGTACTGAATTGGCATTGTCTTAATGTCCTTACCACCGAAAATGTCAATAGCCATTTTACCAGTAAGTTTACCAAGTTCTGTATAGTCAATAGCAACTGAGGCAAGGCCACCACCCTTAACCATACCTTCTTCACCAACGATTACCGGAAGACCCTTAGGGTTAGTAATACTTGTTAAAAGAGGCATTGAAGATGCAAGAACATTGTCAGTAGGGATATAAACTGCGTCATATCTACCAATCATTGATTCTGCAACCTGAGCAACGTCATTTGTGTTAGAAACAGTTTCTTCCTTTGATTCGATACCAAGTTTGTCAGCTGCTTCCTTAGCCATTTTAGCCTGAATAACTGAGTTCTGTTCACCTGTGCAGTACATAATAGCAATCTTCTTAGCGTCTGGAACAAGCTGTTTTAAAAGAGCTATCTGGTCTGAAACAGGGTTAATATCTGAAGTACCTGAAACATTTGTGTTAGGTGCTTCGTTAGACTCTACTAAGTCAGATTCGGCAGGGTCAGTAACTGCTGTAACAAGAATAGGAATATCCTTTGTTTCAGCTGCCATAGACTGAGCTGCAGGAGTAGCAATAGCTAAAACTAAGTCCTTTCTGTCAGTAACGAATTTCTGAGAAATAGTCTTAAGATTAGACTGGTCAGCCTGTGCATTCTGAACGTCAATCTTTACGTTTTCGCCGTCTACATAGCCACCTTCTTTTAAGGCTTCAATAAATCCTTCTCTTGCTGCATCAAGGGCAGGGTGCTCTGTGTACTGAATTACACCGATGTTGTAGGTCTTATCTGATTTTGCACCGTCTGTAGATGCAGTAGATGAAGATGCACTGCCACAACCAGCAAGCATTACTGTTGATAAAGCAAGTGCTATAAATGTTGATAAAAATCTTTTCATATAATGGAATCCTCCTTTTTGTAAACAATGCACAATGTATACTATATATTTTAAAGTATATAAGCCTAATTGTCAATAAAAATAAGAAAATTAAAAGGCAAATAACAGCCCTAAGGGACAGTATACATAAAAGAATTGTTGTATAATTATGCAATAAGTAAAAATTATCCAAATTTGCAACAAAATAGGGGATAATCTAAAAGAAAATCCCCCAATATGTATAGATTTATTTAAAAATTACTGCATATTTTCAAATTCGTCTTTGTGATAAAGGTTTTCGTGAATAATCTTTATTGCTCTTTCAAGGTCGTCAGCTTCAATCTGTCCAGGGGCAGATGCCTTTCTTGCACAACCAAATGTTACACAGCTACCAAAGATTTCACCACAAACACGGCTTACAATACCTCTGCCCTCCATACTCATTGTAATAATAGGTACATCAGGGTACTTTTGATGAATAGTGTCTGTAACATCAAGAAGTTCTAAAACATCTCTGTTAGAGTTTGGCATAACGGCAATTTTAGGAATATCAGCATTAATTTCAATCATTTTTTCCATTCTTCTGATAAGTTCTTTCTTTGCTGGAGTCTTTTCAAAATCGTGGTTAGAAACTACAACTGTAATGCCGGCATCTTTTGCGTGCTTAATAAGAGGAATAAGGGCATCATCGCCTACCTCAAGCTCGTAGTCAACAAGGTCAACAAGACCACTCTGAATAGCAGTTTCGTATACTCTTGTGTATTCTTCAATAGTACATTCCTGAACGCCACCTTCTTCAACTCGTCTGAAAGTTAAAAGGAGAGGTATTTTGTCAAGAAGTTTTCTAACCTGTTTAAGCATTTCAATTAAGTTTTCTGACTGAAGAACATCATCATACCAGTCTACACGCCATTCAACAATATCCGGCTTTAAAGATGCAATAGTCATAGTTTGAGATACAATTTCGTACTGAGTATGGCCAACAATAGGTAAACAAACCTTTGGCATACCTGTTCCGATTTCCAAATCTCTTATAGTAATGGGAACCATAATCTACCTCCTGAAAAATTGTTTTGTTACTAAAAATTATACCATAGTTGATGAATAAGTCAAATATTTATTCATTTTAACATAGCAAATAAAAAAGAAAATAAAAAATCTCCGTAAAAAATTACGGAGATAAAAATTATAAAACCTTATTTAAAAATTCCTTTAATCTTGAACTCTTTGGATTTTCAAAAAATTCATTTGGTTCATTTTCTTCAATTATTGAACCCTTTTCCATAAATATAACTCTTGTACCTACTTCACGAGCAAAGCCCATTTCGTGAGTAACAACAACCATTGTCATATGACCCTTTGCAAGGTCCTTCATAACTTCCAATACTTCTCCTACCATTTCAGGGTCAAGGGCAGAAGTTGGTTCGTCAAAAAGCATAACATCAGGTTGCATACACAATGCTCTGACAATAGCTATTCTCTGTTTCTGACCACCTGAAAGCTGGTTTGGATAAGAGTCTGCTCTATCAGCAAGACCAACCTTTTCAAGAAGTTCCATAGCATATTTTTTAGCTTCATCAGGAGATTTTTTCAAAATCTTTGTAGGGGCTAAAATAAGGTTGTCCATAATTGTCATATGTGGAAAGAGATTAAACTGCTGGAAAACCATACCCATTTTCTGTCTATGAGTGTTTATATTTGTTCTAGGGTCTGTAATATCTGTACCTTCGAAAAATATCTGACCTTCTGTAGGTTCTTCAAGAAGGTTAAGACAGCGAAGGAAAGTGGATTTACCTGAACCGGAAGGTCCAACAACAACTACAACCTCGCCGTGGCGAATTTCAGCAGATACATCATTTAATGCCTTTGTGTCGCCAAATTGTTTTACCAAATGGTCAACCTTGATTAATGGATTATTATCTTTCACTAGACTGCAACCTCCTTTCCAAACGTCTTAAAAGTAATGTTAATATTGTAACAAGAATTAAATAGATTAAAGCTACTGCAATAAGTGGCATAAAGGCGTCGTAAGTACGACTTCTTATAATATCGCCACCCTTTGTTAAGTCCTGAATAGCAACATAACCGGAAATTGAAGTATCCTTTAAAAGCATAATAGCTTCGTTGCCAAGGGCTGGGAGAATGTTCTTGAAAGCCTGTGGAAGAATAATGTACCACATTGTGGCAATATAGCCAAAGCCAAGACTTCTACCTGCTTCGAACTGACCTTTGTCTACACTGTTAAGACCACCTCTTACGATTTCGGCAACGTATGCACCGGAATTGAGAGAGAAAGCAACTACAGCACAGAAAATCTTACTTACATCAGGACTAGCGAAGATTATGAAATAAATAATCATAAGCTGTACTACAACAGGAACACCACGAATAATTGTTAAATAAACGTGGCAAATACCGTTGGCAACAGCAAGCAAGAATTGAAGTAAAGACTGAATAAAGTTACCAGCCTTATTTGTGTGGTTTTTGTCATAAGAATATCTTATGATGGCTACAAGCACACCGATAATAACAGCAAAGATAAGGGCAAAAACTGTGATTTTAAGTGTGTTGCCCAAACCTGAAGTTATATACTTCCATCTGTCATCTTTTATAAAATTCAAATAAAATTTAGTCTGAAAATCTGACATAAAATATTTCCTCCGAAAATAAGGTACTTACCTTTAAAAAAGGTGTGGAAGTTCCACACCTTTGTAAGTCATAACCTTTGCAAATAAATTACTGAGCAGAAGTTGTAGTTTCTGCAGATTCGTCACTTGCAAGATATTTGTTAAGGATAGAGTCTAATTCGCCACTTTCCTTTAATTCAGCTAATGCCTTGTTTACTGCGTCAAGGAGCTGTTTGTTGTCCTTTGCTACAGCAATAGCATAGCTTTCCTGAGTTAAAGGTGTTGCTAAGATTTCGATGTCAGAGTTGTTTTCAACAAACTTCTTTGCTGGCTGATTGTCAATAACAACAGCGTCAATCTTGTCTGTCTTTAATGCTTCTACAGCATCAGCACCCTTAGGGAACTGCTGAACTGTTACGTTTTCTACATTCTTAGGGTCAGAAACGTAAAGGTCACCAGTTGTACCAAGCTGAACACCTACAGTCTTACCAGTAAGACCAGATGCGTCCTTGATGTCAGAACCCTTCTTTACGATAATAACCTGACCGGCTTCTACATAAGTATCTGAGAAATCAACACTTACCTTTCTGTCTTCACTAGCTGTCATACCTGCAAGACCTACATCAGCCTTACCACTTGTAACAGCAGGAATGATTGAGTCGAAAGCCATATCTTCAACTTCTGCAGTAAGACCAAGCTTTTCAGAAATAGCATCAGCAAGTTCAGCATCAATACCTACTACCTTGTCGCCATCTCTGTATTCATATGGTTCAAATTCAGCATTTGTTGCCCAAGTGAACTTACCGGCTGAAACTGTCTTTACGTCAGTGCTGTCTGTAGAATCTGCACTGTTGTTTGCACTACCACAACCTACCATACCTAAAAGCATTGTGCCTGCAAGTACAAAAGCAAGACCTTTTACAAATTTTTTCATTTTACGTTACCTCCAATATTATATTAGCTCTATAATAACAAATTATTTCAAAAACGTCAATAGAATTGCATACTGTAACTTTGCCTAAATTTAATATTTGGTTATTTTTGTAAATGGAGTTGAAAATGATATAAATATGGAGATATAGTTTAGGGCAAGTTGGGGCAAGTTTAGGCAGGTTTAGAGCAAGAAAAATTCAGTAAATAAAAGGCTTAGGGCAATTAGGGCATATTTTTTTAAAATAAAATTATAAAAAATAAAAATATAAAATATATAGTAGATGAAGAAAGTGTAATATTTTGCCCTAAAAATTAAAAAACAGCCGTTAAAGCCAGTAAATAAACTACTTACAGCAATATGCAAACTTGCCCTAAAATTCAGATTAAATTGCCCTAACTTTGAAATATATATTTTTCAAGGAATATTACATATTTAAAGATTAAACTTTATAGATTGAAATTTATTTGTGAAAAGCAAATATTTAAGTGCAATAAAAGAGGGGGAATAAATGGGGGCAAAGTGGGGTGAGCGAAACACCAGTAAATACTGGGCAGAGGGCAAGAGGGGCATATTTTTTTAATATAAAAAAGTAAAAAATAAAAATATAAAATATATAAGAGATGAAAATTTTTAAGTATTTTGCCCCTAAAAATAAAAACAATCCTTAAACCCAGTAGATAAGCCACTTACAGTAAAGTATAAAATTGCCCCACAATTCCGGTGAAAATGCCCCCTCTTTAGAATACCTACAATTTTGCAAATTCTTTTATTTTCTTTGATAGTGTTGTAAATCTTTCAATTTCTCTATTATTATCTACCATATGATATACAGTTTCCGGTGAACCAACTATAACGGCTAGATTTTTAGCTCTTGTAAGACCTGTATAGAGAAGATTTCTTGTCATAAGCATTTCAGGACCATTTAAAAGAGGAAGTATAACAGCTCTGTATTCGCTACCTTGACTTTTGTGTATTGTAACGGCATAACTTAGTTCCAATTTATCAAGCTGTGCAAAGTCATAGTGGACTACTTTGTTTTCGTCAAAAACTACTTCCATAAACTTGCTATCATTGTCTATGTAAGTTATGAAGCCCTCATCGCCATTGTATATACCAGTTCCCTTATCTGTAACAATGTTATTTCTGATTAATTTCCATTCCATTTCGTAGTCATTTTTAATCTGCATTACTTTGTCGCCCTCACGAAAAGTTACATTTTTCAAAACTTTTTCAGCCTTATTATGGGCAGGAGGGTTAATAGCCTGTTGCAAAATAGCATTTACAGAAGCAACACCTAAACCTTGTTTTCTCATTGGTGTAAGCACCTGTATATCTGTAGGTTTACAGTTTAAATACTTTGGCAAGCGTGTTGTAACAAGGCTGACTAAAAGGGAACATATTTCATTTTGGTTATACCTTTTCATAAAGAAAAAGTCACTGCCGTTTTTGCTTAAATTTGGGTGTTCACCTTTGTTTATTTTGTGGGCATTTATAATAATATCGGACTTTTGAGCCTGTCTGAAAATTTCAGTAAGCTGTACTACCTTTATTTCTCCGGAAGTAATAATGTCCTTTAATACATTACCAGCACCTACAGATGGCAACTGGTTTGAATCGCCTACTATTATAACCCTTGTGCCTATGGCGACAGCCTTTAAAAGGGCTTGCATAAGCATAATATCTATCATTGAGCTTTCGTCAATAATTAAAATGTCTGTTTCAATAGGTTCTTCTTCATTTTTGCAAAAAGTCTGTCGGTTGCTGTCCTCGTTAAGGAATGTTACGCCTAAAAGTCTGTGAATAGTCTGTGCATTGTGACCTGTGGCTTCTTCCATTCTTTTGGCTGCTCTACCTGTAGGAGCTGCAAGAGTGACTTCCATTCCCTCGGCTTCAGAAAGCTGAATAATAGCGTTTATAATAGTAGTTTTACCGGTACCTGGACCACCTGTAATAACAAGTACACCGTTGCTCATAGCTTCAATAATAGCCTGTCTTTGCTCCTGTGCAAATGTTATACCCTGACTATAGGCAAGGGCGTCTATTTTGTCATCGTATAAGCCGGTATTGTCAAGCTCCATATCGGCAAGCTCTATTAACTTTCGGGCAACATAGCTTTCGGCATAGTAAAAATAGTTAAGATACACGTTTTCATACTGTGGTGTACGGTCAATCCAAATATAGTTTTCAATGTGCATACCTGTCATTTCGTTGGAAATAGGCTCCGGAGATATGTTTAAAAGCTCTGAAACCTTTCTTACCAACATTTCCATAGGTAAATACACATTTCCGTTGTTTGCAGCTACATTAAGGCAATATCTTATACCTGCCTTTATTCTGAATGCTGAATCAGGGGCAATACCTATTTTGGCAGCAATATTGTCGGCTATTTTAAAACCTATGCCAATGATGTCATCAGCAAGGGAATAGGGATTTCGACTTATAACATCAATAGCTTTGTCCTTGTATTTTTGGTGTACTTTTATAGCATAAGTCGGAGTTATGCCGTATTGACCTAAAAACATTATTAAGGCTCTAAGCTGTGCCTGTTCTCTGAATGTCTGTCCTATGGAAATAGCTTTTTCAAGAGTTATACCTCTCAGTTCAGCAAGTCTTTCAGGCTCATTTTCAATAATATCCATAGTCTTGATACCAAATTTTTTGACAATTTTGGCAGCAGTTTTAGGACCTATACCCTTTAATACCCCACTGGCTAAATAAAGCTCCATAGCTTTTTCAGTTTTGGGTGCAGTCTTTTCATAGCTTTCTACATTAAGTTGCATACCGTATGTAGAATGATTTACCATTATGCCTTTTAGACTTATGCTTTCTCCCTGTGCAATACTAGGAACTGTTCCGACACAAGTAAGCTCATCATATTCATCATTTCCAGTTCCTGCGATTGTAAAAACACAGTAACCGTTTTCCTTATTATAGAAGGTAATGCTTTCCACAATACCAGAAACTTCAGTATAATCCACAGGTATCTTCCTTTCGTCTTAATCTATGCCTGAACAAAAGTTCGTTCATAATGAGATAGTATAGCATAAGTTTGGGCAAAAATAAAGTGTATAGTTTAAAAGGATAAGATAGATAGGAGTTAGCCTAGGCTTTTGGCAAATTTACTATATCACAACTGCGAGACCGTAAAAAAATTGTTAATATGAATACTTGATAAATAAATGAAAATTAGTTATAATGTTGACAATGCGTTAATAGGCAAAAAATTTGAAAAAAGAGAGTGAATAAAATGAAAACTACAAGAGACGATATTAGAAATGTTGCTATTATTGCCCACGTTGACCACGGTAAAACAACTTTGGTTGATGAACTTTTAAAGCAGAGTGGTACTTTCCGTACTAATCAGGTTGTTAGAGAAAGAGTAATGGACAGTGGTGATATTGAAAGAGAAAGAGGTATCACAATCCTTTCAAAGAATACTTCTGTTTACTATGGACATACAAAAATTAACATTGTCGATACTCCGGGACATGCTGACTTCGGTGGCGAGGTAGAACGTGTACTTAAAATGGTTGACGGTGTTGTTCTTGTAGTTGATGCTTATGAAGGTGCTATGCCTCAGACTAAGTTCGTTCTTTCTAATGCTTTAAGCCTTGGTCTTCCTGTTGTTGTATGTGTAAACAAGATTGATAGACCAGAAGCCAGAGCTGAAGAAGTTGTTGATGAAATTCTTGAACTTTTCATGGAACTTGATGCAACTGATGAACAGCTTGATTCTCCATTCGTATTTGCATCTGCTAAGATGGGTAAGGCTGCTCTTACTCCAGAAGAAGCCCTTGATGCACCTGATATGAAGCCACTTTTTGATACAATTATCGAACATATTCCTGCACCTACTGGTGACCCAGATGCAGACTTTGGTATGCTCGTTACTACTATTGATTACAACGAATACGTTGGTAAGATTGGTATTGGTAAGATTGAAAATGGTACAGTTCATGTTAATGACGAAGTTGCTATTGTAAACTACCATGACCCAGATAAGCTCACTAAGATTAGAGTAACTAAGCTCTATGAATATGAAGGTCTTGAAAGAGTTGAAGTTAAGGAAGCTACTATTGGTGCAATCGTTGCTGTAAGTGGTATGCCTGATATTCACATTGGTGATACAATCACAGTTGTTGACAATCCTGTAGCTATGGAAGTTAACAAGATTAGTGAACCTACACTTTCTATGACATTTAGTGTAAATGATAGTCCATTTGCTGGTCAGGAAGGTAAGTTCGTTACTAGCCGTCACTTAAGAGAAAGACTTATGAGAGAACTTAACACAGACGTTTCTCTTAGAGTAGAAGATACAGACAGAGCAGAAGCATTCAAGGTAAGTGGTCGTGGTGAACTTCACCTTTCTATCCTTATTGAAACAATGAGAAGAGAAGGCTACGAATTCCAGGTTTCAAGACCTGAAGTTCTTTACAAGAATGACGAAAACGGCAAGAGACTTGAACCTATGGAACTTGCTACAATTGATGTACCAGAAGAATATGTTGGTACAGTTATTGAAAAGCTCGGTACTAGAAAGGGCGAAATGGTAAATATGGCTCCTTCTAACGGTGGTTACACTCGTATTGAGTTCAACATTCCTGCAAGAGGTCTTATTGGTTACAGAAATGAATTTTTAACTGATACAAGAGGTAATGGTATTATCAATACTGTATTTAATGGTTATGAACCATACAAGGGCGAAATCCAGAGCAGAAGTCAGGGCTCACTTGTTGCTTTCGAAACTGGCGAAGCTGTTGGTTACGGTCTTTTCAATGCTCAGGACAGAGGTGAACTTTTCATCGGTGCCGGTACAAAGGTTTACTCTGGTATGGTTGTTGGTAGAAATGCTCGTTCAGGCGATATGGAAGTAAACGTTTGTAAGAAGAAACAGCTTACTAACACTAGAGCATCAGGTTCTGATGATGCCTTAAAGCTTGTTCCTCACGTTGTAATGAGTCTTGAACAGTGTATCGACTTCATCGGCGATGATGAATTAGTAGAAGTAACTCCAGAAAACCTTAGAATTAGAAAGAGATACCTTGACCCAGTTGCAAGAAGAAAGGCAGCTCGTTGCTAATTATCCGATTTTAGAGGAGAAAAATAAATGAACAAAGTGAAAAAGAACGGGGGTTCTTTTGTAAAGCAGGCTGCAATACTTGCAGTAGCCGGCATACTTGTTCGTCTTTTGGGATTTTTATACCGTTTACCTCTCACCAATATGATTGGTGATGAGGGAAACGGTATTTATAGTGCTGGCTATTATCTTTACAATATGTTTTTGATTATGAGTTCGGCAGGTCTTCCTGTTGCCATAAGCAAAATGGTATCTGAAAAGTTGGCATTAGGCGAATATACAAATGCTAAAAAGATTTTTAGAACTTCCTTTTTTGTTGCTGGTGGATTGGGTCTTATTTGTACTATAGCTATGTTTTTGGGAGCAAATGCTTTCTGTAAGGCTATAGGAAGTCCAAGAAGCTATTATTGTATATTGACTTTAGCACCTACTGTATTTATTGTTTCTGTTATGGCTGTTTTCAGAGGTTATTTTCAGGGCTTTAACAGCACAGTGCCTACTGCAATTTCTCAGATTGTAGAACAGATTTTAAATGCTGTGTTTAGTGTGTACCTTGCGTGGATACTTGTTAAGACAAGTGTTGAATTAGGTGCAGCCGGTGGTACTGCCGGTACCGGTATTGGTGCTTTGGCAGGACTTGTTACATTAGTAGTTATTTTCTTTACATCAAGAAAAGGCAGAATGGAGCTTTTCGCTGAGGATAAAAAAGATTACAGAGTGGAAACAAGCAGAGAAATTACATCAAACCTTTTTAAAATTGCTATTCCGGTTATTACTGGTACAGCCATTTTCTCTATGACAAATTTAATAGATATGGTTATGGTTAATTCTCGTTTGGCAGCTATTGGTACTTATACTGCTGAAGAAATAGATGCCCTCTATGGTCAGCTTACAGGTAAGTATGTTACACTTTCTACTATGCCTGTTGCTATTTCTACTGCCCTTGCTACAGCCGTTATACCTAGTATTGCAGGCAGTGTAGTAAGAAAGGAACACGAACTTGTACAGGCAAAGGTTGATACTACACTTCGCCTTACAATGATTATTTCTATTCCGGCAGCTATTGGTCTTGGTGCTTTAGGTCCACAGATTTTGCAAATGCTTTTCCCTAATTATTCTGACGGTGGTATGCTTATCAGAGTCGGCTCAATAAGCGTTGTTTTCTTGGCATTAAGTCAGATTTCAACAGGTGTTTTACAGGGTGTAGGCAAGGTTAATGCCCCAGCTTGGAATGCCCTTTGGGGTAGTATTGCTAAAATTCCTGTAAACTATTTCCTTATTGCCATTCCTGAAATAAATATTATTGGTGCTGTAATTAGTACAACTGTTTGCTATATTATTGCCAGTCTTTTGAATTTTAGAGCTTTAATAAAGGCAACAGGTGTTAGACCGGACTTTGTTGGTATGCTTGTAAAACCGTCTATTGCCTCAATTATAATGGGTATATTCAGTTTACTTAGCTACCACCTGTTCTATAAGTTTATGCCTAGTAATCTTGTATGTACACTTTTAGCTATTATTGTGGCTATGGTAGTTTTCGTAGTAGCAATGATATGTGTAAAGGGCTTTGCAAGAGAAGATTTACAAATGGTGCCAATGGGTGGCAAAATTATTAGATTTTTGGAAAAGATAAACAGAATATAGTAAAATTAACCGTTTGCTTGTGTAGCAGACGGTTTTTTTACGAATAATAATACAAATAATATTCGTAAGAAAGGGTGAAAATATGAAAAGTCTTGGTATATATTTGAAACCATATATAAAAGAAAGTATACTTGCACCTATTTTTAAATTTTTGGAAGTATTGTTTGACTTACTTGTGCCGGTAGTTGTGGCACAGATTATTGATGTAGGTGTTGCCAACAACAACCACACTTATATAGTAGAAAGATTTGGTGTGTTACTTATTATGGCTGCTGTAGGTCTTACTTGCAGTATTACAGCTCAGTTTTTTGCTGCCAAAGCCAGTGTTGGTTTTGCTACAAGGGTAAGAAAGGCTATGTTTGAACACGTTCAGACATTATCTTTTACAGAAATTGATACTTTAGGTGCTGATACATTAATTACAAGACTTACAGACGATGTAAACTTGGTACAAAATGGTCTTAATATAGCTTTACGACTTATGCTTAGAAGTCCATTTATTGTAATTGGTGCTATGGTTATGGCTTTTACTATTAATGTAAAGTGTGCCATTGTATTTGTTGTTACAATTCCTGTACTTTTTGTTGTAATATTATCTATTATGCTTGTCAGTATTCCACTTTTCAAAAAGGTACAGTCCGGACTTGACAGAGTTACAAGACTTACAATGGAAAATCTTACAGGGGTAAGAGTAATAAGAGCTTTTTGCAGAGAGGAACAGTCTGTAGCTGAATTTGAGGATAGCAACAGAGAATTGACAAGATTAAATGAGTTTGTAGGTAGAATTTCTGTTTTAATGAACCCTGTAACCTATGTACTTATTAACATTGGTGCAGTAGTTCTTGTGTATAAAGCTGGTGTTCAGGTAAATTTAGGCAATATGCAACAGGGACAGGTTGTTGCCCTTTATAACTATATGTTACAGATTATTGTTGAGTTAATAAAAATGGCATCAATGATAATTACACTTAACAAATCAATGGCATGTGCTGACAGAATTGCAAATGTTCTCAATGTAAAGTCAAGTATGGAATATCCACAAAATGAAAGTAAAAAAGTGGATAATTGTGATACTGCCGTTGAGTTTAAAGATGTTACTTTCACTTATAGTGGAGCTGGTGCATCTAGTCTTTCAAACATTAGTTTTAAGGCTAAAAAAGGTCAGACTATTGGTATTATAGGTGGTACTGGTAGTGGTAAGAGTACATTAATAAGCCTTATTCCTAGATTTTATGACGCTGTAAAAGGTAGTGTACTTATAGACGGACAAAGTGTTAAAGATTATACCCACAAGGAATTGTGTGAAAAAATAGCTGTTGTCCAGCAAAAGGCTGTTTTATTTAAGGGTAGCATAAGAGAAAACCTTAAATGGGGCAATGAATTAGCCAGTGATAGTGAAATTTATGACGCTATTGAAACAGCACAGGCAAAAGAGGTTGTGGAAAAGAAAGAGGGTCAGTTGGACTTCCAGTTAGAGCAAATGGGTAGAAATTTATCCGGTGGTCAGAAACAACGACTTACTATTGCCAGAGCTTTAGTTAGAAAGCCTGAAATACTTATACTTGATGACAGTTCTAGTGCCTTAGACTTTGCCACAGATGCAAAATTAAGACAGGCTATTCACAAATTGGGAAATAAAACAACTACATTTATTGTATCTCAGAGAATTGCCGGTATCAGACAGGCTGACAATATTCTTGTGCTTAACAATGGCGAATTAGTGGGACAGGGTACTCACAATGAGCTTATGGGAAATTGTCAGGTGTACAGAGAAATATACTTCTCTCAATTTCCAGAAGAACGCAAGTTTTATGAAGGTGGTGTGAGAGTATGAAAAACAGAAAACAGAAAAACAGTATGGAAGTTTTGATTAAAATTCTGAAACTTATTGGAAAGTATAAAATATTCCTTGCTTTAAGTATAATACTTGCCGGAATTTCAGTTGTTTTACAGCTTTATGTACCTATTCTTTTTGGTAAGGCTATAGACGAAATTGTTGCAGAACACAATGTAAACTTTGGCAGAATGGTTTACTATTTGGAACAAATTATTGTGTTTGCTGTGGTATCTGCTCTTGCTACTTGGATAATGAACCTTTTTAACAACAGAATGACATTCAGGATTGTTCAGGATATTCGTTCTAAGTCAATTAAACATATTCAGAAATTGCCACTTTCCTACTTGGATAGCCACAGTACAGGTGATATTGTAAGTAGAATTATAGCTGATGCCGATATACTTTCAGACGGTCTTTTGCTTGGTTTTACACAGCTTTTTTCAGGGGTTATAACAATAATAGCTACATTAATATTTATGTTTTCTAAAAATTTTTGGATTACAATTATGGTTATTGTTTTAACGCCATTGAGCTTTTTTGTAGCTAAGTTTATTTCTTCTCGTTCTTACACTATGTTCCAAAAACAGAGTAAGACAAGAGGTCAGCAGACAGCTTTTATAGAGGAAATGATTGGTAATCAAAAGGTAGTTAAGGCTTTTGGCTACGAAGAAAAGGCATCATCACGATTTGATGTCATAAATGACAAACTCCAAAAGTATAGCCAGCAGGCTGTATTTTATAGTAGTCTTACAAACCCTTGTACCAGATTTGTAAACAATATTATTTATGCCGGCGTAGCCTTAGTTGGTGCTTTTATTATACCAAATGGACTTCTTACAGTAGGTGGACTTTCTGTAATGCTTGCCTATGCAAACCAATATATGAAGCCTTTTAATGACATAAGCTCAGTTATTACAGAAATGCAAAATGCCCTTGCTTGTGCATCAGGTATATTTGAATTTCTTGAGCAGAGAGAAGAAAGTCAGGATGCAGAGGGTACAGTTGACAATGTAAAGGGTCAGGTTGATATTCAGAATGTCAGCTTTAGCTACGATAAGAGTAAAAAACTTATTGAAGACTTTAATTTACAGGCTAAAGAGGGTATGAGAGTTGCCATAGTTGGTCCTACAGGTTGTGGAAAAACTACATTTATTAACTTGCTTATGAATTTCTACAATGTGGACAAGGGAGATATTCTTGTAGACGGTCACAGCATAAAAGACCTTTCAAGACACGCACTCCGTAGTTGCTATGGTATGGTGTTGCAGGACACTTGGATAAAACAAGGTACTGTAAGAGAAAACATAGCCTTCGGCAAGCCTAATGCTACAGATGATGAGATTATAAAGGCTGCTAAAGAGGCTCATAGCTGGGAATTTATTGAGAGATTGCCAAAGGGTCTTGATACAGTTTTAAGTGAAGACAGTATCAGTCAGGGTCAGAAACAGCTTTTGTGTATTACAAGAGTAATGCTTTGCAGACCTCCAATGCTTATACTTGATGAGGCAACATCTAGCATTGATACACGTACAGAAGTACAAATACAGGAAGCCTTCGATAAGTTGATGGAGGGTAGAACAAGTTTCGTTGTTGCCCACAGACTTTCTACTATAAGAAATGCCTCACTTATTTTGGTTATGAATGAGGGTAAAATAATTGAGCAGGGAAGTCACGAAGAACTTCTTGCCAAAGGTGGATTTTATAGTAAATTGTACAATAGCCAATTTCAGGCGTCATAATAAAAGAAAAATCGGTTGTCAGAGGACAGCCGATTTTTTGTACTTATTCTTCAACATTTCCGTATTTTTTGTGCCAGTTGTGCATAAGAGGGAAAAGAGCAAGGAGCATTATACAGCAGAGCCATACAGCGTGAATGTCCCAGAACTTACAAGCTACAAGACCAATTATAGCACCAATAAGGAAAAATGAAATTACTACATAATATGTAAGCGATTTTTTGAGCTGGTTTTTATCCTTAGAAGTTATGAAACCGAAAAGGCTTTCAGTAGCTACTCTAAGATTACCGGTACACATTGTTGTTGCACAGGCATAACCCTTAACTTTTCTAAATGTAGAAATCTGTACGGCACAGGTAAATGGCACAATTATATTTGCTATTGTATCGTACTGATTAGGAATAAGACCTACTACAAATATAAGAATAATTTCTGTAGCCAACACAATTTCTCGCCAATGTATTAGAGTTATGTACTTAATACGCTTTTGTATAAGACTTATAATAAGTACCCCAGAGGCAAAGGCAAAAAGAGATAGAAAGTATCTAAATGCGTGGAAAAAATCCAAATTTGCCAAATTAAGACCTAAAAGAACTATGTTACCGGTAATGGCATTTGAGAACACTCCACCTCTTGTAGAAAAGGTGTAGGCATCGAGAAAACCACCTACAATGGCAAGCATAAGCCCTAAAGGCATTGACTCTGAAGGCTGAACATCTTTACTTCGTAAATTCATATTATCACCTTTTTTCTTTTGATTATTTAGATTATAGCACAAACATTTTGGAGTAACAATAATCATAATTAACAATGAAATATAAAAAATGACGGTATTTATATCAAATTATTCACAAAAATAGTATGCTGAATTTGCTTGCCGTTGCGTAAAAAAATAAAAGTGAAAAATATGGAGATTTTATGTAAAAAAATCTTGACAACATTGTTGATTTATAGTAAAATAGCAATGTTTGAATGTTGGCTTTTATCGTTAGCCCCGATTTTTGCTGACTGTGTTGGTTGTATATTCCTTTCGGACATTGGGAGTGTGCAACAAGTTTTATTACTTATTGTATATTGGTTGGAAGGAGAATTTTCTAATGAGAACAACATTTATAGCTAAGACAGCTGAAATAGAAAGAAAATGGTATGTTGTTGATGCTACTGACTTAACTTTAGGTCGTCTTGCATCTCAGGTAGCAGCAGTTCTTCGTGGTAAGAACAAGCCTATTTATACACCTCACATTGATACAGGTGATTATGTTATCGTTGTAAACGCTGACAAGATTAAAGTAACAGGTAAGAAGATGGAACAGAAGCTTTACAGACGTCACTCTGACTACGTTGGTGGTTTCAAGGAAACTACTCTCAGAGAAATGATGGAAAAGAAGCCTTGCGAAGTTATTAAGCACGCTGTTAAGGGTATGCTTCCTAAGAACACTCTTGGTAAGGATATGCTTAAGAAGTTATATGTTTATGCTGACGCAGAACATGGTCACGAAGCACAGAAGCCTGAAGCTTTAGAGCTTAGATTTTAATTAGGAGGTAAGATATTATGGCAGCAGCTAGATATTACGGTACAGGTAGAAGAAAGAGCTCTGTAGCTAGAGTTTACTTAGTTCCTGGTAGCGGTAAGATTACAGTTAATAAGAGAGACATCGAAGAATATTTCGGTCTTGAAACATTAAAGCTTATCATCAGACAGCCTTTAGAAGTAACAGGCACTACTGGTAAGTTCGATATTAACATCAATGTTTGCGGTGGTGGTACTACTGGTCAGGCAGGTGCTATCAGACACGGTATTTCAAGAGCTTTACTTGAAGCTGATTCAGATTTCAGACCAGCTTTAAAGAAGGCCGGTTTCCTCACTAGAGACCCTAGAATGAAGGAAAGAAAGAAGCCAGGTCTCAAAGCAGCTCGTCGCGCTCCGCAGTTCAGCAAGCGATAATCGACTGCTCAGACTATATCAAAATGGTTCAAAAAGCCCGGAAAATCAAGGTTTTCCGGGCTTTTGCTATATCTAAACGGGCTGATATGGTTTGACCAAATTTGGCAAAACGAGAGCCGATTTCACCCAATTTTTTAGTGGTTAAATATAGGACAACCGGCAAAAATGGGGTCAAAAAACGGCCTTAGTGGTTAAAAAATAGGACAACCAGAGAGCAATTTCGGGGGTATTTTTGAGGGTGATTTGGCACTCTCAGACACCGGATTTTTCGCTGGAGGGTTTGGCATAATCTGACCAAATCTGAACAATTAAATACGATTCTAATGCAGGCATTCAGTAACAAATAACTGGGTGCTTTTTTTGTTTCAGAGATTCCGGCATTAGAAAGGGCCGTCACTTTATGATTTTGAAGTGGCGGCTTTTTCTATTTCCAGAAACAACAGCAACAATCAGAAATGAGGTGAAGTCATGAACACACAAATCATCGCCATCGCCAACCAGAAAGGCGGCGTTGGCAAAACAACAACCTGTGCGAACTTGGGAATAGGTCTGGCACAGGCCGGAAAGAAAGTGCTTCTGATCGACGGGGACCCACAAGGAAGCCTGACAATCAGCTTGGGAAATCCGCAACCGGACAAGCTGCCATTTACACTGTCGGATGCAATGGGCAAAATTCTGATGGATCAGCCTATACGCCCCGGAGAAGGTATTCTGCATCATGCAGAAGGCGTTGACCTGATGCCTGCGGATATTCAGCTTTCCGGTATGGAGGTTTCTCTGGTAAACGCCATGAGCCGTGAAACAATTTTACGGCAATACCTGGACACACTGAAGGGACAATATTCCCATATCCTGATTGACTGTCAGCCCTCGTTGGGGATGCTTACGGTCAATGCGCTGGCGGCTGCGAACAGGATCATAATTCCCGTTCAGGCAGAGTATCTGCCCGCCAAAGGGCTGGAACAGCTTCTATCTACGGTCAGTAAGGTGAAACGGCAGATCAATCCAAAGCTCCAGATTGACGGTATCCTGCTGACGATGGTGGATAACCGCACCAACTTTGCCAAAGAGATTGCTGCTTTGCTGCGGGACACCTATGGAAGTAAAATCAAAGTCTTTGGAACGGAAATCCCCCATTCTGTCCGGGCAAAGGAAATTAGTGCAGAAGGAAAAAGTATTTTCGCCCATGACCCTGGCGGCAAGGTGGCAGAGGGGTATCGAAATCTGACGAAGGAGGTGTTGAAACTTGAAAAGCAGCGCGAAAAAAGTAGAGCTGGCATCGGTAGATGATCTGTTTTCTACGGAGGAGAGCCGTGCCGATGCTCAGAGAGAAAAAATAGTAGAAATCCCGCTGTCGGAACTGCACCCGTTCAAAGGGCATCCATTCAAAGTCAAGGATGACGAAGCAATGATGGAAACCGCAGACAGTATCAAGCAGTATGGTGTGCTGGTTCCTGCGATTGCCCGTCCTGACCCGGAGGGTGGTTATGAACTGGTGGCCGGACACAGACGGCACAGGGCAAGTGAACTGGCAGAAAAAGAGACCATGCCGGTAATTGTCCGTGATCTGGATGATGATGCCGCCACGATCATTATGGTTGACAGCAATTTACAACGAGAAAGCCTGCTTCCCAGTGAAAGGGCCTTTGCTTATAAAATGAAGTTGGAGGCTATGAAGCACCAGGGAGAGCGAGTGGATTTAACTTGTGCCCAAGTTGGGCACAAGTCCGATGGTAGAAAATCCAGAGATATTTTAGCTGAACAGGTTGGACAGAGTAAAAATCAAATTCAGAGATTTATCCGTCTGACCGAGCTGATTTCCGAACTGCTGGACATGGTGGATGAAAAGAAAATTGCCTTAAATCCTGCTTATGAGCTGTCCTTCCTCAAAAAAGAGGAACAGAGGGATTTGCTGGATGCAATGGACAGCGAACAGGCTACCCCTTCTCTTTCTCAAGCCCAGCGGCTCAAAAAATACAGTCAGGAGGGGCATCTGACCCTCGATATGATGCGTGTCATCATGGGTGAGGAAAAGAAAAGTGATCTGGACCGAGTAACATTTACCTCTGACACTTTGCGGAAGTATTTCCCCAAAAGCTATACGCCCCAGCGGATGCAGGAAACCATCATCAAGCTGCTGGAGGCATGGCAGAAAAAGCGTCAGAGAGACCAGGAACGATGAAAGGAGCCGCCTATGAAAGATATTTCAGCAAGGGAGCTGAAAGGACATAACATTCTTGCTGTGGAACGCTTTAAGGACAGCACCCGATGGATGATTGAGTTTGTTGTTCTACATCCGTGCAGTGCTTACGGGAGCAGAGGTGATGAAATGCGTCTGTTTCTTGCAGAGGACAGCTATCAGAACGCTCTCCAAGATCATCAGCGCCGGAAAATCAAAATCAAGCGGTATGCCCGTGTTGTTGAGGGACACATTCTCGACTTTAAGCCGGGAAAGAAATGCACAAGAAAATATAGAGAAAGTTGAACGCCACAATTCTTTGATTTAGGATTGTGGTTTTTTTGTACCCAAAATTCGGAAGGAGTGAGGTCGATGGCCGTTTTTCGCATTGAACGGACCCGTGATTATACCGTGATGAGCAATCATCATTTACGAAATGCAAACCTGTCGTTAAAAGCCAAGGGGCTGCTTTCCATGATGCTGTCTTTGCCAGAGGACTGGAATTACACCACCCGTGGTCTTGCAAAGATCTGTAAGGAGGGCGTGGATGCCATAGGCGCTGCGTTGCGGGAATTGGAGGCCGCCGGTTATATTGTACGGCACAAGCTGCGTGACCGGCAGGGACGCATCAGCGATACAGAGTATGTCATATACGAGCAGCCACAGCTTAGAAAACCGGATACGGATTCACCAGATACGGAAAACCCGTATATGGATAAACCGGATACGGAAAAGCCCGCAGAATTAAATATAGAGAAATCAAATACTCAAAAACAAAATATTTATGGATCAAGTACCGATTCCATTCCCTTCCGGGATTGCGCGGCAGATTGTCTGCCGGAACGGAAAGGAAGGGATGTGATGTCACTCACAGAGATAGAGAGTTATCGGGAGTTGATTCAGGAGAATATCGGGTATGAATACCTGTGTCAGCAGTATGAAACTTATCGGGAGGATTTGGACGAAATTGTGGAGTTGATCGTGGAAACGGTCTGTGCAAAGCGAAAGACCACCCGTATTGCAGGAAGCGATTTTCCGCATGAAATCGTTCGTTCCAGGTTCTTGAAGCTGGATAACTCGCACATTGAGTTTGTCATGGACTGTTTACAGAAGAACACCACGGAAATTCGCAACATGAAGCAGTATCTTCTGACCGTTCTGTTCAATGCACCGACCACGATAAGCAATCATTACACCTCACAAGTAAATCACGATCTGTATGGCGGCTGGTAAATGGTCGCTTTTTTATTGCCCGGAACTGCCGGGAGAAAGGAGCAAGCATGATGTCTGAGGGAAAGACCATAGGGCAGCTGATGGAAGAAATGCGGGCAAAGGCAGGAGCGCAGAATTATCACGGTCATGGATATATGGACCTCCAGCGTTTTGCGGAGGACACCCGGCACATGATTATTTTTGATGTGCTGACGAACGATTCCCCTGTTGGCTGGAAAGGCGAACGAACCCGCCTGTTCCTGTCGGATACCGGTTATGAAAAAGCACTGGATAGTCAGGAAAAGGGTCAGATTAAGATTTTGAGCCACGCAAAGGTACGTCAGGGCAATCTGCACTATGACCGTTCTGACCAGTTACGCTAAGGAGGGTGATATGAAGCGTTATCTTCTGCGGCGGCTGGTGGTTCCGCCTTAGCAAAAAAAGAGATTCCCTGCAAACTTCGTGGAAAGGAGGCGAGAAAATGCAGGAAGAAGTGGAAAACAGAACTTTGACGCTGGTTGTCAGTGGAACAAAGTTTACCGGCAGAATGTTTAAGGCTGCCATATGCAAGTACATGGCACATCGCAAGGAAAAGAAGCTGGAAAAACAGAGAAGCCGTGATGCGCCGGTTGTTCCGCATGGAAAACAGACTGTGAAGCAGCTTGTCGGGCAGAATCAGGGAATATCCAACATTGAGATCACAGACCCCTCTATCAAGGAGTTCGAGAAAATCGCCCGGAAATATGGTGTGGATTATGCGGTGAAAAAGGACCGCAGCAGTTCTCCGCCAAAGTACCTGATTTTTTTCAAAGGCCGTGATGCAGATGCTCTGACAGCAGCTTTTACAGAGTACACCAACAAAAAGGTCAAAAAGGCAACGAAAACAGAGCGCCCGTCCGTACTGGCAAAACTTAACCAGTTCAAAGAGATGGTTAAAAATGCTGTGGTGGATCGCACCAAGCGAAAGGAGCTGGAACGATGAAAAAGACATTGGACATCAAAAAGCTCATTTTGCTGAATATGCCGTATATCCTGATGGGACTGTTTGCTACCAATTTTGGAGAGGCATGGCGAATGGCACAAGGGGCGGATGCTTCAGAAAAGTTTCTTTCGCTGATTGCGGTTCTGCCTGGGGCGCTGGAAAGTTTCTGGCCAAGCCTGCATCCATTGGACTTGTTGGTAGGGCTGTGTTGTGGAGGCAGTCTGAGGCTGGCGGTGTATCTTAAAAGCAAGAACGCCAAGAAATATCGACATGGTTTGGAATATGGTTCGGCCCGCTGGGGAACCCGTGAGGATATTGCACCTTACGTTGATCCTGTATTTCAGAACAATGTGATTCTGACGAAAACGGAGAGCCTGACCATGAACAGCCGCCCCAAGGACCCCAAGACTGCCAGAAACAAAAATGTACTGGTGATTGGCGGCTCCGGTTCCGGTAAGACCCGATTCTGGCTGAAACCCAACCTGATGCAGATGCACAGCTCCTATGTTGTGACGGACCCGAAAGGAACAATTCTGGTGGAGTGCGGAAAAATGCTCCAAAGGGGTGCGCCCAAGCTGGGGAAGGACGGAAAGCCCATGAAGGATAAGCACGGCAAGGTCATTTATGAGCCGTACCGAATCAAGGTCCTAAATACCATCAACTTCAAGAAGTCCATGCACTATAACCCCTTTGCATACATCCACTCGGAAAAGGATATTTTGAAGCTGGTGACAACGCTGATTGCCAATACCAAAGGCGAGGGAAAGGCCGGAGATGATTTCTGGGTCAAGGCGGAAACATTGCTGTATTGCGCGTTGATCGGATATATCCACTATGAAGCTCCGGTGGAGGAGCAAAACTTCTCCACCCTCATCGAGTTCATCAACGCCATGGAAGTCCGGGAGGATGACGAGGAGTTCAAAAACCCCGTAGACCTGATGTTTGATGCACTGGAATCGGAAAAGCCAAACCACTTCGCAGTGCGGCAGTATAAGAAATATAAGCTGGCAGCCGGCAAAACCGCTAAGTCGATTTTGATTTCCTGCGGTGCGCGTCTGGCCGTATTTGATATTGCGGAGCTGCGCGAGGTTACATCCTACGATGAGTTGGAACTGGATACGCTGGGAGACAGAAAAACGGCTCTGTTCCTCATTATGAGTGATACGGATGACAGTTTTAACTTTCTCATTTCCATGTGCTACACCCAGTTATTCAACCTGCTTTGTGAAAAGGCCGATGATGTGTATGGCGGCAGGCTTCCGGTTCATGTGCGCTGTTTGATTGATGAGTGTGCTAACATCGGGCAGATTCCGAAACTGGAAAAGCTGGTGGCCACCATCCGAAGCCGTGAAATCTCTGCCTGTCTGGTGTTGCAGGCACAGAGCCAGCTCAAGGCAATTTACAAAGATAATGCCGATACCATCATCGGCAATATGGATACTTCCATCTTCCTGGGTGGCAAAGAACCAACGACGTTGAAAGAGTTAGCGGCTGTTCTGGGAAAGGAGACCATAGACACTTACAACACCGGAGAGAGCCGGGGACGGGAGACCTCCCACTCGCTTAACTATCAGAAATTGGGAAAAGAGCTGATGAGCCAGGACGAGCTGGCAGTTATGGATGGCGGCAAGTGCATCT